>Ga0179593_1671029_pt1 | contig 12432 bp, 21 predicted proteins | sample CZODoug2_1_08_16_FD_185931 | JGI IMG/M metagenome (GOLD analysis project Ga0179593, IMG submission 185931) | Vadose zone soil fungal communities from Angelo Coast Range Reserve, California, USA - CZODoug2_1_08_16fungal (PacBio error correction) | ecosystem: Environmental > Terrestrial > Soil >...
AAAAAAAAAAATAAAAAAAAAAAAACGTGGGGTCAAGCGAAACGCGCGCGCCGCACCAAACAAAAAAAAGGTCTTATATAAACTCCTGGCTGCCGGGGGGTCACCAGAAGGGAATCGCAAAGGATGTCGGAAGAAAGAGTTGGGGGGGGGGGAGAGAGATTGGGGGGGGGGGGGGGAGGGGGGGAAACAACGGGGGGCGCCCGTAACTCTAATTTGCGCCAGGGTCCACGTCTTGGAATGCCATGAAGTATTAGGAGCTCACTAATGTCGGGGGAGTTGGGTTACAGAGCCTTGGCCACAAACCCAAAACCCGGGGTGAGTCCGACCTCGAAGTTAAGGACCGTAAACTTCATCTGAATTCATTGCAAAAGAGTGAGCGGGGGAGTCGGCGGGAGGTCTCCTGAGGAGATCGGGATCGGCCATGACACCGTATCTCGCCCCAGCCAATATACTAAGTAAGTACAGTGCTACGGCTCTCCGCCTTGGCGCGGGTTGCAGATGGAGGCAGAGTAATCTGAATCCAATACTTCGGCAGTGGGGATGTTGCCCGGAAGGCCGAGAGGGAGGAGGGGTTAGAAGCATCCTCTTAGGGCTGGGGGTTACGCCAGAGCCGTCGAGCAAACATAAATCAGGCAAGGGAATCAGTAAACAGGCCCAACACGCCGTTAGTGTAAATACGGATCCTGCGCGCAAATAAAAATCTTGCGCGCCGTCGAAACCTTGATCCGGGACCAGGAAATAGGGGGGGAAGACTGAAAAAAGAAGCTTTTGTTTCATTTGATTTGTCAAATCAGGTTATTTGGCGAATTTCGACACTAGGACAATCCACCGGGGGCTCAAGGCGTATGACAGCAATAATAGTTTCAAGGCGGAGCAAGGGACTTAAGTTCGGCATCATGTTATCGTATCACCGCGGAAAATAATAGGTGGCGTTGTGTGGGAACTTGCCTAAAGCGTCTGGAAAGGGAAACTTCTAGGGCATCCCATGGATTGTCCCCGGCAGTTGAGGGACATGCGCCCAATTCCGGAAACTCGTCAAGAAAAGGGGGAAACAGTTCATTAAGGACGCATAGGCCTTCACGTAAGAACAGATGTCGGGCGCTTTAATTACAAGGAAGATATCGTGCCCCGCCGGAGGGGTATCACACTACCTTTTTAGGGGGGGAAAAAGGGGCCACTTAGGTTGGACCGGGCACAATAGGGGCGGGACGTAGACACTGACGCTCGCTAGAAGAAGGGGTCGCCGTCAATGAATTTCAAAAGCGACAGTGAAGGCAGGGGAGGGGGCGGGGGGGGGGGACAAGAACTGGTCGAAGGCTAATCACCGCGCAATACGGTGGGGGTAGTTTGGAAACTTGGAGGGAAAGTGCAGCCAGGTAGGCCTGGGAAAGTGCGGCTTCTCATTTGACACTCTTATGGCTAGAGAGCCCTTCAGGAGTTGGGTGGGGGGGACCTTCCGGGTGGTGAAGGTTTGCGCGCGTCCGTGAAGTCACAGCGCCGAACAAAAATTCCTCAGGGATAACTCGTGAACGCTTAAAAAACAAGTTCCAGTTGCAAGATAAGGGGGGGCGGAAGGGCCCGGGAAATTTACAGGGGGGACCGGGGGGGGGAGGGGAAACCAGGTTGTCCGGCGTCACCGGGGAAGGGAACGGGGTGAGTGAGAGAAAAGATATCAAGCCAGGGGCTGGCCAGGCCGGGTAAGCAAAAAAAAAAGGCGGCTTGCGATCAACTGTGAGGAGTCGCGCGCACTTAATGAGCAGAAGCGCCGGACAAGGAAACAGAGGAGCGTTTCAGCAAGGGGAGGGGCGCTTGACCCCTTCCATCATGAGGGATTCAGTCTAGCATAGACGAGGGAGTTCTCTAGATTCAGTCGTGGGGGTGATATTGGGGAGAAACTGAAGAGCAATGACTCGAATAAATTCAAAAAACGATCCCTTATAGTTGCCGAAAACTAGGGGGACGCACATGAAAGTTCCTGGGTTGCTCGTCCACTCAGCGTTAGTGAGACCCTCCTCCAAGAAAATTCCAAGTCAAAACAGGAACGCGGGGGGGGGCGGACAGGACACATACAAAATCGTCCAGTTCCAAAAAAGTACAGAATTCACTCCCGAAAGTCATGAACCAAACTGACTGAATGCCTCCAGGGTTTCTTAAACACCCTGTTGCAACTGAGAACGGCGCGTAAATTAAAAAAAGGGGCGTAGTAACAATCACTCTGGCGCCCACAACAGAAAAGAAAGGGGGGGAGGAAGAGGGGATTAGGGGGACCACCCTTCGGGGATTTGCGATGCGTGGTAACTCGAGGGGGAATTGACCAGAGCGAGTACAAAAACGCGGCGAAAGGAACTAAAACGCAGTTTACTTGCCACAAGCAAGATTACGGTCAGACCTACGACAGCTCCAGGCCGCAAAACCACGTAACGCATCTCGAATAACGATGGCACCGATAGGCAGGGACCAATATCGAAGGCAGTCAGTTCTTGCCAAGGTCATTTCAGAAAAGCCCTCAAACCTAGGAGTTCTCAGTCGGACGGGGGTCGTCCTAACTCAATTTATTAGAGTGAAAAAGAGATGTCTTTCCACGAAGGTGTAAAGGAATGTTTTAAGGAACCGAACGGCGAAAGCTCTCCACCGTTATTCAACGTCCGCACGCACTACTAGAAAACACGTCATGATCGTCGGGAGAAAAAAGCAAGCGGGGGGGGGAGTAAGCCGCGACGAGTTCATCCAGAACAACCACCACAACCGTCATCTTCTCCATCAAAGAAGGAAAAAAGAAAAGAGAAGCTCGTCTCTAAAAACGGGGGGAGTGGAAAAGGAGGAAAGATCTCTCGAAAGAGCTCATGATGTGGGAAGTTAGGAAAGTTCGTTTGTTGCGGCATTGAGGGGATGAAAGTCCGTGATGTGGGACATAGCTACAGAGGTCGTTTGTGGACTGAAAATCGGAGGGCGGGTCAATGTACAATAGGACCGAGAGTTTTTTCTGGGAATTCAGAAAGGAGAATCTTGGCCAGAGGGAGCAGGAAACATTCAATGTCAGTCGCTTGACCGGGGCTGGGAGCCCAGGTCTGTCCAAATGAAGGCAGGCTAGAAAAACAGGAAAGGGAGGGCGGTAGAGACTGGGAGGGCAGACCTACCTTGCACCAGTCGGTTTTTTCTCTTAGTTACGACGCAGACGATGTGGCGGGGAAATCAGGGATTGCTAGTCCTAGAGGGGCAAGTCTTACGTATTTGTGCCGCGCCAGTGGGCAGCAAAGTAGAGGACAGTAAAGGACGTTGGGACAACGAGTTCGCCGCGTTGGGGGTGGTGACAGGGAAGCTGACAGAACCGCGAGCTTAAAACTAAAGATCTTGAAGGTTTGGGTTAAGGGCAAAAGAGTGGCTAAGGGCGGGGGGAAATGGCGCGAGTCGCGCAGGGGAAGTTGAATCAAGAAAAAATGGGTATACACTTGGACAGTGGGGCATTGCACGGGGCAGAAAAAAGCTGTCGGAGTGACGCGGACGGGGTGGGCAAAAGGATCAAATAAGCGGGGATGGAAAGGAACTGAAAAAAGCCTTCCAGGAAACGAAGGTGAGTCACGAAGAATGCGAAGGTAGTCTCAGTTGGGACATGAAGGATGCAAGGGGATGGGAGGAAAAACCGGTCGAATGACAGTCCCTCGCCGGATATTAGGGATCATTGTTCGTATAATTGCCAGCGGGTCATGTCGCAGGAAGAATTGGATCAGAAGGAAAAACTGAGAGGGGAATTTGTGTACTGCCAGTTAACAGGGCAAGCCACAGGGAAAAAAAGTCCCAGAAAAGATTGCAGGCTGGGGGAAGGACGAAAATGTAATGCGAGGTCTAGGCGTTAGAGTGTATCGTCAAAGGAGGGGAAATCGTGATTGGGGGGGAGCAGGATACCGGGCTGGCGAAAGGTTGGGAGGTTATCGCCGAAAGCCAGGGAAAAGAAAGGGAGTGTGCTCCGGTTCTTGAGACCCTGGGGGAGGAACATCAAAAGCCACGGAAGAAATTTCTAATGAGCCCCTTCGGCTTGAGATATTTGTGCTGTAAAAAGTTGAAAAGGAAGAGGACGGAGGCTCTGCAAGGGGTTCAAGTAGTACGCGGTCGGGACAAGCGGAAGCCGAAGAAGCCTAATTAGGGGGAAAACTATCTACAGAGGAGGCATGCAAAAATTGATAAGCACAAAATTGAAAAAAGAACTAAAAAAGCTCGGCGGAGCGAGACCAAGAAAAAAGAAACAACTATTTAAGGATGGCGCAGAACTAGAACGCATGATTAGCGGGGGAGGCTAGACCGGGCTGATAAAATGAAAAAGGTGGCCAGGGGAAGGAAGGACAGACTCGGGGTGGGGGGCGCTGAGAGGAAGTGTACTGAGCATAAAACGAGGTTGCAAACCGGGGGTGAAAAGGAAGTTTGGAATCCCTTGTACGGCAGGGAACTGCACATCACACGGAATTCGATGGCACGCTCTACACTAAGAATCTAAAAAGGGGGGGGGCAGGGGATGAGAAAATCTTTGCGGAGATGTCTTACCAGGGAAGAGCGTCGTTCAGAGAACCGATTGGGCGCACTGAAAAAAAAAGGGGAACATCACAAATGGGGGGGAACGGGTAAACAAGATGCTGAGACTAGACGGGGGGACACAGAATTGTGCCCAAAGAAGAGGGTTCTCGAAGAAGGCGGTTTACTGAAATAGTGAAGGGCTGCGATCTTCACGAGAGCATCGCGGGGGACAGAGGGGGAAAAGGGCTGTCAGTTTCCGAAAGGGTGTTGGGTTTTGGGAGGAATACGTGAGTGAGAACGCAGCTTTTGCGGGTTAAAAAAAAGAGTTACGAGAGATCACGTAGGCATGAAGCGAAACGAAAAAGCGATGGGGGTTAGCTCAGAAGGTGCTGTTCGCTCGTCCCTGGACGTGGATTTGAACTACAGGAAGAAAGATCTTCAGGCTAGGAAAGAGGACTGCCCCGGGTTGGAAAGGTGCGGGAGGAAATGGGCTGTTTTGGATAAGAGGAGCGAAAAAAAAAAATTTGGGGGGGGGGGCAAAAAAGGAGACAATCAAAAAAACTAAGGAAAAGTGAACTTACGAGCCCGAGATTTCCAAGGGCAGGGCATGCAGGAAAAAGCAAACCAAACACTGGAAGCTGCTGCTCAACGCTGGGGGTCATCAGTGCCATACCCGCGATGCAAGGGGAAGAGAAAAGTTCAAGAGGAACTTCAGAATGTTCGTACCACGTGGGAGAGTCGTACGGTTAGAAGGTCCTAGGTCACGCCGAAGATAACCTCGATTATCGAAATAAAGAGCTCGCCCCCTCTCAATAGTTCGGGCAGACACGGGGAATCAAGAATGGTTTCGAGTCAAACAACGTTGAGTCGAGAGAGAAAACCACTGGTATGGGGGGGGTGGGGAGAAGATGCAGGGCAGAAAATTAGATAAACGCAAGAGGGCATACGCATTTGGAAGGAGGCTCAAAGAAGAAAAGGGGAAGGTGAAGGGAAAAAGGACAGATGGGCATCACCTCTGAGCTTATTACACCAATAGGGGTACTCCGTGAAAAGCAAGAGCATTGCTGGTTAAGGAAGGAGCTCTTGGGGGAAGAACCGAAGAGGGAAGGGGGGGTACAAGCGCTGGTCTTGGGGAAGAAGAAAGACCAACGACTGGGCTCATATGAAGAGAGCACGCATGGGTGAAAAACTGAAAGGGAAAAAAACAGAGGGCTGGGGCGATTGGTGGAAAAAAAACTAGAGCGGGGGAGGTGAACGCCGGGGGGAAACGGAAAAATGAAATGGGCTCAGGAAGCGGGAAGACCCTCTTATTTTGGCCTAATGCTGGAAGGGGGAAGGCAGGTCAAAGGCAACATGGAATAGAAAAAACAAAAACGGAGAGTGAAAATATAGGGAGGAACCATTGGGGGAAGTGGACGGAATTCCCCGCAGAAGTCCAGTTTACCCTTCTTCAGACGCTTTATAAAAAAGGGTTTTGGGGGGGAGAAATTTAAGCTGCATTCCATAGAAGTCTCAAGGAGAGGGGTTAAACTCAAAAAGTCGCCCATCCACTCGACGCCGGCAGCGGGAAAGTCGGGCGTCGGCGCTCTGGAAAAAGTATTAGTTCGGGGAGAGCTGCAAGGGGGGGTCCTGTTGAGGAGCAGGCATAGGAAAAAATACTGGGGTTTCCCTCCGGGAGAAGGCTCGCCTGGGGGGAAAATCCGGGACAGGGAACAGGCCGCAAGGCAGCGAAAGGGGCTGCACGGGGGACGTGATAAATGGAAGTGGGGGAACAATTTCTTCGTCTGGGACCTCGAGGAGATCATTTTCCTGCTTGTAGCAGAAGGTGAACTCAATGCAGAAAGAAAAGATGTTTGGTCACGTGGCATTCACGCAGGAGGCGCCTTCCGGAAGGGGGGGGGAGAGCTCACACTAAGGGGGATTTAATCGAAGCGCCTTAATAACACATACCCGGGCGCAGGAGGAAAGTGCCTGCCAAGAAGCTTATTACATCTTGAAGGACGGTTCGAACTATTGAGTTTTTTGAACGTAGTCTAGAAAAAAGAAAATCGAACGAAGGCTCAGGAGCACAACGCGGAACTCCCAAGCTGGTCGATCGAAGTCAGTTCGAGGGAGAACCGGAGAGATACGAAAAAGCTTGGAGGGTTGCTGCTGCCTCAGAAGTTTCGCCCGGAAAAGGGAACTCCGGCATTTTGTGGTGATAATCAGGCCTGCAGCAAGTGGGGGATAGGGTGGCTTCGTGCATGAGGAAATGCGAGGCTTGCTCGGGGGGAGCACGGGCTCCATCTCGGTCTAAAAGAAACAAGAGGCACAGGGACGACTACAATTCAGGTCAAGAAAAATCGCTTCCGAGTAATGAGCGGGGCATGCCGTAGCGCAAATCAAAGGAACAAGCGCGACCAGCCCGGGGAAGGAAGACCCTCAGAGTTAGAGGAGGAGGATTCCTACGCATCTCCGGCGTGGGGGGAAAAGCGGGTATGTGAAAAAAACGAAGGGTCTTTCTAAAACACCAAGGGAGAGCCTTCCCCGAAGGTCACCACCTCGACACGAAGAACGACAGCAGTCAAAAAAAAAAGCGGGACTTTCCGCGCAAGTTCACGTTAATTCAAAGACAAGGAAATTATCGTTATTCACCGCGCGGGGGGGAAAAAAAAAAAAACACCCGCGGGGGGGGGAATTTGGGGGGGCTTGCTGGAAATTCAATGTTCCCGTCCACATTCGCGGGGCCTCCATGTGATTTTAAAGGCGGGGAGTCCAAGCGCCCCTCAGGAACGCGCGTCGAAACGAACATACTACCAGTGACGCATCCTCAGCAGCACCAAAAAAGACCCTGCCTTCAACGTGTCAGTACAAAGGAGGGAAATGAATAGGGAAGGGTTCAACCGCAGTGAGGCGCCGAACGACTTTTCTCAACTTAGTGGTGGGAAACCTGGTGGAACGGGGTCCGGGTCCGGACCGAGAAGCCCGCTCAAAATCGGGGAGGCCGTCAATCTGGCAACAGCGGAAGGTTCCCGGTGAGGGGGTAGTTCGCCGCAAGACCGAAGAGATCTGCGCGATCATCCGGGCAATACGTTTGGGCGTGAAAGGCTGGGCGCGCGAAAAAAGGTCGGCCAGGTTCGCGGAAAACGGCGGCTTCATCAGTGGGGAAAAGAAAGGCGAAGGCTGCTAGGGAGAAGTCCTCCTCCGAGTTGCCTTCGCTTCCGAAGTGGGGGGGCCTCGCGTACCGGGGGAGAAGCCAGAAAAGGAAAGTCAAATTATCACGGGAAAAGGCGGGGAACGCTGACCTGCATCAAACAGTGTATCAAAAAAAGGCACGCCATCACAGGGAGGGGGGAGGAGTCGACCTTTAAATTTGCGGTGGGGAAGGGGGGACAGACAAAATTCGAAGAGTGGATATCTTTGGGCTTCCGCTCACTCTATCCAAAGGAGGTCCAGCACTGCGGCCGCGCAGGGAAGAGAGTAAAGAGGGGTCTAGCGGGGGCTCCATGTTCCCCTATTAAAAGTGAAGTACTCGAACTCTTCGCGGAAATCAGCCTCAGGCGATCGAGGTTGTCGGGCCGGGGGGGACCCCGGTGCCACTCATGAGGGGGGGGGTCCTCCTTTCGCGGGCGGTTTGTCTGAGGCCTCGCAAGAAGATCTGAAAGGGAGGCGCTTCAAGGGGGTCGTAATAAAAGCTGTTGTGGAAGGGCAGGACGGAGTTGAAGGCAAAACGCGATGAGCCCAAAAAAAACAAAAAAATGCTCGAAAAAGAGAGGAAAATCGCTGTCCTAAGGGCTGCATGGCTGGAGCACTGTTCTGGCGTCTGGCAAGTAGGGGGGGTTCCCGGAGATGGGGTTGGGGGGGGGTTTGGGTTCTGCGCCCTGATCTCTAAGGAAGACGAATTGATCCACTCACATCTATGGAAGGGAAACGTGGATTCAAGGGACGCCATACCTCTAAAGCCTTTATCCGCCCATGTAAAGGGAAAAAAGAAAACTTTCCGGAGAAGGGTCCTGGCGAATAAAGCCGCAGGAAGCACAACGGCCTGCGCAGGAGGGGGGAATTCTTCATCCACCTCGGAGGACTCATGGAAAAATTGGAAGAGAAAAACAGGAGGTGGGACAGAAAAGCACAAAGGCTGAAAGGTCTCCAGGGGGGGGTGGCTACGCGATCCCCCTCGAAGGGGTCACGAGACCAGGCGTAACATTTCACCCAAAAAGGGGATCTTACAACTCTACGCAGGGGAAAGGAGTATCAATAGGGGTGAAAATTGCGAAGGGGGCGGAGTCCAAGGCGCTTCCCATGACGACCGCGCCGTTACAACGTCATTTTAAGGGAAAAAAAGGCACTATTACGGTCATCAAAAAAAAAAATAAACCGCAAAAACCTACGGGTTACCATTAGAACCACATTCTCGAGCCTCGGGGAGCCATCGTCTGCTGCAGAGGTAGAGGCAGCCCGAAAAAGTGCGGCAATCGTTTCAAAATTGAACTGCCTACCCGCGCACTCACGTGCAAAAAGAATTCAGTACGGAGGGACGACAGGGGGGACAGATTCTTAAATGAGCGGACATGGCAATCGCCTGGAATAATGGGGGGGAAGCTACTCAAGGAGACAAGCTCTCACCGTTATTAATAAAAAAGGAAAAGCCACAACTCATTGGGACAGCCCGTCATGATAGGGGCTGAGGAGAACAACGGCCTCGATGTGATGACCGCAAAAAGCTTTCATCCACAAGGCAAGAAAAAGGGGAAAAAAAAGTCGGTTGCGCCAGCACACATGAGCAGTGGGAAAGAAGAGATCTCTAACAAGAGGGAGAGAGGAAGCAAAGCAAGGGGGAGGCAGACGAGTGCGTGGGAGAAGGAGACGTTTGGAGGGGGACAAGCGGATGTGAATCGGGGAGGCGCGGCAGACATCGATCTTGGCCATCGAGGATCATGAAGGCAGGGAGGGGCAATGGACGTTCGAGAGGTGACGACGGATACCGGGGGAGCGTGTCCGCAGAACGCGAAAACCATTCATGTGGGCGATGATGTCGGGAAAAAAGTCCATGGATTTCGGCTAAGAAAGTTCGGAAAAACTTACACTAAAAAAAAAAACCCTGACGGGTAGGAGCGGGGATTTGGAAAAGGAATTGGCATCGCCTTTGTTGGAGGAAGAACGTCTTGGCCAATACAGGGGGAGGGGGCACACGAGATAAATGTGGCAGCCTGAGGGGGTTTGCCCGGCCATTGGGGGGGGGGGAGCCGGATCACGTAGGGGGGAGGAAGGGGGAAATGAAAAATGCGTTTGTCACACGTAGAACGTTTTACGCCGCGGGGTTTTGGAAGAAGCTTGGACATACGCGGAGAAAAAGAGCGAAGGAACCGAAGAATTTGTTAAATACACAGTATGTCAAGAAGGGGAACAGAGTGTGAAGAAAACTGCGTGGGAAATGTTAATCGCGAGGCATTGGAACATGGGCATTGGATCGCAAAGGGGGTTGCGGATCAGCAACCCCTTTTAAGGGGGGGCGTAAACTTTGAATAAGGCACTTGACGCGGAAATTTGACGGAATGCAGAGCGGTGGGAAACTTGGGGAAAAGTCGCAGGCCGGGAGAGTGGAAGCTGAAAAACGTGGAGGGGACTACTTCTCCGGAACGCTATCAGTAATGGGGGGGAATCTAACACTGCAATGGGTGGTCAAGAAAAAAGGCACGCATCCATAGGATTAGGATTCCCTTAGATGTGGAGGTATCAGGGGGGGAAGGAAGAATAGTGGGAGAAAAGCCTATCAACAAAACCTGCGAGATCTAAGAAAGAAGAGCTGCTGCTAGAATGAAAGACTGGTGAGAGGGGCCAGGTTTCCAAGCCCAAATAAGAAACGCGAGGGCCCGGGGGATGGGACGTGAAGGATCGGACGGCCAGAAGAAAAATGGAAAGCTGCAAAACATCGGTTGGGGGGGCACAGGCCAAAAGCATGGGGCATGGCGAAGGTTTGGCGACAGATTGACTGAAGCCAGTTGCCAAGATATCTGGGGGGAAGAAGTCTTATCACCCTGGGAACAAAGAAAAGACAAATTAGGTCAAACCCGGGAAGTCGCACTGATACGGGTAAAGGTAATCGTTCAAGAAGAAAAAACTTGATGACGTGCTCTTGAAGGGGATTGGGTATAAGGGCGCCAACTGGCGGAGTCCTGCAAAACTCCTGATCGGGGGGGCATCCTATCATCAGAAAGGAAAAAAATTGGAAGCAGTCCAGGGTCCAGAAGGACCTGTTCGAAATCTAGTAGCCAGAACCGGGGACCCTTTCAACACAACTTAATTGTCTCAAATCGCAGCATCTCACAAAGGAGAAAAAGGACTGCAAAAAATGATACAAGCCGAGTTGGAAGTGACGGGGAGTCGAAGGAGTTTGAGAGGGGAAGGCGGAGCGAAGACAAAATCGCACCGGCGGGCGGTTTGGAAAAGTAAAACGAATGAAGGGAACGAAAGATGCGGAGATCACATCACCGCCGAGATGTCACAGATGATGGAAGAAGCGCAGGGGAAATCGCAAGGGTGGCAGTGGGAAGGGTCGGGATCTTGCGGAAGAGGGGGAGGAAATGCCACGGGAAAGGGGTGAATCAAAATGCCGATTGCTGAGAAAGAGTGAAATAACATGGAATGCCAGAAGGGAACAGAACTTGTACGGGAAAGGTCCAGTTGGGAAGAAAGCAGCGTGGGGCGCTGGAAAAGGTGATAACGATATGATGCCTATTGGGAACGTGGGCAGCTCAAGAGGGTAGCATCTTAATCCGCGTGGCGGGGTGGAGGAGGGGGAACGGCTGAAGGATCGGTAAGCGGTGTGAGTGCTTGGAGGGGGGAGATCAGAGGGAAAAAACGAGAGATGACTTAGGCAAAAGGAAGCAACGAACTATGAATTGGTAAAGGCCTGCAAGAGGGAGGAGGGCATCGAGGAGGTGGACGGTGGTGGCGCTACGGAAGCCGGGAAAGGCAGGACTACTCAAAGGAGTTCAATGGAAATACGGGAAAAGGGGGAGGAAATGTATAAGGTGGGATCTCGAGCAAAGGAGATTCCACGACCAGAAAAAGAAGAACAGCGGGTAAATCATGCTGATAAGAAGGAATGGGGGCCATCCAGTTTCTGGGGAGTCTACGGCAAAAGACCCAAATAAAAGCGGGGGGGAAAGGGGGGATTTTCTGACTGCTGAAAGGAAACTGGTCTTCGTGGAAGAAGTCGATCAAGAAGGAAAAATGCCTGTTAGCCTAAGGAGGAATCTGGAAAGCTAAAAGAAAACGAGTCTGGTTTGATCGTAGGGGGAAAATGCGTCACGCTCTCTGGCTCGTCTATATCGCTCGGCGAAAGAAAAAGGTACAAAAGGAGTGTCAGGTCGTTATGGGGGGCGTCACGGCGATGAAGGTTTCGACTTCATCGCCCAAGTGTTTGGGGGACTCTCTTCCTCATAGGACCTCACGGCCTAAAAAAGGAAAAAAGAAGCCGGGTGGAAAAGCAGTCGAAGGGAAGCGGCATAAAGAGTGGAGAGGAAGGGAGTGTTATTATTTGACGGGGAAAAGGGGAATAGGAGCAAAATCGGAAGTAAGCTATGGAAAGAAAAGCGGTACGCCGTGAAAATCCAGAAAAGCGGCGTGACTCATGTGGATCGCTGTGGAGTTAGGGGGCCCGATAGGTAATTGGGACTCGGGGAGCGCGCTGGGAGTAATAATAACCTCACGAGTGCTCAAGGAATACTCACTAACGAGAGGGAAACTGCGTCGTTATCGAAGAGGGGCAGTCCTAAGAACCTGGGGACTTGGGGACTGTTGAAACAGAAGCCGCGAGGTAATGGAAATCGGTGGGAGAAATCAAAAATAAAATGGCTAGGTCTGGGAGAGAAGAGGGGGGGGGGGGGAAGGGTAAGGGAGTTGGGGGAGATGCCGGGGGATTCCAGGGGGGAGAGGTACAGG
>Ga0179593_1759272_pt1 | contig 12432 bp, 15 predicted proteins | sample CZODoug2_1_08_16_FD_185931 | JGI IMG/M metagenome (GOLD analysis project Ga0179593, IMG submission 185931) | Vadose zone soil fungal communities from Angelo Coast Range Reserve, California, USA - CZODoug2_1_08_16fungal (PacBio error correction) | ecosystem: Environmental > Terrestrial > Soil >...
GTCGCTTGCAGTCGCCTTGGCAGAAAGAGACAATGACATTTGAAAGACGGGGGAGAACTGTAAACCCGACAAAAGAACCCGATTGACTCCCGGATGGAATGAGAAACGATCCGGAACCAACACAAACCAGGTAAACGAGCGAGGACCGGCGAGCTGAACGAGGAAAGAACGGGCGTCCAACTCGAAACAAGCGCCTAAAAAAAACGAGACAAAAAAAAGAGAAACCGGATCGAGATCATCCTTGCGAACAGGGTCGAAAAGGAAAGCGGTACTAGGAGGAGTTCTTTGAGGGGGTGACGGGCGGGGAATGGTAATGATGCCGACGATCCGTTTTTCAAAAAAAAAAATATGTCAAAAGGGATGGCAAGAGTAGATCGGGGGAAGGTAGCGGGGCATCGGATTTCGGGCTGGGATTCCTCTGGATCTGGGGCTTGCCTCCGGTGGCGAAAAAAAAGAAGCAGCAAAATATCGTCGAACCACGGAGCAGTTCGAAGCAAGCGACTTCTCGGGTCTGGTGGCCAAGCTGACGGTTGAAAGCAAGACTACAACTGATCCGGATGGGGGGGGATTCCGATGGGATGCTACGGGGAAAAAATCACATCGGGAACTTGTAAAGATCAAATGAAAGTGCAGGTAGGGCTAAGGGGAATTTCGAACCCGGGAGTGCGCAAAGAAGCCATTCTGGAACGCAGCGTCGCGGAAAATGCAAAAACGTCCATAAAAAAAGAAAAGAGATGGGGTGTTCGTAAGGTAGCGGCTATGCCCCGTCGAGCTCGAGGGCACCCTTAATTGCTCAAAAGGCGGAAGTCAGAAGAAAAGAGGACGCTGTCGGTCTCGAACAACTAAAATGGTCGAAAGACGAGTGGATGGAAAGTGGGGCGCAACTAAAACAGAAAAATGACTTCAGTTGGGAGACAAACCGGAGCAGACATGACAGCTCCAAAAAGTGTCTCGGGAACCGTTAGAAATGGACGTCGAAGGCGACGACAGTGAGGAAAAAACAAAACCAGAAAAAGGGGTCAACATCGTTCCTAACAAACGACTTCTATCGATCAACAAGAGCGTCTAGTTCGACAAGGAAGGCCGCCGTTCACGATACCGGAGAAGTCACAAGCGAAAAGACCACGTTGTTAAAAATTAATTCGTTCAGCGAACGAGCATAGTCATGTGGGGCCGAAGTCGGGCAACGAAGGCGTGGATCCGTCCATCACGAAACGAACGAACGGGCCTTAATGTCGACTATCGCGATCAGGGGGGGAACGTCTGAAAAGCGACCCCTGCTAAAGATAGAAACTGTCTGGAGAAATACGGTGGCGACGAGCTTAGGAGAAGTCATGAAGGAACGCTCAGATCGGGTGGGGGGACGGTGGGCAAAAGCCGATGGGAGCTGGGAAACTCGGTGGGTCGATCGCGCCCTTAAAGAAGCGACACCTGTCGGACAGGCGCATTCAAGAAAACCTCAGGTCGGGCGAGGGGCATTCGTATGGAAAGAACGCATGCCCAAAAGACAAGCACCGGCGAGCGGGTAAACTTGAACTGGGATTCATCCCGCGCTGGCACAAGGAACATGGAAGCTCCTGGCGTAACATGTTCAACAACAGGGGGATGGCGGGAAACGCTGCCGAAAGCTTTTTGGAGGTCCGACGAAAGCCACACAAGGCGGGTTTGCAAACACAATGGCGCACTCCAAAAGAACCGGCTCGCGACTCTGTCAATCCCTGTGTGGATAACTTACGGCGAGCCTTAAAAAGAACTAGTCAGAGCGGGGGCGCCCGCGATGTTGAAAGTTTCGCAAGGAGCTGAACCAGCGCGGGAAATTCCCTTGCCAATAAAAGAAATGAGTAGAAACCCGCCGTAAGAAGCTTAAGGAGGTCTTCATAGAAAGCACGAGTGCTGCTGTCGGGATTTCATAAGAAAGGAGGAAATGCAAAACCCCGTAGGGAACTTCGGGGGGCGAATCTCTCCAACAACAGCAAAGGGATATAAAAAAAAAAGCAAGGGGTGGGGCACGTAAATGACCGCCATGTTCTGATATAATCCGACGAACGTTCCAGTGATAGAGACAGCGGAAGCCCTTCGCTGAAAGTGAAAGGCGAGAAAAAAAGGTGTTGTGGTAGAAACGGCTGGAGAGCTTCCTTGAGCTTAGCAGATGCCTACAGCTAAAAGCCGCGGGAACGAAGAGAGATACGAAAAGACGCAGATTGACAATGGGAACAGATCGACGAGCCGGTTCATTGCTATCATGGTCGGAAGTGGAGGGCGCGGAAAGGCGCTCCTCCTCACCAAAGCCAGAGAAACGGACTCGTTCATCGTCCATACAGGAAAAGGGGGAATCAGTAAAATCGGAAACTAACAGTCCACTACACCGTAGAGAATCTAAAAGAACGTAAAATGAAGATTAAATCGAATCCATCCCGCCGAAGGGCGTTTCGACCTTCTCCAAGTTCGCCGTTATGTAGAGGTAGGCATATTGCGAAAAAATGAAAGAACCCAGATAACCGGCAGCTGGTCGCCACCGTCAAACCGGAGCTGGGACTCGTACCAGCAAAAAACGCCGTAAGAACAGCAGGACGGCCCGAGGTTGCGGTAAACGATCAACACCAAGGAGCGCATTTCGCATAAAATACATAGAATCGAGCGACGGAAAATCCTAAGTATGAGACAGCACGCAGGAGGGCACGCAACCCCCTTAAACCAGCCTTAATCATCGAAAAAGGGGGGGATCGGGTGCCTTGTGAGCGGCAGGTCGAACGTGACAATGACAAGGCTAACGAGGGTTGACGATCAAGGCCAGCGCCTCGTAGAAAGGAAGCAAGCTCTTTTTCGGGGGGTAGCCCGCATGGAGTGGAGCATCAGGACGTGAAACAGCCGGAAAAAGTAAAACAAGTACTGCGCGAAGGGAGAGAGCACGCGGAGCAGGTCTCCGATACCACCTCAACGAGAGAGGCTCAGAGAATTTGTTCGCAAGGGTCGACCGTCGCAGAGAAAAAAAAAAAGAGGAACGCACTCCGGGGAGCAGCGCGAATGACGGGCGAACACAAGGCGAAATCGCGGGCGCTTGCAAGGAACACGCACAAAACAAGCGGCAGGGCGCAAGAGAACCAGATACGCGTGCGGAGATCGGGGCCAGTTGATTAGACACTAGGAAAACGCACGCTCACTGAGAGGTCGCCCCGGTCGGAACATACGACGCCGACATAAAAAACCATGAATGAAAAAGATTGAACAGAACGCACTGATCGCGTCCGGACAGCCATCAATCGCCCACCATAAAAGGAATGAAACAAAACAAGTGATGGGACACATTCGAACCATCGCCATCTTTGGCAAAACCAAACCAGGAGTAAGACTCTGAAGGCTAGACGGACGATGGTATTTTGCATAGCACTACGACAATAAGAAAAAAGAGAAAAACGAATCAGGCGGGATCCATAGAAAACACATAGAAGATACAAGGATTTCCAACCAAGGGAAACACACAATAGAGCACTGTAAAATCGAGCTTAACAAGGGACGAAAGAAAGACACAAAGCAGCAAGGCCATCCCAGTCAGTAAAAAAAGTGGGAATGCAAGTCGGCAATCTCGCCCACCATTCGCAAGCCGGATCTCATCCGGTGCATCCATCGTAAGAGGATCTCGGAATGGGGTAAGGGTAGTAAGTTTCGCCGTTCTTGTCGTTCTTTCATCCCCGGTGGGAAAAAAACGAGAGAACAAAAACAGATTCAAAGGTCAAAGTCGACCCTGGTGTTAGGACTATAAAGGATTCAAAAATAGGAGAAATGTGCGGGCTAGACGGACTAAAGCAAGCAGCTCTGGCTGAACCCTCGGAGACAGTGAACGAAAAGAGACACCTCAGACGCGATGAGGGGCAACTCAACTGAGGAGGGACATCATCAGTCATCCCATAGGGTCCAATGGTCCGATAGACGCACCGCGGTCATCCAGGGGGAGACGAAAGCGGCATACTTATAAGGAAACAGACTCCAGCCGACCAGGGCAAACTCGTTCTCAAAAACAAAGGATAAAAACAAAAAAATCAAGTAAAGCAGCAACGTCATGAAAAGCCAGGGACGAACACTAATCGCCTCACAAAAATGAAATATCTAGGGGTCAAGATCCATAAATGGTTCAGCAGTCAGAAAAGAGAAACTTCTACTGTATTGGTCAAAAAAGAAAGACTACTAATAACGGCCGCCAGCATACTTGCACGCTGCGGACTAGGGAAACCTTTTTGGACGCGCCCACCAAGAAAAAAAGGGCAAAAAATTAGGTGTTCAACGACTGCTGGTGGACCGGATGATTCTTCAACTGCTTATGTGGTGAGTGAAACTGCAGCAGGGAAAGGTCCGAAAAAGAGGAAGATCGGAGATACAGGAACCGCCTGGAGGGCAAAACCATGACGATCCGGTCGAAGGAAAAATAGGAAAAAGAAAAGACTATAGGAATACGCGAAGCAGATGGAGGCAGAGTGATCGCGTCGGAGTCAGTCGCTGTGGACGCTACACTTGAGAATTAAAAACCCCGAAGGTAAACTGAGGGAAACGGAAACAACGCAACTCCCGATGGTCGAGACCTAAGTGCAAAAACGACCAAGCGACGTAAACTGGAGGAGAAATTCGAGGCGCATGGTCACCTCGGACTCCGAAAAAGTCACAGACGACTAATCGGGCCTACACGATGCTCATCAAAATCGGACGGACAACGAGGATGCGCACCATAAAAGGCAGGGGCAGGGGGGCCGTGCTAGTACGAATTCGTGGCGGAAGTGGTAGAGGACTAAATCTGATCAATGCACCGAACGATCGTGTGAGAAAATGACGCGCTGTGCAGTTCGTCCCATTGAGATGGGGTAAGCTGAATACCGACCTCGTGTTCTACGGATTGGCTCGAGCACATTGAGAACTAAGAAAAACGGGAGAGCAGCCACGGCAAGCAAAGTCGACGAGGGGACACCAAGCATAGCTCTCGCTGGAGAGGAATGAAAATGACCCCCACGCTGATCCTATTCATCAGATGGTGCTCGAGAGGAGTTCACGGCCGCGGGAAAGTTTAGACACTGGTTCAAATGTTGAAATCGTAAACCGGAAAGTCAAAGTGGAGGGCGAGCTTACGTGAGACGCTGGCGAATTACTGGGCAAAAGTATCCAACCTGGAGCGGATAAGGGCGTGACTTAATGTTGAAGAACTGAAACGCGGCCGAGAGCGTGGGGGGTGCGGCCTGGCGGGAAATGTCGTCCACGGTAATATGAGCCGGTCAGCTGAATACGGTTGTATATCTGTTCGCCGGACTAAGGAACAACAAGCCTTCGTTTAGAGGATTGGTCTTGACTTTAGTGGCGAGCGGGGGAATATAAGGAGACCAAAGAAGGTGGCTCAGGGCCCCTTCGAGTACCTTGGTGACGCTGAGAAATCTGAAGCGTGGATCGGGGATGACAATACAGGAAAAATAAAACAAACCCGAAGTGGAGCGAAAATCGGAACGCTGAAAAGCCAGAAGGATGGTCATTAAAGCAGCATTACGCAGGCACTCCTACCGTGCAGAAAGGAGAAACAAATAAGGATGGTCAGGTGATTTCAGCTAATCTCTTTGGGGGTTGAAGTGGCGAGTGATAGGAAAAAGGTTAAACTAGGAAAGCCAAAAAAAAAGCGATCTGCCATGGGCTCTAGTCTTGGGAAGATATGGACGCTGAGCGCGCGCGAACTGGGGCCGTCGTCCACTGGGAAAATTACAGGGTGAGTAGAAAGCTGTAAAAAAGAACAGAGGGGACGTTTGGCTAACTTTCCGTGATAGTGTGCTTGAGTTCGCACGGGAACTAACCCAAATAAACGGAGGAGGATAAATTCGCATGACCGATCGTCGGGTGGCGCTTGAGGATAGTGAACAAATCGCAAAGATCACCTGGCTAGCGGTCAGCTGACCTTGTCGTTCGCTCTCTAAAAAAAGAAAATCTTGATAAGAAACCTCGACAGAGATGCCGCACTTGCGATGGGCTGGAGCGATGTCCGCGCTAACCGGTTCATCCCTGGAGGAAAAAAAAACACTGGGATGCGAAAAAATCCCAAGGGAGCAGGCTGGGACATGCCTCGGCGCACGAGGTAGCGCTTGCGGCGGGTCAAAGCAGAGTCGAAATCGCCAGCTTCGGCGATGACGGCCTCACTAGCTGGCCGGCAGGCAAGGAAAAAAGCGAAGGAAAACTAGGTCGGCGAACCAACAGAGGATTAGCAGGGGCGTGAGGCGATGACGTTCCCCGTAATGAAGTTGACGTTCGTGTGCGGAGATAGATCACAAAGGAAAAAGCACGGAAAACGGGGCAAAGGAATCAGCCGCGAGTCCATCCAACAGATCAAGTGTGAGCAACGAAGAGAAGGAAGGAAAAGGGGAAATGCCGTCTGAGTAGTGATTCCATCAATCGCCGAAAGGAGAGACGAACAACAAAAAAGCCGCCCTCAACACGATTCTTCAAGGCATGCAGGATCGCCATCGGCAGCCAAATAAAAAAGGCGGAGAAGAGGAAAAATGGGGGAAAAACAAAGGATTTTAAACCGACGTAAAATGACCCAACAGCAAACGACAGGCAAATCAGAAATCACAGGTTGATAAAATGAACGCCAGCTTGCAACTGAGGCCTAAAGTTAAGAAAAGCTAACTCAACCAAGCGTTAGGGGGGGGGCTCCACTAGGATCGAATGCTCCACGGCCAAAAAGACGTGTCGCCTGCGCAAGCAACCGGAAGCCTGGCGAAGCCCAAGAAGGACCAAAACTAAAACACGGCCGAACCGTCCAAACGATCATGGAGTTCCTGATACCAGTAACCCGAAGGGAAAAAAAACGACGAAACAAGGCAAGAAAAGGGCGAAGAACAAAAGGATCGGAAATAGCCCATAGCACACCAGACGCGGAAGCGGCCGCTAACCGCGTTAAAGCACGCCGGGCGTTGAAGTGAAAACCGCAACCACCTTGACCCCATCCAGAGGATCGAAAAAAAGAAAACGGACACACACAAAAGGAGAGAGGGTGGCAATGTGATCGGACAAAGTCTTGACGGCGGCAATCCTGCCGAACAAAGGGGAGCATGGAATCCATATCAGATCGAGCCGGTAGTTTGGCTGATGCTGAACGACGCAGTTGGGAGGAGAAAAGTCGCATCATAGGGAAAAACGAACTTCACCGGTCACTAACAACGGAAGCCAAAAGAAGGCGGGGGCCGAAAGCCGAGCGCAGTCGCAAAGGCGAGCTAAAGCACGCACTCAGAAGAAAAAAGCGGGTTCAAATCGAACGCGTAAGCGGGACTGTCGGGACCCACTCCGGGGAGCCCGCCTTGTGCCACCATCGATCGGCGGGCTCTTCGAGAACGCCGGGAAAGGTCCCGCTGGAGACTCGGTGATTGCCTTACCCACGCACGCTCAGGAAGGAGCACACGGAGATGACATTACACGCTACCTCAAATGAACCAGGGGTGAACGAGATTGGGACCGCCGACGAAGGCACGAGGGAAATCTTAATCACAGCGGTGATGACTGAGCAAATGCGGTACCACGCATGCCACGACAGCTCGCGAGTGAAAAATGAGCGAGCGAAGGAAAGGTGAGCGACTGCCGACGGCTAGGACCCAATGCTGACAAACACGAGGAAGCACCAGACGCAGCGGATCACTAGTAGCAAAGGAAAGGCCCCACGTCATTGAATCACACTCAAGTTAAGCACTGTAAAGGAAATCGAGGAAAAAGTAAAAAGGCAACAAGCAAACGAAAAAGGCGTAACGAGCGAAGAAATATAAACAAGAAAAGGACAGGAGTCGCACGCCGTGATCTCAGAATCCGTAATCATAACGAGCGCGGATGGAGACATCAAGGGGTCGGAGGCCCGTCGTACTCAAGAAGCGCCGCGGTTACCATCAGAGAACTGTCGCAAGCCAAGGTGGAGCGCGAAATGAAGGAGATCGATCGCTTGGAGTCAGGATGCCGGGCTCTACGTCGGATCAGACGCGCGATACACTAGGGCCAGAAAAAGACTGCACTCCAGCTATCCACTTTCAAACTACATATCGCCTTCTGACGTCGTACAGCAAAGCCCCTGCTGGGGAAAAAAAAGGGAGATCGCAGGTTTGCTCAAGTCCCTGCGGTAACTGCGATCGTCCAGGCAGCACGGCGGAAAACAGCGAATAGCCGAAGCTGCGACGACCCCATCAGCAGGACGACAGCCGGTCACAACCAGCATAAGGGAAAAACGAAAAAAAAAAGCGGAAAACGTGGGATTCTGTGGACTCTTCGAATAAGAAAAAGGGTAAGAACGGCTGCCGAGAATTAAGGCTCTCACCACATCGCACAAACAACAGGAGAGGGAGAATAATACTCTAGAGAGGGACACCAAACCATGCAACGTTTCGATGCGGAACCCTGGAATGGGATGAGCATCCAGGACTTAGCGAGAACAAAAAGAATTAGGGGGTATACCGTCGCCTTCTGTAAGACCGTGCTTGCTAAAATTTAACGCTGCAGGAGGTCTTTCAGAGAAGGAAAGGGGGGGGGAGCATAGGACGGGCCACTATAACGGAAAGACGTTAGAGCAGCAGCAGATGTCCTGAAAAGGGAGGGGACAGATCGACTGACAAATACAAGCAGGGCGGTAAGAAGTACGAAGGAAAAAGGTAAGCATGTGGAAGCCGAAGGGGACGCGGGTATAAGGGAGAAAAGACATCACCCGAAGGTAAAGATTCGTCGCTGAAATTCACCGACCGGGAGAGAAACATTGACTACGAGAACCACAACGACTTCGAAGGGAGGGGCGCGACCAGACAAGGCGCGCTGGGAATAGGCTGAACATAAACGACAAATGACAAACTCGACGACGCCGACAACCGGAGGGAAAGCGCATAAAGTACGGAGAAAGGGGTCGAAAGAAGATTGGCAAAACATGCGGTAAAGTTCTTCGGGATGATTGCTGCTGGTGCGAGCGGGGAGTAAAGCTCGGACACCATCGTGGAAGATGTGAAAGTCGAAACGGGCAGAGACGGGATGAGTGCTGGAAATACCCTGGATTCGTAAGGGCCCGTTAAAAGAATCGGAGCAAAGGAAATCGTCCGCGAGAAAAAAACGTAAAAATCCCGTTCGACGTCCGAAGCTTCCGGGGTTTGCTGGCAGGGAGCTGGAACCGCACTTCAAACCGGCGATGGAGAGAAGATGAGGACCACGTCGCTAGACGGAGTAGTACAAAAGAGCAAAACTAAACGTAACAAGAAGGGGAAGTTGCAGAAAAACATGCTACGATAGCGCGGGTCAGGCGTGCGAAGAATCTTCAAAAACGCTGGGATTTGAGGCCGACGGGGGCGACAGGAAGCCTGTCAAACGCGTCGCGTGTCAAAGTCATCTGCTCCCCCAGAGGGGGCCAGCCTAAAAAAACAGGGAGAAAAACCAGGCCCTATTGCTTAAGACGTTCTGGAGTCGCAGGCCGACGAGAAAGCGACGAGCCCCGTAGTGAAGCAAAAAAAGGACGGGAAAAAGGGGAGGGAAAGTCAGGGGTCACGTCGCTGAACCTCAGTGAGGGGGAGAACGAAAAAAAACCGAAGAGGAGGATCTGCAAATAAAAAAAACGAGAAAACATCGTAATCAACGTTCACTCATACCACTGGCCGAACAAAGCCAACAGCAAAGTGATCAAATGCGAAAATCAAAATGAAGGTTCAAGGTGCGGTGTGGCATCGGGACTAACGGCGGGCTGGGAAAAGTAGTACGAGCAGACGATCAGGATCTAAAGCTCTCGGCCTGGTGAAGGGCGGGACCAAGACGGAAAGTGACCGCTTACGGTGGGAACTTTCGTCAAAAGAAGTCATGAGGAACTCCAGTTGAGGGGATTGGGCGACGACACAAATATACAACCAAACGCAAAAAGGGAGAACAAACCGGGATCGTCGGAGAGCATTCGGCCATTCGGCAATGGAAGAACAACCGGCTCGGGGGTCGTGACCTGTCGGGTCGCGGGCTGAAGGAAAAATGGGACCTGTACTCATTGGGCGTAACCGCGACGGCCGCCTGGGCGGGGGCGGGAGAACCTTTGCACAGCCACCGGGCGGTGGGGGCTACCGAGCACCTGTGGGCTCCCAAAAAACCGGGAGCCTAGATGGAAAAGGAGGAAATACTGAATGCAAGGCGCGCGCTCGTCGTCAAACAGGTCTGGGCGCGAGGGGCAAGGTGGCCAAGTCGTCAAGGAAGAAACTTCCTGTGAAACGCTAAAAAAGGGAAAGAACCGACGGGAAGCAGAGGCGAGGGCGGCTATCACGGCAATGCGGCTGTCATAAGGGCACATGGAGCGGACGGGAAAAAGAGTGAAGGGGATCGAAGAGAAAAAAGGGGAGAGAAGGAAAAGGAAAAACGAGGTACGGTTTGAAAGTCATTCGCCTGCAGACGAGTGCTGCAGCGGAAAACAGCAGCACAAGTGATCGAAGAAACTCCAGAATCAAAAAAGAAGGCGAAGAAGTGAGGCCCCACCAGGTGAGAGCCAAAGCTGGCGCAGCTCCTTAGTGGAAAACTCCCGAGCCCGCAGCTCGCCGGAAGGAAATCGACTCAGCGCCGCTGCACACAGGGTATAGCAAAAGGAAGCGAACGTTCATGTGGGGTCAGTTGCACCATTAACCGGCAAAAAGAAATAAAAAAAAAACGAAAAAGAAAGGTGAGGAAACTAAGAAAACCAGAAAGCGACACATTTACGGAAATTTCAAAGCCGAGAACGACCGTGAACACCCCGAAAGCCAGAGGAGGTTGAAAAGTGGAAAGGATCGGTGCGCCAGCGCAAGAAATCGGTTTCCGCCCTTCCTCGGGCAGTGCATCAGTATGTAGGCGAAAAAAGAACAGCACAGACCGGCACGTAACTCAAACAGAGATGGGAGTGGAAAAAGTAGTAAGAAAATACGCAAGTCGAGACAAGAGGAGATAAAAAACCAGTATCTGCGCCCATGACATAGAGCATGACCGAATCGCTGCGCAATACAAATGCGGTTATGGAGGCCAGACAAGGTCGTTGCCCAGTGCCAACACACCTTAAACCAGCAAAAGCTGGAAGACCATCCGGAGAAGCTGCGGGGGGGGCCGGGAAGGAACGGCCGGTCATGCAGGGCAGTCGCGGTTGAAGAAAAAAAAGCGCACGCGTTGAAGCGAGTAGACTATGGGCACGAACGCTACATCTTCGGGGTGTGTGCGTTTACATCAAAAATAAGACATAACGAAAACGGAAGTCAACAAGGCATCGGTTTCTGAGCGTCCACACCATTGGAAGGAAAGGCCAGAACAAAGGGAGACGCACGAGGGAAGCCTCCAAAAAAAATCATACAATCGAGGCCGACATGAAGAAGTTGGTAGCGAAACGCTCGGGCCAAAGAGAAGGAAACTGAAAAAAAACCGCGGCTAAAAGCCGGCGGACGAGATCCTAAAAGAAACAAAATAGTTTCGCGCGGGTCGGAGACAGCGGAAAAACCTAGAACTCGATTACTTCTCCATCATTTCTCTTCTGATAAAAGAACGGGGAATATGAACAAAAAAAACCTGAAACATGGCAACCACTAGGGGGAAATAGTACAAGAAGCTAAGTTACCTCAATCGCGAAATCAGTAATCTTACGAATCAGGTGGACGAGTCACAGCAATCGTGCAAGCACCAGCACCAAAATAAGATCGCGAACGGAACGATCGAAAACTCTGGGAAAACGGGCAAAGGGGTATTCATGAACTGCATGCAATCTTTCTACGCCCGAGAACAAATGAAAAGAAAAAAGGGGGGGGAAAGAAAAAAAAGAATGTAAAGAACGTCAAACCAGCTACTTCCCAGGGAACACAATCGCACACGGTGAAGTCGAACACAAGGACAAAAAAATAAAAGTCAGTACCGCCTGGAAACGCCGGCAGGAATCACCAAAAAATGCTTAATATGAATCCTGGAAAAGAACTACTTTCGCGTGAGCGCTCGTGCGAGGGTAATTTTAGGACGAGGTCTCCGCGCCAGCGCGCTCGAATGGGAAGCGAGCAAAAAAGTCGGAAGCGGCTGGGAGGCAAGATAGAGCGAATACTCGGGAGTCCATACGGGGCAGACCGGAGAAGAAAGCCTAACCTTCGGATAGGGAAGAAACGTCCCGACAGACAGACGAAGCAAGGTCGGCATGAAAGACATAGAAAAAGAGTACCCCAGAAAAGAACCCCTGTTAACCCGTCAGGCAAACGCTGAAGACTCACCGGTGGGGCAAAAAGGCTGCTGAAACTGCAAAGAAACGGAGGACACTTCCTCTGATCACAAAAAAAACGGCGGTTCATGCAGCTGTCAGGCAAGCCATAGAAAGCGGGGACAGCCACCAGCACTGAAGCAAAGCCACACGGAATCGAGCCACGTGCTAATCGTTGGGGATCGCTGAATTAAATAAAAGGTTCAAAAAAGGTAGCCAAAAAGTCA
>Ga0179593_1315868_pt1 | contig 12431 bp, 11 predicted proteins | sample CZODoug2_1_08_16_FD_185931 | JGI IMG/M metagenome (GOLD analysis project Ga0179593, IMG submission 185931) | Vadose zone soil fungal communities from Angelo Coast Range Reserve, California, USA - CZODoug2_1_08_16fungal (PacBio error correction) | ecosystem: Environmental > Terrestrial > Soil >...
ACTAACTCGGTGGCAAATGTCGGTATAAATGAGAGTGCGCAAAAAGTTAGGGGGCAGGGAACAAGTTCACAGTTCAGCAACACTGTTCAATCCGAATGGGCATTCTGATAAGCGGGGGACATTTGTCCGCTTGCCCGCAGAGGGAAAGGTTCGCCGACAAACAGAAAACTAACGAGGGGACTGGTCTTTCACTCACGAAAAAAAATGGTCATTGGGTGGTTGCGACTTAACAGTACAAGAAACCGAAAAATTGGAACTTCAAAAACAGGACTGGAAACCACGGCATCATCGAAGGTCTTCTCTCCTCGCCCTTTCAGGTGCTGTAAAAGCAAAGGACCAAAATGAAAAAAGACTCCAAACACAGAAAGGGGCACCACACCCTAATCTCGGTGTAGTACATTTGGGCGCTATGGAAGGTGGGGCTTCGAGGAGTGTACGAAAACACAACTCTTTGAAAGGACCGACCAGAAGAAAAAAAAGCCAACTCCAAGCCGAACCGAGAGAACGATAAGGTAATGTACGGTAACAACGCTCTAGCGCCTGCGGAACACTAGTTGTCCTTAGAGTCCCAGGGAACTCATGGGAGAAAAGGGAACTACAAACGCCTCGCTTTTCTTAAGGGGGAATCAAGTCTGGTTTGGAATTCCTCGTTGAGGGTAGGACTAGGGGACCAAGAGATGGATGTTCTATCCTAGATGTTTGTCCACCCCGTGTGGGCGACGGGGGGGGGGATTGCAAGCCGCCCCGAGATTTAGGCGTCACAGGAGAGAAGACGTATTTGGGGAAGGGGGGGGGGCGTGCCGTGACCGTCAGCCCGGTACGGGTTAAGGGGTTGGAGTGTGAGCTTGGTTTGTTGGGGGCTGCGGGTGGAGCAGAGTCCCGACGTGGGGGGAGGGGGAGAGGGCGCGAAACGAAAACGAATAAACCGCCTTTCGCGAAAGAGGGGGCTCTCTTGAGGAGCCGCAGAAAAACTAGAGAAGCCGTTTCACCCGGAGGGTCTGGACGACATTCATTCCGGCCGAAAACAGGGACTCCTAGCTAAATGAGCCTACTGTGAAGGATCGTAGCGACAAGCCTATTAGGGGATCAAAATTAACGGGAGGGGTTCATATATAGGGAGACTACCTTGTCGCCGAGAGGCGGAAATTGAAGCGAACGCATCTGGAAAAAGGACCAGACAACTCTAGGAAGTTTTCACTGAAAAAAACTGGACGTATAGCACCGCTAGAGCAAAAGCAAAAAAAAACTCCGTGTTTCTTAACTGGTGAGTCTGACCAGCGGATGAGATGATACGTCAAAAAAGAGAATCTTGTATGCACTCGTCTGTTCAAAGTACTCGTTGGGTTCCTAAGAGTAGTCGTTTATCCTACGAGGGTCCCTCAATCCGTTCTAAGAACCTTTGTTAAGATCGGCCCCGTTCGAAAGCTGACGAAGGCCTTGCGAAATACGTGGAGGAGTCGAGCCCGACACCTGCGAGCTTTTTAGGTGGCCTAGGAAGGTTCGGGAGAAACCTCACATGGGGCCAAGTGGTCCACGTTGAGTGATGACGACTCTTGGGGGAAAAGAAGATACTGAGTGAGAAAAGAGTCGAAGCACAAACCACCGCCGTCTGTGTCCAGAATTCAACGAGAATGAACACGTGACGGCCTTCCCCTTCATTGAGAAAAAAAAACATATAGACCCGGTGCAGAGGGAGGATGTTACCGGCTTTGTGTAAATGTGTGCGTGGATTCAGGCATGCATCTAGATAAACACGGGCAAAAGAGGAAAAGGAATGCCTGTGAAAAAACTAAGACAAAGCACACCATCTTCCAACGGTACAAGAAAAATCTAGTAGTGTCTATCACAGGAATTTTACTTCCTCGAGGGAAAAGTTACTGGGATGTTAGGATCATTCGAAAAATCCTTCAAAAGGGGGCGATACGACTCCTTAAAGAAAGAAGAATTATCGGCACGGTCTAAAATCGAACGAGGAAGGATTCACCGAAACCGGTTAAAAAAAGGAATTTTGGGTTATAGAAACACAGTCCACATTCACGGACCACGATTAAATGTGGAAGAAACCAACAACATCCGTTGGTCGAAAGTGCACTTATGAAAGCGTTCTGACGGGCGCGATATGGAAAAGGGTAGGGGAAAACCGCGTGGGAAGGACCTTTACTTGTTAATTGCACGTAAACAGCAGTGATGAAATGAAAGAACTGTTGCAACATCAATCCTGATCTCTTTGGAGGTTTTTGTGAATCAGCTCAATTCATCCTATTCTTCTGCTAGAAAGGAGCTCAGAGAGGCTTCTCTCGGACACTCGGAAAAGTGACCTGAAGCGAGAGAGGATGCTGATTCAGCGCGGTCCGCAGGTCAAAGTAATCGCGCGGCGAACATGCGGGGCCTCATCTAGAATATCACCGACAAGGGAAAGAGGCGATGCGAGTAGATGCCGGGGGAGGCTACGCTTCACTACAAGGGAAATAAAAAGATTCTTCGGCGGAGGGAATGACTGGCGATGTCCGGCCAAAAGAGGGTCTTTGGAAATTGACGGAAGTTTCAAGACGTAAATCACTCACGCAGAAAACGAAGGGGCGGAAAACGAAAGGCTTGTGGCGTTTACGGATTCTTCAAACAAAACGACAGGTGGAGATGTTCCTTACCATGCCTGGAACAGAAGGGGGAAGACTTCTAAGCAAAGACTCAGCCGGAGTAACCGACGCAGGGGGGGTAGTAAGATAGGAGGGATCCCTTAATAAGAGTCAGGAAGTTAACCACGGTGGTGGGTTTGTCCCAATAGTGTACAGGACAACCGACTCAGGGGAGGCAGCCCACTACTTAGTGGGGGAATCAATAATCAGGAGATCAGAATCGTCATTACGTGCACGAAGGGAAAGGTGTAAAGTGCTAACAGTGACTCGTCGTCGTGGTAGTCAGATGGAGGAAGCTTGGGATTGTCTGGGTCTCAGGGAAAAGATGTTTCGAAAAGAACGACGGGCACCTGCAATAGTGAAATGTCAAGACTCAAGATCTGCGTCAGGGTTGGGAAAACAGTTCTATTGGTGGCTTTATCAGGATGTGGGGCCTGTCAAAAAAATCAGTAGTTCCCGCAGGAAGGCTAGACGACAATCAGATGTGCAGGAGGTTCGTCCTGGGTTGAACAGGGGGAAATTCGGAAGGGAAGGGGAAAACAAACCTGGGACGAGGGGCTAGGCGCAAGCCTGACACATAGCCTTTTGGGGTCTGGGTGTTTAGACACACGGGAGACCATGCTGCGGGCGAGAAGACTCTCGGGCAGCAAGACGTTTCCAGTGGGGCAGGGCTTTACAGGTCGTTGTCGAACCTGTTTCCCAGTTGGGACGTCAGTAAAAAAGAAACGTCAATAGCAAAGATGCGATCCGGGACGCATGGTGAGGTGACAGGAGTCTTTGAGTCGAACGTCAAGTCTACCAAGTGTGTGGTTTGAACTAGTTTTGATTGAAGAGTTCTGCTAAAACCTGTTCTGACGGTCTGGGAGGCAAACACAAAATAAAAGGGTCTTTTTGTAGCGTGTTCCAGGGCAATTTCCATTCTCGGAAAAGGGGAGACGGGGGGGGGGTAACTAAAAAGCGTGAAGCAGGCCGCTGGGGAGGGGGGGGGGGGGGGGTGTCGTTCGTCAACGTTTGAAGCGGAGAAAATAGGAAAGGATTGCCAAACAATGGGAAAAGGGCAAGCTGCCGGGGGTCAAATCAGCTTAGAAAAAGAAGGACGGGGCGCGGTTTGGTTTTGGCAACTGGAAGCAAGCAGGTTGTGTAACGGGCCAACGGCCGTTAGGGCTCTAAAAAAAAAGACTTGTGTCCTGGAGAAAAAGGTGGAAAAAAAAAAACAATGGCTTGGTCACCAACGCGCCAGATTGATGGGGGGGAAGAAGGAGGCGGGTTGGCTCAGGTTAAGGGGTCAACATAAACTCTGAAGGAGTGATGTAAGGTGTATACCGGGCAGCTGAAAGAAGCTTTGCTCTAAGAAACAAAACAACACAACAAATTGTTGAGGTAATGAAGGGGTAGAAAGAGGTAAAGGCCACCGGACGCCTGCAAGATTTTGTGGCTCTTCAAAGTTAAGAATGAAACACTGATCCGGGCTGACCGTAATCGTACGGTGGTAAAACGACTTCTAACCGTTTCAAAAAACACAAACAAGAAAAAAAAAAAAACAAGAAAGGAAAAAAACGTAGGTCGGAAGGCGTACTCGTTGTAATGCAAATTACGCAGTCCTGTTACGTATAATGGCCGTGCCACAAAAATAGGGGCACCGTAATTATGTGGGAAGAAAAGGGGCAGCGACCAACGGACCATTAAGCAACAAGTTTCCAGCATACTGTATGAGGAAGAATAACTAGCGCAAGAAAGCAAAAAGGCATACTCACCTTATAGAAACTCGACCACAGGCTCTAGGAAAAGAGATAATGTCAGAGGACCGCAAAAGGAACAAGGCTATTCGGACTGCCCTTCTAGACAGTAAAAGAACATATCCTCAACTGAAAAAGGATGGGGCTGACTTCAAAAAAAATAAGAAGCCTGACAAAGGAGAGGGTCGGGCTGATGCGGCGACGTGCACAAAAAAAAATTGTCAAGACACATCCCCCGTCAAAAAAAACTGGCAATTCTTGTGCTCGAGCGGATATTGAAAAAAAGTCAAGGCAAGGTGGAATGCACACCCTAAAACGACCTGGCTCTTTCAAGGACAATCTACCTGACCGTTTTTGGCGAAGGGACGCGCAATGTTGGCCCGTAAAACAGGAAACCGAAGGATCATGGGACGGTAGGCGATCCTCGTCAGGGAACCTATCTGCTGGATCCCAGGAAAATTCCTTAAAGGAAAACCCAGCAGGAACGGTGTTCAACAGCACGAGGGGGAGTCGGGGAGGTCGCAGGGAAAAAACATTATGAAGGTGCATCGAGCGGGCGACGAACAAGAGTGGAGCCGACCCAAAAAAACGACAAGAAAACGAGCGCGACCACGACGAAAAGAGAGAAAGGTAATATAGGCAAGGAACGAAGACTTCAGAGAGGCAAAGTCGTGCCGAAAAAAACTACGTCGGTTCGTCCGTTGACGGCCCTTGTCGAATAGGTACAAGAAGAGAGACTTCGGGTGATTGCCACAGGGAAAGATCTGGGAGACAAAAAAAAGGGAGCTACAGAGATTGAGGATCGTCCATCACGGGACATGGCCGTGGGGAGGAACTCGTAACAACTGGCGCTAAAGAAGAACCACAACGAAAAGAGTTTCGAAAATCGCTCGGCGGGGAGTGATCCGCAGACCAATAGAACCTGGACAAAACAGGGGGGGCGGACATAGCAAGGCCGGCAGGCCTCGCCGCGCAGGACCTCCGATTTGCGAAGAGGACGCCAAAGGCGACTTGAGATCGCCGATTCGGGTCTGTTTTCGGATGAAAGTGGCCCAAAAAGGACGCTGGGACTCCGCTCGGGGCATGTGAACAGGGGAAACAGACTCGAGGGAAATACAGTAAAGAGCTAATAAAGAATTCCGCGTTATACAGAAGCCGCTACGATTCTTGCAGAGCGGGGAATGCTGCATAGGACTGAAAAGCAACAAATGCTTGATCACTCCTGGGAGACGAAAAGGGGTGGGGTCCGTTTCATGGAAAAGAAAGAGGGTCAAGCACCTTTACGAGACATTTCACTAAAACCCTTCGCAGCTGTGCAGCATGGTCTCTCCTTGGTTAGTGGGCGACCTAACAATTTGGTAAGACGGAAGGGACGTTCTGTACGAAAACGCAAAAACATGCCTTGGAGGGAAGTTTTAGTGGAGGGGACGAATGGGGAACCATGACAAATTGATCTTAAAGAAGTCTCATCACGGCAAGGGTTGCAGTGGCCCGCGCTACGGGAATCGGTGGAGCCGCACTGACGGGAGCAAAGGAAGAGGAAAAAAGCTACTTCGATGAGAGGTTCGTTGGTTTCGGGGGAGTTTCGGGGATGAAACTAGAGAGCGACAAGAAAAAAACAACGGATTGGATGAATAGCATGATGAGTCAGAAAGAAAAGGAACCAAAGCATGAAAACAATCTAACAGAGACCAAGAAAAAAGATGAGTTGAGTCGACACCTTCGGGATTCAAGATCAGAGAGTCCTTGGGGTTACTGCACCAGGAAGGGAGGGGGTGGGCTTCAATCCGTAAGTCATTTAGGCAGTCAAACCGAATAGTCCTCAATCAAAGTGGAGCGCATGGGCAGGGAAACGCGTCCCCAGGAAGAACACTAGTTAAGGTGGTGCCAGCACACCCGTCTGAGTCCAATTTCACGTCGAAACGTGCTCCCGTGTCTATCTAAAAAGGTAGGTCCGCACTCTAGGTTAGGCCTGCAATCTTCGGTTAAGTCGACACAGAGGCGTGAAACCGAAGGGAGTTCACCGACGCAAAATAGGATAAGGGGAGGTTGTTGGGTGGGCTAGGAGGCATACTGAAACGCGCGAGAAGATCTCGGGGGAGGGCTTGATAGAGGGGATAACAGAGGCTTCAATTACGCGGCTTATGATGGGACAGCGCGTCCTCGGCACTGAAGCTGGGGACTTCGACAGAGCGAAGGAATAGATCTAACCCACAAGACATAGGGAGGCTCGCGGGGAATGGACGCTTTGGCGCCGCTCAAGCGATCTCTGGCTGATTATGCCTCGAGCTGGTCAGGTTCCACGTGCCTTAATTGGCGCGAAAGGTTCACTTAACAAACTAGGTAGTGTCACACTGTCAATTGGGGGCTAAGGGGGTTAGGGCACTAACTAAGAATATATTTCGTCGATTCTTGGGGTGGGGCGTGGTCCGTCTTTCAGAAAGGGTTGGAAAAGAGTTACCGGCGACCGACAAATCCCTTAAGAAACGATGCCCCAGGAAAATACTGGAGAGACGCAAATACAGTCGAGTGTAGAGACGGCAGGGTAAGCGATCTGATCACGGTGAAAATCACATAGGGATTATAAACAGGTCATAGTCGACAGGGCGACAACTTCCCCCGAAGGGGTTTGGGTGAAGTCACGAAGGCGCGTAAGCTTCGGGACGACAAGCGTAGTAAAAGTCGTACGTTAGTAGTCGGGCGCGAAAGAACTGGTCCAGGGTATTGTGTGTCGTGTTCGGTCGGGCAACGGCAAACAAGGGTCGTAAAGGCAGAGGGACACCTGCATAATGCAGCCTTGCAAAACCTAACCGACGAGTCTGGGTTCTTGGGGGTGTAAAACAGTTCCTATGGTGTGCTGTGTTCAGTCTGGCCGCCGACCAAAAGAAGAATACTTACCGCAATGGGACTAGTCACAGCAACGAAATCTAGTAACACGGAGTTTTCCGAATTTTGAATGAAAATCGGGGCGTACTTTGACGTTCGAAAAACACGAATTTCTGGACCAGATTCCGAGCCTTGCGGGTGAACAACACCTTGCAAAATTCAGGGGCGATCGAGTCATCTAGCAGGAAAGATTTGACGGAGTAAAAAATTGAGGTGTAACCGGCGGTTGTATCAAAGGTATCCCGCAACATCGATCGATCCGGACACTAGAGGAGTGGGGGAAGGGATGGTCGACGTGTGCCTCAAACACAGCCCGTGGTTTGTAGGGTGCAGGTGGCCGAGGGTACGCTGACTGGCAGAGTACGGGTCAAGAGAACTGTGGGGGGAAAAAAGTGTTTCGCACGACATATGGTCCGGAAGCTAGGTAAATGACTAATGATAAGTAGGGTTAAGAAGTCATTCCTCTTGGCAGGGTGCGTCGTTCTGCGTGATGTGGGAGGTCTATCACTGAAGGGAAAAGAGGAAGCATTGGAGGAGCCTTCATCTGGTTGCTTTGGTCGTAACGAACTTCCACCCGGCTGGAGGGCTTGTTGGACGCACAGTGGTGGACCACGGCATGTCCAGGGAAATGCCCATTGAACCGGAACGGTAATCCGGGGCTAGCTACGGTGGTTTCACGAAAAACAGGGTCGCAAAGGTGATTTCCAGAGCAACGGGGACATAAGCCAGGACAGTGGTGCTTGAATGTTGGAAGGAACAATAGAAGGGCCTAAGCTTGAGGTTCTACCGTACACAAGTGATAAGCACGAAACAACAACAAACGGAGGAGGGGATGAAATATAGGGTAATTAAGGGTAAAGCCAAGGCCTTTTACTCAGGTTCATATTGTGTCAGGCATTTCAACCGGACCCAGTTGGTTTTGGCGGTCTCAAGTGGGCTTACAGTCCGAAAACTGCATTCAGAACACCGGGCCCTTCTCGGGACAAACGGGTCTTAGTCACTGAATAAAAGACGTTGGACGGGCTCAATTACCAAGTACAGTGGATACTCCACAAAAACCTGGCACAGACTATGGTAGAAAGGAAAAAATGCACCAGGGGAAAAGGAATCATGGCAGGAGTCGATAGATGATGAACCAGAATCGACGACAATGAACATTCTGAGCAGGATTAATTATCGAGCTCGTCTCCAAACTCTTACTAGCTGAGATTTCTCTGGAACCAGTGCCAATATCAAATCCCGCGTTCCTCGACTCGGTACTACACTACCTTCTATAACATGAGCTACAACCTAGGAAAGAAAAAACCAGGAGGTTATACGGACGTGGACAAAAGATATTACAACTCTAAGGGATTCTAGAATTACTGGTTACTTACAAAAGTTAACTTTACTCAACAAGTTCATCCTAAGGGAAAAAGCCTTGCGGGACGATAGACGTCTCATAAACCATATGGAGTGTGGTCTACAACCAGTCACAAAAGACCTGGAGTAGTGTCATAATTCGCACTCCATGGATAAACGTTTGGCGTGAAAGGCGCCCGCGCTTTTAAGGCACGTCAACGAGGGGAAAATCGCGCATCTCGTGCATGTCATCTCGACGTCACTAATGTATTTGGCCTGCCCATACCGTACTCAGATCAGACGCGCAGAAATTCACAAAAACGACGAGCTCGGAGCAGCAGTGGACTGCCTGATGCAGGTGAGTCGCGCGTGTAGAACGACTAGTTGCCGGGCAGAAAGGGAACAAACGAAATAAAACCGATGGAACCGACTACACGACGACGGCGATAACGGTAACTCGCTTCCACCTGCTGAGAAAAGACGCGTGGGGAGAGATCACCTCAGGGAAACAATCCCGTCCGGTGCTTACGAGAGGTTGTAAAAAATATGTCCAGAGAGAACTAGGGGATACAAACCGAGGAACGGAAAAGACAAACTGAGCCTAAAATCCGGAGGGGAGGGAGGCTGGCGAACGATACCAAAAAGGGTTCATGGGCATTCAGCGGACTCGTCCCAGACGGACACGAAGACGAAAACCGACACTCGAAGAAAAAAAGAGGTCCTCTTTCTTTATTCGCCTCCCGTCCAATAGAAGCCGGACAAGAGGGGTGGGCCGGTCGCCTCAAAAAACGTAAGGCCGGAAAAAGAAGGAACTGGGGTGGCGGGAATTCTGAAAGGGTACCCTAGACAAGTTGAGAACTCGAGGGGGGAAGTGGGTCTTTTTAAGGGATTACAACGGAGAGGTCTAAAATCTTTTTCCTCCATCAGGAAGGGAGGGAAAGGGAAAGGGAAGCTCATTCCGCGCGAGCGGACGTCAGGTAACTAACGAGTGGATAAAAAGCAGCTCGGAAGCTGGATTCTTCGTAAGGCTGCGACTGAAAAGAGGAAGTAAAAAAAGGCATGGCAGGAGTGGAACTCATCGTGTGGGCGAATGTCCCACAAAACCTCGTTGCAGGAACAGAAGAGGGCGCAAACCTTGGAACAGATCGGGGCAAAGACCACGGCTTGAAGCAGGGGGAGCTGTGCGAAGACGGGTTGCTGGATAAAGGAATCGTGTCTTTAACGAGAAGTGATGGGGGTGTGGGGTTTTTTTTTCGCGAAAAGACCGGTTAGGGATACAAGTTTGAGTGGATTAAAAACTTTTTGGGGGGAAAAATGTTCCCAGAAGATACGAGGAGAACTCCAACAAAGCCGGCTGGAATGTATCGCATAAAAGGAAATAAAATTGGAAACTAAGGACGTTCCTCCCCTACGGGGGGAAGAACGACCAAGAATTGAAGAACACGGACTATATGTGAAAAACCTGATGTGTGTTTCGGTGAGTTTAGTGATAAGGCATCAAAGCTAGGTTACATCAACAACAAACAACTTAAGAGAGGAAGGGAAGTGCCTTATCACGAGAAAGAAACATGGTAAACAGATCCATCTGAAAAACGTAGGTTCGACTATTCTTGGTAGGAAAAGACCTCAATGGGAAGGCCGGACTGCAAGTAAGAAGCCTTGATGGCAGGGGACACATCCAGCTTTTTTGGAGACATTCGTACTAGAAAGGGGTGATGTCTGAGTCCCCCAAGCGGTAGACCTCACTCACATTTATCCAAGGGCCCTTTGCCGTGGTAAAGGGCCCCAGAAACCCTACCGGAAAGGATGTATTAAGAGAAAATAAACTACTTCTAAAAGGCACTGGGGGAGGAATTGCCTACTTGGAGAGCGATGAGGCTGGCTCCACATTAGGAAAGAGGAAGACAGAAGGATGGGAACCTCTTCCGGTCGAACAGGGGTATGAAACACTGGGCCCGTCTGAAAAAGGCTTGGGAGGGGTCGCGTCCCGCAGCCTCTGGTCTCGAATGAGATCAGACTCTTCAATCGTAAAAAGAGGTGGAACAAAAAAGACGTCGAGAGAATCGCGGGGACTGACCTGAAAGCGCTTCCAGTCTAAAAAGGGGGCCAAGCAGCTCGGGGCTACAGAAACTAGAAGTGGGTCGAACAAGCCGGAGAAGCGCTCGGGCGGCAGTATTGGTCCAAAAACGCGGAAGAGAAAAAGAGTAGGGAGTCGATGGATAGAGGAAAGAGTTCCTTCCGGAAGGGGGAGATTTCCGGTCCACACCGTAAACAGTCTTAGAAGGGGGCTTGAGGAGAAGAAGGAAAAGCAAATTCTGTAGAACGTCATCATGAATTGGTCGTATTCAGGAGCCAGGGGGGGGGACGATTGTAGGGCAAATCCAGGAACGTTGATTCAATAAGGTCGAATATCATTGACGAACGTGTTTACTAAAGGTTGGTGGGCATCTCGCTTAATAACTGGGGAAATCAGAAAGTGCTATTATTCCCATGTGGAATATTCGACAGGGCCGAAAAGAGTCTAGGAAGAAAACCGGGAGGAGTTGTCGGCAACAGCGTTAGATCACCATATCTCTTGCGGGGGAAAAGGAAGTCGATTGCCGGAAGAGTCGGGGGGCGGATCGTTGTTCGAGGATCGGGGCGTGGATGGTCGGTTGTCGGGTTGCGGTCGGCCCGGCAGTAGAAAGCGCGGGGAAGGAACATGAATAGGTGGCAGCCCTCGAAAAGAAGCTCTCATGTTTTATGGTGTGAAACCTTTGTATTGGGTCTTGATAGGGTCAATTGGCATGGCGACAGGAAGCATAGTTGTAACTTTCCTCGACTACCCTTCAGATTATAAAAACGGAATGGGCCTCGACGTTTGAACGGGGACACTGTGCAAATGGAGGTGACTAGAAGGATCCAAGCCTGGCTGACTGGGAGTACAGTGTATTCAATGCTGCCTAGCTCATTGTTAGGTGGTGTAGCGACACACCGTTCATTAGAAGGGGGCAACAATTAAATTAGAGCAACACTGAGTTGGCATTTGAGTGGGGGGGGAAACTGGATTGTGAACAATGTTTGACATTGTTTGGGTCCAAGTCCCCCAAGGAACTTCAATCGGCGGGTGAAAAAAGTGAGGGGGGTTGGTGTCGGGGGGGTCGTGGTGCGGGGGGGTCCGGGGGGGAGGGGGCGGGTTCTTTGGGTAGGGAAAAGGAATTGTGCCAAGGCGCGGGGTTTGGCCCGGGGAAGGGGGGGCGTAAGAGGGGTGTTGCGTACGTGCGGGGGGGGTGCTATAAAGGTCTGGGGTATCAACTCCTAGCTACCAAAGGTTGCGGTTTTCGATGTGTTCAACGGATCCATCGCCAGACCGGGAGAAGGGTGGGGACTCTGGTAATCAGAAGAAGCTGCTTGAAGCTGGTGAAAATGTTTCTTCTGTTCGTCGACGTTTGTCGGAGATCGATGCAGCCACATGGGGAAAGGGAAGTTTCAACAACGACAAGGGGGTCAGCCCGGACTTCTCCACCTCGTGCAGGGGGCGCGGGGGGGGGTCAACCTGAAGAGTATCTGACCCATGAATTGCCTCGTCCACCTATGGGGTAATACTGGTGGCGTCGAGAGTCACTGTGACGAAGAAACAGAGACCTACGGAAATAAAATGAGATAGGTCTGTCTAGTCCCCTGTAGTGGGGGGGAAGAGACGCTTCTTTGTCCCATGAAGGGAAAAACTATTGTGGTCGGATGACGGCAAAGTCAAATACAGAAGGGATTCCAAACGGATCGTTGGGTCCAAGGGGGAAAGGCAGAAACTAAAGAAACTCATCGGTGCAGCCCGGCCATGTTTCTAGTACAA
>Ga0179593_1663896_pt1 | contig 12431 bp, 9 predicted proteins | sample CZODoug2_1_08_16_FD_185931 | JGI IMG/M metagenome (GOLD analysis project Ga0179593, IMG submission 185931) | Vadose zone soil fungal communities from Angelo Coast Range Reserve, California, USA - CZODoug2_1_08_16fungal (PacBio error correction) | ecosystem: Environmental > Terrestrial > Soil >...
GGGTTACAGCAACATTTCGGGGGGGATCATGTTCTGGGCTGGCTGACTTAAACCAAAAACTCTGAGGGAGGGTTAAAGTCTTGTGAATGCGCGTGGACCAGCCGATACCTTCTTGTAAATAGGAGAAAACGTGCTGACCCATTATCCACTCATTTAGAAAACAGGGGAGACGCTTCTAGTTTGGGTAGGCGCTACAGAAGCGATACGACGTAAGAAAAGGGCGCCGCCACGTGTTTCGGGGGGAACTTGCCAGAACTCGTGGCTGTGGGGGGCTCGCTGGGAAGTCTGAGATCGACAGAACCCATCGGGAGCCTGATGCTAACGGGATTAAGTGATCTCTATTGTGTAGCCTTTCTCATCTAAACGTGCGGCGCCTGTCTGATGCCAGCCCGGACCGGATAAAAAAAACAAATATTAAAAAAAAACACAAATAAGGGTCAGGTGCTTAAGAATCAAAGGAAAAGAGCTTCAAAACCTGGAGAGAAGGTCGAAGAGGGGTTGGCCAACGCGCCAATACTAGGGAAGCCGAGATTCGACTAACACCTCACCTGCGATGTCTGTGAAATGGAGTTCGTGATCGTTGGGAAAAGTCGCTGGTCTTAAAAGGACTCCCAACTGGAAGGAGGGGAAAGTGGAAGGAAAACACTTACGACACTTACATATAGTCAATGTAAATACACTATTTCGGATAGCGTTGAAGCTGGCCTAGGTCTTTTGCGCTCTGGAGGCGGCCTGGCCACAACGGAGCGTTGACGAGGTGCTTGCCAGAGAACAGGCCAGCGCGAACGGCCACCAGTCAAAACGTGACTGGCCGGAAAACGCAGTTCGGACCCTCGAAAAAACCCCTCACCAGAAAAAGACGTGGGAGAGGTGGCAAAACGCCGGAAGAGGGAGGGTGCCGGTTATTGGTCAATGCGGCCTGCTGAAGTTCTGGGCGTACTTACTTGGGAAAACCCCGCGTCGTAGGAGGAATGGTGAATCTACCACGCCATCCGTTCTAGGGGGCGTCCGTCCGGCAGATAAGAAATCTAATACTTAATGCAAATGCAGCGGACTGGTAGTTACATTACAGCTCAATGGGGGTCTGCTCAAGAGTACGGAAAGACACAATGCCTGTAGACTGCTCGGTGACGCAGCTGTTTGTCACCCGCCGGTGATCTTCTGAAGGCCGTACGGACAACGAACATCCTCGACAGGACTGGGCTATCCTTCTATGGTGGGGGGAAGAAGTTAACGAACTTGTATTGACTCTTGGTTCGTTAATCAATCTCACATAAACGAGACCTGGTTTTCTAGAGTGAACGCAGTACTCGTCAAAATAAGGATCGCGGTCCCGCGAGATACTTAAAAAAAACAGAGAAATAGTTAGGGACGATTCACCAGCAGAACTTGGGCTCAGGGAAAAGAGCGCGCTTGGAAACTAAAGGATACGGCCAACAGGGGGACGAACCATCTTTATCGGAAAACCGCGAAGCACGTTTAGAAGCGGACCGATCTTCGTCGAGGATGTATTGATCTTGGACAGGAAGGAAAGCAACGCATCTCTCAAGAACACCAAACGGAGGATTCTGGGGGGCTGCTAGACCGAGTCCTAGGAACGACAGGATAAAACACGATATCCTGATGGGGGGGGAAACGGGGAACGAATCGATCTCACTCGGGAGAGGGCTCAAGCAAAGTCCGTCGAACCAAGGCCTTCTTCACCGCGGAGAAAAAAAGAAGGGGCGTCCAGTTGGGGCATCGTCACAAACGGGAGTGAGCTCGCGCGAGGTCGTTCCTTTGGCGCTGGCAAAACGCCACGAGAAGACCGACCCAGAAGACTTATAGGAGGGGGAAGTCAGGGAGAGTAATGAACCAAGTGATCCCCTTAAAACCACAATTTCATGCGCAAACGAGTCAGAGATAATTGGTGGGAGGTGCCCGGAAAAAGATCCAGTGAAAAACGCAATGAGAACAGCTGCTGGAAACCTTCTCACGGAAGACGATGACGCATACCACACGCTTGTCGGGAAGAAATACCTCTATAATGGGGGCTGCAGGAATCTGTAGAGGGGAGTTCCTGCCGAAAAAAACCTAAAGACGCCTGGAGTCAGGCGTAGACCAAGGCTCAGATATCTAAGGCGGAAGGGGGGTAGAACTGGAAAGACAAAACTGCCTGCACTAGAACGGACCTCACCCTTCACACCACTGATGAGAGAATTAGTTTTGCGCCCCTCCTCCGTGGGAGAGGTGGGGTGAGGGTCCCTAACTTTGGTCCGTGTCATTTCTTGCGGGCGTCCGGATCACGGAGGAAAGAAGCTCAAGAAAGAAGGATGAGTCGGTCCTCAAGAAGGTAACAAACCCGAAAAGGGGCCCACAGGAAAAGCCGGGAATGTGAACTCGATCCAAACACAAAAAAAAGAAAAAAAAAAAGAAAAAAAACAAACAGAAAAAAATCTCAATTCCAGGGGGCCGAAATCCAGCACGCCCCCGCATCCGTTTTCAGGAAGTTCAGCGAGGTATTCGCAACCAAAAGAAAGCGGTCATCCTCTCTCAGATTCTTTTAAACAGATGTCAGATGGCCTCGTTGCGGCTTGAACCCTGGGCCTCCGTCCTCCTGGGTGAACCTACTGTAAGACCGTTATCGGCTTTGAAACGATAGATGCCGCTTTTTTCGGTCAGACCTTTCTTCAAGAGGAAGAGAATCAAACACGCAAGAAGGATGCCGCCGGAACATCGCGATTCAAAGCAAAGGACGGCACTTCAGCAGAAGATGCGAGGCAGCTTTCAAAGGCCGACGATAAAGGGATGAGCAGTAAATCGAAACGCCGGGGACCGAGATCGTTCTTTCTCAAGGGGCGGGATGGGAAGGCGAAGGCAGATATTCAAAAGGTGTGAACGAAGAACAAAGGGAAGAATGGAGGAAGAAACGGCCCGCGTCCGGCACTCAGGGATGTCGTCCGCGCAAGGATCCTATTCACCTTTAAGGAAGCCGCGGTGAAGCCGAATACCTACAGTGGGACAAACCAGCCACCTAACTTTGTGCCCGAAATCATCTCACAACACCAAGAGGGGACTGTCAAAGGTGCATTTCGGGGGGGGATGTGGGAACAATCGGGCTGGGGAACGGGGAGGAACGAGGCAGGCTTTTACAAAAAAGGGGGAGCTTCTATCGCGTGGAAACGGGGGGTCTAACCAGGAAGTTTGGCGCAAGGCTGCTCTCAAGGAAGTAGTCTAAACCGAGCCGGAGGAGGAAGGTAATACCACCTAACTAGGGGAAACTTCAGGTAGGATCCTCTTTTCTAATCTCATCGATTGGGAGGTATTCTCTGAAAGCTTAGAGTCGAGAAATCACCGCCCTGTGGCAGGTTTTCCTTCTTGATCGTTTTTTGGCGAAGCTGGTGGCGCTTCGTGGTCTTCAGAATGGAAGAGTGCCCCAGCCAGGCTATCTCCGAGAAATAGGCAAACATAGTATGTGATCAAGGGGGTCACCATATCTTTAAACGGATTAGTCTAGAGGGAGGGGTAAAACCCCGCCAAGAGGCGGTTTGACATCGATGCTAAGTACCCAACACTCTCGGGGCTTTGACCGGAGTTCTCGGGGGAGTGTTCTCTAGTAGGCGAACTTACGCACAAGGGGGGCTGGCCGGCACAATCAAAAGAAACTGGAATAGAAAAGGAAATAAGACCCGCCTCCAGCAATTCATGCGCGAAAGTCGAAAAGAGGATGCGTGCGGAAGAAAACCGAAAAGAGGGGTCTCGCTTCTTGCTCACGGCGGCCATCGAATCCTGAAAGGGGAGAAAGAAAATGAAGACGGCTCCCGCAGGAAAAAAAAGCAAAACCATAGAACCACAGTGGGAATAGGGGAACGACTCGATAAAGGTGAGTGGGTATATGGCCGGGGCCGGGAGGAGAACCTTCAGTCAGGTGAAAAGAGAGTTACACCTTCAAGTAAAGCCGAAACTGCGACGATCTGAAATTGGGAAAAAGGACGGACAACCGTGGGGGCATGGTTAAAGTAACGCGCCGTATCAGGCAAGCGCATTTCTCGTTCTAAGAGAACGGCACTTCGCTGGTCAGTGGGGCAGAACGCGTGCTAAACAGGGAGGGTACGGAACATCTCGTTCTTCAGAGAGTTTGGACACGGTACTATGGGGACAAAGACTTCAAACGTCCTGACAGACTAAGAAGAGACGGGGACTATAAGAGGAATCGCTTGCAAAGTTGAAAGACTCACTTTTAGAATTCACGAAAAACAAGAGATAAAAAGCACATGGAGGTTCTAATCGGGAGAGGCAATCGGACGAGGAAAGTTCGAGAGAGAGCGAAGTATCCTTAACAGGGGGAATGATGGTACTATTCCCCAATCCTAAGAATAGAAAATCCGTTGGTCGTGTGAGTACTTGACCTGCATTAGTCACGAAGCATAGGAGGAGGGAATGGAGGTGAATCTCTCTGAATTATTCTTGAGAAAGGAATTAAATGGAAGCGGGCTCTCACGAATCTAAAAACAACTATATTAAGGAGAGCAGAATCACGCACTCCATTAATAAGAAGGTCAGCGCTTGCACCGTGGTCCAGTACGGGGATAAGATCGGATTTGTAGTGCCCAGGGGAATCATGCCAGTGCCTGCTTAAGAGATAGATTTAGCGTCCAGGCTCTGTCCGAGTGACAGCCCAAAAGTGTCAGTGGAAAGATATATCTCCAAGATCGCGATAAGATCGCTTGGCCCCCGACAGCGCGAAATAAGGTGAAAACACGTTTAGGTCAGGGGGCCGAAATATTCCAACGGATAAGACTTCCTCAACACCGAGGGGGGGGACAGCTGACGGCCGGATTGTGGGCAAGGACAATTTCCAGAAGAACACGTCAGGTGTGGACAACACGAATGCTCCTGAGTAAGAGTCGCAGGAGAAACGAACGTCTAATATAAACGACTCCATAGTCTCAAGAGGGTATAAATCGTTGAGCAATCGTGAAGTGGGGGGATTTGTTTGCAGCCAAGGACAACGCCCGGATGGATCGTTCTATCCACGCTCAGAAGGAAAAAGAAAAAGGGGGCTTCGCTTTAAGAACTGAGGCACAGGTCACTTCCTGAAGGAAAAACCCCGCATTCCGCAAAGGCCACTTCACCACATGGAAGGTCTTGGGTGGGTTTCCCAGGAGACACGGAGTGGGAGGAAGGGTCGTGTGAGGGCCGCAGAGGGGGCGGCGGCATTGAGGAGGGAAACTGACAGGGGGGGGGGAAAAACCCACCCCCCCACAAAAAAAGGGTTTAAAACAAAATTCGGCTCTTGGACCGAAGGAGGGGTTCAATGCACTCAAGATCGCCTAAAAAAAAAAAGGGACACGGGAGGCGGCTCTTGAATGTAAGATCAGAGAAGGCCGGACGGAGGGGCCTCAAGGAACCCTCACTGTTTTGCAAAAGGTTTAAGAGACTAGCGAACACGCCACTCAAGAAAAGGTCAGCAAGGAGGGGTTAGGGTAAAGGGGTCCGATCAGGGAGGAAGGAGGGGACGTTGGCGCGTGGAACCGCTCTTAGGGCCTTCTCGCTTGAATAAGAAGTTATCGTCGTTAATAGAGCTCGGGCGGGGGAAGGGGGTGTGGGCTATCACGGTCCTGATGAACTCTCTTCGAACAGGCCTAGAGGATAAGAGAGGCACTCCACCCACCAGAAGGGGAGATCAAGACAGGAAAGGAAGCCATCATTAGCGGGGCGTATAAAGAAGGGAAAGGGAGCCTACGAAAAGGAAAATAAAATAGGAGAAAAAAGGGGGTATGCGACGCAGGGAATCAAATCGAAGGGGGGTCAATCAACCTAAACGTCATGGCAAGGGTTTCGAAAAGGGAAATGGAGATAGGGGGATAAACACGTGCGATTAATTGAGCGGCGGATTGTCACTCTATCTCAAAAAGAACCATTTAAGCATCCTCTTGGGGGAACAAACAGCGTTGACAAACAAAACAAAAAGGGGGGATGCAGCCGCGATATCGACGAGCAAAAAACACCTTATTATGCAAATGAAGAGTAGAGGGAGAATTTCCTTTTTGCTGTTTGTGAAACGCGGGTAGGGAGAACCGCGCTTTGAAGGGACTGGAAATATGCGAGCGCGGGAAACGAAAGTCGACAAGGACTGTTCTTAAAAAGAACTCATTTTTAGATAAAACCGAATACCTGGAAGGAGTGAGCGCTGACCACCGTAAACGAGGGAGAAAGAAAGTAGCGACATCGTTGCGTAATGACTTCTAAAGATCTTTGCTGTGAGAAAGATGGGAAATTCGATCGGACAACGCCTGATGCTGACGGGAGAAGTTGTCGCGCTGTTGGGGGGGGGCTAGTCAGGGATGAAGCAGGCGTTGCGACATTCGGTTTCGAAATTAAAGTCTCTAAACGCATCGCGAGTGTGAAAGAGAAAAGGGAAACGGTTGTCCATAGGCTGAGTCAAAGGATCTCATCTGTGCGAAAACTGGTCTTCTTGCTTAGGCGGACTTACCCGCAGCGACGCGGGCCCTGACATGGGAGTAAAAAAAGAGGATTTTCTGCCAGAAAGAAGAGAGGCTTGCTTGTGAGCTGGGACCGGACTTGAGAAAGCAGTTATGCTAATCGGGCGCACAGCGCTCTTGCCGAAAAAAAAGATGGCGAGAAGGGGGCGATCGACTTGCGTCAGCTGCCACCGAACGGGCTTTCAGGGAGCTGCTGGAAACCGGAAGACCGGGTCCTTCCAGCAGCACGAACTAACGAGTAGGGGAAAAACGAAAAAAAAAGACTCCTAAAAAAAGAAAAACGACGCTTCTCAACGGGGAGAGGAAACTTTGAGGGCGGCAGCGTACGACGGGGAAGTGAACGTTGGCGTAAACGTAGCGGGAAGGAAAAGACGTTGACTAGGAAAAGGGGCGAGGGGCCCCAAAGGGCTCTGTGGGACTCCGAAAAAGTAAAAGCGGAGAAATCCACTTCGGACATGAAAGAGCTTCGATATTCGAAGAGTCGGGCATGGGTAGAAAGCGGGAATCGACTGGGAAAGTTGCGACTTCGGAAAAGGAAGTTGCGAGCGGGTTTTCCCCATAACCTGTAGAGGAGCGGGATTGAACGGCTAAACTTGAGAAGGGGAGAAGAAGGCATCGCTTGCAGACTTGGAGGGAGTAAATTCTTTCTCAAAACTTCCCCAGTGAGGGGGGAATCTCTTTCTCTCCCGTCTTAAAGCAGAGAAAGGGCGTAAAAACCGAAGAAAAACTGGTGTGTCAGCGACGAGAAAACAAAAGGGGCCGCCGAAGGGCTAACGAAGGAAAGGGGAGAATTCCAAGAACAGACTCACCCATCAGGGGCACAACCGTCTTGGCGGGGGAGGGCCGTCGGAACGAAGAGGAAACTGCTCGTGTGGACTAGAAGGGATCTCACTCATCTCGAGGTCGAAGAGAGAGAAAAGACACTGAGGATGATAGAGGGATGGGAAGGGAAGCCAAAAGTCCACGAAATATCGTATCACTAATAAGGGACTCTCTGGCCCGGGGTTTAGAGGAGACACTATTGGGGGTGTGCTCCCCATGTAAGAAAAAGGGGAGGGGACAAGCGCGCTCGAGGGGGAGGTCGAAGTGGAAGAGGAAAAAAAAGGGGAGGTGTAATATATGATTCTCTAGGACGCGGCTTTCTCAAGAAGGACAAACCGCTCCTCCCCAGAGGGAGTAGCATGGGGCAGAGGAGGAATTGAAAAGCGAGAACGACCTCCAGGCTGCCAAGAGGTGCGAAGGTCGGGGGTGGTATTACCTTACGGTGGAGAATGAAGGGGGACCGCGATGCGCAATCTAGGCCAGACAGGAGAAACTTTAACTCACGAGGGGCTCGACAAAAATCTTCAACAGTCTTATAATCTTACAGCCTGGAGCTTCGATGCCGGGGGACTAAGACCATCGCCAACGGTTTGGGAAGAGGAGAGCCAGCTCATCGGGGGTGGAGGAAGGGGCGAGGACGTGACTAAAAGTCCTTGGGAGACCAATGAAAGCAAAACCCCAAAGAGAAAAGTGAAAGAAGGGAGAAGGGTTTGCTACCACACTTATGGGGGAAGGGGTTGGAAAAGAAAATTCTTTCTGCCTGTCTGCATTTCAACTTGGCGCGGCGTATCGGAGGGGGAGGGAGAGGGGAAAAACATCGGGACAGCCGCTTAAGAAAAACGCAGCAGAAATGAACCCCAGACACGCCAGCATGGCAAAGAAAGGGAGCCAAGAGTTAGTCATCAGAGAATCCAAAATGTCCTTCCTTTGGGGCCACGAAGAAACAGCAGAGAGGAGAACTGGGGTAACAATAATTCGCTCACGCGCAACAAGAGAAAACGGAGGGTCAAAGGGGGTCTCGAGTGCGTGGTCTAATCAGGCATTAGGACGCCGCCGCAGGGGGAGTGGTACCGCTGCAAAGGAAGGGTGCTCCTTCTAAGACTGGACCAACTCGTTCAGCAGCTGAGGCCCGATAAGCTGGGGGGCGGAGATGGCCGCCTTGCGGGGGGCCGTAAAAGGGGGAAGAACCCGCCGCCCTCGGAGAATCGCCGAGGGAACGCGCAAAAGGCAACGCACGGGGGCACCTAAAGACATCATTATTTCGGGTCGCCAACATTGAAGGCTAACGACAAGGAAAAAAGGGCTGATCAGAAAAGCTTTATCCGGACCGGAGGGAGGAGAGGTGTGCTGTGGTGGAAGGCGCGTGCAACTGAGCAGGTCTTGTTTAGAAAGTGTCTGTCGTGGACGGGTGCTGAGAATTTCGCATAGTCAGGTAATGCTAGCTCACCTGTAAAAGAGTCCGATTGAAAAGCCCTTGGAAAGACAAAACCTGATTTGAAACCCTGGTGAGGAAAATAGAGTCTCGCAGCCAAAAATGGGATTAAATGAAGATATGGAGGGGGACTAAAAGGGAGGTGGGAGGTTGTTCAATCGTCAGGGTCTGGCGGCTGTAAAAGATGCTCTCTGGACAGGGTAGATTTGATGAGCGTAACGCGTCCTAACGTCTCCAGTGCGTTTTTCAGGCTCGCTTTTAACATATCAAGTTCTGGGGAACCTTTAAAGGAATAGAAAGGGTCTTCGCCTTACCCCAGAGCGACTTGTAGAAAACTACTGCAACGAAAGTTTTGGAGGGGGGACTCAAGACGTTTCTTGCTAAGGGAGCTCTTCATGGACAGCGGAAGCCTAAGGGAGGACGGGGGCCGGCAGGTGAAATCGACTGGGGGTAGGGGGCTAGGGCTCGGGCTGCGGTCGGAGTAAATGGACGAAGGGGTAAAGACAGTACCGGATCCAGGAACAGCGCTCCCTTGCTTGGAGAAAAGCGCGATACCAGGGGGAAAAGAAGGATGGAGAGAGGTCGGAAGTATCCCACCACAAAACTGCGGCTTTGCTGAGAGAGGAATAGAGACTCACTCTGATAATGTTCGCGTGGTCGGGGGGTGTCCCTCCTGCTAACTTAAGGAAAACCAGGGCGTGTTGTTCTGTGACAGATGGCCTACCAGCTTAGCGCTGTACTCAGGAAGACGAAACAGCGTGGCCGGGTGGGAGAAAGTCGGGGGGGAGTCGGCACCGAACGACGGGACCGGCAAGGAGGTCCATCGCCGATCCGCCGAGCCGCCCGAAGGGCGCAAAGTCAGTGGCTGACCTCAAACCCAGGATCAAAGACCGGGGAGAGGAAGAAAAAAAGAGAAAAAAGGGGGGAGAGGGCCGGGGGGGGAGGGGTGAAGGAGGGCTACCTGCAGGGAGCTTGCGTACACCTTAGGAGCAAGGCCGCAACTGGGTTAGCGACGAAGCGAGGAGACGCCGGCCATACCGTGGAAAGCTGGTGGGACTTCCGTCACCGAAAAGAAAACCAAAGGGCATCGAGGAGAGAGGGGTCTCCGCAGCGTGAGGGGAATAGAGAGCCAATTTTCTGACCTGTCAGGGAGCAGAGAAGAGTCTGGGGGGGAAAACAGGAGGGAGATGCTCCTCGGACGGAGAAAGAAAAAACATCGGTTAGAAGGATGCAGAATCGGGTGCAGCAAGCAGAGTGAAAGGGGAAGGGAGTCTCTCCGCCCTGCAAATAAATTGACTTTTTGAGAGCGCTTGAGAGGGGTGTATACAAGAAAAGCAGACAATCTAGCAGAACCGAGCAAAAAAAGGAAAGACCCGCAGGGGGGAGGTGGGGGGAAACGAGACCAAGCCTGGAAGCAGAGGGGGAGGCCAGTGCGCGTCAGCAAGTTCGCTGCCAGGCAGGAGAACCATCTTATCGAGAGGCGAGGGGCGGGACAGATGGGTTCAGGTCGAACTGGGCTTCTTACGGGTAGGTAGGGGAGGAGAGGGGGAAAACTCATAGAGAAAACAAGGAGTTATTAAAGAGAGAGATGTCATCTATCCTCAAAAAAACCAACCCCAAACAAACCAAAACCAACACCAAATATAAAAAGAAAGGGAAAAACGAAGATCCGGGAATCGAGAGGAAACGTTTCATCAGGTTCGCAAAAACTTCTCAACAGGAAAGAGCCAGTGCAAAGACTGGGTCTGCCCAGAAGATCGCTCAGGAGGTCAAAAGAACTTCTTTGGCCTCTTCAGAGGGGGGAGAGGTTGGGTAAATCGGCTCCGCATAAGCTGGAGTTGGCCTAGCGCAGCCCGCCCAAAACGAAAATGTCCGGTAGCGCTGGGAAGAAGTCACTCCACTGGGCAGCCTGGGGAGGAAAAGCGCTGAGGTCAGGGCTCGCGTCGTGTATGTGGGAATTCCCTTCCTTCAAATGGGAATGTGGTTAAACACGGGATAGGATCCCACTCATGGCTAAGAGGGGAAAAGGCCAATTAGTCTACGAAAGATCGAGGGAGAAGACACGAGTATAAAAGGGAACGGGTTCGCGCGAAAAAACGGAAGGAAGTAACTATTTGACCTTAGAGTAATCAAAGAACCAAGGGAGGGGTGAAAACGTCTAACCAAATAGTAATAGACGTTTAGGGGGCGTTACTCGGAATGTTCTCACAAAACGGCCTCAAAGGGCTCCACTCGTCGCATCACCACTACCTAAAAAAAACTATACCGGTCTCCTTGGTTGGTGGTTTGAAGACCAGACCTAGACCCTGAAAGGGGTTGATATGTCTTTTTTATCCTGAAGGAGGGGATCCTTGTTTCTTTCTTAGTAGGGAATATAGGTAGGGCAGGAGGGGGGGGTCGAGAAACAATAGAAGGTAGGTTTTCAGAAATAGAGCAAGGGAGGTATACAAAAGACTCGGGCAATTTCCGAAGGGAGCTGGTCCATTTGGGTCAGAGCTATCTAGACCATGAAGGGCAAGACGGACGTTCCTTCCCATCACCAGGAAGGGGGGGGGGAGGGGAGTCAATATTCTAACAAAGCCACGACATCAGAGCGGACTTAGGGACTGGGGGGGAGGGAAAGGGAACGAAGGCCTACGGCTTGGGAGCCTCGTAAGTTTCTCCATTTAATAAAAGGGGACAAAACGTTATCACGTAAAGAGCCGGCTTCTCTTGTGGAGACTAGAAGGCCTGTCCTAAAGGCGAGGAAGGAAAACGAACTATGGTATCATACGCTCACACCGATCAGAGAAAACACGCGACTACCTTCGATCAGGGCGGTTCTCTATCATGGAAGAAGCGAGACAGAAAACTATATGACATCAGGAAAAGAGTAAACTCTTTGGAATAGAGGGAAGGAGGGGGGATCTGGGGTCAGCTCGGCACACTGAGAATGCTTCAAATTTGGAGTAATAAAGCGGACGGGTGGAAAAATAAGGACGGAAAATCGACCAGGCTCATGGCGTAGGGAAATCGTCGAAGAGAAAGGCAAGGAAAGCGCGCATCAGTGAAAGAAGAAGAAGAAAAAGTTGGACAAACATAAACACTAACGGCAAAAGATATCTCTCGAAACAAATGATTAAATAGAAGGGGGCGGGGAGTGGCACCACGGGGCCTTTGGGGTTTGAAAACGGGGGAGGTGTGAGGCTTTCTGCTTGCCAGCGCGCGCATGGGAAAATTGTATTTTATCAGGGTCGCGTGAAGCGTAACATTGAGGACGCCACGGGAGGGGCTGAAAATTGGAGGAGGAAAATGAAAATACCTGCTAAAGTGATAAGAAAAATTCCAACTGGGGAGAAATGGGGGTATACATAAAGACTTTCAAGGGAAAGTGGGTATCAACACTTTGCAGGTGGGCGAGGCAAGTATAGTCATCATCCGTCCTGATGCTCGGGGGGGACGAGTTATCAGTCTAGTTGATACAAACTGAAGGGTTCAAGGGGGGACCAACTTTCAGGAAGAAGACAACTTATTCTGGACAAAAAGGGAGGAAGGGGGAAGGAGAACGATATCCCTGTTGTTGCCATATTATGAGAGAAGGGGACCTGTCTAATCTGGGAACAACCACTCTCCTAGGTCTGCGTGAAACGTAAAACTCTATCTACGTAAAGCACGATACTAGGGCCTGATAGGGGGGGGGCGTGGGCGAAGAG
>Ga0179593_1240792_pt1 | contig 12430 bp, 10 predicted proteins | sample CZODoug2_1_08_16_FD_185931 | JGI IMG/M metagenome (GOLD analysis project Ga0179593, IMG submission 185931) | Vadose zone soil fungal communities from Angelo Coast Range Reserve, California, USA - CZODoug2_1_08_16fungal (PacBio error correction) | ecosystem: Environmental > Terrestrial > Soil >...
CAGATCGTGGGAGGGTACTCAAGAAAATAAACTTCTTTATAGTAGGAATCTTCAAAGACGACGATGGTGTTGGGGGGGGTGTCGTCCGTGATAGTCTTTTTCCAGCCTACCAGAAGGGCGTCATAGGTCAATGTTGAAGGAGACATAAGGGGTTGGAGGGGTAATTCGGTCACAGCTCCTGGCTTCGAGAGTAACGACGTGGCGTGGAAGAAACAGGGCATTGAGGACAGTAAAAATAAATCGTGATCAAGGACTTTGCACGACAGAAGAGAATCAAATACAAAAAGGCACTTTGGTGTGGAGCGGAAAAAGAAAAATGGAGGGCTATAAAAAACAAACATGACGTCAACTTAGCTAACGCCTAAGTTAAATCAAAATTTTGAGGACCTCTTAGGGTAAAGGAGGATATTCATGTACGGGATTTTTTGAAACGACGGGGGCTCCGTGGCTTTAAGGTCGCTCTCACGAAATGGATCGGGAAGGGAGCGGAGGAGTCTCACCTTTACCTAAACATCACGGGAATTTGATCTTCAGGAAGCGATGGGGCCGCCCAGGCACAAAGTGTACTAGACGGAAGACCCGACATTCACAGGTCGTGAGGAAATATGGAATCAGGGGGGAGGCGCGTAAGTGAAAGCTGATTACAGGAAAAAAGGAGGGAGGACGAGGAGAGAAAGCTGTAAGACAGTGTGCTAAGAAGACGTGACGTCAGAAAAAAGGGGTTAAAATTAAAATCGTAACGAGAAAAAACCACTACGCTCGTGAGGTACAAAGGTCTGTGGGGGTCGTAGGGTTGGTAAAGCTGACAGGGGAGAAGCATAATACCTTGGTAAGGGGCAAAAATGCAGTCTCTGAGCTTTAAAGAAATTGAAATCAGGGGAAGTGAAATGATCTCTGGGGGGCTACTGTCTTTTAAAATACAAAAAGAAATCAGATAAAAAGTAAGCGCAATGTGGTAAAGTGGGAAAAAGGTGGGGGGGGACGAGGCGCACCTAAGACGCGACATAGGTTAGGGGGGTAACACTAGGGACGATTTTGACGGGGGATCTGAGAAAGAGACATTATTGTGTGTCAGCTTGGGCAAACACCCAGGTCAAAAGGCAAGTGGTATCGTTGGACAATGCAGATAACGCTCTAAGAAAAACGGAGGGAAAAGTGGCGGAGAAAAAAAGCGAAACGGTGGGGGGGGACAAACTTACCGGCCGACGTATGAAAAGTCAGAGGGTCCAAGAGAAAAGTTTGCCTACGAATGGGAACTAAAAAAGCAAAAGAAAGGGCGAAAGCTCCTCAAACGCCAAACATGGGCTGGAATAATCAGCAAAGTGAGAAAGGAAGTGGATGAATTTCGTGCCAGGTGCAAAGGTGAGTGGGAGAAAAGGTTCGCCGGGGGAGCAAATTGGAAAGACGGGTTGGCGCGCCAAAAACCACCATACACAACGTCCCTCGCGAAAGTGACGGGTTTGCAGCGGGAAGAGTGGAAATCATCGGTGGGGTAGACAGTTTAGCCGTAAGGGGGGGAGTTCAACGTGAAAAAGCTAAAAAAAGGAGGTTTTCGGGGGAAAAGAACCCAAGGTCTAAATCTCTATGTAAAAAGCGAGCGAAGACGAGCATGCACAGGTGGTCTTGGGCTTCGAAATGGAAGGGTGTACAGAGGGAATATCGCACAGGCGGGGCGAGGGGACATGGGAGAGTTTTGCATCTGAGTAGGCATTAGAAAAGGTGTTAACGGGGAGGTCAAGGAATGGATGAACAGATAAACATTTAATAAACGTCGGAGGGTTGGTAAGCTGAGTGGATGCTTCCGAAGAGGGGGACAAAATGGGGAGGGTGGGGAGTTTCTCGAAGTAGAGAAGTCGGGAGAGGTCATAAAACGTGCCAAAATAGAAGCACCAATGCAGAGAAAATTGCTGTCCGGAAGGTATTGAGAAGGAAGGTCGGTTCGGCAGGTTTGAAAAGGAGCGCCCCAGGAAACCGGCAATAACATGCAAGCATTGCATGGAACGTAAGAGGAAAGAGGGGAATAGATCGGGGAAAGGGAGGGTACGTCGTAGTCAAACTGCAGTAGCTGAAATCTTGCCATAAGAGTAAGCCAGCGAGGGCTGGGGGGAACATTTGCGGGGCGCGAAGGGCGACTGCTGTTGGGGGGAAAGGCCCGCAGAGTTAGGAGGGTTGAATTCTGATGGGACATGAAACGCGTCGACTGGGTACAAAGGCAAAAAGTGGTAATAAAAGCCAGAGATCAGAAACGGTTCACCAGAGGGAACCAAGAAACAGATGAGCTTGAAGACCACTACAAAAAGGTGGGTTTGACAATCGGACGTAGGGGGGAGAAACGAAGGGCGAAAAAGTGGGAGGGCGATGCAGCACGGTGGGGCCCCTGAGGGGTTCTTAAGGAGATGGGTGGGAGGTTGCATTTAATGGAGGCCAAGCAGAATAGTTGAACGTATGGCAGCCGAGGTCGGCGCGAAGAGAAAAAGTCGGTCTTCTTCGTCAAGCTTAGAAGGGTAGGGCGAGGAGAGTGACATAAGACAAAAAGGGACATTGCGAATTTGCGTTTACGTAGAAAGGGGCCATTATGCAAGCATGGTAGATGGAAAAAAACAATTTAAGCACGAGGAGGATGACTGAGGGGGGAGAGGAAAGTCAGAAGTCGCTCAAAAAAGGAAAAAAATAGGAAAAAGAAGAATGCGAGGAGACGATACTCTTCACTCACGAAGGCGGTCAGGAAACAGTTTACGTTGTTGAGAGCGGTCAATCTTTTTTGAATTTCCCGCGAAAATGGGATGGAGCGAGCAGATATCCGCAATACGTAAGGATGAAATGTTCGAAAGCAGGCGTTGGGGACTCAAGCTCCAAAACACCGCCACAGGTACTAAATCGTCAAAAGTGACATAATAAGAGCCTTTTACATCGGAATCGCGAAACCCTGCGGGCCTTTTAGACTAAACATGCTCCTAGGAGGAGGTATCTGGGAATGGGACGCATGGTCTCTGTCGGGAAATGCAAATAGGGGGAGGGTGTCCGACGGCTGGGAGGGTCACAACTTAAAGTCCGTTTCTCATGAAAGGATAAAAGGGAAAAGCAGCGAAAATGCGCCTCAAAGGGATGGAGTCAGCGTGGTCCGGAAAGAAGAGGGAAGTAAAGGTGGTCAAGGGTAGTGAACGAATGTTCGAAGGGGGTCTCATCGATCAAACAGTCAAACAACACACAGGATGAGGACAGCTCATAGGAGGACTAGCAAACGATGTCAACAATAAAAAACAAAACGAGTAAAGCGGCTGGGGGGCCGCAGGGCTGACATTCCTTTCTACGGGCATTTCGCAGGCTGGGACACCGATGGATTGGAAGAAGATACCCCGGACGGTAATTCTGGATAAATGACCGCGGTGGAATTAACTAGAAACCGATGTGGGGGGGCATAAAAAAAAAACACAGCCAGATACCCAATATAAAGATTATCTCATCCACGGAGGGTGACGGGGGTAACAAGGAAAGGGTATTGGATCGGGCAAACGGTACCGGCTCACGGTATATGACACAGGAGATAAAGACGGGATGATCACAAATTCTATCTGTGGGTTCGGTTCGGCCAAACGAGGAAGTCAAATGGGCATGCTCCGCGCTTGTGGACGAGTCTAGACGAGACCAATCAAAGCCCAGAACAACTCTGTAAGAAAGAAGCCATCCACCACCTTCAAATGGGAATAAGTAAAAATTGTTTTAAGCGGCGGGGGGAAACTACGCACATAGGCGTGGGAAAGGATGTTGCCGGGTTCGCGAATTAAAAACTGGAGATGCCCCCAAGTCAATCTCTCGGGTGACGAGAAATCTTGTGGTCCAGAGGTGAATCCCTCCAGGAATTGGGCCTGAGAAACCAATGAAGGGGGAGCTTTTAGTCCCAGCTCAATCAGACTCCGAGTCGGGTAACATGGACGGGAGTAAAGGGGGCTGCTTCGAGCAGAAGGGCTTGCAAAAGACATTGGGGACTACTCTTAAACTCACGGCCACACTCGCAGAATGACCAATAAGAGTGTGTCGAAAGGCAGGAGAAAACGGCCGCCAAAGGAGTGGTACGACAGGGATGCGCGTACTAACAGAGTAAACACCGTCGGCGGTTTTGGGGGGGGGGGGGGTTTGACACCAAGCGCCTGGGGGGACACAGTGGGTGCAGAACGAAGTGGTTAAAAGATACTCGGATTTGCGGAAAACTCAAGGAAAAGTCTCCTATTTAAAAGGAGAATTCATCTAAAATCAAGAAGAAGAATATCTCAAAAGAACTCCGCCCTGACCAAAAAATTGGAGGAGTTAACACAAGAGGGACTATGGTACACCTCTTAAGGAAGATTCAGCGAACGGGAAAATGTGAGACGACGTCAAGAGATGCGCTGAGAAGGGGAGAAAGGGAGACTTAAATGGGAGGGGAAGTGAAGTCGTAGAGGCTCGGTAAGGTGCCAGTAGTAGAACATCTGCTCCCTAAAAAAGGTACATGAAATCACTTAAGGCTGCTCTGTGGGACTAGAACTTTTTATGCATAATCAGAGCGGGGCCCACAGTGTCAAGAGAGGACGACGAAGAAAAGACCACCATAACAGGTGAAACTTTGCTCGTAAGAAAAAAAACTACCTCGGAAAATCAAGGTCCGAGAAGCATGGGGCCGAAGGGCGTCAGCATGCAGAGTGAACTACAACGGAGAAAAAACTCGGACGAGCTTAAAAACCCAACGGTAGGGGCAATCGTTACACGACTGCGCAGAAACTGTCAAAAAAACAAGAAGATTGGAACAAATAGGAGGACGAACTTCCAAGATGGGAAGGGGGTAAATGACGTGCAAGAATAAGCTTTATCTCATCGACGACAAACCAGAAGACGACCGGGCAACGCGGGAAACGACGAAATAGTTGCCAGTCCGGATTCTGAAGCAAACGCTGAAAGTTAACAGAACCGCGGTAAGGGTGTCATAAGGGTGGATCGCAAAAAATTAAGTGGAAAGAAAACAAAACCGGGCGGAAAAGTGACGTAAAAGAAATCGGAACCGGGGAGAGGAAAGGAAGAAAAAAGCCGGTAAAGGGACTCTCAGACGAAGGTTCGTTTACCGTCACAGTTTTGACGGGGGAGTCGATGGACTACTTAGATTTTGCAAGCTTAGAGGAGTTTTATTAATGGCAACTTTCGACAGTAAATCGAGATAACGTCCGGGGCGGTGGACACCAACTTGGTAGATGGGGGGGGTGTAAAAAAGCTAATTGCTTCGGTATAAAGGGGACGGTGCCGCCTTCTTGAACCGTCAACGAGGGGGATTATGACACGCCGCCTGGGTGTGGGGACCCGGGCGAACCACCGGGGAACAGTCTTAGTTTGAAAAACTGAAGCTTCCAGAAAAAATGGATCAGAGAAATATGGCTGGAATGGTGAGATGGAAACTGGTTCTCCATAACAAGGGGTGCTAAACTAGAGTTTCCAATACTGTATGAAGGGCTTTTGGGGGGGGGGAGCCTCATTCTCGAAGGTCTGAGCGTCCACGGGACTAACGCAGAGCGAGAAATGTCTAAAAAGGCCAGAGAGGTGAAGGTTGAGGACGAACCGGACTGCGTCTGTGGGGCAAGGAATGCCACAAACTGCCTCTGCGTCACACAAAGAAGATTGGTTGGAAAACGAGGACTATCAAAATAAAATAACAAAAAAGGACTGGCGAGACAAGGCATAGTGGCGACAGCTGAGGTATCTCCGATTGAAAAACGCTAACTTAAAGAGCTCCAGAAGAATGGGGGGCACACCGACGAAATGAACGGGTACATGGAAGTCAAGGGCACCTAAACGGGGACGGCGCAGGGCATAAACGGATGGGTAGGAACGGGCCAGGACGTCAAGTAGCGATTCGCAAAAGCATCTGTGGCGGGCGCTATTAAGAAGGGGGCTGACTGTAGCGTTCAGTACCAAAAAGGAGGAGAGCGGTACAAGACCGAGGGTCGAAAGCTTGATGTGGGCGAGGGCCTCTCAAAACCTGGGGGAGAAGGTAACTGCAAAACATGAGATCCTCTAGGTCAGGGAAGATTAGGTCTTGTTGTACAAGGGTCAACAAGTTTGCAAAAGTCCTGGTTATACTATCTGGGGAAATGGTCCAAGAGTGCAGGGGGGGGGGCCACCCAAGAATAGGGGGTAACGAATCAATTGGAGAAAGCTGCAGAATGAGCGTGCATACATGGCTCAACATGAAATGTCAAATGGGAATGGTCATGCAACCGAGAAGATCATAAAAAAAAAAAACGCAACTCGGGCTCGGCATTAAAAGAGAAGACTTGGCAACTATAAACTCAAAAGTTAGTGGGTCTCTGAACAGGCACAAAGGAGGAGAAGATCAAGCGTACAACTGGAGTTGGACGAAAGAAAACAGAAAGTGGAAGAAATGCAAGACGGTTGGGAGGTGTGTGGGGCTCATGATAGGCGCGGTGGAATGCGCATCACAGTCAGTCAAGGGTGGAGGTCAACTGGAATGAGGTGTGGGAGGGATGTCGCAGAAAAAAACAATGGCTGAGTCCATCAAAAAGCAAAGATGAAAAGAGCGGGTAGGTCAAAACGAAAAAGACTTCGGCAACAGGACGTGAAAGAAGAATTAAAAAGCCTAGCGAAAAAAATCACCAACAGTTGGGGAGAGGGAAAAAAATTGAGGTTACAAAAACCGGGTGGACGACACCGACTTCCAATCATTTGGAAAGAAAGAGTAAATCGAAACTTCCCTTACTGGGGGAAGGAACGGACGGTCAAGGCTTAATAGGTAACGATAGGCTAACGAAAAAAGTGACTAAAAGCAAACGGGGGAAAAAGTCGAAGTTCTGCTTAAACCGCAACTGAAAGGAAGGTAAAGTCTGGATCGCAGGGTTGGGTGGGTAGGAAACTAGAAAGGTGCAATGGCAGCAGGAAGTAATGACAATTCCAGGACCACAGAAGAATAAGTAGGAAAGGGGGGAGAAGAGGGCCGATTTTGGGGAGTACTAAAGGAGGCAATCGTACCGCGACACACGACAGCGTTTCGGGGGTCACAGGGGGCGGCGGGGGTATGGGGGGCGATGCCCTTAAAAAAAGCATCGACAGCAAAGAAGGGGGAACGCGCGGAGGCAGAATAGTGAAGGGCGGGGTGGGGATGCGGGCGACTCTTGATAAAGGTGCAAAGAGAAGACAGGAAGAAAAAGATCACGCAGCGGTTGTGCCGTGAAAAGTTTGACGAGAATAATGAGAAGAGTTGAGATGAGAGTGGCTATTTTCATTGGTCTGTCTACCAAACAGGAAAAAGGACCGGGGGGGGCAGGATTGGGAAGAAAAGAACATTGCGGACATAACCGGGATCAGGGTTGAAATCAACCAGAGAATAAGCCAGAAAAAAGATTAAGCGTCAAGACGCGGAACATAGGGTGTGAGCAATCTGGACAGGACTGGCGGAAAAAATTCAAAATCGCCGCGCAGGGGCGGAGGAATTTGAATACAAAAAGTTGGGAGAGAAGGCACGAGAAGCATCAGAGCAAAAACAAAAAGAGTGGGCGAGGGAGGAGAAAATCAGCGGAGAACTGGTAAGGGGGAGAAGGTACGGGAAGTGCCCAAGTGTGATTACAGGTTCGCGTGAAAATGGCGTGGGCTCGACAACAAGGCCAGGCAAAAAACGAAACGTCCTCTAGTATGGTTGAAATCTTGAAGCCCGGGGGGGGGGGAGCCTCGCGGGTCGCGTTATGTCAGGGAGGCGTGGAGGGGGGGGGGGGGGGGGGGGGGGGGGGGGGGGGGGGGGGGGGGGGGGGGGGGGGGGGGGGGGGCAGACCATAAAAAAATTACAGCGCGACAACGTCGTAACGGAGGCCCAGGGACAAAAAGGGCGGCGACCGTCGATTGGGAATTGATTCAAGAGTTATAGGCGAGACAGCGTGAAGGTCCTAGTGACCGGTGGGGGACAGGCTGCGAAGACCAATGTCGTTCTGAGAACGGCATTTGGTCGACAGTAAAAAATAACGGTCTTCGGGGGGTGGTGGGGGGTCTCAAGGTCGGTTCGAGGCAGAGAAGCTCAAAAAAATGTTGCCGGGGATTCATAGGGACTAGAGACGGCGCGAATACACAGAAAACGGGACAGTGGGGAAGGCGGTCCGCGTGGCTGCATGAAAGGGACGAGGAGGGTTCGGGGGAATTATCTGTCACCTTAGAGAACCGTGAAAAACATCTAGGAAAGACAATGGATAGAGAAATCAGTCGGAAAGAGTAGCGCGTAACGAGAAAAGGTCCAGTTGCTGGAAAGAGGTAATCGGGAGGGGGGGTCTCAGAAAAGTGCGTGGGGGGGGGGGGGGCGGGGCACGGCGTCGAGTCGTGCTGGGGAATCATCGATGAAGTACGATTGGGATGGGGAAAAGAAGATTGTTCCAAGGGGAAATGGACATTTGTCCCGGGAAGTCAGAAAGATAAAAGCAAAAAACCAAAGAGTACGCAAAGGTGATGAAAATCCCAACATGCGATGGAGAAGAACCAGAACGGGGAGGGTCATAAGTGAACGAGAAAAGGCGAAACCGGGGAGGGGACCTCTGAAAAAAAACAACCAGCAAAAAGGAAATTTAAGGTGGCTTCGGCGGAAAGGGGGATCGGGAAGGGAGGTGCGACGAATTCACCTGGGGGCAACGAAGGCATACAACGAATAGGCTGCCTTCTCGATGCGACTTGCAAAGGAAAGTGAAGATGGAATAAAGGAAAATTGGAGCATTTACGGGGTCAGCGTAAAGTTGGGCGTGGGAAGAAAAATGAAAGGAAGAGTCGAAGACTAGAGGGCTGTGGAGGGGGTGCACGAAGCTGGGTCTCGAAACCAGTAGAATGGAGGAGGCAAAAAACGAATTTGAGTAGTACCAAGCCATAAGGAAAAACTTTATGGCGGAAAGTTGTTGGGTGAGGGTCTATTTGTGTATTGCCAAAAACTCTAAAGGGGTGGCCTAATATCTAGAAAAACAATGACGATCGCACAGTTTTTCGACCTAGGGTTTGAAGAAGACAATCTAAGGGAGTGGGGCATGCGGCCTGACGTTCGAATAAGACAGAAGGACGGGAGAATCATGAAGGCTCACTCCTACTGTAGGTAGAAAGACCAGATCCAAATTGCAAAGAGAGGGGAGTGTCGAAAATCAAAACGGGAAATGCAAAACGGTGCTGTTAAGTAAAGGCGCAGAAAATGAAAGAAGCCCGACAAGCTGTTACGCAAGAAAAGTACTCATCTCGAAATGACGAAGGCATTCAGAAAGTACCAAATCTAGAGCAAGGGAACTTGGGGAGGTGAGGTGGAAAGGACGATTAACAAAAAAAGTACGCCAAAAAAAAACGAGAGGGAGGGGGGAGGGGGAAAAAGAGCACACCAATACTCAATAATCGGTGCAGACCGTCCGTAATTCAAGTTCAGGGAGCCAGGGCACTGAGTGAAAAAGGAAAAATGAGACAGAAAACACCCAACGGGCAGAAGTAAGAAAAGAAGATGAGGGGGGAAAAAACGGAGGGGGGGGGGGGGGGGGGGCTTCACGAGACCGACATCACTCTATAAATCAGCCGGCAATATCGGGAGGGCGAACGAGGATTTTTTCGAGGATACCGCGGTACCTATCAGTAGGGTAGATGGAAACTGCACGAATACCGAGACGGGAGTTATGGAGGGAGTTCCACGGCAGGGGAATAACATGGTTACAGATCGTAAGGAGTTGGGGGGCCGGTCGGGAGTAGCAATCGCATAACTGAAGGAAATCACAATAGCAGCAGAAAGACCAAAACAAGGGTTCCAACTCCTACATGTGGGAATTGGAGGGAGGGCTGAAGGTAGGCGCTTTTAATCTGGGGGGAAAAACTGTTTCGTTGGAGGAATGGTACTGGACCACAAAGGGGAAAAACAGGAAAAAAATCGGGACGGTGATAGTAAAGGCAGTCTGAAAAATTGAATAAAGGACGTCACCAAGAAAACCGAAAGGGGGCGCGGCGTTAAGTGACATTAAAGAGAGTAAAGTCGGAACCGAAGAAGGTTTGTCAACAGCGAATCTGAACGATCAATAATCGACGCCGTGGAAATCCCGAGTCAAGGAAAAAAAAGGCAAGTCACGAATAAAAAAACAATAAGTTAAAACTGCGAAGGCCAATAGTCGAGGTGTAGGGGTAGGGGGGAGTCATCACCTGTACAAAAGGTAGTAAGGTGGTGAAGAACAGGAAAGGATTGGGTAAAAAGTTGTTACATACAGGGTAAAGGTTGGTCTAGCCCTTGCTTGGTCGATACCTGTTAAATTACAAGTCAAGAAAGAGGGGCCAGAAGATTAAAAATGGAACGAAAGTCACACTAAACGAAAACCTCATACCAGAAAGAAAGAAGCAGAAAGAAAAGGAGCAAAAAGATGCTCGGGCTCAACCAAAAAAAATAATTTAGATCTTGTCAAAGAGAAAAGGTAAAGGGGGAGTTCGACGAACTCATACCCGTGAGTAGAAGTTAGGCCGGGAGGGAGTGGACGAATGATGGTAGCTAACGCTTCGAAATGAAAGTTGGAATTCCTAAACGAGCGTGCGCAACAAACCTTAATACTAAATAGAACTGACTACATTTGGGTGTCAAGCGGCACGTGTGGACCCTCAGAAGTTCATAAGCGCCTTTGGCGAAGCGAACTAAAAAACAGGTGGATCAGTGGATTGAGGCAGACAGGAACTGAAACACATCATCAATTGGTTGAACCGGGGGGGAGCATCTGGAACTTAAGAGTAGCTGTGTATCTGGACCTCGAAGGAACGCCAGAGAAGGGAAAACCAATAGGTACTTGCAGGCTTAGACCGCGGGAAAAATTACAAATGACGATGAGGATAACGGCCGAAATAGCTTACGAGATAGTGACCGGTATGAGATGGGGTAGGTCGGGAAATGGTGGAAATGGGAGAAGAAACGGACAGCCTACTCAAACTACGAGATTACTTGGGTCCAGCTTTATTCATTCCCCCGGGGCGGAACCGAGTTAAAACATAATATAATTACGTTTTCAGGCAGGGGACTGGCAGAGCCAACATGGGAATCAAAAACGGGAAAATCGCAAATCCCATATGGCACGGGGGTTAAAGAAAAAATGCGGATGTCCTAGAAAGATGGAGTATTGCCGTCACTTGGGGGTGGAGTTTAGATGGCGAAATTCAAGTTAATAGATACTGGTTTGGAAGTGTGCGAAGATTCGGAAGGCCGGGGATGAAAATCTGGGAATCCTGGTTCGTAAGGCCACCTTTTCTATAATCGACCAAGGTGGGTCGAGGGGTGGGGTTCGAGTCGGAGCGACTCAATGTCCTTCGGCTCTGCTCGTTCTCACGGGAGCCCGTGGGGATTCCCCTAGTTGGGGCTACTACTCCTGGGTTTGTGGTAAAGGGGGAGGGGAAAACACTCCTACTTGGCTTCCGGTTTTGGGGGGTCTGGAAAAGTCAATTAATTCGTTAGGGACCCGGGTTGGACGAGCTTTTCCCTACGCATGGAGGGTTCGCTGAGTGATTCAATTACGTAGAGTGGAAAATCACCTTGGGGTTCACGAGGTACGAGAGGTGGGAGAGTAGGAGGGCGTACAACAGGGTGCAGCACTTGAATGATTCTGCTGGAATTTATTTTGAAAACCAATGAAACGGGACAGAAACAGCGATTAATAGGTCCGGCAGAGTCTCGCGACGTCCTCGCCACTTCAGAACTTTCTTTAATGAACCCCCACATGTACAAAAAAAATCGATCAGGCACTCTAGTTGTTTGCTGGACGCTGTCGTCAAAGGATGATACTCAATGCAGTCTGAATTCGTACTAAGTAAAAGGTTCTCAACGTGGGACGGAGGCAATAGAAATCCAACCACAGGAGGTTGGAAAGGGCAGGCGAGGGGCAGATTTCTCAAGAGTGAAGGATAGAAAATGAGGTCTGATGGGCCGTTAAAAGCAAAGAAAGCCACAAAAAAACGATGCCATAACGGCATAGACGGGGGCTCTTCTAAGGGGTGCAGTTGGAAGGGATAGGAACTTAACGCCGGAAACCAAAGGGGGGCGTCCTGGGGGATCAATCAACCGTCGAAAGGCTCAAGCAACGTATGAAAGGAGGCGCCGTCGTTGCCAAGAAAGTAATATCCTGGCGGTCGAAAAGGAGGGACGGCAAAACAAGTTACATGGCGAACCACAGGACCTCAACAAAGTGGGAGCGGCAATGATGTTGTGGCCGACGGCGATGGAAGCGAAAGGACGAATATTAGTAGGGGTCATCGTTAGGTGGGCCCGAAGTGCCAGGCGCAAAGGCAGCTCCTAATCAAATCAACATCCGGAAAATCCCAAAATTAAAGGACCAACGCACGGGGGGGCAAATGAGTCCCAAATGCATGGCAGACACACAACCACAACCCCAGCGTAAGGAAAGAAGCTAAAGGGGAGATACACTCAAAGACT
>Ga0179593_1311699_pt1 | contig 12430 bp, 11 predicted proteins | sample CZODoug2_1_08_16_FD_185931 | JGI IMG/M metagenome (GOLD analysis project Ga0179593, IMG submission 185931) | Vadose zone soil fungal communities from Angelo Coast Range Reserve, California, USA - CZODoug2_1_08_16fungal (PacBio error correction) | ecosystem: Environmental > Terrestrial > Soil >...
ACAACAGGAAAAGATTGCACCATCTATTCAAAAGACAAAAGGGGGGGGGGGGCAGAGTAACATCTCTAACGTAGAAAAAGCAGAATCGGGATCAAGATCTATTTGTATATGGTCACAAGGAAAAAGGTGAAGAACGGGGGGGAGAGAATTTCAGGAGAGAGAAAGCAAGCGACTCACCATCTGATTGGGGACGATCTACGTGTCCGCTCCCTAGTTTATACTTAACAAAAGAAATATCCAACCTCGAGGACCGGAAGAACAAACAGTCGGAGCGCGAAGTGACAAGTCGCACGAAAAGAAAGAAGGTCAAAGCCGCCTTCAGTGGACACCGGGGGGTGTTGAGCAGGACGAAGGTTCGCTCACAAAAAAAGAAAAAAGAGGCTCACGTCACGGAACGGGAAAGAAAACGGAAAACGGAAGAGAAGGGGGAAGGGCCAGGGTCAACAAAGGTCAGGGGAAAGGGGTCCCATACGCAAAACACTATTTATCACACACGCAGTTTCGGAGAACACGCCCGGCGAGTAGCTTTCGTCTGGTTTCGAAATCCACGACGAGGGTGGATTACGAGTCGCGCAGGGCCAAAAAAAAAAAAGACCCAAAGACCGAACCATAGTCTACAGTAACGCAGACACACGAGGAGGACCCTCCAGGCCGGGATATTGACAAGCTGCCCAATACTCAGTGGAACGTGAAGACTATCGTCTCTAAAGACGGGGGGCTGTTACGTGGGGGGGACGAGCCTCAGCTTCACTAAAACTAATCGAAGGAGGGGGAAGGACAATCAACATAACCCTTAGAAATTTGACTGGAGGGCACGGGCATCTCAATTAGGAGGGGCCTAGTCATCTTTACATCTGGAGAATGGACAAGTCTTCACTCAGATCGCGATCGTTGAAGCACCAGTCTCACTCCTAGGAAAGGGGGTGACAGGAAATGCCAAATCTCGGTTCTCACATCTTGGAACATGAACAAAGAGAAAACTCCTTTTAATCTTCAGAAGAAGAAGGTGAAAGTCAGGAGTCAATTTAAGAACACTGAGGAAGAGAACCTTGAGAAGGGGGTTCAGGGTAACAAGTGGTAACCTCATCATGAGGGGTGGGTCTGCTCAAACAGCAATGAGGTAAACAAATCGAAGGCAAAACGAGTCCACTAAAAAGAGGCCGAAGAAACGGGGGAAAATAGCGAACTGACTGAGTAAGTCAAGGGCCGAGGTATCAACGGGGGATACTCGTCCATCTTTAATCGATTTAGAGGGGAAAGAAAAATGGGGGGGGGAGCTTAAAAACTGAACAACTAAAATCACGGGCACTACGCTCCTACTCTGGGCGACACCAAAACAAAAATACACGATCGACCTCAAAAACGTGGGGAAAGTGTTTCGAAAAATCTTTGCAGGGAAATACTCTGACAAAAAAAAGGGACGCGCGTTCAAAACTGAGGGCGCTAAATAACTTAAAAACATAACCAGCACGGAAAAGAAGATGGAACGACCCCAACGAGTACTCTCTCCATCCAATAAGGTCATGGGTGCTACCTCCGAGCGAAAGGTACAGCTTCATGGTGTAAACTAGAAAATGAGGTAAACAACACATGCACGGGGCGCCGATTCGTCCTATTGCAATAAACATCTGCTCTCTCGAACCTCTTCAATCCGACATGCACTCTGCATGCTCCAAAAACACCTTCTTATGAGAAAAGAGAGAAATACGCAAAGGGTGAGAGAGTGAATGGCTCACAATTCCGGAAATCGAGCAAGAACAGCAAAGTCGTCAACATGGAAGCTCAAACTTAAACAGTCTCACCTTAGCGGACGCGGCCGGGCGGGAGAAGGAAGACAATTTATGGATGGCGTATGTAGGTCTTTGGGGGCGGTTCAGGTAATCTTCTGGAAAGTGAAGGGGTCCCTTTTATGTACCCTAAGACGCGAGGGCGAGGCCGGAATTTAGAACGGCCAGACACAACAGCTAGGGGACTCAAAAAAAGAAGGGTGCTGTCTAAGTGAAGTGGTGGGAGGAGGAAGACCGGTTTGATAGCAGAGAAGGTAGAAGGAAAACCGCAAATGAATTCGTCGCTCCCTCGATGACGGGAAAAAGGATGCACCCGCTACTGATGACGAAAAAAATCCGACTGCGAGGTTGTCACTTCGAAAAAGGCCTGAGAAGGGGCGAATCGTTTGGTGACTGAGAAAATATCTGAAGAAGCCGGGGGTTTAACCGCCCAGATACTTTAACCTGAGAGAGGGGGAAAGCGAAATTACCTGTAACGGGAACATCGTCTCGATTGCACTGCCAGTCAAGGGGCGAAAGAATGGCTGCAGAGACACTTATCATTCCCGTAAGCTGGCTAGAGGTTGACGACCCTTGGGGACTCAACATTAGAGGAGATCTGAACCCTTGTCAGGTAATTTTGGGGAAAGTTGATCAAAATACGTGAGTCGAAAGATGGACCTTTCAACAGTCTCAAAGGTCAGAAGAGACGTGCAGGGACCTTCATGCGGCTATCGGAGTGGAAAAGAAAAAAACGCCCAGAAACGGAAAAAAAATAGACAAAAGAAGAACCAAGAGAGAGAACGAGTCGTAGATCTGGTGAAGGCCGAGGGTGACACTCTACACCGCAATATCTCCCGGAGTAAGGGGGGGGAGGGGTTCTGGACAGAGAAGGGATCGAGGGATTGGGAGGATCGCTATTAAAACCCACGCCGGAGGGAGGGGTAAAACCACTCACAACTATGGGCGTAGCACTGCAGGGGGGGTCAAGAAAAGTGCGGGGAATTGGAAACTGAATGAACGTCCCACTATCTAAACGTTCAAAGTAAAGACTGACGTGTCCGAGGCAAAACGAAAGCTTACAAACCAAGAAGCCGTGAAACACGAATTAGAGGGGGGATCAAATACCAGAAGTTTGATTGAAAAACAAAACTGAACTAAGGGGGTATTATGGGGGGGTAGTGCTACAGGGGAGTTAGGTTGGAGGAAACGGGAAAAAAGGGGACGGTTTGGAGAGTGTCGAAAAAAGTCCCCCCAACCAAAAAAACGGGGGGTACTCGATCTTGATTTCGTCCGAGCAAGGAGCTCGAACCGGAACAAAGGAAGGTCGTCCGGGGGGAAAGAGAAACCGGTGGGGGGGGGGGGGGGGGGGGGGGGGGGGGGGGGGGGGGGGGGGGGGGGGGGGGGGGGGGGGGGGGGGGGGGGGGGGGGGGGGGGGGGGGGGGGGGGGGGGGGGGGGGGGGGGGGGGGGGGGGGGGGGGGGGGGGGGGGGGGGGGGGGGGGGGGGGGGGGGGGGGGGGGGGGGGGGGGGGGGGGGGGGGGGGGGGGGGGGGGGGGGGGGCTAAGAAGCCGAAATCAACTTTGGGGTGAGGGGGCGCGAAACGTCGAGAAAAAAGGAAAATGAGTGATAACGTGACTTCAATTTTTACCAGGGTGCAGGGGGGAGACAAGACTGAATAGTAGTGGCAGAATCACAAACCACGGTGAAAGGCGAAATTGGAAGGAGGGACAAAAAAAGTTTAAGAACGCAAGAAAAAGGTCCGGGAGGGGAGGACCGAAGAAGGGAAAGCAAGAGGTAACGGCGGCCAACCAAACCTCTGTGGGGGGGGGGAAAAAAAACCAACAGCGGGATAGGTCTTGGGAGGACAGGGCGCCATGAACCAGACTGGACAGCTCGGCGACGGATGTCAGGGGGGGGACAGTAAACAAAGTGGAAAGCTGGGAAGGTGCCGGGTACAAAAACAACCCAAGCGTACGAGGATAAAAAAAAAAGTAGGAAAAACAGTCTACAAACCGCCCTTTTGCGCCGGCGAACGGTAAAAAAAAAAAAAAAAAAAAGCCGGCCCCTACTTTGCTCGTTAGCAAGTGATGTGGTATGGGAGTGTCCCTCCGGAAAGGGGCAACTGTCATGACCAACGAAAGCGTGCAAAAAGGTGAAAAGGTCAACTAGGCGGAGGGGCAGGAAGAAAGAAAGTAGGAAAGAAATCTCTACCCAAAGAGCTGTTTTTATGGCAAGAAAAGGGAGGGTTGACGAGGAAATGTGGGGACACGCGCAACGTGCGATTAAAAAAAAAAAGGGAACGCAGAGGGGAGGAAAGACGAAAGCCCTAGTCGGCCAAAAATGAGGGAATCTAGGAAGGACAGAACTCAACTCCAAAAAGAGGAAAAAGGGAAAAGACCAACGAACCAAGAGCCTGCCAAAAGAAACGACGGTTTCGCCGTATAGTTTAGGAAAGACATGAGACGCATGAAAAAAAAAAAAAACATCCACAGGGGAGGAAAGGCGATGTTCAGGAAAAAAAAAGGAGGAGAAAAAAAAAAACCTACTAACTAAGCTGGTCAAAGGACAGGGATCAAAAACCAAATTGGGCAAAACTGAAGGATTCAGTCTGGATAAAACCTAAGGCGCAGTACTAGGGGGGGAAAGGGGAACACGAAAAGGACAAAGATTTCTTTTCGGTTCGCCTTTTAACAGAATTCATGGCCAGAGGGAAAATCCATAAAAACGCACACCGAACGAGAGGAGTGTTCCTTGATCCCCAACGAGGCGGAATATGTCTAGAAAAAAAAAAAAAAGGGAAGGGAAGGAGGGGAGCAAGACTTCGGTTCCCCCGAGACGAGGGTGGGCAGTAGAAAAGGGTTGATAAACGAGTCCTTTCAAGGGAAAAAACCCCCAACTAATAGAAGGTGAAAAACTCGTTTAAACCAAAAAAAAACTCATTGTCGGGCGAAAAAAAAAAAATCGGGCCAGCGGGGCCTTAGGAGGGGAAGACACGAAGCAGCACCATGTCAGTGGGGGGGGAGAAACCGAAAAAAGAGGACGAAGCGTGGCAGGATCGAGGGGAGAAAGATGAAGAATCGCCGGGGGTAACTCGAAATGTCCGTCGGGGGGAAGGGAAGGAAGGAGGTAATGAAAATGAAAGAGAAACGAGAACAAAGTAAAAATAGGGACCTGACTTCCAAAAAAGGGAAAAGAGAATCGGGAAAAAACTGGGAAGCGTCACACTAAAGATCTGAGCTGGACAACGGAAACAAGAAGTGGACCGATGTCAGGGGTCAGAAAGAAAAGCCCTTCGAAGTTCGTCAAATTAAAAGGGCGTTGACACGTCAACGCTCCCGGAGTGCACAAGAAAAAGGCTGCTGGGAGGTTCAGCGAAGGAAGAAGAATTAATGTCTAAACCTAACGGAACAGGTGGTCGGGTTGGGGTATGAAAAAAACGCGCAAAACTCGTTCTCCGCTCCAAAATTAAAGGAAATGACGAAAGAATCAAAGAAAAAATCAGGGAGGGGGAGAACACGGCCGAGACCTTTCGGAAATGCTTTGAAAAAAAATTACGGGTACTGATAAGTAAGGGGGGTCAATAGGACGAGAGGGTCGAATACGGCCTGAAGTACGAATCTCTAACGCAACAAAGAGGGAAACCGACAAACCCTAACCAACCCGTACGTCTCCATCCAGGGGTAAGGGCCGACAAATCCAACCCGAAGAAAGGAGAACGGAATCAAGAGAGGGTTATCCCTTAAATTACCGGCCCGAGGGAAAGGGGTCCACCGAGGGTGAGAATGAAAATAAGGCGAAGAGGTCAAAGTAAGAACTTGGAGCTGCAACGGGGAATTTTTGCAAGGGGCTGAACAAAAAAAAAAAAAACGCAAAGGATACGAATGGGAGCGGGAGGTGATTTAACTAAAGAGGTAAGAAAGTAGAAGTCAGAGGAGGAAAAAACGGAAACACCAGGTTGAAAAAAAATGAAAGAAGTACAGGCGTTGAGAGCCCGGAAAGTGGGGGAAGCCCTAGAAAACGTTTCTTCAAAAGGAAGAAAAGAAATCGCGGGGGTCAAAAAGTCACAGTTGGCTATATCTAAAATGTCAGAGCTAGACAAAACCCAATAAGAAAGGGGAAAACATGGATAATAAAAGACCGGAGGTGCGAGAATAAACTCCAATGGATGCAAGGACAAACCAAAGGAACAGGGTGCAGTTTAAAAAGAAAGTGTCGGGAATGCAAACCCGAAATGGGGAAAATCGAAAGTCGTCGACAACCAAAAAATGGGGGAGGAAGAAGGGGCTCGGCCTTGGAAAAAACACTCAAACTTCCTACCCCCAACTGAAAAGAACCTCCGGAACCCGAAGTGCGTGGTAGCGTGGTAAGGTTAGTTCCAATTGCATAACCTAAAGAACGCCAATTGAAGGAAAACTCAGTTAGCGACCAAGTCCAGTCTGAGGGGGGAAAAAACGACAGGGGTTGGATGAAGGGATGGTTCAGAATCGCAAAATGAAATACCAAACTCACCATCAGAGGGGGGAGTTGCGAGCCCATGGGGGGGAATAAGACATAAAGAAAAAAAAGGAAAAAAAAGAATCGCACAGTAATATCTCAGAGTATGGTGTGGGTAGGTCAAATCACGGGGGGAAGGGGGGTCTAAAACCGAAACTAGATGGGATTGAAAAAAAAGAAATCTAGAGTGAGAATTGGGGAAACGAGGTCAAAAATGGCCGTCCTGGCAGGGGACCGTATCAAACGGTAAAATCACGTTCCAACAATATCGGAAAGAAAGCTGCCAGGGTCCAGAAAACAAATCTCGTCGTGAAACCTGCCAGCGACCGAAGAAAACTCCAGGGGGCAGCAAGGGTTGGCAAGAAAGCAAGAAAAGGGGGAAAAAGTGAACTGATGATCGCCGTGAGAACAAGGAAAAGAGACGTCGCAGGGACCAAAGAATCGTTAGAAAAGGTCAAACTACTACCACACTAGGAAAAAAACTTAGTTTTAAGGTCAGAGTAGATAACAAATAGCCGGATACTGCTTCAACAATATTTGCTGGGGAAAAAAAGGGCTTTCCCCATCCTTATTAAATAGGGGGGGGGGCGCGAAAGGAAGAAGAGTTGGATTATTCATAAAGGGGAAAAACACTGACTAACGATCACTACAAAAGGAGGGGACGCCTTAACACATCACGGGCTCCAAAAAAGGGGGGGAGGGGAGAAGCAAAAGTGGGGTCAATTACGGCCTTCAGTGAGCCAGTCAAATACTCGAAAGCCTCACAAGATCTCTCGGACAGGGGAGTCTAAATAAAACTCCCCCACTCACAGCCGACGAAAAATGAAAAACAAAACATAGAACGCTGGAGACCCCAAGAAGGAGGGTTCGCCCTAAAAGCAAGGAAAAAAGAGAGCAGTCTAGGTACAATGGGGGGGTAAAGGCTGGGCAAGAAGAGGGTCGCAATGGGAAAACCTCCTGCGCGCCTAAACTCAGAAAAAACGAATAAGATGAGTGAGACCAAAAAAAAGAGGAGAGGAAGAGGAAAAGGATGGAGTGAAAGAATCGGGGGCTAATCTCATAGGCCTGGGAAAAAAAAGCCCCGCCAAGGCTGCCCAGCATGTTACCCTTAACGGAGGTCATCCAAAAAAAAGAAAGAGGTAACAGGGTCTTCTTTTCCAAAACGAAAAAAAGAGGTTTTGGGGCTGAATACTGAGAGGTATCGGTTTCGATCTTTCTAAAAAGAACGAAGGGGGGGGGGGATGTAGAAAAACCGACGTCACCGACGGCTCACTGCGATTACGGTCCCGTGAAGGGGGAGGGGAAAAAGTCTTGCAAAGACCGACAAAAGAGGGAAGCTGACACTGAAGGGGTGTTGGGAAAAACTTGAGCACTGGGGCCCGTGAGATAAGCCGTGCTAAAAAAAGCAAAGTAGGTCAGAGAAAGAGAGTCAAAAACTCCGAGGAGTGCAACAAGCCGAAAAAAAAAACCCTCTAGGAAAAAAGACGCGCGACTGTGGGGGAAGGGGAAGGAGAGGAAATCGAGGGCCTCGAATTCGGGTCTCAAAAGAAAACCGGAGCCGGGGAAAAAAAAAAACAATACTGGTAACCGCCCCCACGCACTATGCGCCCGTGAACAGCGACATACGAAGGGAAAGTAAGGGGAAAAAAGTAATTCCTAGAAAGCCAATGTGATGTAAAAAAAACATGTGGAGAGAAAGTGCGGGCCGCCACAAAGCCCACCGGTGCGACAGCAGAGAGGGGGGTGAGGAACCCAGTAGTCGACGGAACAGGTAGGGGAAATCTTACCCTTCCTATATTAAGGGGAAACGGAAAAAGAATGAGACGGGGGGAACAATTACCAAAAAAAGCAAGAGAGCGTGAACAGCCGTCCCGAAGGAACACCGTGACGAAAACGGGCCAATGAAAGAACCGACAAAAACTAAGCACCATCACCATACGAACCAAGGTCAGGGGAAGGAAGGCCTTGTACTCCATACCGCTAAAACAGACCATTGGACCGCGAGTGAGTACTTCTAAATTGGAGATGGGTTAGTGGGATTTCATCAGATACCGAAAAAACTCTTCTGATAGCAACTCTAAATCAAGCCCCACGAGGAATGGGGGAGAGAACTGCCAGGGGGGGGTCGAGTGGCGGTGATGTAAGCATTTCAAAACTACGTAAAAAAACGTCCACAGTGAATCACCAGTCGGTAACTAGGGCCTTTATACCAAGATGAAAAACGGTACAAACAACTTCGTGCTCAAACCGAAGACAACAAAAATGGCGACGGTGGAACAGACCCGGTATTAAGGTGGAGTGCCAGACTTGAGTACAGGGGGGGGAAAAAACGACCTATTTCAACCCAAAAAAATCGCGGGTCTGCAGAAAAAACATCTGGGAAGTTCGGTCCTTCGAGCGCGAGAGTCGCGGGAAAACGCAGGAGTCAACCCGGACGTTGAATCCTCCGAGAAAAGCCCGCCTCGCTTCAAATTGGTCGCTCCCGGGTATCAAGAAGTGGGCGGACGCAGTCACTACAGAGGGGTATCGGGACCATGGGGGGTCCACCCAAGGAGGAAACGTAAACTTGGGGTACAATCCCCCGGCGAAGCGGCTGGGGAAGGAGGACCAAGAAAGTACCAAGTTGCCTAAACAATACTTGGAAAGGACATATTCCCAAAGGCACGCTGGGGAGGGAGGCAAAGGCAAGCAATAACCACTCGTGTTGAACGAAAGAGTACCCGAGGGGTGTGATAAGTCAATTGGAGCGCGTCCGAAAGGTCTCAGTACGGGTGGTCCGAAGGTAAACGGGCTAGACGGGTGGGCACTTTAAAAGTCTCATTGATTTCTTAAGAGCGAAAGAAAAGACGCAATTAAAGGTCCGACCCCTCTCAGCCGAAACGAAAGGGACACCGCCGAGCCGGTCCAATTATGAAAAAATCGAAGGGTGAGTAAATGATCCCTCTTCATGGGGACCTCAAAAAGATGAGAACGCTGAATCAGTTATTTCATCATGGAAAAAAACCTTCAAAACAGAAGGAAGGATGGCGCCTTTTTTCCATCGGTCAAGTTGACAGGCGCACAGCAAAGCCGTGTGAAGGGGGGGGCCCACGTTTGGGGGAACGAGGGTGGCGCCGGGGGAAAACCCTCGGAGATTCTCCTTGTTCGGTCAACACGGCGCAAGCGTCGCGCACACTTCAAATTGAACTGGGAACTCCATCCCGAACGGAAAAGAAGAGGGAGTGAAGCCAAGGGATTAGCCGGCATCCATTTCTCGTGAGCCTGAGTAGGGACAGGCAAAGCAAAGCGCACAAGCGAACGGCGTATGTTCCCCGTAAATTTCCGCGGGGGACAAGCAGCCGTGACGAAATGCTACTACGGTCCTGGAAACGTTCAAACACTTTTCAAATATGAAGCAAATGGCGAAGAAAAACGAACGGACCCGGGAAAAAAATACGAGGCCCCTCAGGGGGCCGAAGGGGCAACGAAGATCGCGTGCGGGAAAATGCGCCTTTGAAACAAGATCACACCTGGGATCCCACCTCCTCGGACGGCCGTGAGCGCGCGAAGGGAGATTAAGATCTTAAAACCGGGGAAGAGAGAGGGAGATCAGATGACGCGCCCGCCGAGTCACGGGCCCTCTGAATAGATGGGGAAGAGTTAGGTCAGAGAAATCTCACACGGGAAAAAACGTCGTGAAGGGAGTCGTTGAGGGTCCACATCCAAATGAGCCACTAACTTTAAACGGCGTGGAACGACAAGGAAAAAGGGCAGAGGCAGCCAAGTGGAACATTTGAAGGGTCGCTGAAGCTTTCGTCACGAGGCTGCCCTCAGATAGGGGCCCTGAAAAGCCAACGAACAGGGGGAGCTAGGGTCTAAGCTCGATAGAGAAAGGGGGGAACATCACTAGAGAAATCATCCCCGGTCCATAGTTGTACCCAAGAAAGGAGGCGGTGCCGGGGTATTAGTTCAGGAATAGATGAGGAAACATTGCCGCTACCCTAGGACGTGGAAAAAGGAGGATGAATACCAGAACGCCAATGGCAGGAAAGGCACATTACTAAAACACGAGGCCTGCTTCCAATAAAAAGATGAGTGCAACCTGGGGCGAAATGACCACAAAAAGCCCTCGAAGTCAAAAGGGTCGGGGCAAGGCACTGATTGGAGCAGCCCCCCTAGCGTAAGTGCAACAAGGAAGGAGTTCACCTCATAACATCACTGGAGAACCCTGATAACGGCCTACAAGATCGGAGTGTGGGAAGAAGAAGGGGTAATCCCGCCGGGCATGTTGGGGAGGAAGAACTGACGAAGGCAGCTCGCGAAAAACGAGATTACGCAAACCCAATGCGTCAAGGACGCAAGTGAGGACGTGGCTCTGAAAAAAAAGACAAATGACCTGACGCGGGAACCGAGGTCCAGAATTATCGCCCGGGAGCCACATTACCTCAAGACTAACAAGACCGGCCCCTAAAGTGTCAAAAATAAAATAGCGGGAAAAAAAACCTATGAAGGAGGCTTCTCTTGAAAAGGTTAAACCTCTACGCCCAGTGAGGGCCATTGATGTCAAGGACAAGTCCTTGTTACAGGGCACAAACGTGGGACTGTTTCAAATAAATTGACACCCGCCTATCAAACTTTGGAAAATAAACTTGGTACGGATTTCACAGCGGAAGTTACTATTACTATCACCATGAAAAACCACGGAAGATCGAAAAGGGAACTAGTCCGCAAGAATCATCATCTATCAAAAAGCTCGGGGGCGCGCCCACGAAACAGGTGCCTATGTCCGATTTTTCAGTGTCATCAAGGAGACCTCCTCATGGGAATGACGAAGGAGCGTGATCCAACCACTCCTACGGAGAAGAGGAGAAGAGAAGACAACCATGGATTACACGAAGATATAGGGTAGGCAAACCTTCGGAAACAGAGACAATACAAAATCAATGTAACACTCAAAAAAAATAGGGCGGCCAAGAAATGTCTTTCGTCACCGAAAAAGTTGAGCAAAAAAAGGGGAAAGGGTCGGAGTCCAACCAGGAGAGTCCTCAAAACTGAAGTTCGAATACTTACAAGAGGGGCTCGGTGTTGAAAAACCCGGGAAGTAAAGTTACTCGGTTAAAAATCATGGTCGAAAACTAAGTGGTGGCGAGACGCACCTTGTCGCGAGACCAACGGGCGGCATCACGAACAGGTGGATTGAAAGTGAAGGACTCGCTACGCCAAAGAAAACCGGTGAGTACCAGTGTTTACGATCCTCGGGATGGAGGATAGACGGCGGCATCAATATACAGATCGGCGGGAGGAGGGTTTTCGTGGGCTGTGGGGGCATCTTGGGTAAGCGTAAAACGGAAAGTAAAATCAGAGCGACGGCCCTCAAGCTGGAGAGGAGGGAGGGCAGCTGCAAAAAGTCAATCTCACGCAGTTAGGGCTTGAGATGAAATCATACGGGCCGCGCCGGGTCCCAGAAAAAGACCGATCACACGTGGAGGAAAACAGGGGGAAGAAAAAACCAGACTCGCCAAGGTGTCGGCAAATGACTCAAACTTCCAGCAACTTGGACATCGTTCTAACCAATCAGTCGCCGTACTCCACGCCTACTAGGAATAACAGGCTATGAACGCCAGAATCCGTAGCCGACCTTCAAAGGGGCAACGGCTGTCAAGAAAGGACGGCGCCGAACACGCGAACAACTATTCAGCCTCTGGAAGGCCTCTAATGACTACAAATTCATACGGAGGCGTCAGAAACCGCCCGAAAAAGGACCTCGTAAGGGGAGCGAGAGTGTAGGGAAAAGAAGCTGCCGGGGTACGCTGGGACCGAACTAAATCACGAAGTGCGCTCACGCCTGACAAAAAAAAAAACAATACGGCGAACGCGGCCCGGAAATTGGTTGTGGTCGCGGCCAGGAAGTAAAAAGCGCAAAAAAAGTCAAATTCTCATGCCCATCGAAGCACGTCCCCCAACTGTATGAATATCAAAGGCCAATGCAACGAAAAATATGAAAAGAAGCCAATACGAAGACCAAGAACTTGTCTGAGAAATGGGCGAGCAAACCGAGCTGGGTTGACGAGGCCTCGGGGACGAGGGGCGAAAAAGTCGATGAAGGTCCAGGCTGGTCTCGCGGGCCGACGAAGGGCCCGGAAAAAAGCTGGATCAAAGGAAATCCACCGGGGAGACCATATGTACCGGG
>Ga0179593_1347021_pt1 | contig 12430 bp, 12 predicted proteins | sample CZODoug2_1_08_16_FD_185931 | JGI IMG/M metagenome (GOLD analysis project Ga0179593, IMG submission 185931) | Vadose zone soil fungal communities from Angelo Coast Range Reserve, California, USA - CZODoug2_1_08_16fungal (PacBio error correction) | ecosystem: Environmental > Terrestrial > Soil >...
CTACTACGAGGTTTGAGGGGTGGCGGACGCTTGATAAACTGACAGCGACTAGACTACGGACGACAAAGAAAAAAGAAAACTCAAAACGCTTCGGATTGTCACGCGAGGGAGGAAACGTCGGACCTGCTCCAGACAAAGGTCGAGGGAAGCGCAGCAGCAAAGTGGGACAGAAAACAATCGACGCAACCCGCCCCGGGCCGCTTGAGAGGAATTCTGAAGATCAAAAGACCACTATAAAAAGCCCTGGGGATAGGAAGCTGGTGGCGGAGGGGATTTGGAAGGAAAAACCCAGGCGGGATGAAGGGGGCACCACCGAAAAAGACCAAGGGAAGGACTCCCAGAGAGGGAAAGACAAATCAGCACATGACCGAAACTGCCGCCAACTTACTCACAAGAGTTTGTCGTATGTAAGTGGCAGATAGAAAAGGAAAAGATCAAAGGGGCAGAACCGACGCAAGGGCCCGATCAATCTCAGACAAAGGGCCACCAGTGAGCGTCCGCTATGCGTAAAAGCTTAGGGGGAAAAGACTCTGACACCAGCCGTCGGCAAGGAATAGAAAAAACGCCCGTTCACGTGAAAAAAAAGCGACGTTCTAGACCCGATAGAGCACAGAGGAGGACGCAGTCAGTTTGTGATGACGGGGAAAGGGGGGGACTTGAGCCATGAGGACTAAAGAGAGAGGAAGGAAAATGAAGACAAAAGAACCGCCGATGTCGGCTTAAGAAAAAAAAGCATCCGGAGAATAGGGGGAAAAGGTGGTCGCATTCACGAGACGATATTGGAACCAGACCCCTCTCACGGAAAGCTCAGCGGTACTCTCGGGGGGGGGGCGTGATAGTGGGTGTGAATACGAAGTCAGCTCACTTTAGGGTGTGAAAAACTTCCCGCGCCCGTTTCAGAGACAGAAAAAAAAAGGCTTATTCAAGGGACCAAGAAAAAACATCTGGTCTATCACGGGCTGAACCTGCGGAGAATAGACTTGAAGAACTCACGGAAACCGAAATTGATTGCATTCAGGGAAGGGAAGAACAGAAGTCTACACCTGTGGGCGGGCATGTACGCGTAGGGGAGGGAAGGCGGTCAGGACCGACTCAAAAATCATGCTGCGAAGAAAGAACATAGTGGTGGAACACGTGGTGAGAAGCAGTTTCGGGGGAGAGGGGGATACACACTTTACATTGCTCTGATGAATGGGGGAAAAGGGCGATCCTTTCGTTGGACGCGGAAGTGTGGGACACAGTGTGCATTGAGGGAACACAAGGAGGGGGGGGGAGCTGAAAAAAAACCAAAATCCTAATGGGGAGGGACCAGCACCAAATCCTAATTTACGCAAAAAAAATTAAAAGGTGCGAGGAGCGCTCAGGAAAAAGTGGGCGAAAGTTCGGGATGACATCGATCAGACCGGAAAAAACGGTGGGACCTGAAGGTGGAACCATCAGTGGAGGGAACACGCTATCATTGGCATCAGAACAGAGTAACAAAATTATCGAGGGGGCGTCATCTACCGAAAGAAAGGACGGAAAAACGCGGGGACAAGAACAAGAAGGCACCAGCGGCGACCCAAAGTCAGTCATGCCCTGGGGGGAAGAGGTCGGCCAGGAATGCACAGCACAAGTTCGCTTCCACATCGCAACGGAAGAAAACGTACGGGAGCGGAGCAAGATAGTCTGGGGTGAAGAAGAGGATTCAAAGCGAAGAGAATCGGGCTGGGGACGTGTCACATGCACCTGACATCAGGGGACGGGGTTTTTTCTCAAAGAAGGGGGTTTATCGAATCAGCCAGGGGGTAAAGCCCCCAAAAGAGCCTCACGCTTCAAAGACGGTTGAGAGTAATGTCTTTTGGGTTTTCTCGTTATCATAGGGGGGGACTCAAAATGAGTTTGAGGACAAGTAACGTAAGCCGAAAACGGGGATCGCCGACTCAGATCTTTGCTCAAATCGGAAATTACAGAGTGGAGAAACAGTAAAAAGGAGACGCGGAGGCGGGGGCTGCGTGGTGTAGAAAAAGGGTTCGTGGGCTGCAACTAAAAGCGACATGAAGGGAAGATTGGAAAGGGGTGAAGAAGTCTTGGTGAAAGGGGAGAAAAGGCGAGAAAACGAGGAGATTGAAGGGGTACAGCGGGGGAGGTATAGAAAAGACAAGGAAAGAATTTGCCGCTAGTGGGGTTGCGGGCAGGGGCAATCAACATTCAAGGCGGCAAGCTTAATTGCTCTTCTTCGCCTCAACCAAATACGGGAAGAATTGCCGTCAAAAAAGGTATGACGGCGTGTTCAACCGAGAGATCCGCTGGTGGCGATGGAACACGATGCAGCACCGGGGGAGTCGTCTTCGGGGACGGGAAAGAAAAAGCAGCCGGCGAGTTCCGATGGGCGCTCGGATGCAGCACCAAATGCGGTTCGTGTGGTATCGACACGGAAGGACATCAGCCGGGGGGAAAGCCCAGACCAAAAGATTCTGTGTACCAATGACGTACAAATACAGCTGCCCAGCGCCGAGCTGACTCACGAACAAAAACACCGGGGAAGGGAAACGGGGGATATCATCGAGCTTAGGCCGGAAATGTCCTCAATCGTGTAAAGACAAAGTACGGCTCTGAAACTGGGGGCGTTGACCACGATGAGTCTGAATCGATCCACAAAACCGAAACCCCCGCATCCAGGGCAGCAGAAGAAAGGGACTAACAAAAATCGCCCATGAAAGTCCGTCACGCCCCGGCACGGCCTCCCCGAAAAAGGGGGGGGGACTGTGAACATGAGACATCTACGACATAAAAACAAACCCGAGGGGAATATCCGAAGGGACTAGAAGGCACGTCAGTACGGCGGAAAAAAAAAAACCGCGCCCACCGGAGGTCCTTAAGGAGACACTTAGACCTTTCATATGCACAGAGGAAAGACCTCAAGAGAGGCGCACCAAAAATCGCAGTAACCGAGGGGAGGATCAACTCCTCACGCAGACGTAACCATACGGAAAGAACTCCTGCGCACGCAAAAACCGGGATGAACCCCCGCCGTCCACCCAAAAGAAAGCATCAAAACGCTTCAAAAGGAGCCCCACGAATGTCCCCGGAGGATTAAACGGCGTCCCCCCTACATCGAGGTAGGAAGCTTTACTATGGGGGGTCGACCAATCGGCCCCAGATCCTCTAGCAACGAGGGGATGCACGGTACGAAGGAACGTACTTGGGAGCTAAAAAGGGGCAGCAACCGTGGCGGCAGCGCACGCACGAAAAAAAAGACCGGGAGAAAAAGGGAAAGAAAGGGCCGGGGGTACACGGATGGAAGAACCCACCAGGAAGGCAGAGCAAAAATAATGTGGGGGATCGCCAGGGGAGTGGTGACATTGCCCCAAAAAGGGAATGAGCTTGAAGAGAAAAAACCAAGAAGCGATCGCTCTTAAGGGCATAACAAGTGCACGATGGTGCGAAATGGGAGAGCATCATGTAAAATCTCAAAGAGGAAAGCAACGGATCGGTCGGCAAAGTAACGCAGGGTATGACGGATATGTTCAGTCAGACGGGGTAAAAAAAAAAAGAAATGACGACGAAGAGTCCGGGGGAGGTCAGATGTCAAAGATCGCGTGCCACTCCCAGATTGGCCAGTAAAACCATACACAGCGGCTAACGGAGAAGATCGACTATCCAGTAATTCGCCCAAGGTCCCGAGATAAAAAAGAAGGTTTAACAGCGATGAAAAGGAAAGGAGTTAGGAGAAAAATGGGGACTCTTAGTGCAGACCCACATACAAAGTGGGGCGGTGAGCAGCTTCAGGCAAATTATGCTTAAAACACATGTAATCAGAACAATACCAATGGGAACTAGCAGCTTGCAAAATGTGAGACGATACGACCTCGATGACTACCACGGCGAACAAAGGAGGGAAGCCTAGGATGTCGAGGCGGTAACTAGGAAACCTGCATCTAAAAGAAAGTACAAGTGCGACCGAAGGTAGAGAGAGCACTGAAATTCTGAATATTACAAGGCAGGAATCTGCGGAAAGTTGGGACCGAAAACAGTTCAAGACGATCTACCAGATGAAAGGGTATGATTAAGGGCCTGTACTATTGATCGCGAAAACAGGGAAAAGACAAATGTCTCCAAAGAAGGGATTCGGACTTACGGACTCCAAAAACTTTCAACCGCATCGGGAAGCGAAAGCTGATAAAGGAGAACCGGGGTCTGGGCCATTCATCGACGAAGTTAATTCTACATCCGCGCCTACAGCATCAGTATCGGCGGAGGGGGGGAGTGCATACTGACATCGACGAAATCAGTCTCTGATGTAGATAGGTCAAGGCGAAATCTAAGTAAGAAACAAAAAAAACAAAGGTTCCTCGGCAATAAAACCACTGGGGGACTGGAGGAGGACAGCACTAAAACGAATCTTTTCTAGGTAAGTGAGGGGGGGAATGAAATACCGGAGATGCACGGTGGGAAGTGCACCGTGGTGCTATAAGAAAAAAGCAGTGGTCCGAATAGAAGAAAAAAGCGTGAAACGCAGAGGGCTGCCGCGACAGGCACGGGACGGTAGGACGCGACATCTTGACCTGCACACTATGATTGCTAGGTATAGCGTGACCGGGATAAGCGCCACTTCAACTCGAAAAAATAGGGGGGGGGAACATTTTGGCAGAAATGCGGACCTTGTGAATTATCGTGCGGGAAGGGAGAGAGGGAAAAAAACGTTACTAAAATTTTGGACAGTCCTCGCCGTTGGCATAACAGGCAGCAGGGCTTTTGTACAAAGGCCTAGAACAGAACAGCTCTTCGCGACAAGATAAGCTCTGAAGAAAGGAACCCGGGGAAAAAATTAGCGAGAGTCGATTTGTTGACTACGGCTGCTGAGCTGAACTCTACAGGTTATGGATCAAAGTATACGTGAACTCGATCCAGGCCAAAATCCAAGACATCACGCTTCTGGAGGGGATGTCTTGCCTTCGCCGCAGTAAATAGCCACGGACAGGAAAAGGGAGCAGCGCGAAAGAAAAGGGCTCAAACGAGAGAGCAAACACAAAAAGAAAGATAAAGGATAGAGATTACGCAACGACAAGGAAGTTCGGTGGGGTCGATAACCGATCTGACGGACAGCGAACTATTACTACTAAGAATACAAAACTCCTACGCGTGGCTGGGAGCGGGAGGGGGGGCACGCTCTGGGAGGCTTACAAAAAAGTCAACCTGTCCATGACCAGGGAAAGGGACAAAAACCCGCTTTCCGAAAAACCAATACGGAGACAAGGACCTCAAAAAAAAGGGCGACGAGGAGGAGAAGATCGATCAGGGGAAAAACTGACGCTGTTTAGATTTGGGGGTACCAGACCTGCTGGAATGACGTGGAGGAGGGGAAACACAAGAGAAGGGGTCAAAAAGGGAAGTACCACGTTCTCGATGAGAGGCCAAAGAAACACCAAAAACTTCCCCTGGAAAACTAAAGCTTCCCCGAGGGTGCATCCCTGGATTGGGCGACCCAGGAACAGAACCTAGGGCCCTCACTCCACTGAACAACGTGATCTAGAATCGGAACGATGTGCTGCCCGATGCGGGAAGGGAGAGCGATGAACAGCTCCCTTGACTTAGAGCAACAAACTCCTGCATGCAGGAAAGCGGAAGGAAAGCAAAAAGGAAGACACGATTCGCGCTGCAGACCAAAAAAGAAGAGTTTTACGAGGACATGACGGCCTCTAGTAATACGATATATCGAAGGGAGAAATAACTATCATCGCGAATGTTGGCTCGAAGATGTCGTGATCAAAAACAAAAAACCCTGATACTGGAGGGGGAGGCGCCGGATTAAGCAGGACGCGAGATAAGTGGAAAAACCCACCACTCCTTGAGAGGGAGTCTCTGGAGCGGAGGTTTAACTTGGTGGGGTAAGGAAGTCACGGAAGAACTCTGGAGCTAATTTCATAATCTGTCCCGTTTTAAAGAAAGTCAAGGAACGGAGAAAAAGTCCAAAAAAAGGTTAGTCAAAAGTCCCGCGGACTGGAGACCAAGGAAAGAAGGAAAGAAATCCCAAAACGAGATTCGCTTGAATTTGGATCAATTACAGAGAAGAAGAAAGAAGCGGTCGAACCCGGTTTCGGAGGAACGAGGAGTATATCAGTTCGCGAAGGGAAAAGCCAAAACGCCCTGCGGATGAATCAAAAGGTTGGGGCAGGCCGTGGGTAAAATAGGGTAAAAGCTCAACACGGTGCAGCAAGTGCTCGATTGAAAATGGGGGCTAGATCAAGTCAGGGGGTATTTTCTCCGACAGGAGAGGACCTAGCTTGAAAACAAGGGTCTGTGTCGGCACTAAGGAAAAATCCGCGCCAGGAGGCCCGAAAAAGGCCTCCGGAAATAGCATGACAAACTAAACAAGGGCCGGAGCGCCGCTAAGGTCGGATCAGGCGGATCGGTAGAGCGTCAGAGACGGGAAGGCCGCCGCTAGGGACTGAAGGTGGACTTGAGATAGGGCAAAAAAGGAACCTGGGCCAAGACCTCGGCGCCAAATTCACTACACGAGGGAGCGACAGCGCCATGGAGACAAATAGGGAAGAACAGAGCGGAAAAGACCAATAAAGGCGACACCGAGAAAAGGTGAGGTCCCCAAGAAAAGATCGCACGATTGAGGAGAACTTTGCACATCGGTGGAAAAACGGAGCCGTACATGATCGAGTCAGGGGGGGGGGGGGACGGGAAAAAAAGGACACGCTGTCTTTGGGGGACGTCAAAACCTGGCCACCGTACGAACAACGTGGGAGTTTTGCAACTTAGAAAAGGAGTTTGGGGTTTATCGCACATAAGGTTCAAAAAGCCAGCACTAACTAACTGCGTTTGCGAGGGAAGTAGTTGTCTTGTGGCGCGGATACTGAGGTGTATAGCATGAAGTGGATCCCGAATAAGGGAGGAAAGGAGGATCACTCAAGTATACCTAATCTTTGCTCAAAAGGGAAAATCAGATGTCCGAACCGACAAAGGACACGTCAGCCCATCGGAGGAGGGACGGCGAAGGGGACAATGTTTGGACTTCTCAGAAGACGACGCCTGGAGAGCTTGGCGGTGCGATTTCAAAGGTGGGTCAGAGGGGGGGAGGGGGGATGGGCGGAGCGCTGGTTAGGGTACATCGGGGAAGGGGAAAGGACCAAGAAGTCGAGACTTTGTTCCTGGCGAGTGTAGGGAGGGCAACGTCAATCTTAATTTATGTGAAGTCGCCGAGGAAAGTCCTGGGACCGGGAGGAGCTGTTCCGCCGAAGGGGAGGTACTAAAAGTGGTCCCGGCGAGAAGAGGAGGGGGGTCGGCTGGAACAAATGCACAGGAAAACTCGTTGGGTCTGCCGAGGTAACGGACTTGAGCAAAGGGGAGGGAATCTGGGGGATTCGAAGATGCCGTCCACGTAATTGTGGGGGGAGGGTTTTGATCGGGAAGGCCGCAGACGGGCAAACCAGGCCGAGTATTGGTGCAGGGGAAACAGTGAATGCGCGGCAGAAGGAGATAGCTATCCAAAAGACACAAAAAAAAAAGGAGTGAAGGGAAAGGAGATATCAGCTAAATGCTTGAGAATGTCCTCAACGCGGGTACCAGAAAATCCAGGACCCTGGTCGGGGACCAATGCGGAACAACCGATCCACGCCCCATCACGGGTGAGCTAGACAGACCGGCGTCGCCGCGGCCCGAATTGCGTTCCGAGTACAGTACTCTGCCAAACCGGGGTGCCTCATAGGAAAGACGAACAGACGCGATTATCGGGAACGAGAGAAGGCCCTACGGCGCGTCAAGCTAATTAAGGCTCCCAACAGAAGGGGTTGAAGTGGGCGACCTGAAGAAAAGGCACGATCAGAGGATAAAAACCCCAACTACTAAGGGGAAACCACGACGTAAGAGGGAGATCAACCTCCTCGTACAATACATCACGAAGAAAGGGAAATCGCAAAAACAGATGACCCCCTACTCGGCCACCATAGAGATAGCAATCAACAGAGGCTTCGAAGCAGCCCACGAAGTCCAGGCGGAGCAAAACCGGTCAGGAAAGACTCCGATAGGAAGCTGACTAGGTAAAAGTCAACCCGATGGAAGGCTTTGGGAGGGGCAAAAGGAATTCCTCGGAGATCCGCCGTCACTCTTAACGTTCGGAGCGAAACAGAAATGGATCACACACAGCATAGCCTCCACCACCGCCCCAAAAGAAAGAGCGACGAAAAACAAAAAGGGGGCGGTCTGAGGCTCGGGATGGGAAAAACACCGTGGGGGCGATAAACCCAACCGATGATCAGAGCCAAAGCCAATAAAAGGCCGTTTGTTGTGACATGCAAAAGAAAACGGCTCTTCGCAGGGGGAGCAGTGAAGCCAACCGATCAGATCCGTACGGGGGGACTGGACACAGAGGGAAGCTAAAGGTTTGAGCGCGGAAAGGGGGGTCCGAAGTATGAAGGAACCTGCTCTCCCTGGAAGAGGGAAAAACGAAACTCTGTGGAGAAAGTCCAAGTGCCGCTCTCGAACTTTGTACAAAAAGGGACGCCTGGCTCTTATCGCGTGAAGTAAGGGCAACGGGGCCGGAACTTAAGTCACTCTGAGGAGGCGAAACGGAAAAGTAAAGCGACCGGCGAAATGTCAACCTTCGCTAGCAGGAAAAGGGAAAGTTGTAACGAATGACGGAAGCGGGGCTGGGACAGCCAGGGAAACGCGAGGGGTCAGGAGTGCAACTAAAACAGAACGGGGAGGTCTTCAGCCAGTTCCGGAGTTACATGCGAAAACGAGACAACGACAGGAAAACAAATGGGAAGAGAAAAAATTGTCACCGTGGATAGAGACGACCGAGGCTGCACCACGCGACCAACACAAGAGATGCAGAGGGGAGAGGCGGTCCACGCGAAAAATGAATTACACCTCCGTCGATTACCGGAAAAAAAAAACAGTAGGGAAAAAAAAAACGTGAAGGGCGTATTAGCTGAAATTGCTGAATACCGTAGCGAATAAGTCTAGGGCCTTTCTTGATCGCCCGGATAAGAAAACAGTGCAGACGTGAATACGAAAAACTTTGAAGGGTCTGGACGTGAAAGGCTGGAGCATAGCGGAAAAGGGGGAGGGACAGAAAGTGTAACAGGGACTCGTACTCCCACAACTACCAGCCGCGATCGAAGCGAAAGCGGTCAAGGAGCGAAAAGGTGGTCCTTTGTCCACAGAACAGACGAAGCAGAAAAAAACAACGGAGAAGAAATAACAATATACTGCGAGGGGGATGCTAAAAGAAAGGACAGACGCGATGAGAGGAGGACCGGTTTAGGAACTAATGCGTGAATTTCCTCTTCCAAAAAAATGGAATGCGGAGAAGGCAAGGGCGAATCGGGAAAGTAAGTGCGTCGGGCCTTTCCTTACTTACCTGTGGTTTCCGAGTTGCTTCAGCAGGAAGAATGTGAACTCTCTTCTCATCAAAGACAACGAGCGTGCCAGGCGCGAAGAAAAAAAAAAAAAAAAAAGAGACCAAAGGATAAAATCAAGCACTGCGGCGGAAAAAACTTTTAGAGGGGGGAGTGCAGGAGAACCTGACTCGAAAAACCGAGGACGGGGAAACCACCTTGGGGGGGGGGGATCCCAGAAGGAAGGAGAAATAAGAGTCAGAGAACGGGGGGGGACTTCCATTGGACCTCGCCGTTGTTACATCACGGCAGACAGAATCTCGCAAAGATAGATCGTAACCAGGCTCAAAAAGGAAAGTTGGATTCCTACGAATTCAATCAGGAAAAGGACGGAAAGGCTAGTTCGCATTTGTTGGGCGGAATCGGGGCTGCTTTCTAACAGAACACGATGATGACGGACGTGAAGACTCGATCGAAGTTACAGACCAGCACAGCAAAAGAGGGGGTTATAGTGCTCGCCAAGAGTAAGAAGGGAAGGTCCATAAGAGGGGTCAGCTGAAACCGAAACCTGGAGAGACAAACATATAAGCAAAAAACAAGAGGAGGAGGAAAAGAGTCTCTACTACAGAGGGGAGGGGGGGAGAGAACTGAAAAGCTAATTTACGCGACTACTTACTCAGCGAAGCCGACGTGAAAAGAACGAGAGAGCTGGATGGGGGACAGCTATGAGTAGCGGCCAACTTCAGAATGCGACCAGACCGTGGAGGAGGAGCAGCAGCCCGGTTAATAGGAAGCCGCCCAGACCAGGAGGGAGAAATTACTTCGAAATCGATAACATGGAAGAGTATAAGCGGCTTTTTCATCGATTGAGGAAAAAACAAAACATGCTTGGAAAGACCACCAGACGAGGCTGAAAAAAAAGGATACCCGGTACTGGAACATCCTTGAAGGAGACTCACCAAGCCACCGTTCCAGACAACGAAAACGAAGGTTTCGAGTAGGTGGCTCATATGCACATTACTGATACAAGGTGCCTCAAAAAACCGGGACTCCAGCATCAATTCATAAGGACAGGCCAGATGCAAAGCTTTAGAGAGTACTAGGAAACACAAAGGAACGGGTCTTAAAAAGCCGGCATTCACAAAATCGAAAACAGGCAGATACGTACTAAGACAATAAATTGTAGGGGCAAGGTCGTTCCGGCGACGATTCAAGTGTTGAAGAAAAGTAATGGGACGGAACGTCAGGAGACTCAAAGCATTCGAAAAGGAAACCTATTAAAAAGAGAGGGGATGGGATTCCTCCGATGTGCGGAAATCACGAAAAACACAACACAGAAGATACTGTAGTTGAGAAAGACGCGGAAACAGTCACATAGGAAGATACTGGGGCCCCAAACCCAATCGCTCTGGAGCTCGAGGTCGATCGGGCGGGGTGAACGTTGGGGGGAGGAAAAGTCGAATCAGGAAAAAGGGGGAAAAGACACTTTCTCTCAACGGGAGGGAACAAGTCCAGGCATTCTCCAAGGTCCCGACAAAGACATCGGGCGATCACGGCATGACTGACTTTCTCCATCCGACAATCCAGCACACGGCACGCCGAAGGAAAAGGGGGGGGAAATGACATTTCAGAGAGACGCAAACTCCTTTCCGCAAAAAGGGGACATTTGAAAGAGGATATCAGGTAGCGCGGACCGGCATCTAACAAGAAGAAGATTGCACGATAGGTTGGGCACTGCCGTTTTGGAAGCCGAGAGGGAGTCAACCAAAGGAGCAATTGGGGGGAAGTTTGGGGGGAAGAGTCCTCAAGGCGGGAGGGTCAAAATGAGTTGCCAGCTTGGAGAAAAGACCAAGTTTTTTGGGAAGGCTGGCACTCCAACAGAAGCGTCCATGGCGTCAAATACGCAAATCTAATAACAACCTTCCATAAAAGCTCGCGCGAACGAAAGGGGCCAGTAATCGATGGCTAGAATGAAAAAAACTAGACCGCGCGAGTGCAAATTTTGGGAGGGGACCACTGTTCAAAGGGGCCACTCGATCCGGGGGGGGAAGAAATAGGCGCAAATGCAGAGAGTCGTAGCGGAACAGCGGATAACTGGGGAACACAAGGGTCTGACGAAGAATCACGACCTAGTGGCACGGAAACAAGGAAGCAGGCCTTGAGCTCACCAACGGGTAAGGAGAGTCCAAGCGCATAGTGCTGAACTTCCCAGTAATATCCGTCCGGGAAGCGGCTCAAAGACGGGCAGACCGGAGGTGAAGATGGTGACCTTTCATCAAAACGTACCCTAAGCTAAAAGAATGGGGGTTGCTAGATAAAAGATGAAGGTTTGGACGCAAAAAGCCCGGTCACATCACACGAGAAGAAGATCAAGCTGAGGGTTCTCCGTCCCTGATGGCGGTTGGAGGGTTGGGCGAACGCAGGGCTTTTTTATCGGGGGAACAGGATGGGGCGCAAAAAAAAGACGGACGCGATCTCTCCGCTGAATATAAATGGCAAAGCGGAAAACGGACGATGGGGGGAAACCCGAAGGAATCGAGATACAGGGTAGAAAGAGGGGTGATGTCAGGAGGAATTGTGTGCGGGGGGCTCTGAAAGCCACGGAGAAAGGAGGAGGCTGCGGTTGCAACGAGTCGGGTCAGCGTTGGTAGTCTCGCGAAGTCGAGGCTGAGAGGGAGGGTCGGGAAATCGCGGGAGGTAGTTTGGATCTACAAAGAAAGAAAAGGGTGGGTGGACCGGATCGTTGCCGCATGGGATAGCATCTTCATCGAGGGGGCTAGGTTCGAGGAGTGGAGAGAAATTCCTGGGGGAGATTGATTAGCAGACTGAGAAGGGGCCCTCAGTGGGGGGGCACCGGCGGACACTCTCTGGGGGAAGGAACTAATTCAAGCTCAAACCTCGTGTCCAGGAGAGGGTCATGGCACGGGATTAAACCAAGAGACTATGCTACTTGCCGAGGGTCAGGATCAAATTCCACCCCGGATGCTGTGGTTGGTTGGAAAGAGGGTGCCGCATCGGGGCGCGGGCACGTCCGGGTGCACCGGAGCTAGTGTTCGACCTCTGAGGTACCGCTCTGAAGAAGAAAGAGAAAAAAAAAG
>Ga0179593_1406975_pt1 | contig 12430 bp, 14 predicted proteins | sample CZODoug2_1_08_16_FD_185931 | JGI IMG/M metagenome (GOLD analysis project Ga0179593, IMG submission 185931) | Vadose zone soil fungal communities from Angelo Coast Range Reserve, California, USA - CZODoug2_1_08_16fungal (PacBio error correction) | ecosystem: Environmental > Terrestrial > Soil >...
AGAACGATGAAAAGAGACAGGGCGTAAAGACGAGTGAACGGAGGATCAGAAAAAGCGGTTGCAAAAAGAGAAGGCTAAGACGTAGACACCCCAGAGACTATTGGGGAATCTACAGACGAGGACGGACAGGGGACGGAGACGGACCGGGGAAGGAGGATGTGTCTCAGTAGAAAACTCAGCAGACCGCGTTCAGTGCACTGATAAATTCTGTGACACTTCCGTTGGCTGGCTCAAGCTCTTAATGTGCAGGGCACACCAGACGGGTGGTGGGTGTGTCCCCGGGATGCTGAAAAAAGCAGGGTGTTGAGAGCGGGGTCCACAAGTTATGCCTGCGGAGGGGGGACAGGGAGGGATGAGAATCAGGGGAAAAAAGTAAAAAGGGAGCAGTCATGGAGGGTGGGAGAAATAGACAAAAAGGGGACAAAAAGGGCAGGAGGGGCCACAAAGAGTGAAAAAGATGGTGGAGAGAGGTATCAGGAAGGGGGAGCGAAAACGGACACTGGAGGGCGGAAACTCAGGGGAAAAAACCCGCAACGGAAGGGGACAGGGGGGGGAATGCGGGTTCTACCATGGAGAGTTTGGGGTCGGGCCCAGGAGGTCCACACTAAAAAAAAACAGGGAAAACAAAGGGGTTGAGAAGGGGAAGACATAAATAAATCCAACGAAAGGGAAAAGGAATAAGAGAAGAGGGATTTAGATGGTCAAAACCACGATGGGCAAAGTTTCACATTGAGGCCCAGAGCTGCGTGGAAGGAGAGTGAGGAAAGGGTTCACATAAAGAAGAATATCCTGGAGCCACCGAATGGAAAGGATAAAAAAAACTAATGTTTTGGGTCCATGGAGTGTGGGCTCCGTCCAGAAGGTGAGAATGGGGCTTCTTTCACTATCAAAATGCATGTCGGGGGATGAAGATATAGGAAAGGAGGTTACTAAGAGTGGATCGAGAATAAACGCCGGTCGCAAGTAAGACCGTCAAAGGGGAAATTCTCGAAAAAAGAACTAGGAGCAACGTGCCAGTGTGGAGAAAGGGTCAACAATGGACGGTGTTGAAGAATTGCATTGTGAACTATTGACCGTCTGGGAGGAAACGACCGCCCGTAGACAAACTGGTAAAGATGGGCACGGCAGATGGATTGGGCGAAAAACTTGGGGGACAAATGCAGCCACTTTTTAAACGGAGGGGGGGGTCTTGTGTTTTTAATCGATAGGGCGCTAAGCCTTTCCGAACGTATTCAAACGAGCTGCTCAAGAATTTTGAAGTTCAAGAACTAATCCTGCGGAACATTGGAAAAGGTGCGAGAAAGATACATCAAAAAAAAGTCTATTAATATCTGAGAACGGGAAAAGAGTGAAACACACCGGGGGGTATGTCCCTATGTACCGAGGGCAAGGTAACAACCAAAAATCCAAAGACACGGGGAAGCTCCAAAGGGAAAAGCCGATCTGGGGGAAACAGGGGAAATCTCTAAGCTAAATGGAAAAGGGGAAAGAGGGGGGAGGCCGCAATTGGGCTATTTTGCGGGGAGGGGGAAGAAGAAAATTAAATGTGGTAGAACCTTACTTACAAAAATAGCGATGAAAATAATAGTGGGGATAATACCAGGAAAGAGGGGCGGATCTAACTGCTGGAAACCGCCGTAAGTTCGGAGAGATTTTAAGCTTATATTAAAGGGAGATCACGGAGGAGAAGAGTGGGCTAGAAAACAGGCCCACTCCCGAATCGCTCAAAAAGGAAGGGGAGGAAACCAAGCCCGGGCATGACAAAAGAAGAATTTAGCAAGACAGGGAAAACTCGTAGAGGGTAACCTCTAAAAACATGGTGGCAATAAGGTCAGCCGGCTGTGAAAGGGGAGGCGATATATTATGAAGAAAAGGGCAGAAATCGCTCCAGCATGAAATTGGTGCGGAAAAGGAAAAGGAATTGGTCCGGAAGCAGTGGGGCAGGATTGCCAGCGAGATTCTTGGACAATCAAGGATAATAGGAGGTTGCCTAGCGCGTCAAGCCCTGTACAAGAGAAAAAAAGGGATCCTGAAGGGCCCAGCTGTACGAACGTCTGGGGGGGCCTTACGAGTTTCCGGTCATATAACTAGTTGCAAAAAGCAGAGACCGGCTTGCTGAAGTACGGGCCGCGAACGCCTTCGCCCCGAACACTGAGAAAGGAAGAAGGAAGGCCCCAAGCATGTTTTTTTCCAGTCGGAGGAAAGGGAAAAGGACGATGGATTGGTGGCCCCAACGGGGTTACGACTGTGGACAGGGGGGGGGACCTTTTAAGGGTTACCGCGCCATTATCGATGGAGCCTCATGAGGAGGCATCCTTATATTGGCTCAATTCGACAACACTGGGGGACCCGGCGGTTGATTCTTTAAACTAATGGGGGGAGGAACTAGATAGAAGCGCCTTGCAAAAAATCAAAGGGAAGTGGAAAGAGCTTTGAAACGACGGAAAAGGACCCAGAGCCTTAAACGTCACGCTCCGAGTGACCAACTTCAAGCTCGATTTAGATGCGGGCGGAAAAAGGCGTGGGGGTTGCCTAGGGCAGAGAGTAGCAAGAGGTATGGAGACATTCAAAAAGAACAATAAGGGAAACAAGGGAACGGAAATGAGCGAGGTCAACTTTGTGGGAGGGGAGCAATTTTGTGGAGACATTGAAAAAGAGACCAAAAATTACAGTATTTTTATTCAGGAAACTGGTGGGAGAGGAGAAATTACTGATGAAACTACAAAGAAAGGAAAAAGAAAAAAGAAGCCTGGCCGGATCACTTTAACCCATGACGACAGTAGGGCGGCTGACTATGATCTACGAATGGGATGTCTTCCTGGGAGGAATAGTAGAGAAGAAACAGTGATTTAGTTAAGTAGAAGAATTGACGGAAAAGCCGTACGAAGCGAGTTAGGTATAAACCTTGCTGTGAGACTGGGACGTCAAATACGCAAGGAGGCCAGACCGGCCAGGACGGCTTTTTTAGGGGATGGTTTCTTTTATCTGTCAAGTCAAGAGGAGACAGCTCGAACAGCATCCGGATACACCAGTACCTTGGTCTGGGAATGACGAATCAGGGCTTCCACGGATTGAATGAAAAGAAAAAGTTGGACCGTAAAGACCTACCTGGTAGGAGTTTTTGAGGGTTCATGGGGAGCACAGATGAAAAGGGGAGAGACCGCGCTTATGCCTGAAACGAGGAGGGAGACAAAAAAAGAAACACCATCTATCTTTAAAATGGGGAAAGAGAGAGGGGAAAGGGAAGCTTGAGACGGGTGGGGTAGAGTAAAGCGAGGTAAAGGAAACAAGTTTCGAACATTCTCGGAAGGAAGTGAGAGGCCTCAATTTTGTAAAAAAAAAAAGATCGCCTCCTGCGCAGTCCGAGGGTGTTGGGTCGAAATTGGGAGAACATCTAATTATCAGATGCAAACCAGAAACTACTAATGAGGAGGGGTGGAAAACAGAGAGGAAGGGATTTAAATACAGAAAGGAACCGGGGATACACAGAGACTTACACAAAATTTGCACAGTACTATAGGAAACACCGAAAAAAAGAGGAAATCTTGGATCTTGGACCGGTCGCTAACTTTTTTAGAAGCAGGCGGGGGAATAATCCGAGCAAGGGGCAACACAAAATATGGAAAAAAAAAATCGTGAGACAGGGAATAAAAAAATATCTACATGGAAGTTGGGAAAGACACTAACCCGTGTCACCGTGCACGAGGAGTGACTCGAGAATGGGAAAATCTAAATCGGAAATTTGCAGAGAACATCAAAAAAATCCCTATCAGAAAGTCAACTGAAAAAAACGCATCCTTTGGAAGAAGTGGAATGGCTGTTAATATAAGAGAGTGCAGTGCCGTGTGTAATGACAAGAAATAAGTACGGCTCACTTTCAAGAAAGAAGGAAGGTTAGGGATCGGCACACAAGTGTCAAAACGTACTGTAGTCGAAGGCAGGTGGAAAAAGTGTGTCTCACGTCGAGGGTGTCCATGCAAGGGATTTTGTTCTCATCGAAGTACTAAAAGACATCACCTTTGGGCCGAATCGGGGAAAGGACAGTGGGGGAGATGAAGAGACCAAGTGAGGGGCAGAAACAGAAATGGAAAAAAAAAAGACATCGTAGGGTCGAAAGTACAAAGGGGATTAAGTGCGAAAGAGCGATCAGGGTAGTTTTTCCAAATGATCGAACACAGAGGGGTGTAAACGGTCACTAGGAATCCTATCTGCGAGGATCAGTAAAGGTAACGAGGCAAGAGAAAATAAAAGACATGAGAATTTCTGGAAGGAGCCGGTAGGGGAGAGGATTAGGCGAAGAAGGATCTAGAAGGGGGAAACAAGTTTTTTTTAGTACAAGCTCATAAGAAGTTCTCTGACTTTAAAAAAGATTACCAGGTTCTGTTAAGAGGGTAAACTAGGAAAAAAGCTCTTACAGAAGAAATAGAGATGCGAGGGGGCAAAAGGGGGGGGATCCGATAGGCAGATCCTTCCAGAAGGTGCGTGGGTGAAAGGAGGGGCAGGAAAATCAAGTTCCAGCCGAATTAAAAAGGGAAGGAAAGATCGGCGGATAAAAGCTTTGGGAGAATTATCCTTCAACTGCAACCTTGGCAGATGGGAAAAGGCGGCGCTAGCAACGTGAACAAACAAAACAACAAACACCAAAAAACCAAGATTAAAGAATGAGGGCCTCAAATTCAATTATAAGAGCCAGAACAAAGGACTGGGGACCACGACATTAGTTCACATAGAGGGAAAAGGGGGGGGGGAGTCCTTACGACATTCGAAGGAGGAGGATAAAAGTGGGGATAAAAAGGCGGGATGGGAAAAGAAAAAGACAGGATATGAAGAGAAGTGTTGAGTGGCTCATCGTCATTTCCGGGAGAGATATTCAGAGTTGGTAGGATTGTACATAAGTCCCCTAATAAATGTCATCAGATCTAGGAAGGAAGAGAATGAAAGAATGCGCGTGAAAAGATCAGAGAAGGAAGAAAACACGAAAGAACTAGTCAATAGAAGGGAGACGCAGAAGGAAGGGAAGCAAGCCGAAGGGACATTGTCTAAAAGATATAAAAAGCGGGAATCATTACGCAAAAGTCAGATAGGGGGAGCAAATGGCAAATTATTACATGTTTGGAGGGGTGGGAACGATTCCCCAATTCGTGGAACCCCTATGAGAAGTAACCAAAACGACGGGGCAAGGTTGGGAGTTTTCTATTCTTGGAAAAGAAAACCATAAAAAAGACGGGGAAGCGTCCTTGCACGGTTATTTTTAGGTTGGAACCAAAAGGAAGAATATAAGATAAAGAAATCGGAAAAAAACATAGGCTCAGGCCGGGGGGGTAAAATTTCAAATATCAACCCAAATTAAGCTGGGGACACAAACCGTAAGACACAATCTAGGCGGGTGACATGCAGGTGACAGAGGAGACCTCCCTCAAGGTTTGTGGGAAAGGAGGACATATCGTGGAATCGGGTCGGACCTATCTAAAAGAGGAAAAAAACCGGGGGGGACAATAGGGGAAAAAAAGTGTCTTTGGTCGGGACCTGATATGTGGAACGAAACGGGGGCGAAATGAGAAGTTGGAGCCACAAAAAGAATAACTTTTACTAAGGAAGAAAAGGAAGGAGATGAGGCCGTTATGTGATCAGAAATAACAGGAAGGAAGTCAGGCGCGCGCATCAAGGACAAGCAAATAATAAGATCGCGAGGAATAAAAAATAGGTGGCGCATTAAGACAATCAAAGACAGAAAAATCTCTTGAGCCTACGAGAAGCATTCTCAAGGAACGAGTGGGCAGTGAATAGTTAGAAGGGACAGAATTAGTGAAGGGGGGTGGTAAACTGAAAAAAGTACGGCTGCTGCGGGAAAGGTAAGCTGCACTGACATCAGAGACTAAAAGAAGGGACTGAATTCATATTGTCCAAAAATGAATGGAAGGAAGGGAAGTTTTCAAAAGAGGAGAAATGTCTCAGGAGCCGGGAAAGGCCCAATAGGCGAAAAAAAAAGAAACACCCTCCCGCCGAAGGAATCGGACAGAGGTAAGGCTGAGAAATTGAGGGTTCTGAAGCAGGAAAAACAACAACTTATGTAGGGGAAGAGAAGGAAGAAGAGGAATAAACAAGTGTAATTCCGTGTACGCGCGCAAATAGTGGCGACATTTAATAGGGAAGCCAATTCGAAATTGAGAAGGCTTTTGGGGGAAGCACGGGGAAGCGTTGGGGGAATGCTGAAAGGGGAGAACCGTAGAGTCACGCTCTCAGGTCGCGAGAAGGACAAAAAATCGGGCAGTGACAAAAGTCAATCAAACACGTTAATCCTAAACGGAAGAAGAAAAACATTCAAGGTAGAGATCAGACACGATTAGACAGGAAATTGGAAAGTGAAATGGCCCATGTAAATACACGAATCTTTAGAGAGTGAACAATACGAAGCGGCAGGGATTCAGGAATATGGAACAAAGCAAAGTTCAGTCAGCTTCGCACGGAAGTTTAAAATCAGGGGGAGGCGAACAAAAAAACGGAAAACAACCTTTCGACTGACAGAAGAAGCACCGTGGAAGGGGGGGTCGGACGGTAAAATTTGAAAAGAAGAAAACCTACGATCCAGAGAAGGGAGAGGGATAACCGCCTTGCATAACGGAAAAACTAAGGGATGACCTGATGTAGCGGGTACATCTTGTAAACCCCGTTCTTCGTATGGGGAGGGAGAAGCCACATTGGGTCCCAAAGACAAACAAAAAGAGTTACAGGGGGGTGATGGATTGTATAAGAAAAGAGAAGGGAGGAATAGGTAGGCTAATAAAAAGTGGGCGGAACACCACCTTCCTAAGTGGCAAATTATATCCCTAGGGAGGGAAGCTTAATGAGGTATGTGGAAGAAAATAAGAACAAAAGGGCATGACATGGAAGAAATAGCCCCGACCTGGGAGGTAAAAACGCGGTTGGGCCTGAATTTTTGTGGGAAGGATAGCTTCTTTGTATGAATTAGGAAAAAATCAAAATCATGTCATTGAGGGGGTGAAAGGGGAATCGAGGAAAAAAGGAAGGGAAGGAGTAGGAAAAATGAATATCCCCAACTAGAAGGGAATCGAGGAATAGACGGGAAAAGAGAGCCTCGAGGGAGGATAACGGGGTACGGTAAAATCTCTATGGCCGAAGGAATAAGGAAGTGTAGGAAAAGGGATTACACAAAGTCACGGAAGTACCTGGATTTGGATCGGGCTGTCAAAAGCCGCCCGTAAGCCAAAAATAATCGGGCAACTACAGAAGCTGAAGTAATACTGACTTGTAGGCCATCAGGACCAGCTTTTGAAGGCTCTGTCGTGGTGTGAGGGGGTTGCTGGGGAACTCTTAATAGGGGATCAGGAAGGAAAGAGGGAACTGGAGAGAGACATCGAGAGACACGGAAGGGAAAGAGACCTTGAGGGTGCCAAAAGGACCAGAGAATGGACTAAGAGAGAAGGATCGAAACGGGAACAAAGGGAAAACACTTCAGAGAGAGAAGTAAATGAAAATTCAGCGCGGAAGGTACAAACCATACCATAAAATAGGGAATCTCCCTCTATAAGGCAGGCTTTGTAAGAATGTCGAAACTCTCTTCAGGGGGAAGAATAGAAGGCCTAAGGACGCCCGACGGAGTACTCCGATTGGGAGCGATTTTATTTGTCTGGAAGCGCAAGAAGAGAAAGGAAAGTGAATGACGTGCTCTCAGATTTAAGTCAACAGTGGAAGAAGGGGAACTCATTAAAGGCGACGGACTACGCGATCGGGCTTTAGAAAAGAGAGTGCCAGGGCGTAGAGGAAGATAAAGGACAATACTCTGGGTCGTGGGGAAAGAAAAAAGTGGGGCGCCAGGAAAAAAGGACCCCCTGTCTGAACGAGCGGCGCAATTAAGTAGATTCGCGGGACAGAATGGGCATAAACCAACCTCATGATTTTGTGGGGGGGGAAATGAGATATTAAAAAAAGACCCGGGGGGCGTCCTTCCGCAAAGATGGAAAATTAAATCGGGGGAAAGATAGGATAAATTAAATTACACCGAAATCTCAGAGCCGTACCCAGCCCTGTTCTGGTAAGACTGGTCAAGCATGGAGATCTTTCAGAAGGGAGAAGCGGGCTCTGGAAATGTAATAAAAGGGAAAGGAAGGTAATAATAAATTAGAAAGATTTATCTTTACAACGGAAATGCGGAAATAGATGAATAGGCCTTTTCTTTCCCGGACGCGGTGGGACTAGGACTGGGGAAAAGGTGGGAAGGCATGTAAACAAACGTAAAAGATTAGTACTATTGTTGGAAGCGAGGCTACGAAAGATGCGCAAATAAAATGCATACAAAACAAGAGGATATAGGGACGAAAGAAAAATTTACATCTGCCCAGGGTCATTGTTGTGGGCAGAGGAAAAACAGAAGTCAGGGATGAGGGAACCCCTGTTTTTACGAGGGGGTTTATAGTTAAAGGTTTGCCAACATGCCTTCCAAATCTCGGTCCGATGGCAGAAAGCGAAAGGAGAAAAAAGAGTGGGTCAATTAGAAAAAACACCGGGAGACCCTTCTTTTATGGGTTCAGACAATTTGAGGAACCTAGCGTACTGGAATACTCGCAAAAGGGGGAATCCAGAGGGGGGAATGACATCTCTGTGGTAGAAAGAAGAGAAGAGAGAGAAGCCTCAGGGTGGACAGCGAAAAGAGGGGGGAAAATTGAGGGAGAAAAAAAGCTGGTTTTGCGTATAAATCGAGTCGCATTTTAATAGGAGAACAGGAAAAAGAAAACTCAAGAAGGAAAGGAAAGATGTACTTAAGATTTGGAGAGTTTAAGCAGTTAGAAAAGTCATCAGAAGTACATCTTTTTGATATGAAAAGACATGGGAGTGAGAAGGAATTGAAGCGCTAAGGACTCCAGAAAGAAGAAGTTCAAAGAAGTGCCACCTGCGTAGTTGACAAACAGAGAAGGAAGGGAATGCGCTCAGGAGATGGGATATGCCAGAAAGAGATGGCGTTCGATCTATCGGAAAACAGAGAGGGGAAAATAGAATAGATTAATGCTAGTCGCCCTCTAGTAGGAGAGAAATAGGAAGTTCCTCCTCCTACTGTCCTGATGGGGATTAAAATAACGACAGAGATAGACGGACCGGCGTGCTTTTTAGGGAGTTCTTTGGGGAGGAGGGGAGGAGAGCGTCCCCCCAACATTCCCTAGAAATCCAGAATGTTAGGGAACTTCTCCACCCATTTCACTGAAGAGAACACACGTGGGGGAACTTAAGAAAGAGTTGTTTCAAGTAGGGGAAGGGAAAGTAAGTATACCAAATGAACTTGATATAAAAAGGTCGGAGGAATCCTTCAAAAGAAGAAATGTGTTAACGCACCAAGCAAGACCGTCCCGCAGATGCCGGACATAGAGGGGCGATTGGGGGGACTTACAGGAGTCGGTGTAGGAAGAGATGTCAGGCCCCACCTTTCACAAAGATCGTAGGACAGGTCGGATTGAAGAAAATCCTTTTCCATCAAGCCTAACCAGGAAGGGGCCTCATGCAGGGGTTTGTAGATTTCTCACCAATAAAGCCTCCGAACCCCAGCAAGGGTCGAGGCGCGTGTGCAAAAACCTTAAAAGGTTTAAACGCAAATTCAAAATTTTGGGGAAACTAAGTAAAAAGGAATTTCATCGATTAAACCACCAATTACCCGGAGGTCATAATGTAAGATTGCGTTAGATCGTGTTCTTTTGGTCGATCGGGAAAACATCACACAATCTGACTAGGAACAAACTCATCCTATCGGTACTGGGGAAACCTTTTTAACACGGCAAAACCAGAGGCTGGACGACAGCGGAATAAAGTAAAAAAATGGCCAAAAAAACGGTGAACCGCGCTAAATTCACCCTCTCAAAGGTTGCAAAAGTCGCGATGCTAGGAACTGAAATGATTCAGCTCCTCAGTGGACATATCATAAAAGTGTAGATCGTTGAAGAGAAGTGGAAGTATGAGGGACCCCCCCTTAATATCCAAAAAGACACGGAGGAAGCCGAGGCGATACTAAAAGCGGGTACCCAAAAGGGGATCTAAACGGTAGAAATTTTCACAACCGGGATAACGAAAGGTATGTTGTCATCAACGTTCGGGGGTTGAAAAGGAAAAGGATCAAATAGGCCCCTTGGAGCCGATCGGAAGACGGGGTCAAGTCGGCTCACGTGTTGGGGATCACGGACCGAAGAAAGATTTTTAAAAACTTCATCAGGAAGATATCAATGAAGAACGACCTTACGTCGGGGGGGTAAGCGAAGCGGGATCGCTTTAGATAATACAAGGGGTATCCTGACAGTCAGGTGGGGAAGACCTCATAAGAAACAAGGAAATCAATATCTTCTAGTCAAGAACGAAGGGGGAAATAGGGATGACAAAAATAAAATAAAAAAAAGGAGACTATTTTTAACAAGGAGGGAGGGGGTTTTAGGAGAAATCGCTCAGGAAACATAAAAGCTCCAGGCGATTCTCGAGGGGAGTACCAGTGATCTTAGAGGGTGGGTACAAGGACAAAAGGCAACTTTCCATAAATCGGACTATAAATGAGAGGGTGTAAGAGGGGGTCCGATAAAGCATTGCCCTAGACGGTTCATTTAGTAGGATAAGGGGAAATTCAGGGGGAGACACGTATCTTTCTTGACTTACCGATATGAGTGAGGAAAAGGAGGTCTTTCGATGAGCAGGACTTCTTTGTAAAAGTAGCGAGGCAGGAGAAAGGTGAAAGGAAACACGAAACCACCGAACGACGGCAGAAAGAGCTGGGGAGAAGGGGGAGGCTGAAGACACGTGGGGTATGGGGTTCAGCCATATGGAGGTAAAAAAATACTAAATACAGGATCTGGCGTGGGCTCCAGACGAGATTACACCTTCTCAAGAGAGGGGGGGAAATCAAATCCGGGAGGGAGCAGAACAAAGAATAAAGAAAAGCCGGGGCGTGCCCTCGAATTTGAGGGAGGGGGACGAACATTCTAGGGGGGAGAAACTGCAAAGGGACACCGGGACCTTCGAACATATCTAAACAAAGACGACAGAAGGAGAACGGCACGAGAGAACCAAGAATGGTAAGGAAGACAGCAGGGGCAAAAACGGTTTCAAGCAAGGGGGGGACCGGGGCTAAAGCAAGAAGAAACGTGCCAAAGTAGCTGCACGAAGTTCGCAGGATCAGTGGGTTGGCAAAATTAAAAAATGTGGAGATTTGAAAGCGAAAGACACACATTCACAGGGAGTAATCAAGAAAATAGGAGTCCTTTAGAAGAAAAAAGAGGTAAAAAGAGGAGGATCGGAAGTAGTTTGATTTTAACTGTTTCTAAGAACCAAAAAGCAGACCGGGTTCCAAGGAACCGTCATCCTGTCACAAGAACTTGGCGGGGGGGGCTTTCAAAGGAGGACTTGGCAACAGTGAAAAGGGGGGGGGAGGTAGTCTATTAGAAAACTTTCAAGATAGTCAACCTACCCAAGGTCAAGGGAGGTGGGAGAATCAGAAGGTGTACACAATGTGTGGAATGAGTAAAGTATTGCAGCATCAAAGGAATGGGCAAAACTGATATTAACCTTTAAGGAAAGCGCAAGAAGACAATAAGGAAACTCGAAACCTTCAATAGCGTTAAGATAAAGGTCTAGAAAATTTGACTAACCTGCCGTGAAATAAAAAAGTTTGAAATAGCTTTATGACTGAAAAAAACGCTTGTGGAAGATTGTCCGATAAAGCGGTAGCTTGACTTGGCGGACAGCTTGCATGAGCATACTTCCCGATCGAGAGGAAGAGACTGGACTAGAAATGCCAATCTTTCACAACGAGGGCCTAAAAAAAATAAATCAAGAAGGAGAAAACTCCTTCGGGACTTCCACTAAGAAGGAAGGTAGGGCCGAAATAGTCGAGGCGCGGCAAGAGGACATAAAGGGGGTGCAAAAAGGAGATAACAACATCAACAGGAGGGAGAGAAGAAGATAAGTATCAAGGAACCCGTTAACGTACCGATGGAAAAGCGGGATCGTGGGGCGGTGGGGGGAAAGAGCCATAAGTGAAAGAAAAAGGGGAGCCAATATTAGTGTTAGGGGAAAAGGGGGAAAAGGCCCTCAGCGGGAGGCCTGGTCGCCAGGTCCCCGGGGGCGAAGAGAAAGCATACGTCAAAGAGAAAGGTCAAGCTCCCGAGAAGAGGGTAAAAAATATAACGGACTGGAAAAAAGGAAGAAATAAGGGCCGGATTGAGAGTGGGGAAATCGGCCAGGTTTATAAACAGCTAAAATGAAAACGCGAAGGCGGGAGGTTAAACAAGTATACTCGAGCCAGAAAGGGAAAACTAATATGGCAAAAGGAGGGGAAAAGTCTGGAGTGGAAATAGCGAGACGGGGCAACGGCAAGGGAAAACAACGCACCAAACTGGAAAATTTCAGGGGAGTCAGGCGAAGGGAGAAGGAATTGAAAGAAAGG
>Ga0179593_1626552_pt1 | contig 12430 bp, 19 predicted proteins | sample CZODoug2_1_08_16_FD_185931 | JGI IMG/M metagenome (GOLD analysis project Ga0179593, IMG submission 185931) | Vadose zone soil fungal communities from Angelo Coast Range Reserve, California, USA - CZODoug2_1_08_16fungal (PacBio error correction) | ecosystem: Environmental > Terrestrial > Soil >...
AAAAAAAACATAGTCAACTTCGTTTGACGCCAATCAGCAGGGGCACTGGATGAGAGCGTATGCAAAGAAAGAAGAAAAAGGTGGAGGGAATAAAACGAGCGTGTGGAAAGAACAGGGTAAAGTAGTGAGGCTTCCAGGAAGCACGGCTGGAAATTTTGTCGTCTTGGGGGGGGGACATTGCCGCTATGTTCGGGGCACCTACAGTGAAAAAGACAAGGGGGACTACGGTGGGTCCAGGACAATGGAGGGGGAGAGTCAGCATATTGTTGCATACGAAAGGCTTAATTGAGTGCACACAAAGAAAAAAACAACCCCCCCGGTAGGGTATGTTGCTGAAACTATACATGAATGAAAAAAGGAAAAGTCCAACTATGTGGAACAAGTGCGAGGACTACAAGATACATAGTATGAAAGGAGCATAGAAATTGATAGTGTTGTGTGGGAAAATTGGTAAGGTTCCAGAGCCATATTGGGAGAAGGAGGGGAGGGGGGAGGGGGAAAGGTGTAAATTTGCATAATGGGTCAAGTTGTAAAAAATTATGGAGCATTCTTACTAATAAAGCTGGTGGAAAAATCGGTGGTCAAGAAAAGGGGACCAGGGGGAAGCCCAGCAAAAATCAAAAAAAAAAAAAAGATTAAAAATGATTTGAGAGTACAACGGGGGACGCGAAGAAAGGAAAGAACTCGCGTAGGGATAAAACAACAGGTTGACAGTTTCGCAGAATGTGTGGAAGAAATAAGTCAGGGGACTAACATTCTACAACAAAAACACACAAGAATTGGGCTTAAAAGAGGAAAAAAATGCTAGCGATTAGAAGAATATGGTTGGGGGATCAATTGGTACAAAAGGAAGGGGTCGGGAAGCAATTTGTGGGGGACTTATGTGTTTGAAAAGGTAAAGGGTGTGATGATTAGTAACTAGGGGGGTAATAACATCCTGCATGGGAAAAAAAGGGCTATTAATGTGTTTAGGACAAGTAAATATGTGAGTGTGGGGAGGGAAAGCGTGGGAGGGGGTCAGGAATATCATTCAGACATTATACCTAAAAGGAAAAGGGGAGTAAGGCCTCATAGGGAGCATCCCTAGCAGAGAGAGACTAAGAAGGAGGGGTTGGGGAAGTTGACTGTACTGGGGCAGTTTCCCAAGGACTATGGGGCGCCATTGGAAGTATCGGTGGAATTAAGGGGCTGATGGGATACTGTTGGACAGAGGGAAAAACCAGGAGGAGGGGGGAAAAAGAAGAGGTGGGATGGTTGGATTTTGGATATAAATCTGCAACCACCAAGTTCAGCTGAGGGTGGATGCACCTTTGCGCATCCTTTCCTTGGGGGGAGCTATAGACCAAGGGAAGACAGCTCGCTCAAAAGAGGAGGAAAGAGAGAGGTATAGAAATGAAAGAAAAAGTCATGTAAGAAAGGGCAGAGGAAGTGCAAGAAAAGAAAATTGTGAGACTGGTGGTATAGCACTGGGGAAAGAAAAAGAAACATCAAAAAACACCCCATAGGGAAGATAATAGTCCCGTCCGCCGACAAAGCAATCAAAAAGGGGTGCAAAAAAGCGGCATCGAAAAGGCTGGCATCCAATTCCAACCAGAAGGGAAAAACAATGCCCTCAGTAATCCAGAGGGCCTGAGAGAAGAAAGATGGGGGGGTCACATTTGTGGGGGGGGAAGTGAGATCAGTGCAAACAAAGAGAAAAAAAAACTACCCTGGCAAAAATGAGTAGTGCTGGATATTCCTGACAAGAAATTCAGTTTCATTATTATACACAGAACCGGAAAGATATGTGAGAAAAAGAAAAACGGGTAACTCAGGGGGGGAACTCAGAGGGGGAAAAAAATCAAAGATATTCCCAGGAAGAGAACCCCCAAAATTCAACACACTCTACAGTAAAAGCTCACAAATGCCATTTGGGTCACGGGGGGAAAGAAGGTCAATGATTACTGAAAAGGCACCAAGTGGGGGACTAGTGTAGTCATCCCCATGGCCCAGGAGGAGCAGGTGGTTAGAATAGGGGAGGGCAACTGGTCCTTTTATAGCGACTCCCATGGAAGGGGGTGGTCAGGTGTCATAGAGAGGCTTTAAATGGGTGTCAAAATAGAGAAAAAAGTTTTATCGACTGCCTGTTGGGCCAAGGTTTGTGTGAAATTTTACCAAGAAGGGTATGACGGGGGGGGACACAGCGAATTTTACGAACAAAGGAAAGAAAATCTTATTAGGAAGATACTATGCCGCATAGAAAGAAAAGGATGACAGAAGTTGGACAGAAGCTTCCCATTCAAAAAAAACCCTTCATAATGGCGCCTTCTGTCGAAATTACCTAAGCTTAAAAAAACAACGAGACAAAAAGAGATAAGTAATAAATGGTACATATAGTGTAGGGGGTCGACAGGATTAAAAGAAAAAAGGATGTTGGAAGAAAAAACTCGGTCCAAGTCATGTGAATCTTGGTCGCATGAGAGAGAAGGGGGGGACAGGGAGAAGGGAGGTTAATATGGAAATATGGAGGGAATCGCTTAAAAAAGTCAAGGGTATATGACCCACTAACAATATGTCTGTGTGGACTGCGGTGGCACGAGAGGTTATGGCGGAAGGAAAGAAACGCTGACCTGGGCAAAAGCAAATAGAGTAGAAAGGGGGGGAGGACTGCACCCCACTCTCAAAGGGGATGTCTACCTAGTGGCACTAAAAGCAGTGAGGCTTCAGGTCTGCTGAGAAAAAAAACTCTGAGATGCGTATGAGTAGGGAAAAGGAAAGGGGGTAGTCTACACCCTTCTCGAAAGTAGCTGACAGGTTGTGGGTATCAAATAATGAGAGACAGCAGGAGGTGGGGGCCCCTAGCTAACAGGAAAGGAGGATCTTCAAAGTCCAAAGAAGCGTCTTCTCCGGCCCATCCTGGTCCATAAGGGAGGGGGAAAATTCCGGAAACAGGGAGGCTCTCTGATAAACGGGAAACATATGATAAAAAGGATGGGACGAGAGCAAGGGCCATCAACTACCCAAGAAAAGAAGGTTGAAAAGACAATAAAGCTAGGGCACGTCGGAGAGAGGGAACCCTCCGGGGGTGTGTCCAACAGCGTAGTAAGCAAAAAGCGGTAGGAAGTTGCTTCATAAGAGGACAACAATGGACAACAACAACAGAAATGCTAAGCTCTAAGATCTGGGCAACCCTGCGGGAACGGGGAGTCTCAATGGGGGACATAACAAATTAAATAAGAGTAATAAGAATAATCTTTCCAAGGAAAAAGATAGGGTTGACAGATCACAACCTCCAAACAAAAACAAAAGGCAAAGAGAACATTCCTCGAAGAGGAATCGGAGTACAAGGAGTAACTTTCAGCTATCTGACATTCCAGCAAAACATCACCAAGAAAGGGAAGCAGGGTCAAAATCATTGATCAATGAGACTCTTCTTAGAAAAAAACGCAGCCCGAGGATGCCCGTTCGAAAAGAAGGAAGAGCAGCCAGAACAGGGAAAAGTTCGAATGGAAAGAAATTGCAACTCACCACCAGGGCTATGGCTGCTGACCCACAGGATGTCACTGGTCACCTGTTATCGGGGAAAAGAGAGAAAAGGAACGTTAAATCGCTGAAAGGGCATTTGAGACCAAAAGGGAGCACTGGTGACCTACATGTAGTGATTTTAACGCAGATAAGAAAGGTGAAATAATGATGGGGGGGGGAGGGAAGTCAAGGTAAGACCATTTAAGGGTAGATTCAGGGGAGAATTTACAAATGGAAAAGATGTCAAGGGGATGGAAAGGAATCATAAGGAGAGAAAAAAAAGGGGGGGGGTTCAAATGAGGTATGGATGGCCATAAAAGAGGAAAAGTTGGATTCAAGTTGGGCAACCAATTAGATAATATTGCCCACCATCAAGAGGACAAGGGGTGTTGGAGGAATGGAGGAAAGGGGAATGGACAGAGTAATTAGGTACGGACATATACGAAGCAATGGAAGGTACCCAAACTAAAAAACATCACACTGAGAAGTTCCGGAAATAAAGATCGAAAAAAAGAAAACCACACACGTGTTTGACAGGGAAGTGACAACATGTGGAGGCCACCTTCTCTAAGGAATAAATCACAAAAACGGAGGAGGAGGGAGGGGGAGATAGTAGGATTGAGAGAGGTGGCAGCATTGAACATGTGGAAAGGCCACTGGATGATTGTAACAGTGAGGGAGAAAAAGGGCCTGAGATTATTTCAGAAGAAAAGTGTGGGGGGGGGGGGAGGACATGACTTATAGTAAAAATAAACATCAGAAATGGATAATGGCAACTTAAGAAAAACACACCCTGTTTTACACACAACAGGCAGGAAATATTAGCCATACAGGGAAAGAAACATTGAGAGGACAGGAGAGGGGGGAGGAAAGAAACAGCAGCTTAGATCAGCCCCTTCTTGCAAACGGGAAATTTAAGTTGCACAAGGAAGGTTTAACAGGGAGCAGGAAAAATAATTAATAAATTGACATCCCAAATCTAAACACAAAAGGCAGCCTTGAATTTAGGGGAATTTCCCAAGTAGATGGTTAAAAGCAACCAAATGGAAGGCCCTAGAGGGGGGGGGAGGCTCACGAACTGGGAAAGAAGGTCACGAAGAAAATTGGCACATGTGTATAACAAAGACTGTGACCATGACAATTGTGGGGGAGGGAAGACAGTACATAGGTGGGAAGGTTGGCCTCGAGTAGAGGTGGCCGGGGGGGGGAAATAGTGGTTGGTGGAACATTGTTGTGTTTCCTCAATGGAGAGGTCGAGGGTGAGGAGAGAGGGGAACCGAGCACGGAATAGGGGTTTGGGAAGCTGACGAATTAAGGTGTGAACTCTGACTTCATATATTTGCTTACCGTCTGGTTGAGGGTTGGGCTGGCTGTAAGAAATGAGGGATCGGACGTAATTAGAACGGAGTGGATTTGTGGTTGGGGGGGTGTGGGGGAGGGACAACATATTTGAAGAAGGGCAAAAGCAAGATCATTGCCTGCTGACTTGGGGAGTGACGTATTAGATGCGGGAGCACGGGGGAAAAACTGTACTAAATCATGAAAAACAGAAGGGGGTGAAAAGAGAAAATATATCAGCATTGTTAGTGGGGGGGAAAAAAAATAGAGACAGGGCGGGGAAGAGTTGGCATTAATCACATCAATAAAAGGGCAGTTAGAGATGTAAAATAAAAAAAAGGGGGGACGGGGAAAAGAGGGGAGATTGCTTTTCCAAGAAGTGGGGGGAGGGGGCGGTCAAAGACAGGAGGATTCATGAATAGAGGGGAATAACAGGGGAGAGGTGTGGGGGAAACCAAGTAAAAAACATAGCCAGGCACTGGGGGGGGCCGACTGGAAACATAGAATGTACATCAGGAAGGATGGTGTGTTAACATGAGGAAAATGGGGTGGAAGACAAAGGGTAAATCACAAGGGAATATGTGGGATACAGCATGATACACCAAAAGGCCCCTTTTCAAGCTCCAAGAGAGAAAGGGATAAAGAAACGAAAGTAGGTGTAAGCTCCTATCCAAGGAAAGAAATTGTGAAAAAACATGCAGTACGAAGAAAGGAAGCAACTTGTGTGGAGTGGCAACTGGCAAGCACTGCGGAAGTTAGGAAAAGGGAAAAAGTAAAAGAAGACATGAGGACATAAAAAGAGGCACTCTGAAGGGGGGTGTCTGGAAAGAAAACTTTGAGAAAAGATAAGAAACACCTTTCACAGCAGAGTAAAAAGAAAAGGAAGACTTTACTGGTTCATAGTAACTAAAGGAATGTAAGTTAACGAAAATATTTGGGGGGGAGACTCAGGGGGAGAGAATGGCTGGCACACAGACCACTGTGTTTGCTTCTCACAGGGGAAACTAGTCTAAGGGACGGGGAGGCAAGGAACTGGGTATTGTGAGAAAGGGAAGAGACATAGGTAACACAGTATATAAACGAGAAAGCATTGAGGAGGGGGGTGGTAATATTAGGTAAGTTCAGTCCGAAAGTATCCATTAAAAGGGGAGGAAGGGGGGCATCACTGAATTGTCATAAGGTGGAGTTAAGATTGGTCGAAATATTATTAGGCAGGAGACTACGGCTGTTGCTCGTGTGTCTCATGAATGTGGCAGAAAGGAAGGTATTCCACGATTTGGGCGAAAGAGGGAAAAAAAACTGTATTCCACAAGGGGACAAAAATGTGGAACAAGAAGGTACCCTGAGGGAGGAAAAATACCAACAATTCCTGCCAACTAGGGAGAGAAGGAAGAAAAAGAATTCTACCACTATAGACAGATCCAAAAGAAAGAAAGGGACGATACAATGGGAGTAAAAGAAATTGTGAAGTAAGAAGGAAAAGATTTACAAAGAACAATGGGCTATTTGCAAGTGGGTGACTTTTGTGTTTTGAATTAACTGGGGGTATTAAAAAAAGGATGGGGGTATAAAGAAGGGGGAGGGGACCCAGAACACTTGAGCTGTGGGGGGGGGGTGAAATTAGAACGAACATTGAGTTATGGAGGGGGAAGAAAAACGTGACTTGGAGTGTTTGCAGGCAAGAGAAGACCTCGACTCAGAAGAAAGAGGGGAAAGAAGAAGCAAATCTGTAACACAATGGAAAACTCTAAAGAAGAAAAGATTATTTGGGGTGTCTGGACTGCTTAGTTGCATTGTTGACACGAACAGATGGGGATGCTTGGGAAATACGCATGTGGAAGAAGAGAAGTTGTCTAAATGCAGGGTGGGCGACGGGACCTGGACAGATCCATGGGTTGCAGAGGGGTGGATTGGGAAAATGAAATGCTATACCACAATCAGCTAGGATGGGAATAAATCAGGTTAAAAAGGACAATTTTCAAAAACCATAGGGCTCTCAAAAAAAAGGAAGGGAAAACGAGAAAGAAGATGAAAAATGTGGTTAGAGCAGAACATTCAAGGAACGGATTGGCCAAAGGGGAAGACCAGAAACGGGGGTAAGTTACCTGACTGAAAAGTATGGAAAAGAAAGCAAATCAAACAAAAAAGTAAACCAAATCCATGCAAAGAGAAAGGACGGCCGGACAGGCAAAAAAAAGGAAGGGAGCATCTCGTTCGCAGCTCCACCTGAGGTGCGGAGCAAAGGCAAAGGAAAAATATTTGTTCACAAATAAACAACTAGGGAAAGAAAAGGACAGGATCGAGAGAAGCAAAGTCGGGGGTATTTAAAATTCAAAGATGTACTCAGCTCTAACCCCTTGGACTCCTGCTGGGTAGAAGGTCGGCTGATAACGAAAAGAGGGTCAGATGGAAAAAAACACTCAATTTAGGGGTACCAAAACAATTCCTAATAGCCAAGGGGTAATCGTTGAAAGAAAAAAATTCAGAGATGTGTAACATCCTGAATATTCTAGAGAAAAACACAAAAGAATACACAATCAGAAGTCCAAGAAGAATAAATGGCACTCTTTTTTAAAATGATGATTACTTCACAATGGGGGGGCTTAGTGAGAGAGAGCAATTGTTAGCGTAGCCCAGACCTCCTTGTGGGTTTCAGATTGGGTCATGGAGGAAGGGGCCTTCTCTCCACATAGTTGGAAACAGTTGTTTGGCTGGGGGAGAAAGAACCCGTACGTCGGTCAAAAAAAGTATAAAAAAGATTTATCTAAATGGGGGACGCTATTTTGGACGAGACAAGAGGTCTTCACCACTGCCCTTTTTGGTCATTAGGGGGGGGAAAAAGAGGGACACCAAAAGCCGACAAGGAGAAAGAATTCTTCCAAAAAAGGTGACCAAGGGAAAGAAAAAGCACACTTCCCGGCCCTTCTACTCTGTCTGGCCTAGTGGAACGAAGATGGGAGTCCAAAAACACGGATCAAGGAGGAAGAGGAGTTGGAGATAGGGTAGCTATTGGTTGCAAGATACTACAGGAGACACAAGACATTATACTGTTGGAGTCCCCTCTCCTTATCAACCTGGGAGGAGGGGGGGTCCAAGGTAAAAAGAAAAAACTCATTTTCCGGTCAGAAAAAAAGTAGATAAGACAGTAAGTAGCACAATTTCCGTAGGGCCTCTTCCTACAAAGTTCCGTATTTACGAATGCACACAAGAAAGGAAAGGCTAGTTGTCTGGGGTGACTGGTGCACTGGGAAAAGGGGGTAAACAGCTCAAAAGGGGGCTGGTGCCAATGACTACCTTGCCGTGCAGTCAGCAGAATAGGGAGGAAGGTGGTAAGGGGAGGACTGCGTGGAGGGCCACAAAAGAAGATAATAGTTCTAAAAAAAAAGGTGATTCTGCATTGAGGGGAATACCGACAATGCTCGACACATTCACCCGCTCCGAGGAGGGAGGTAAACCAAGAAGAGAATAGGTTCTAAAAAGATCTCACCCTGAACCGTGTGGTTTATCAAGATGAAATATACACGGAGAGGTTACCGCAAACCATTTGTGGTCCCCTGATCAAACCATCAAGGTCTTAACTCACGAAGAAGCAAAAAAGGGGAGAGGCGGTTGCTCTCGTAATTCACCTAGTCTGGGGAAAAAAGAAAAATATGAGATCCTGGCGCGATGGGAGAACTGGAGATCACAACCAGAAATGAGACTATTCATGAACTAAGAGACATGCATCGGCAAAGGAATAAAAACCTTTCTTTTGGACAAAGAAAAATCAGAATGGAACGATCTCTAAAGGGAAAACCCCGCACGGGGGTTTGTTGCAAGCAAAAAGAGTGGAAAGAAACCTTAAGGCAAATAAAAAAGAGGGACAGAAAATCTTGGCCAAATTCAAAATGCGAGATGAAGATCTGGGGCCAACCCCTGTGAAAGGGATGAATTTAATGAAAATTTCAGTAACAAGAGAGAAAGAAGAGGGCAGCCCTTCGCTGAGGATGAGCTTGTCAATAATGCCCCAAGGATGAAATGAAAAAAGGTTTTAAAAAAAAAACAAAAAAAAACAAAGCAAGCTCAAATTAAGACGTTCGAGATAAGGAAGAATGGAGTTACACTTCCTAAAGAAAAAATGTAAGAAAGAAGAACCACCTTCAGCAAACAAAAAAACTAAATTCTAACTAAGAACACCCATCAGGGAAAAAGGATGATTAACTTCTGAGAGAAAGAGAGAGAGGAAGGGGCAAGGGAAAAAGAAAACGAAACCTTCAAAGAAAGGAATAGGGATGACAATCAAGGGCCTCAAACACAGTGTGAGCGGCCCACTTTCAACAACTCTTGTTTCACAGATCGTTATCCAGTGCACAATCCATCACGCCTCGATTAAAAAGAGAACCAAACAGGCGCAGCCACTTGACCTGAGGTTAGGGTCAACAGCCGAGGTGTTTCCCGTAAAGAAATCCCGGAGGAATGGGGTTGGGCGTAAAGGCCCATGGAGTAAGTTCATGAATGGGGATTCTTTTCAAATTTCCTCAATGGTGTGAAATTAACGGTAAAAGTGGAAGAAAAAGGAACTTTTTGGGGAAAAAGACTATACGTGACTTTTCCATCACCATACCTAGAAGGTTACAGTGGGCCACCGATGGGATATAGTGGGGAAGAAATTCCTGGGTAATTGGGTGTTTCAGCCAAATCCAATGTTTAAGATATCTTTTTGTTTGATTACTTAAGATTAAGTCATGTCAGAAGAAAAAATCATTCTAGGAAGAAGAGGCAAGAAAAATCACGCAAAGGCAAGGAAACTCATCCAGTGGGAGTGGGACCCATGGGACATACCACCACAAAGACGCAAGCACTAAGAGAGAGACCACCACCGTGAGGAGAAGAGAGGAATGAGGGGAGAAGATGAGGTTTCCTAAATGGTGTCATGCACGGGGGGATTTTGAATGGGGGCGTGAGGGGCTCTGAATGTTAAAAAGCAGGAAGAATATTTGGGGTGCTTGAAAAGGACGCGATCCAGAGAAGGAAAACAACAAGATAATGTTGTGGGATGCCAAATTGACACGGGAGAAAGGCTGAAAAGCCCCGAAAGGCATATTAAAAAAAGGGTTGAAAATGGTAGTGTAGTGAATCCAGTACCCTCATCTTGGAGAAAGAAGACGGTATTAAATCCAAAGGGAAAGGGGGGAATTGGGAGAAAAAATAGTTTTAAAAAAAACAGGGACAGAACCGGAAATGGCTTGGTAGAAGTACAGTAAAAGGAACACATCATCAAAAGTCACCAAATTTAAGAAGAAAAAGGGACAAGGCAAAAAGGAAGATTTCACATAACAGGGCGGGTAAAAGGGGGGAGGAGGAATTGTGCAACTGGAAGAGAGTGGGCAAGGAAGGGTCTGGCCATTGTGAAGTAAACACTCTGATTACAGTGTAAAGAAGACAGAAAGCACAGGGGTGATGGGAAGGGGTACTGAAAAACAAAATGTGGCCTATGTTTTTTGACCCTTTAGACTCAGAAATCCTTTTCTTCTCAAAGAAAAGAGAAAAGGTTCTCACATGTTGAGGAGGAGAAGTAAAAGGGGGGGAACCTTCTTCTGCTGGAAAGTCTGTTTAAGGTGGGGGACATTACTCCATTAGGATAAATTCGCGTATTAAACGTGAGCGCTGGGGGGGGGTGGTATGGGAGTGAAACTCTGAAAGAAGAGGTCATGGTTGCCTGAAGGATGTCTGAATTACGAGAGTCGTTAGGCCTGAAAATTCATCATAATGATGGTCGAATAAAGGGGGAAACAAGACATCTTGGGAAGTGGGAAATCTTTAACCGATGAAAACACAGAAAAGAAAGCGGCATTAAAGAAGGGTTCAAACAGAGGTTTTAAAAATGAGGGCAGGGCAGAGGAGTTTTTGGGAAGAAATCCTGTTGATGGGTAATTGGCCCTGTGTCCAGGGATTAAATGTAGAGGTTCATGAACTACCTGCATTTTCGTTTTGGTGATTAAAGAAGGGGATCAGGACTAGCATCGGGGGGTGGGTTAAAAAAAAAATCTGCTGTGGCCGTGTGCACGGTAGGGGGGTGTTGACGGGAGTTGTGAAAGGGGGGGGGGGGGGTGGCTGGGGGGGGGGGTCGGGTGGGTGAGGTTGGACGTGGAGGATGGTGGATCTATTAAGGAAAATGGTTTGTCGGAGCGGCTGCAGGGGATCGTGATCATGGGTGAAGCTGGTGGAGTAAAAGCTCGCGGTTTAGAAAAAAAAAATATGGGTTTTCAGCTACAGTGCTTGGTAAGCGGGGCTTCGTGCGTGTGGCGTGGCTGTTAGTCCATGTGAGCGGTATGCACATAGTAGGGGGGGGGGGGGCAGCATCATAATCAGACGCAGGAACGGTACCACGAACTAAAAAACTGCAACATAAGGCACTGCCTTAGAAATGTTTCGTCATCACAGGGGACCAGAATGGTCTTCACTACAATGCACAGTAACAGACACGGTAGACTAGAGGTGGGTTCAAGAGTAACGAGGGTGGGGAAGGAAGAAGAGATGAGAAGGATGATATACCTAGGGGGAGCAACAGACAAGGAGGAGTTTGCTTCTAAGGGAGACACCAAGAAATAGTCACATGACTGGGGGCAGGAGGGAAAATACCAAGAGAATTCGGAAAGTGGCAAAAAAGCCTTAAAGGTCGAAATTGAAAAACTTTATTCTAGAGAGAATGGGAGGTTGGGAAGATTAGTAAGTTCCCAGAGGGAGAAACGAAAAGAAGACCGAACTGGGGGGAAGATTAATGTACAATGGTATCATGGGCAGTCTTTGGCAGAAATGAATGGCATTAGAAGGGAGGGGAAAGAAAGAAGTTTAACGAAAGGGGGGGAAAATGAGAAATGTGAAAGAAGTTAGTGTGCGTTAGTAAAAAAATGCGAGTCCTTCCAACATTCGAAAAAACAATCATTTTTGACGCGGTGGAAATATGGAACTGTAGGGACAAAAAAACCCCAAAGTTAAACAAAGAGGGGAGAGAGAGAAAGGAAGGAAGGGACAATAATTAGCAACCTCTCTCCCACAAGGGGGGCCTGGGGATTACTATTAAATGAAAGGGTGAAAGTAAATTGAGAAAAGTAAAAGAAGTGACAGGGAACATTGACGGAAGAGGGTTTAAATTAAACTTGGGGTGATTGATTATTTGACTATCAGTGATTAGAAATAACATCGCGGCAGGGTTAGAAGAGAGGAAAGTTCTCTTCTCTGGGGGATCTCCCTATGGGGTAGGGGATGGTGAAGATAAGGAAAACTCTTTCAGGAAAAATTCTACTCCAGAAGGAGAAAGGCAGGTAAGCTGCGTCATCGGAAAGGGGAAAGAAAAGTACGAAAAAAGAAGAAAGAGGTTGTACTTACTTAAGGTTCAAAACTGAACTCGGCGGAGGGGCCTCAAGACCACAGGTGGGAGGCATCTGAACTGGGAAAGGCAGGGAATTTGGATTGGACTGTTAGAAGGGAAAAAAAAATTAGGAAAGGGAGGGGTGGTGGTCCCGCTAAAGAAAACCAGGGAAACCATTGGAGGGAGGCACGTGGGCCATGAAGGATCACAGGGACTTCCTACTACTACCTTCTACGC
>Ga0179593_1814557_pt1 | contig 12430 bp, 16 predicted proteins | sample CZODoug2_1_08_16_FD_185931 | JGI IMG/M metagenome (GOLD analysis project Ga0179593, IMG submission 185931) | Vadose zone soil fungal communities from Angelo Coast Range Reserve, California, USA - CZODoug2_1_08_16fungal (PacBio error correction) | ecosystem: Environmental > Terrestrial > Soil >...
AAAGGAAAAGGGTTGAGAGATTTAAAGAAGGTAGCTTGTGTCTGAGGACTGTCTATCCGGGGGAAAGAGGGAAAAAGATCGATTTGTGAATAATCTCCGTCGCACTCACTGCAATGCGGGAGAAGGGGAAAAGAAATTTAGTTCTGTACTACTTAGCGAATTCCCAAAAATGGAGGTTGTATTGATGCAAGAAAGAAATAGAGAAAAGAAGTCATCAAGCGCTGTCAACGTGATCGGGCGGAAAACACTTAATCGGCGAAAATGAATCAGGGGGGGAGGGGAAATATGCAAAAGAACAAAAGGAAAAAAAACAGCGAGCCTGGGTAAATGGTCATTGGACACGTTGTTTAATTCGATTAGGACGGTGGGAAGAGGGGGTGGCATCATCGGCCACCTGAATGAGTGGGTAGCTGCTGAACGGAGTAGGGTAGCTCAGAAAGAGACAACCAACAGAGGCCTTGGGGTTACTGGTTTGGGTACGAAAGTTGGCATGAGTAAAATAAGGGGGAAAATGAACCGGGGGGAATGTTTCGCGGAACGAAGGTAATTCGTAGTCCTGAACGGCATGGATTGAAAAGAAGCAAGCAACTAGAGATCGGTGGCCAGGGGACTGAAGATCGAAGAAACCAGCATACCGTCGGTGGGTGGGGGTGAAAGCCATGAAGGGGGGAGGGGCCGGGAGGAAGGTTTGAGGGGCGAACCAGTGGCTGCGCGCAAACTGGGACTTAAAAAAAACAAGAAGACATAAAAAAGGAACGACAAGGTTCAAACTGCCGCCGTGTGGGGAATGCTGGAGCCTTCGTTCTAGGTTAAGGAGGTTACCAGGGGGAGGACGGGTGGGGTGGGACGAAACTCAACCCCAATTTGCGCAAAGCACGGGAATGTCATTGTACGTTCGGCCTGACGCTTGGTGACGTCGGGAAAATGTGGGGGGCGGGTTAAAAATTCAAGGCTGGGCGTGGGTTCGGACCACACCGGCGGCTAGCTCAGGTCAACCGGCCGTCCTGGGCGGTGAAGGGGAGGGAGGGCGGAAAGGTATGGGTTTGTTGGCCGTTAGCGGACTTGCCGAAAATCAGGGGGGAAAAAAAAGCGGATCTTACTAAAGGGAAAGAAATAACCAAAACTATGGAATCTTTTCACCAAAACCCATAGGGGGAATAAAGGAACGTAAAGGCGAATGTCAGTTTTAAAGCCATGTTCCTACAAAGGTCCTTCGGGGGCCATGGGAAAACTAAAAAAGTCCTGGGGGGTGTGGTCAAAGTACCTCCTTCGGTAAATGGCTCAGTACGTGTCTGCGAAAAGACTAAAAAAAACAGGAAAGCATGAAGGAAGCCTCGAAGGGACTGCCCAATGCGCGAGATAAAAAACGGGAGTGAGTCTCGTGTTGAAGAGAGAAGGACATAGATTCACATGAGGCACGACAGCTGGGGAGGGAGGAAAATCGTGTCCTGAAAACTCCTGATAATGGGGGGGGGTGAAATAGAGGATCCGATCGTGGTGGAAGGTATAGAGTCAAATGGCGCTCAAGAAGGGGAAAGAACAAAAAGCCGTCTGGTAGAAATGCTAGGCCCCATTTGTTCTACGTGCGGCTCTCTGGAAACTGTAAAAAAAAAAAAGCGCAGACGCGACGGGTTGCATAGCCTTTCCTCTACGGAAAACCCAGTTGTCCAAGTCCGAGCAAAAAAACAGGGTAGAAGGGAAAGAAACGAAAGCCAGTGCGAGGGCGAGCAATGAAGGTGTGGGTACTGAGCTAAGGGGGGGGGAAGGGGGGCGAGGTGAACTGCTCTCTCTGCTAAGGGGTTCACCACTGAGCGGCTTCTCCCCTATTTCTTCATTGGCCAAGAAAAACTGGGGGGGGGGGGGGTGGAAAGGGGGGGGCGGGGGGGGCGGGGGGGGCGGGGGGAGGGGGGGGGGGGGGGAGGGGGCGGGGGGGGGGGGGGGGGGCGGGGGGGGGGGGGGGGGGGAGGACGAGGGGGGAGGGGGAGGGGGGGGGGGGGGGGGGTGGAGAGAGGGGGGGGGGGCGGGGAGGGAGTTGAGGGAGAGGAGGGGGGGGGGGGGGGGGGCGCGTTGCACGAGAACAGGGGGGGGGGGGTCGTGGGCGGGGGGGGGGGGGGAGGGGGGGGGGGGGGGGGCGGCGGTGGGGCTGTGGAGGGGGGAGGGGGGGGGGGGGGGGAGTGGGGGGGGGAGATGGCCCGCGAGGCTGCGGAAAGTTAGGGAAGGAGAGATGTTGGGGGGGGGTGGGGGAGGAAGAAGAGGGGTGGGGGGGGGGGGGGAATGGCAGGGGGGGAGGGGGTTGGGGGGTGGGGGGGGGGGCGAGGGGGGGGGGGGGGGGGGGGGGGGGGGGGGGGTGTGATGTGGGGGGGGAGGGGGGAGGTGGGGGGGGGGGGGGGAGGAAGGTGAGAGAGGTGTGGGGGGAGGGGGGGGGGGAGAGGGTGGGGTGGGAGAGGGGGTGAATGTGGCCTGGGTGGGGGGAGGGGACGGGGAGGGGCGGGCGGGGGGGGGGGGGGGGTGGGGGTTGGGCGTGGGGGGGGGGGGGAAGGGGGGGGGGGGTGGGGTGAGCGAATTAACCGAATCAAAAAGGAGTTGGTACACGAAAAGGGAAACCAGAACCAACGACAACTCAACACAACACCGGAGGGAGGAAAAGAATGGGGTAGGGAATCCTGGTTGCGGGGGTGGAAAAAAAGGATACAAAAAACAAAACAAAAAAAAAAAAAATTGTGGCTGTAGTCGGGGTCGCCCCGGCAGGACAAGGTTGCTTTTAAAGGGGGCAAAAAAGTGGAGGAAGCGGAAGCATCTGGAGAGGGCGCCAGCGGATCAGCTATAACGATGAAAAAAAAAAAAAAAAGATCAATTGATGCTTCGCAAGTGGAGCGTTAAAAGATGGGTACAGTTATAAAAAGGTGTCAAAGGCTTGCCGGAATGGTATAAAATTGGTGAAGGGGGGAAAAAAGAAGGGAGTAGGGAGCTGTCTGTGAGATTCCAGAAAAATGTTCAGCCAGAGAGAGCACACGAGGCTCAAGAGGGGGAGAGGACTAGGAAAGAGTAACAGGGCCAGAAGTTTTGAGAGGAACTTCCAAACGACCCAGGCCGGGGGGGGGAGCGAGGGAAAACAGAAGAGGGGGGAAACAGGGGCACTAAGAAAGTACGAATCAAAACTGAGTGACCTTAAAAAGCGGGGAGGGGGGGAGGTTAAAAAAAACACTAAAGAATACCCCTTTCGCGAGCAAGCACCGCCGAAACGGCGGCATCATCTATCGACTTGTAACAATAAAGGAAAGAAAAGCGGAAGGAAATGAAAAAGGAAAACAACAGGGAAATGAGAGTATATCGCAGGAAGGCCAGAAGACTGGGGGGGTAAGAACATTCGGGGGGGGCCGAAAAAGACCGCGAAAGAAAAAAAAAAAAAAATCAAAAAACCCACCAGGCTTAAATTCAAAAGCTGGTTGGTGGTGACATTTCTAAGTACAATTCCTCAAACCTGAGGGAAGAAAGGAAATTGAAAAAAACACGATAATAAAAAAAAAAGAATAGGGTCGAAATTGGCAGCAAGTGCAACGTCAAAAAAGCTAAAAGAGAGCGTCGAAAGGAATTATGTGCCAAAACCAGCCCCAGAAAGGCGGGTCAACCCGTGCAACAACGGTGCAACCTCCAAGGGCGGGTCATAAAAAAGACAATGAACGGGGAAAAGTGAGGGGGGTTGCGCCGGGTTTGAGGTGCAGGGACGGTTAAACAAAAAGGGGGAAAAAAAATGGAGAAAGGAAATAAGAGGTTAGGGCTTGAAAGGAAAGGGCAGAAACACGGCTTCCATTGGATCGAAGTGTTTACGTTGGAGGGGATTTTTGAGGAGACCTCAGGGGAAAATCCACTAGAAAACAAAAAAGAAGGACGGAAACGGGGAAGGCCCAAACCACGTAAGGATTATGGGAGCCGGAGAGTGGAAAAGGGAAAGAGGGGTGACTCGGACAAAATAAGTCCTGCGGGCCGAAGCCCATAGACCGCAGTATCAACCTTTCAAATAATCCGGGAACCAAAAACCCAAAGCGAAAAGGACAAGGGCGTACCAAAGTGCTTTTTATGTCAATGTATACTAAAGAACGAAAAAAGAGAGATTCAAAGAAAATAAAAACCTATGAAATATCCAGAAAAAGGGGAAAACAGGTTTTTCCCAAAGGAAGGGGGGGTGAACGGGGGAATTGCAACGTGGAAAAAAAGGGGAGAGTCGAAACTCACAGAAAAATTGGCGAAGCGCATCGCGTATGCCGGCGATAAATTCGAATTCGAGCCGGGACTAGGAAAATAGGGGGACGAATCCGGTGGGGCCTTCCTCGTAGACCCTATTCCCCCCTTTGTAAAAAGACCCAAAGTCAGAACGATTGAGAGGGGGAAAAAATAAAATAGATCTAAGACCCAAGTCGACGGCCAAGGTCCCATCACCTCTCAGTAGAAGAAAAAGGAAAGGGGGCAGCAGGATACTGAGGGGGAGAGAGACTAGAAAAAACAACGTATGAGGAAAGAGATCGCCAATCAGTTCTGACAAGTGAAAAAAATTATTTCCGAAAGATGATAGTGGATCCATTCGGGAAAGAGATCGATTGGGAACGAACTAATCTCAAGTTCTGAAAAAAGGTTGGGGTTAGCGTCGCAAATAAGGGGGACTGGTTCTGTACACTTCCGGTCCAGGGGGGAGTTAGGGATGAAGAAAAACTTAGGGAAAATATCGGAAAAAAGAAAGAAGGTTCAAGGAAAAACGGCAGAAAAAAAATTGGGGCGACGCATAAGAGCCTGGACTCTGACAAGAAGCCAATCAGGCACCACATGGAACGTCTAACCAGGGGGAGCGTTCATGGACATTCCCGGTGGGTCCGTGAAACTGAAACTGGCTCGTGAAGATGTACAAAAGACGGCCCCCGAAGTCGAAGGAAGGCGTGAAAGACGGCTGGGTCGGCTCGTATACGAAAAATAACAGCTGTCCAGGGAAAAAGGGGTTGGGGGGAAGGCGGGGAAGAAAATAAATGGGGCTGGGGAGAAACGCTCTGGGGGGGGGAGCAAGAAAAACGGATCTGCGTAACATCATGGGTAGGGAGTGGGGAAGCTACACGATCCTACATATTCTGACTTAAAAAATACGAAAATGGGGGTGGTTTATCCTCCAGGCTCTCTTCCGGAGGGGCTCTCGGGGTTGGCGTGAAAAAACAAATGGGAAGTTACTCCCTCCAAAATTTTGGTTGAACCTTCCTCCAAAGGAAAGATTCCCGGAAAAAAAAAAGTGGGAAAAGAACCTGAAAAAACGAACCTCCTTGGAGGCGGGCTGAAAAGCGGTAAGGAGGGAGGTCTGAGAAACAAGTGTAGGGGGTTTGGGGTGGTCACCCCAAACGGATAAATGGACACTGAATGTGAGGTCGGCATGAAAGGAGGTGGCGGGGCGATCACCGGTTAATCCGGGAAACGGCGTCTTGCTGAGTGTGGTCTGGACCAAAGGCCGGTGAGAGCGGAGGGGGGGTTGGAAAGCCTGGAATGGGGCCCTATTTTGCCAAAACGGGCACTGGCAAATGAGAACGGGTTTGGGGTAGCCCAGGGGAACGGGGGGGGGGGGAGGAATTGGGCAGGCGTTTTCGTTGTTCAAAGCACGTTCTACGGTACGGAATCGGGGCCAAAAAACATGGGGAGAGTACAACCATGGGAAAGGGGGAAAAAAGGTAACGGGAACGCTTTGATGTGGGTGCCAGAACAGGGGGATCTTCGGAGATCGGGGAGGAAAGTTTCCGGGTGAAGGGTGTGTTGAAGGGACTATCCTCGCGGTAAAGGCGGCCAGACGACTTCTCCGGACGATCGGGGGAATCAAGATAAAAGAGGGAAAACACGAAGAAAAATGCCTAAATCGATCGGGTGGGTAAGAGAAAGATCATTCCCGAGACATAGATTAAGGGTTCACCCTTGATTTGAAAGACGGAACAGGAGGTAAAGAGCGGGACGAAAGCGGCCGTGGAAAAAATGGAAGTTCTGGGGAAAGGCGCAAAAAAGGTTCCACGCGACAGGGTTTAAGAAGTCCGTGCTCTACCAGCGAGGCGACTGAATAGAATAAAAAGGGAAGATAAGAAAGAAGACCAGGTTGCAAAATATCTCTTTAAAGGAAAAACATAACGCCTCTGGAAATACAGTTCCGGCAGCCTGAAAAGTTGGGGAAGTACGGGAAGGGAAGCGAAGGGGGAAAGATTCTCGGGAGGAGGTTGGCTTCGCGGAGTTTTAGACTTGTCATAGCTGGCGCTCGGTGGAAGCCGGCGGGCAAGAGGGAACAGAGACAAGGTGAATCACAATGGAAAATGACGAGATTCCGACTCCACAAAGTGTGGTCCGATAGTGGGAGGGAAACAACGAAACTAAATCTCGCTCAAGAGGAGGAGGATGAAAAGCATTTATTTGATCCGGGGCCGGGGTGGGGATCAAACCACCCAGCAATGAAAATTAAGAAAAAAAAAAAAGATGGGGATAGTCAACGGGGAATGGGCGAAGAGGGAAGAAGGTAGGCCGCCCGAGCACAGAAAAAGAGAAAAAAGAAAGCGAAAAATCGAGAAACTCAAAAAAACTCAAGCTCGCCTACGGCTTGGGGCCGTTACACTCTCTGGGAATGAGAAAATGGTGTGACAAGGAGGAATCCAGGGGGAGGAAAGGGAATTGCAGGGAGGAGGGGGGAGAGATGTTCGGGAACAGAAAAGGTGTAAATTCAGAGAGGCTGGGGGACCTGAGTGTGGGGAAAATATGTTGGGAAAGGGGGAAAATGTGATCCCGAGTTAGGATGGAATAGGGGGGGTGGGGGAGGGTTGGGAGAATTGAGAAGGGGGGGTGGGGGTGGGTCCTGGAGGTGGGGTTGGTGGTGACTAGGGGGGGCGAACGAAAGGGAAAGGTGGCGGGAGAGTGGGAGGAATAGGAGAGGTGGCAGGAGTGAGGAGGGTGAAAAAAGGTGGGGGGAAGGGGATGGTAGGGCAAAAGAGGTGATTTTGGTATGGATGGGCGAAGAGGGGTGAGGTAAGGGGGATCAGGGCAGTAGGAAGGGGGGATATGGAGGGGGTTTGGGGGAGAGGGGGGGAGTGGGGGGGGGGAGAGGGGGGGGAGAATGGTAAATGGGAGGGCGGGGTGGAAGTACCAAACCTACTTTCCAGCCCCCCACACCCATTGTATGGTTCGGATCAGACACCCCCGGGGGCTTAACTGGACGGAGGGGGTGCTGTGCAAAATAGGGCGCCGGGCAATAAAAACCATGGGTGGACATGAATATATAGGTCCGCGGGGAAGTGGTGTGAGGGAGGGAGGGTGGATGGCGAGAGTCATATGGTTAGATGTGTCATAGGTGGTTGAGGGGGGGGATGGGGTGATTACGAAAGGATACAAAGGTGTGTGGGTAGGAAAGGGAAAGGTAGTTTGGGTGAGGGGTGGTGGGAGGGACGCACTCGCCGCACCCTAAAGCATAGGGTGGGGAACCCCACGCAAGAAGCGGCGGGGAACAGAAAAGGGCAAGGGAGTGGGTAGGTTAGGAAAAAGGGATGGGTGGGGGGTGGGGGATGAGAAGAGAGTAGCGCCCCTGAGAGGGGAAGGGTGGGTAGGTATGGTGTTAGAGTGAGGGTGTTGTGGAGTGAGGGTTGAGGGAGTGGGAGGGTCTTGGTGGGAAGAGGGGGGAGGGGAGGGACATGTGGGTGATTGAATGGTTGAGGGGGACGAGAGGAGGGAGGGGTGGTAGGATCGGGACGGAAACTGGAAAGGTTAAGTCCGAGTCCAGTGTTCGGAATAAGCCGTTCTCGCCAGGGTTTTGGGCAAAGGGAGAGCCAACGATCCCAAAACCGGGAAGCAACAGGCGAAGAAAATAGGAAGCTGATGACACTTAGGGGAGCGGAATATTGTAATGCAAAGGAAAAAAAAAATACAAGGGGAATCAAGGTTCCGAGATAATCATTCTGTCATGCACCATTTAAGCACGGAGAGGTCCTTAAAAGAGGGAGCCAGGAAAGCCCTTACAAACAACGTCCATGAAGTCTTCAAGATTCTTACTATCAATACAGAAAGACTGTGGAAAAAAAAAAAAAAAAGCCCTGAGTAGAAATGCCCAAAAGGCTGGTTTGAAAGGTGGGGGGACAAAAGGCGTGATGTAGACACACGACACCGTGAGTCCGGAAGAAGAAAGAGCCAACCCACAAAACACATTCCCGATCCTAAGAGAAGTAGGGGGGAGATCATTTGCAGCAATAAGACGAGTCATGTAAAAAAAGCGTGAAAAGAAGATGGTGTCCACAACCCCGAAAGGACGGGTCACATTAAGGCCAAAAAAAGGAAAAAACGAAGGTGAGGATAAGAAAATTAAAGGTTCTCTGTTTGCACCCTGGGGTTGAGGGGACAAAACAAAAAAAAAACATGGCAAAAACAGCAGGCGCTCTCGAAGCGGGGAACTCATCCCCAGCCGGCGCGGGGACGGTTTGGGAAGTTTGAAATTTCAGAAAAGAAAGCCTCCACGACTGCCGCGCCGACCCATCGAAGACAAACCTGACCTAAAAAGACGAGAAGGCGAAGAGATTTGAGTGGTCCCACTCGAGATCGTGCTCAGCGGTTAAATGCATAAACCGCTTCAGGAAAAGGGGGGAGGGGGAAAGAAGGAGGGCGTGTCCTAACAAGCCATAGACTATACAGGCGGCCAATTCCACACAGACCGGGTACCAATGGCAGCGGGTAATGGTCAGGAGCCGAAAAAGAGAGGCACAGCATCAAGGGAAATGTGGCAAGCCTTCAAAGCGGGACCCCATGTTTTCGAAAGAGGATGAGACAACGTGAATGCCATGGGCCAAAGACCATGTAGAAGGGGGGAAATAACGAGTGAGAGTACAGGCATAGGCAATTGGAGGGGAACACTCGGCTAGTCTGGAACCCAGAATGAAAACACTAGATGGTGAAGAGTTGGAGGGATTATCATCAACAATCTAACCTCTCCCATTGGGCTGGAAGCAGGGATAACTAACCATTCCCCAATTGGGAAAGAGATCAGAAGAAAGGGAGAGAAGAAAAGAATCACCAATCGATCTATCCCCGAATCGGACAGTCAAAGGTAAACAACCCCTAAAGACCCGAAATCATTGGCCTCGAAAATTTGGTTAAAACTTCAGGATAAAGTTTCATAGACTCAATCAACAACAACAAGGGGGAAGTTAAATGATCGATATAGCAAAGCGGGACTGAAAAAGGTAATAAAAATGGGGAAATAAACGTGGTGATGAACGGTGACGTCTTCCAGAGGAGGGTGTCCTTCACAAAAAGACGATGTGGGGCTCGGGGGGTCTCTTCTCAAGTGGGGTGACTGGTGTTCGGGGGCATGAAGATGGGGAGAAGACTCCTCCCTCAGCGATCATAGGGGGGGGGTCAATGGGGGGGGAGAAATGGTCGCTGATTATTGCGCGAAAATTTGCTAATATGAACTGGCCAAATCACGAAACCAAGATTGAAGTGGTTCAGTGTCATTGGTCAAATGCTGGACCTGGAGTGTCAAGTTTGAAAATAATTGGGTTGAAATCAGAAACGGGGAAACGGCACCGAGATGAAAACAAAGGAAGAAGGATTAAAAATAACCCAGCTAGGTTGGGGTTCCCTAAACGTGGGGTGTCCTTTACTGGTTTCTGTCTAGGAAAGGAAAAAGGGTTAGGATCAAAGGTCTCTGAGGCTGAAAGAGCAGGGGGTCATTAAGAGGGGAGGAAGCGCCCCGTGAAAGGAGCCTGCGGCGGGGGGTCCGTCTACCAAAGCGTTTGGGGGGGACCCATCCAGAGGTAGAAGGCGGAAGAAATGTTTTTTCTCAATCCGGGCCAGTTGGCCGCCAACTGGTGCTTTACAATCAAACAAGGGTGGTGAAAAAAAAAAGGGTAAACGGTGGGGAAGGCTAGTCTTTCTATTTTTATCTATGAGTGAAGGGGACCATGTGGGTCCAACGGGGGTGGTGGTCAAACCGCGCACGAAAAGGCGCAAAGGCCAGCATTTATTCGGGGAGCCTCGCTGGTGCTGGGCGATCCGGGGGAAAGGAACAGGGGTGAAATCAAGGGACTTGGGAGGACCAAGGCAGGGGGAGAAAACTTCGGAACTGGTAGTGCCAGCGGGGAGCTTACGGCCTGGGAGGAGAAGGAGAGAAAGGGTTTTGATGAAAGAGAAACGGGGTTCTTTGCGGGGGATCTTTTCGTTGTAACGGATCAGGGCCGACCTTGGGAAAGGGCAATAGCGGACAAGCCAAGGGGATGAGGTGCCCTGCCGGTCCCGGCGGGAGGGGCTGTTTTCCAGGACAGGGGTTCACTGGAGGCAAGGAGAAGTGCTGAAAGATCAGGGAGGTGGGGGGGGTAGACGCTAGCCTCACCAGTAAAGTCGAAGTACATGCAAATCGGAATGAAAGAAAAGCGCGTTGGCAAAAAATGGGCTCTATCTCCGAGGGGTATTCAAGTTTGGGGAACAGTTCCGCTACAAGGTCCCCAGCTTGTTATTTAGAAGGATCACACAGGTGAATGTCACAACAGGTAATACAGGGGGGGGAAGAAGAGGGGGGGAATAATGTCGGGGGAACTACCTCGATTCGAACCTTCTAACCTCTTCTTGAAGAAAATCAAAAGAGTAGCGGGTAAAGAAAGATGGAATTTACAGGTGGTCATTAGCGAACAAAAAATGGCCGCTGCCTTCGGGTTTGCAGACTTGTCAGAACCATTGGGAAAAGGAAGCAAGAAGTGGAATTATCAAAGAAAAAAGAGAGTGAACGGGAGAAGCACTGAAGGGGTGAGGTACTTCCTGGATTGATTTGCTCGAGGAGTCGTTTAAGAAGAAAGAACGCTCGGGAAAAGGGCGGAAAGGGGCTTCTCCAGAGTGAAAAAAAAAGAAAAAAGTTAAAACAGGATGAGACAAGGGCGAATTACCGACGGAAAAACCAAAAGGAGTTTGCCCGCGCTGGTGGTGGCACCAACTGAAAGAAAAAAAAAAAAAACTGAGAGAGATGTATGTACGTGGGTGCCGGTGTTGAAACAAAACACCGCTGCGGGACTCCTTTCTGGGCGGGAAGAAGCGCATGGGGGGATCAAAGAAAAAGAGAAATGCCGCAAAAGGAAATGGACAGTATCGAAAGCGGAGAGCAGTCCTAAAAGAAAACAGGAAAATAAATCAAGCATTCTCAGGAGACATTGATCGGAAAGCATATTGGGGGCGAAATTGGGGGGGGAAAAGAAGGGGGTTTGGGGTGGATTAACAGATTGCAACACTCAGAATCGGGGGCTAAGCCACATTTTAAATTAACAGATCGAGAGACCGTGCTGCAAAAGGAACTTAAAAAAAAGAATGTGGGGATCAAAAGGGCGCTCGTGTGGGGAAGGAACCAAAATCAAAGGAAGCACGGTCAATACCGATTCTTACAACACCAGAAAGGTGACGCACTCGAATAGTATGGGGGGAGAGGGGCGTATAGTGGGACTTGGTTTCATACATGTGACAGCAGAATTAAACCTTTCTGATCGGCAGGTGATGGGGGATGGACGGAAGCGTTACTTTTCATCACCTTGGGAGTGAAATAGCGCTTGGGTCTGCTCCTGCGCCTACGGATAATCCCTGCCGCCCTGGTCGTCCGGAACTTATCGGTGCCCTAAGCGGAGTTCCCTGAAAGAAGACGCCGAGAAAATGCTTACAAGTGGGAGCATTCTCTGGCAATCCTCATCATGGGGACCAGAAAAACTTTGTAGCCAGACCCAAGAGAAAAATTTTCCCACCGACGTACTACCTCACTGTTGCCCGGGGAAAATAAAGGAACTGTCCCCAGGAAAAGGGAGTGTTGGCACTGGATGGACATTACCCTTCACCGTGCTCGCAGAACGTCAACTAGGGCCCCTATCAACGATAACAAGGCAACCACAAATATGGAACCTGGTAAGAGGGCGCCTGTTTCAAAATGCCAAAATACCACACCGCCTCCATGAGACGAAATCGAAAAGGTGGTAGACAAAAACAAGAATGGTCCCCCTTTCAAACAGTCGAACAGATCCCCAGGAAGGAGAATCGAAAACGGTGGAGAAGCGGTGGAAATGGTTTTGGAGGGAAAACCCGGGGAAAAACAAACCAATAAGGCAAATGGGGAAAAAGAGATAGGAAAAAAAGAGCAAGAAAGGCTGTGACGGTCGAGGGGTTTTGCTCTGGCTGGACTTTGTCACCCAGGTTGGAAAGGGGAGAAATGGGACCAAGAAGACCCGGAAAAAAGGATGCCAAACGCACAAGGAGGATTTTCTCCGAAGAGTAAGAATAAAGTGGCAACCTTAGGAGATCTTAAATGGGAGAGGGAAAAGGGAAAAAAGAGAAAAACAATGATCGGAAACGTGTTCAGCGTTTTCCGGAAGGGGGGAGGGGGGAGAGAACCAAGTGGAAAAACCAGGTACACTTGGTT
>Ga0179593_1456506_pt1 | contig 12429 bp, 21 predicted proteins | sample CZODoug2_1_08_16_FD_185931 | JGI IMG/M metagenome (GOLD analysis project Ga0179593, IMG submission 185931) | Vadose zone soil fungal communities from Angelo Coast Range Reserve, California, USA - CZODoug2_1_08_16fungal (PacBio error correction) | ecosystem: Environmental > Terrestrial > Soil >...
AAAAAAAAGTAAACGCATTGCTTTCCAATCCTTAGGACGTAACAGACAACTCAGGTGACAAAACGTTTCAACAGGCACTTGAGGGGAAAACGACTATTAACGCAAGGGCTGTGGGGAGGAAGGGTGGCGAAAAAAGATCTTCTCGTATCAAACAAGGCAAGGGGCGAGCAAGACACCCAGATGCGGTTAAACAAGGTTTACAAAAACGCCCACGATACTTAAAAAGCGCTGGTCAATTGCGTTTCCCACAAGGGAAAGGGAAACATACCCTAATCACTGGGAAAAACAGTTCGAGGGCAAATGCATTGCATTCACCGACTTATCGAACTAGGCCACGCTCGCACAACTCAGTCAAAATGAGAAGCCGAGACGGGGCTGGTAACGGGAAAGACACAAGTTCGTAGTCGGAGCGAACAGTTCAAAGTCCAACGATTCCTGCGAAATAACTATCGGGTGCGGCAGCTGGTAAGAAAGCACGGGAAAAGGTCTTGTCCACCTTGGGACCCGGCAACGCCCCAGCAAGGGCGCACTTGCTGGGAGAAAGCTCAAAGAAGATTCTCTAAAAATCTGGGGAAACAAAAGGGCAAAAAAAGAATAAAAGGTTTGGAAGCCACCGGGGAAGCGTCAAAATCTGTCCGGGAAAAGTAAGAGCAGGGGACAAAAAGTAAAGCCTTGCCGGGAACCACAAAAGCCCATCCAAGGGAAAGAATCGCGTCAGACAAAGCCGTTCGAGAACGAATGATGAGATCAAAGGAAGAACAAGGGGTTTGAGACTGGGAGCAAACTCTCGGAAAAAGGAAGGACGACGGCTTGTGGGGGGAGGATCCCAAACGAAAAATTCCCGCACATATTCAAAGAGGCAAGAGCGCTGCAGCGGACAGCGACGAGAAAGGATAGCTTTAAGAACCAACAGTTCCGTGACGAACTCGGGTGAAGAAATTCGGGCGATAGAAGACGCAACAAGTAAGGAAGCCACAAAAGCCAAGAGAATGTCAATAAGGGGTCTTCCAATACAAGCGTTTCAAGGACCTCCACGACAAAACCTCTCACTGGAACACGAAATCTAGAATAAAAAAAAAACACAAGAAGGTATTAGGGAAGGGAAAAAGATTGCGTGGGGTCGAGGCCCTGCGTTGTGAGGGGGAGGTGCCGGACGCGTTTGAGGAAGGAAAAAAAGAACTAGGGAGAGTCCGTTTAAAGGAGATAACGGGGAGAGCGTTGATATCGAGAATTATTTAACGGAAGGTGCGACTGGGGGAGGGGGGAAACGGACGCTCTTCAGGGGGGCAAGAAGCGATGGGGGGACCGAAATCCTTTTAGTTGGATCAGGAAAGGGCGTCATGGGCATTCACCAAAAGGGCATTTGAACTTGGGTGAGGCAAGCGCGGATTGTGGAGAAAAGTCAGACACATTTGTATGGATAATGGAGAGGAGTCGGAAAGGGGGAAAAGGGGAGTGGTCGCAAAAAGTTTATCAGGGGGGGGCCGGAAAGTGGGGGGGAACTAGGGGGTGCGGTCTCATGAACGGCTGGGGGAAGGAAAATGCAAAAGGTGGATGGCTCAAACTGATTCTTGCACGGCTGGGTGGAGCCAACAAGAGGAAAAAACTTCAGGGGACGGAGATGGGGAGAAAGAAAACAGGTGGCGTTAAAAAGGGATTATGGTGCTGACAGGGAAGGAAAGACCGGCTGTGAAAACTCTGATCAAAATGCGGGCAAGCACAAGTAAGAAAGGGAAACACATCTGAAAGAGGTGGGGGGGGATACCTGGTCGGGGACTACCGTTTGTGGGATGACGTCACCAGAAGGGTCTAGTCAGAGTTGCGAGGAATGACGAGACCGACGGACGCAAGCGGACAGAGGAAAGGGGTGAGAAGGTAAAAGGCTAAGGGGGGATGGGAACCGAAAGGGAAAACAGTTAATATGAGCTGAAGGTATCGGTTAGAGCAGAAAAGCAGCGGGGCTGGGAAGGCAGGGAGGGGGAAGTTGGGGAAAGAAGAGACTATATTTTGGGGGAAGAGCAGAGGCGTTACCTCGTACGGCCCCAGAGGAAAAACGTTTTTAACGAGTTACGAAGGCAAGATTGGGGGAAAAGGGGGAGGGGACGGTTTGTAAGATGTTGTCAACGGCAGGGTTAGTAAAGTTGCTTATATGACCGTATTGCGGCAGAGGAAAAATACAGAGTCATCATGAAACGTGAAGACAAGGGGGATTGCACGTAACAAAGAAAGCTGCGAAGTAAAAGAAGACCGTAGATGGGTGGGGACCGTGGGGGAAACTAATAGGGAACCCGGTGATTGAAAGAGAGAAGAAGCACGACTTTTTGCTACGTAGGGAAAACAACTAGAGGGAGGGGGGGGGCCGGGGGAGAAGTGAAGGCTGGGAGGGGGGGTGTGCGCAGCAAGGTTAAGTTATTCGGAACTCTGGAGATATGCACTCAATCAGGGGAAGGGGCGACATAAAAACAGATCTTCAACTTGCCCATACTGGCACCAGGAAAAAAGGAATTCAAAAAAAAAGAGGGCTGATTTTTGGGGTGGAAGGAAAGCGAGGAGAACTAAGGCGGACGAGCTCAAACACCTGAGGAATAGAGGGGATGCGTTGGCTAGGGGAGAGAGAGGTCAGGACCACACCACAAACAAAAGCACACTAGATGTGTGACTGTAACCAAGGGAAAGGGTGTGACTTGAAAGAGGGGGCCAAGTTATCGGGAGGGAGGTGCGGGAAGCGGACCTCCGGGCTGCATATCAGCAAACTTCCTGGAGCCAGGTAAATGGCACATTGCTGCCAAAACAAGGAAACAAGAAGGAACCTCGCCAGAAGACGCCAGGGTAGTAACAGAGGAAAGGGAAGCCGGCTGCATAGCAATCGTATCTGGGGAGTCAAGTCTCCCGCGCATGGTGTCTTGCCTAGAGAACCACGAGATCCACAAATGCCGTAGTGGGGGGAAAACTGGGAAGGAGATGGGGCAACTAAGGAGGGGGGGAAAGAAAGCCCCTGGAAACGTTCAGGATGGGAGGAGAGTTTTTTCTCAGAACGCCGGCATAGAAGATTCCGAAACAACGGACAAAGCTCAAAAAGAAAGGGAAGTCCTCACGGGGCAAAGAACTTGAGGCAGGGTAACACCGGTTTCAAACTGGAAATCAAATCGCCCTGGGGGTCAAAACGATGTACGGCCGATTCGGAACAAAAAAGATCAAGTTCGAAGGGCGAAATGCAAAAGAAAGCAAACACAAAAAAAGAGCGAGGGAAAGTACGGCGATCCTCTCAACAAGAGAGCTGACCATAAAGCGTGTAAACAGAGGAGGGGGGGACCCGAAATATGGTATCCCCGACGGCAGTGAAAGCACGAGAAAAAAATTCGATGGGGACCTGGGACTTGAAGTCCGGACGGTCGGCTAATATAAGTGCGCCAAAGAAGAAAAGTGAGACAGCGGAAAAAAGTCGGCATACGGGGGGAGGTGGACGTTGATCAAAACAACCCGGGGGGAGTATCACAGAACAAGGGCTACAAAAGGAGGAGATGTGTTTCCAGGGCATCAATGGAGGAACAGTTGATCCAGAAAGGTAAAAAACGGTCTGGCAGTCAAATGGGGGGGGGGGGAGGGCAGTACAAGAGAACCAGAATATATCACTAGTGCTTCTTAAAAAGAACGAGGAAAAGAGGACTGAAAGAAGAAAAAAAAAAGTATCCAAAGGAAGGGTGCCAGAATCAGAATTTGTAGCCAGCACGAAGTTAAGACGCAGTAGAGGAAGCAAGGAAGAGTACCCGGGCAAAAGAATATACCCAAGCAGCAAAAGAAACAAAAAAAAAGACAAAAAAACAAACGACCAGATGCCTTGAGACAGGGAGAAGGAGGGAGGTCAGATAAAAAAAAGTCGCTACGCGGTCTACAAAACCATTTGGGGAGAGCGGGGCAAAGAAGAGGGGGCTTCTGGAAAGTAAGTACCTGCGGCGTGTGGTGATGAAGAACCGCCTAATCCATCTCACCACGGGGGGGACAAAACGCGCTGCAGAGTGCAAAAAAGAGAGACGAGATCAGGTGGGAAAAAAAAAAAGACCAGTCGTGAAATGAAGAAATGAGGGTGAGGGTGAAAGGACGCAACATTCTTGGGACCTACAATCCCTGCCTCCTTGGAAGTAGTGTTCTTACAGATTCAAACGAAAAAAAAGCAAGGAGCAAGAGGGGGGACAAAGAGAGCATCTAAAAAGGGGAGGGGGAAAAGAGAGAGAGAGGGTAGGGTCTGCGTAAAAGGCGGGGGTGAGGGGGAGGTTAGTGAAGAGGGAGTTGAATACAAGAAAAAATGGAGGGAGGAACAGGAGTTGTGGGGATCACTACAGGTACGTTTAGCGGCTATCGCAGAAGGATACAAGGAAGGACAGTGGTGTGCGAAATTGGGGTCTAGGGGGGGGGGTGTAACTAAGGACGGGAGATTCGACATCTTGGAGGGGGGGGACTAATCGTTAAGATGGTGATTCTAAGTCTAGGTGCATAACAACAACATAAATCTTTGGGGGGGGGGGTGGGGGGGGCCGAAGGGGGGGGAGAAGCTTATAGTTTCCCGCGTAGGAACCAAGTGGGTAATTTGGAATAGTTATCGCCTCGACGGGTGAAGGAATGCGGGCGTGGTTCTTTCATGGAAGGAGGGGAAGTGGGGACTAAAGGGGGAACTATTTGGGAGGAACTAGATTAAGCTGGACGAAGAAAGAAGAACTGGCCGGAGGGGCCAACGGCTTCTGGTTGGGTGGCCAAAGGCGAGCGTCATTTGCGAGCGTTTAGAAGAGACAGTTGCAGGGTGGGGAAACGAGAGGGGGCGGGGAAACAAAAAGGGGGAAGAAGACCTTCTGAAAGGGCAGATGGGATTCCTCAAAAGGGGAAAAAGAAACACAGCTGGAAAGAAAGGAAGAGGTTTTAGGAGAAAGGGTACGAAAGGGGGGGTTTTGTAGGACGGCACCCAACACTATTTAAAAATTCAGGGAAAGGAGGGTTGAGGCGTGCGGCTAGAGAGAGCCCGTCGGAACTGCAAGAAGGAGAGGGAAAAGGGGGGGGGGGGGGAGCAAAGAGAAGCCGCTGTTACAAAAAGTTGCTGGAAAAAGGAAACGGATGTGAAACCGACTGTCATATAAATCTGTGGGAGAACGAGGTTTTGGCGGAATGCGAAACCTCACATGGTTATTTACAGGGGCGGAAGGGGGAAGGCAAAGGGAGGGGAATTTTGAATAGCGAAGCGCTTGAAATCCTGTCAGGGAACACGAGCAAGGACGGAGTGGTGAGTTGTTACGAAAAGAAAGATGGAAAACGGGTTCTTGAGCGTTTCGCTTGGGGGTTCAAAGAGCCTTTTGGGGAGAAATAGGGGAGTCATCTGGGGAGTCAGAAGTTAAAAAGTCAATCTCGAACATTAGAAACAGGTTGAACGATAAAAGGAGGGGGGAGAGGTTCTAAAGAAAATATCTTTCCAGAAAAAGGAAACACTAACCTTCAAGCGGGGTGGGGGGAAATCTTGTTATATGCTATAAGCAACTCACTATAAGAGGGATCCGTTAACACTCTAATGACGACAGAAGAAAAGTGAGTAAAGTCACTGAAAAAGGAAAAATTGGGGGAAGGGGGGAGAAGTGGAAGCTGCTAGGTTTCTGGGACGAGGCCCGGAAGACTCTGGGAGGAACGATATGAATCTCAATCTAGTGGCGCGTTCAGAAGAAAGAAAGACCGCGGCAACCTGGCTTTCCAACATTGGGAAAAAGAAAAAGGGGGAAAAGGGCCAGGAACACATCTTATTCGGAACTGGGTGTTTGTTAAGAGAGAAAGATTGCCTTCAAGGGGAGATCCTGAGAAAAAAAAAAAACGTCTGAAAGAAGGGGAATATTGGGTCAAGGGTTGTGCAGAGGTGAGACCACAACCAAAAAGACATCAATACTGTATTTGTGCCTGGACCGTCCGTTTGGTGCCAGGAAAAGAAGTTTGGCAAGATTCTTAATTCTTAACGCGTCCTCGTAAAGGGAGAAGGGAAGAGAGGAATAAATAAAAGGGGAGACGTTCAACAGGGCAGTCACATTGAGAAAAACATAGCAGAAGAAGGAGCCGAGTCCCACTCCCTCAAAGGCCATTGCTTCCAGCGGGGAAAGGAGGAAAAGCCGTCTGGCATCGAATCTGTAGATTGACGAAAGAAAGGGAGGGCTCTTGGGGAAGGGACCTAGAGTCTCCCCACGCGATGGGCCCCAAAAGCTGCCGGTAGTGGGTGTTCAGGAGGGAAGGACATAGAAAAGAAAGCGTGTCGGTCAAGAAGAAAGAAGGGGGATAAAGAATCATGCATGGCCTTAACTTGAAAGTTTTTGAAAAAAGGAGGAACGACGAAGGAAGAATATTTGAAAAAAACTTCAGCAAACCACGGACCCAAGACACCGCCAGTCCTCCACACTGCGTCCAAGACTTGCTGGGGAAGTAACTAAGGGGAAACGTTGTACATAGAAACTTCGGGTCAACCGACGAGGTAACGCCCGCTGTTCGACAATCTCAAGTGGTTAGAGAGCTCACAAGGAAGTAGATACATCAAAAATGCGGTGACAGAGGAAACCGGGGGTGAAACCAGACGAGACACGATCGAGAAAGCGGGGTCACTGGGGTCGGTTCCCGAAAATAGTTGGGTGAAGAAAAAGGGGTACAGGAAGAAAAACTCAGAAAAAACAAGGGCGAGGTTCACCGGTTGGTACATTCCTGGTGAAGGGGAGTAAAACCAGATGACGAGCAACTAAGGAAGGAGCTCGTCCTAAAAGGAAAACAGGGTGTGTGGACTTCATAAACCAAACAAGGTCGTGGAACAGATCTACTTAAAACAAACTAGGTAAGTCAGATGTGGGTTGAAAAGAAGGAATGGGGCGCCCATTAATCAAGAACAAGGGAACAGCCGGGTCGCATTACATTGTGGGGCCGGAACGCAACAGCAATGAAGGTAAAACATAGGGGGGCGGGTAAACAGCTCACGCCGGTCAAAGACAAGCGCTTTCACAAAGACAGTGAAGAAACGACTTGGGACCTGGAGAACAGACAATGCTAAAGTCACATACACAGGAAGTACCCTTTCCAAAAATCAAGGCCGTCACCAAGGCCAGCACAAAAAAATCAGTCCAATGCCCGCAAACAGCCCCAAATGCATCCGCGAGGCTCGACAGAGAAACAAAGTAGAAAAAACCATGGGGGAGGCGAAAGCCGCCATCCGGGGCGCACAGCGACCGTAACATGCGCGCTTGGTGGAGGACCAACCAACTTCAGGGACGAGTAAACAAAGAGAAAACAGAGTCAGACAAGAAAATCAGGAGCAAAGAGAAGAGCGATAAGTTCCACCAGATCACAGCCGGAAAAGGACTTTGCAGAAGAAAAGGGTTCCAGAAAAAAAGACCACGTACATGAAGATGATACAAATCCCTGCCTCACTTTCACAAAAGAAGGCTTGGGTGAGTTCAAAGAAAGGGGAAAGGACCTCTCGATACAGACATGGACGCAAGAAAGGGAAAAAAAGAAAGAGTCGGAAAAACAAAACAACAACGGAGGGAAAGGAAAAACAGGGGTAATGGGTGGAAGGAGGCGTCCCTGAGGCGGGGGTTCTTGAGTGTCCTTGAACGCGTTTTAAAAGACCAAAAAGAGGAAGGGAGCAGGGATTGGGGGGGGGAGAGCTCAGGACTTCTCTTGAAACTAGAGAAACGAGATGTTCAGTGCAAGGTAAAGTGGGTGGAAAACTATAAAGAGAAGGGGGGACCCGCGATCTCGTGGTTGCCTAGGGGGTGGGATGGGAGGAAAGGCGTCTGGGCACACAAAAAACAGTACTGGTCGAGGGGAGCAGCGCGGATTGAAAAAGAAACGTAAAAAAAAGGGTAAAGTTGTCGACTCAAGACGGTATAAATAAGAGGGGGGGGGAGGACGGAGCGGCTGTATTGGGCACGGAAGGGGGAAGGATTGATGGGGGGAACCGGGACTCTTGCCGGCTGGACAAAGATGAACTGGAGGGGAGGGGGAAAATTATTCATGCACGGAGGGGATCAAACTAGAGAGAGACGAGAGGACTTGGGGAAACTACGAATCATGCGTTAGCAGGAACTTCGGTCGTGCACCGAACAACAGGTGAAGGAAAAGGGACGGGTCTTTACGTGCTAGGTCAATTCTTCCGGAGAGGTCAAAAGATGGAAAGAAAATCTTTTGGGGAAAAAGGTGGATCGAAGAACTATTGGGGGGTGGAGGAAAGGGCACACAAGGAGGTCTGAGAGGCAAAGAAATGATTTGTCGAGCGGGAGAGGACGAGGGGAGGGAATCAAGTCCGAAGTCAAAAGAAGGTAACACTGGGGGGGGGGGGGAAACCTTGAGGGGGAGGGACGCTGTTCTACCAACTATTGGCGGGAAAGGCAAAAGAAAGGTGAACCACCTGGAAGAAAGGAGAGTTCTCAAAAATGAACGAAGGAGGTTGTACGGGGTGAAAAAAGAAAAGAATCAGGGGGGAGGTGCGAAAGGAAAAAGGGGTTTCAGAAAGAGAAAAAAATTGAGTTTTTGAGGAAGCGAAAGCACGTTATCGCTTTACAAGAGGGGGGAGCTAAACGTTTTGAAAAAGGGGGGTTAAAGGAAAAAAGGAAAGGGATTGTAGTCAGGGGCAATGAAGTCGGGGGGGGAGGGCTTTTTGGGGTCCCGCTTAATGGGGGGTGAGAAATATTCGGTTCTCGGGGAAGGGGGGGGACGGGAAAGTAAACACAAAAGAGCCGATGCATAACTTTTAGAAACAAAATGAGGAGGGGGGGAGAGAAAAGGGTTGGGGAAAGAGGGAAAGCGAAAACTACCGCATAGGGGGGGCAGGCGGGGGAGGGGTTGTGCGAAGCTAGGCGATCCGCCGGAGGGACCGGGTGAAGGAAAAGAGGATAAGGGGGGGGGAGACAGGGCTTTGGCATTGGCGGAGGGAAAAATGGGAGTAGAGGGGAGGGAGGGGACGGACGAAGGAAGAGGAGTTTTTCAAAAAAAACATCAATGTGACTGAAAGTGGGGAGACAGGGGGGAAAGAAAAAACTCTGCTTAAATGGCAGTCAACGGGCCGAGGCCGCGTGGGAAGGGGGGGCAGAAGAGAATATAGATTCTCCATAGGGAAAAAGAAAGAAATTGGGGAAAGGAAAAAGATGAAATTGGTTAGGTTGGTACTGGGGGGGTAGGCTCGAGCAAAAAATGACAACTCATCTCATCAAAAAAAAAAAATGAGGGGTAGATATGTAGGTGGCAGAGGTCGAGCTGCAGTTAAACAACCAAAGCCCATAGCAAGAAATGCCGGAACCGTGATTGGGACTTTAAATATGGTCAGGAAGGTTTTCATAATTGAGGGAGAAGCGGGGAAAGAAAAAAAAGAATGAAAAAAAGGGGGAAATCATGAGCGGCATAAGAGAAGCCAGGTTTGAGGCCTTCTCCAGGACTTCATTTGAAAAACATAGCAGAAAATCAATGAAAAAAGGACCGACTCCACTACAGAGATACGTTGGACGGAACTCTGGGACAGTCTAAAAAAAGCAAGTAGGGCTCAAATCTTAGGTATTCAAAAGGCGTAAAAACAATTGACTCTGTTAGGGACTAGGAAAAAAAACTCCTTAAAAAACACATCTAGTAAAGTGGGTTTTCGCTTGAATCACTTGTCAGAAATATCAAACACGCAATTCAAGTTCGAAGAACCTGTCATGGCAAGTTTCTCGAGGGAGGGGGGACCAGGCGCCAAAATGAGATAATAAATATTACTCAATAAAAAGAAACTTTAACAATCTCACATCAAGGCCGGTCCAGCACTTGCTTAAATCCTTGCTTCAGACGAAGGGTTGCAATTGGGTCAAAAAAGAAGGAAAGTGGTGTCGAGGGGAACGCGCTTCGCCTTTTAAAAGCGAAAAGTACTGGGAAAAAGACAAACACCATGGCAGAGAAAAGCCAGCAATGAGTTCGTCTTGTAAACAACCGGCAAATCCAGTCCAAAGAGAATTCCAGCGTGTCGTTTCTGTTGAACAAGAGGGGTAAAAAGGAAGGACCCAAAAGCCCACAAATAGAGTTACACACTTGGAGTCAGATATAGAGGACGAGGACACCTGCTCCCCAGACAGCGCCTAGGAAGTCGGAAGTTAGTTTGACGTCATAAACCACATTTATTATCCAAGCGGGGGGAACAAGTTTAGAGAAAAGAGTCATGGAATATGTTGGTACAAAATAACGTTACCCGTTTTCTTCAGCAGGGTCAAGGAGAAAAGGTAAAAGAATCTGGAAGGCACCTTGTGCGCCGAACAGAAAATCGCTGGTAAAAAGGGCTTCGGATAACGACAGCAAGACTCTCAGGGAGGAGTCAAAAAAAGGACCGGGACAGTAATTTGAGAATCACGGCGGGGACTCAGAGCCAATCAAGAGAGGGGGCGCTTCCATAGAACATAAAATGCCGGACAACTACAGCCAGTGACCGCAAAACAGACCGCGCGGCAGGGGATACCGGAGAGCGATAGTCAAAGGAGACCCACTTTGGGGTCTAAAGGAATCGGTAAAAAACAGAGCTGCGCAAAAGGAGAAAACCCTTCGCGTGGTTAGAAAGACGATTCCTCAGAAAAGTCACCGGGGAGGGGTATAGAAACATCACGCCGGCCCCTAGGGGTCCCCGTAGAAAACTAGCGATAGAGGGGCCACATACCATGTCCTTACGGAGGGACATCCCGGGGATAGGGCAACTGGAAGAGGAAAATTCGCTATAGAATCCCTTCCTAAGAAAAAGGGGCTTGGAGGGAATCACCTTTACGTACCTAACGAACAGCATCAGTTAAGAAGAAGGAAATAAAAACAAGCTCTCAACCACAACAACTTATTAGGGGGAGATAGAGGTTAGGGGGGGGTCAAGTCGGAGAAAAGGGGAGGCGTTTTAAGGAGGTCCGTGAAAAAGGAGTTTGGGAGGAAAAAATCCCGACTTTAAGTGAGGAAAGTTGTGTGAGCCATGTACTGGCGTCGGTGCTATCCAAGAAAGATTTGCCCTATCACGGCACTAAAAGGGGGAGAGTGGTAAAGAGAGTAGATCGTAGATAAACTCGTACAGCGCGTGTGGGGGGGGGGGGCCTAAAGTGGTACATGGGATTCTTAAGGGGAGTGGGGCACATGCAAAAAAAAAAAAAATCGGTAAACGTGCTTTTGAGCAGACTGCGGATTGGTCCGCAGTCGAACCACAGTGGGATGAGTTGATTAAGCGATACGGGGAGAAAGGAAGCGGGCGGTTTGGGGGAGTCCGTAGGGAGGGATTTTGCCGGCAAGGTGTGTCGAGTCGTGGTCTGGAAAGACTCTCCGGCGGGGACTAGAAAGATGCCGGACCTTTTTGCTCATTTGAGGAGGGACAAGGGGGGGGCGGTGATCATATGCGATAGGCATATTGAGACGTACGAAAGTTATTTAGCGATAGGCCTGGAGGCCTGCCAAAAAGGGATAAGAAAATTTCGGGGAAAGATGGGACACTCTTCAGGAACAGAAGCGGAAATCAACATCTAAGAATCGGTTTGGGGAAACTGTTAAAAGGGAGGGGGATCTAATGGGGGTTGATGTCAAAGTAGAAGGGGAGAGGCGAAGGAAAGAGTGTGCGCAGCATGTCCCAGGCGGGCGAGAAAACGTCAACGGACTGAAAAAGGACATCGCAGGGGAGCAGGGGGGGGGAGGCCGAAGGGGAGACCAAAAACTATTTGAGGGAAAGCAACGATGTGACAACGAGGGAAACGGGGAGCGGATCCAGCGAAGGGGGACGGTCAAAAGACCTCAATCACTTGCCGAGGAAGGGGAGGAGCGGAGGAAGAAGGGTGATTGGTTTAATCAGAAGGAGGCGTTACATAGCTTGACCCGAGGGCATGGATGAAAGTTTTTAGATTATTTACTAAAAGGGGAAGGTGGAATAAGGGACGGGAATGCCGGGAGGTGCTCTTTTGGGGTGGGGAACGCGCCTGGTGGGTGAAGTAGTCATAAATTACCGGAGGGAGAGAAAAAAAAGGGGGGGAAAAGGGATGAAGAAAGGAGGGGAACGGAGGGGAGGAGGTAGCTGAAAAGAGGGGGACCTGAGAATCTAAAACCCCTACCGAAAAAGTTGGGGGGAATAGAGTGGGTCTACGGGGATTCAATAACTCACTATCAACGAGGAAGTGGAGTCAAGTAGATGAGTCAAAAGGCTTGGGATATCATCTTACAGATGGCGTTTGAGCGGGGGGGAGAGTGGTCAGGGAGAAGGGGGGGCCACAATGAATTATGAAGAAAGCTGGGGGCTGGACTATATGAATCAAAAAGGATTGCCTAGAGGTCCGCATCAGAAGACAAGATCTGCATTCGGGAAAAAGGGGGGAAACCTAAACATTACCTTTTCCACACTTATTTTGAGGAGGGAAGGGGGGTGTGGAAGGAAGAGAGAAAGAGAAAAAC
>Ga0179593_1496052_pt1 | contig 12429 bp, 12 predicted proteins | sample CZODoug2_1_08_16_FD_185931 | JGI IMG/M metagenome (GOLD analysis project Ga0179593, IMG submission 185931) | Vadose zone soil fungal communities from Angelo Coast Range Reserve, California, USA - CZODoug2_1_08_16fungal (PacBio error correction) | ecosystem: Environmental > Terrestrial > Soil >...
GTGCAACGAAGAGGATCGGGTGTGGTCACGAGCCGATAAGATTACAAGGAAACGAAAGATCGCCTTAGAGTGTCTGCCAACCTGTGGATACACGTATTACCAAGCGGCGCCGATCGAACATAGAGGGCATTCGAAAGGCGGGGGCAAAAAAGGAACAAAGCCAACGTTCCGCCCTTTTGTGGACTACGGCCTTCATCTCAGGACAAAGCGGTCCAAGAGCACAAAAAAAGCGGGAAATAGGTGTACAACAGCGGGGGAGGGGGCACTCAATTGGGACCCCGCCCCGGAGAATCGACATGAAGGTGGCTCACCGAACCAAAGGCAACATAACGAGGGAAAGGACCTGATAACGCAGATGCATCGGGGAGAAACTGGTCCTGTTCACCAAATCACGCCAAATAGAGACGAAAAGCCGCGGAGGGCCATAGAGCCAAAATCCCAACACCCACATATTCGGAAAAGGAGCAAGGCGGAAACAGAACAAACTGTACAGTAGAACGAAAGGGGGAACTCTTGGTGTATCATCACAGTGAGGGACAAAAGAGATCATGCAGAGAGTGCATACATACCTTCCTTGTGTTGGGGGCGGCTGCGACGCAAGGGAAAAAGGAGAGCAAAAAGGATCAAAAGAGTCGCTGCAGCCGGCATGAAAGGAATCGTCGGGGTAGAAACACCAGCCACAACACAAAACCGGGGCAGCCCTAAAAAAAGAAAGGGCTGGAAAATGTGGCTTCCGACTCCGGTACCAAGAGGGAAAAGCCGCAAGCGACCAAAATCTTCAAAAAACAGAGCAACATAAACTGGAAAGATGAACAAGGAGAGGTAAAGGCACCTAGTATTTCCCGTTCCTACGGGAGGGTCCGAGGGCCAGGCGGGACCACACCTTTACGGCTCGGCACAGTCTGGCCCCCTTTACTCGGAAAAAGGAGGGGAAAAAATTCTACGCGTTCAAAAAAATCTGGGTACACAAAAATGACTTCAAACGCAGGAAACGATTGGGAGTAAGCGTATAACGAGTGCCCGTCGCGTCCACGCCAAGGTGACTTTCCTAATGGGCTGGGGGACGCACACACCGAAAGCCGGTGGAATAAAGACTTAAAAAATTGGACCACCCCTCCTCTATCAACGATGGGCTTCAAATGAAAGCAAAAGGGTTGTCATGTTCTTCGGATCTGGATGGAAGAGGACGATCGGAAACCTGCCAAAGGAAGGAAGCCTCTATCTAAATAAGGAGAACAATCATAGGTCATGCACTGATAGTATATCTGCAGGGTCAGGGTCAAAGGGGAAGAAAAAAAGAGTGGGTGTAAGAGAAAAGGTGAGTTAGGGCAGCACGGTGGAAGATCGGAAAGAAGCTGGTTGATCCATCAAGTGCCAGCTGTCCATCGCAAAAAACAGGCACCCGTAAAACGCCACTGGGGAAGGGTGGGGGCGCGGCCAAAACTGAGAAAAAAAAGGGAAAACAGGTATGAAAGTCTCCTGTGACTGGAAAGCAAGGAAAAGGGGACTAAAAGAAGCGATGATACACAAACTCTAATAAGCCTCTGGGGCGCAATGAACTCAGGCAACTTAGTGCCCCAGGAGGGATCTCTACCCAGAGGGGGGAAAGGGGGGAAATCATGGGTCCGGGGAGTGAAAGATTGTTTCGTTGTCAGAGAATCGCAGACAGGGAGGGGGGGGGGGACCGGGAGCTCGAAGGGTGGGGGAGTGCGCTGGGGGGTGGGTTTCGGGGGTGTGTGAAGAGGTGGGGGCGGGAGGGGGGAAGAAGAAAGAAGGGGGGAGGTGCTACGGGGGTGAAAGAGGGCAGGCGGGGGGGTAAACGGGGGAAAGCAAGGGGGGTCGCCGAGCGAAGAAGTCTGTGAACAGAAGCGCCAAGGTCAAAGGGAGACGGGAGGGTCCAGACCTGAGGGGGAAAGGTCCTTGACCGCCCAGGAGGAATCGCATATCGTTTGCAAAAAAAGTCTGGGGAATAAAGAGAAGCGGGAAATCGGAACCGGCAGGAAGGATCGAGGTTCCGCGAGGCAAGAGGAGGAATTCGGGAAAAAACCACTCCAACTGCGTTACCGCTGGCAATCGCGACGCGAACCTTCAGAAGGGAGATGCTTCGGGGGAGGAAAAAAGAAAAATGCCCGCAAAGAACGTGGTAAATAATAAGAGATGTCGTAAACGGGGAAGAGGGGGGGCAGGAAAAAAAAGGCCGCGATAAGGTTAAAGAGGAGGGGGAGACTAACTGACATGGCAGGACTCAATGTTGGAGGGGGCGTAATAGGAAGGCAGAGGAAGGCCAAATATAGTAGTCCTCGGGGTGAAAGGAGGAACGAATAAACCCATGCTGAGTAGAAAACAGTAACTTTTGGAGAAACTAGAAAACCATCCAAGAGTCCAAGGAAGAAACCACAGTCCGACTTAAAATTCTAGGGAGAGTAAAAGCCTTACAAGGCGATTCAAAAAGAAAGAGGCATGAGGGAGGCCGGAAACGCCAACCGTTGACGGGGAAACAGTCTGGCCGGAAAGTACGAAAATCCAAAATACTACGGGATGGTCGAACGCCGGCACGAAACATACCAGCAGAGAATCAACACTTGGAAAAAAAATACGAACTAAAAGGGACTCAAGGACCAAGGAAACTGTGGAAATGAAAAAAAACCGGGCCACGCTGGGGAACGACGTTAGTCTTTGACAAGTGCAGACACCAGAAGCCGGAACTCGGGTATCGCGGGGGATAACCTTGGATATGTAAGAAGGGAAGGGGCCAATCGCGATGAGAAGTGCGGAGAAACAGAAAAATACCATTAGGGAGGGGGGGCAGGCGCAAATGCCAAGGGGACACGTTCGGAAAGGAGGGAAGTTAGGGAGCGGATGCTAGGGGTTCAGAGAAGAAACTTCGGAAGAGAAGAACTCACCGTCACCAGGAGACACCGCAAAGATTTTCGGAGAGGACAAAAATCAAAGAAAACCATACAAATCATTGTGAGGGTTAGTCAGTGCCGAAAAAGTGGAAGAGGGGAGCCGTCCTTGTAAGGTAACTATGTAACAGAAGAATATAAACCCACTGGGGTGGAGCAACGATCCCACTCCCGGTGAACATTGATGAAAAAGTTAACTGCTGGGTTGAACCTTTCCGGGAACAGAAGGAAAAACTGCAGCTCGGGTGGGAAACCCCACCCCAACACCATTTATCCTTTGAGAGGCCGAGAAAGGAGGAGCAAATGCGGGGGAACAAGTGGCATCCACACTGTTCGTGGACCATCGGGGGAAGTTGGTTATTTGAGAGAAGTAGGGCGGGTGGAAAGGAGGGGAAAAAAAAACCGCTTAAAGAGGCGGGGTTCTCAGGCAGTTATGAACATTTCAGCTGAGGACCGGGTGGGGGACCGCCTGGCCCGAGGGAAAGTCCCCTGGACGCGGGAAAAAGAAAGTCAAACACGGTCACGAGGGAAAAGGGGAAAGGCGTCGGCAGGGACAGACCTTTGAAAAAAGTTCCCGCACTCTTTCCCTCTCTGGTCGAAGGGAGAAAGGTAAACGTCCAATGATCTGTGGTAAGAAATACCACGGCCCAGCCAATGGTAGGGGTCAGGGGGGGCACCGCTTTGGTGATAAACGCCTGACCACGACTTGGAATTAAGGTAATGCAGAGCGTGCAATCAAAGTTCAGAACAAAATTGTTAAGAAGTTGCCTGAGAGCGAGACGAAAAGAACCCAAATTAAAGGGGGGAAGGAATAGAAGAATCTTTTTCCCTAAGAGATGAGCGGGATAAACATAAGGAACAAAAAAGTGCTCAAGACGCGGCGCGTTCCGAACACCTTTCCAGTTGGCACACGAAAGCCGCCCCTACGCTAAACATTTTGGGGGGGGGGAAATGCGGTGAGACTTCGGAGGGCAGTATTACTTTAGAATGAACGACGTTGCCTGTTATTCTTATTGGGGTGAAAGGAGGCACATTGATAAAAGCGATAGTCGTCGGGATCCTCAGGGGAGGTAACTTGGGTGTTCTGTTGTAGCCTCATTATCTGATAAGGCGATGGAAAAAATGAGGGAAGGAGTATGCCTGAAATCATAGGGGTGGGGGTAAGGGGGTGGTTAGCAGCTGCACACAGGGGTCTTAGAGAATGTAATTAGCGCGAACGAAATCACGATTGCTTCTGTCGGGAGAGTACTAACAGTCAAGTCGAATGTGAAGATTGGGGGCTCCAGTACGATCAAAATGCCGGGCCCTACAAGGGGGGTTCTTGAGGGATTGTAATTCGGTGATCGGCGGGTAAGGAACACAACATATCGGGGCTGGACGGCACAATGTATGGATGAGGCGATGAAAAAAAGACCTTGGAAAGGGAAGAGGATCAGCAGGGAAACATTGTGCAGGACGCCCGCTATCATGTGGGGGGTCTATCAAAGTACATGATCAAGATCTCATGGTGAAAGGGAGGGGAGAAAGGTGTAACCTGAGGCGAGACCCAGATCGCACCTGCTGAAAAGGGGACATGAGGGGAAGTTGACGGAAGGACTTAAAGGACAGACCGAAAAAAAGGAGCGCGATAATTCTTGGAAAGCGGCAGATAAGGGAACAAAAAGGCGGCACAAAAGAGAGTTTTCTAAACATACTGCTGGGAAGCGCTACCCGCATGGAGACGAATGGTGGGGGACCCAGCAGAACCATGAGATCCATGAGGTGGCTACAACGGTAAAGAAAAAAAATGGGCACAAGAGGACAGTGGACGCGAAGGCGCGGGTCACGAAAAACCCCAGAACAAACTCGGTGGGACCTACGAAGCGCCGAAGGCCCATGAAAGAAAAAAGGCAAGCCCCTGGTCCCACACAACATGAGCGGGGGAGGGGGGTGACTCAAAAAAGGAATGGAACGGACCAGGGCGCTGAAGACTTGGCAGCGGGTTTTAACACATTCACATTGGGAGAGTGACCAAAGAGAAGGAGGGGGCAGCGTGTGGAGAGTACTCAAAGGGCCATGTAAGGAAGAAAATAAAAAAGGGGTCGCCGGGGAAAGAGCCTGCACTCGTAATGACAGGAAAAGCATGGGGGGGTAGCGGAAGAAAAGCGGAAAACTGGGAACTACCCGGCAGAAATGTTGGGCCCCTTGGGTCCGGTTATTACTAAGGATTGAAACGAGGACCGACGAAAGGAGAAAGCGCGAAAAAGGGGCCGCAAAAAGACTGAAGAGGGAAGACCCTGCCGCAGCAAGGGGCGATTTAACAGCAGGACCATGTTGCCAGCGTGGGGGCCGTCCTACATATAAGTCGGAAGGAGTCCACCAAGGGGCCGGCTAATTTGACAAGGGAAACCAGTCGTTCCAAATGGCGAAGTCCGCAGGGACCCTAAGGTAAAAAAACGAGAAGTCGACCAAACATTCCCGGGCCCACCGATTTTCTTCAAACGGGAAAGCAGGGAAAGATGGCGAGGTCCACTTCTCCGGTTAAACTGAAAAAAAAATTGGCGGGCAAAACACCGGAAGAAGAAGGGGGACGAAAGGGCACGCGTTACCTACCCCATCGACTAAAACCATATGGTGGGGCTAAAGTGAGAAAACCGGAGTGGGGAGTAGCAAAAGTTTGGAGAGTTAGGGGGGTATTCCTGTTAAGAGGACTGGACCTGCAAAAGACGCCGAAAGAAGGTATGGCGAAAAACTCCCGTAGAGGTTGTCACATTAGAGTATCGAATCGGCGGGAGGGGGTGACATGTTGGCGTTCACGTTATTCGACATCGAAGTGGAAAGAAAGGTTATCCTAGGGGATAAGAAGCTTTGACCTCCATCCGGCCTCTCAGGAAGACAGGCCATGCACTAGTATAGACCACTGTCAGGGGGGGGAAGAAAGGAGAAAAGGGAAGGAGTGAAAGAAGAATGTGGAAAGGGTTTCAAGGAAAAGGGAAACCCCAAAGATGGATACACCGAGAAGGATCTGTGTACCTGAGAAACATTAACGAATCAACGTTTACCCAGACGGGAACTCGGTGGCCAGAAATAAATTAAGGGGGTGGTCCTTGGGGGAAAGATTAGAGATAAGGAGGGTGAACAGCCCACAGGAAATCGGGCGCGCGGGGGGTTGCGTGGAGAGGAGAGTAGAAAACGTAGTAATACTGAGTCTTACTTCGGACAGGTTCAAAGGAAAAAAGCGAGTTGAGAACGATATCAGATTTCCCCGGAAAAAAGGCAGGGTTAAAATTAGCCGGGAAATTGACAGGAGGAAGGGGGGTCTGAAGGTGTCTCGCCTTTGTCTCTTCATCGTTTGCTAAATGTACGGGGAAAAAGAAGCCATGACCGGGGGGCAGGTTCAACGAACGAAAGGAGATTGCGGGAGGGGGTCCCAACTTCCGAGAAAAAGCAATTCGTTAGCACCCCGCCAATCGGGGGGCCGAATACAGTTCGTCGACGCGAGTCCTCGATGAGAGGGAGGGCGGAAAAAGAGGAACCGGGGAAAAACAAAGAGTACTCAGGGGGAAAGAGAGGGGGGGAGGTGCACGGTAAAGCAATGGGCAAAAGGGATGAAGGTTCGCGTAGACGAACTGGCCAGGCGGTCGTCGACAGAGGGGGCGGGGTGTCGAACTACTGTCGTCCACGGAAGGAAAGGGAAACTTCAACTAGACTCGTTGGGCGTTTTCGATTTTAAAAAAGTAAGAAGGAAAAAAGAATGGGGAGAAAAGACGTCCGGGACCAGGGAAAGACCAAGACTAACAACTACGGTGGGAAGTCTGGCACTGGAAAACGCCCTGGAAAATGCGGAACAAACACGGGGAGGTTTCTTAACCGGCGCCAACGGGGGAAACCAGTTGAAAGGTGAACAGAGGTCCGACGTCGACATTGAACTCGGACTCTTGATCAAAAAGGGGAAGCCTTACCCTACACCAAGAGAACAGATTGAGGGGGCAGGAAAACTTAAGACTCAAGACTCAAGGAACACGAAATAAAAAAAATAGAGATAAAAATAAACACGCCGGGAAGGGGAAGGAATGAGAAACGCCGCGACAGGCGAGGTGTAGAGGGGAGTCGGTGAGAGGGCCACCGGAAGCCAACCAGGAATGAAGAACTTTAATCTTTCCGGTTCGGGGGAAAACGGCGACCCAAAAACAAACACGGGGAGGGCTGGATTAATTTCTCAAAACGGACTGATGTGTCCCCAACCACAGGGGCGCGGGAAGGTAGAAACAGAGAGTGAGACCCCAAAAAAAGAAGAATCGAACTCACCGGCCAAACCGAAGTACACCGCAAAAAGGTGACGGCGGCAGGGGAAAAAAGGAAAGGAAAGTGACGCTATCTCTCCAGGTTTGTCTACGTTAGGACTTCAAACCCACGGGCGATCGAGAGGGAGTCCCTTTCGAATAGAAGTAACCCAATGGGTGGTGTAGCCAGCCAAAAGACACGTTGCGAAGGGAAAAACACATTAGTTGAAGGGGATGTCCCCACAAAGGGAAAACGAAAAGGGTCCGTCCACGGCGGCGGCGGGGGGGGGGCGACAACCGGTTCAATTCACCCCTTTTTCTTCCGGGGGGGGCGAAACCTCTCCAGTCGTTAGAACCGGAAACAGGTGCTCCAGGTTTTCTTTCCGAGGAAGGACATGGTGTCGGGGGAGAGGAAGGAGAAGGTTTGAAAGGGGAATATTCTCCCTAGGTAACCCGAAGGGGGCCGAGGGGAAAGGTATAACCGCCTGGCCCGGAATATGGTTTACAAAGGAACGCGGAAGTCCAGGTAAAAAAAGCTCACGAATTGAGGGAAACTCCTTGTCCGGGACCTGGTAAACGCTGCGGCCGAAGCGGGTTCCGAGCTTGGGAGAAGGGTCGTCGGTCACATTTAAACGCTGCGGCGGAGGGAAGGGAATTAAAAAGGAGCAAACGGGAAAGAGGGCCTTTTTCAATTAAAACACGGTGTTTACCAGTTGGCGAACGATAGACGGGGATTTCATGGGACACACGGGAGGGACTCTGGGGTAAAAATCTACAAAAAAGTTGTAGTCTTCCTTAAAGGGACTGTCAGGGGGAGAGTATACCACCCAAAGGACTTTATTTAGCTAGAAGAATTCTGAATGTGGGGCACTAGCATGTGCGGGGTAGCGTGTAAAGGGCAGAAGAAGCTGCTCGTCTACCTTTCCATGGGCCGAACGTCCGCCAAAGAAGATTTGTTGGACAGGGGGGATGGAGAAAACGTGAGGACTTCGGACTGCTTTGCAGGGGGTGGGGGAATGAGGTTGCGGGGGGAACGGTAAAAGTGATACACGCTCGCGTGATCAGTGACATATTGTTGAACAGAGGACTGGGAAAATTGTCGGTTGGAAAGCAACTGAAATGAGCCTGGCGAGGGGCGCTTAGGCTGGGGCTGGTATATCACCATCATATGGAGATCCGATCTGGGTGAGGCAGAGGAAAAAAGCGGGTCAAAATATAGGAAGCAGGTCAGGGATCGCGGAACAAACTCCGCGGGCGGAGGCTTGCCTGGAGGGAACACAGGGGAAAAGCCGAAGAAAAAGGATCATATTTGCTAGGCTAGAAAGGGAAACGGGAGCAAAAGGAAAAAGACAGGGAGGGAAGGGGTCAAGTTACAGCTTGACGGCGGTCAGGACACACAGATCAAGAACGGAAGACAATGTTCGAGGAGAGAGCAGACAACAAAGAGATAGAGATAAAAAAAGTTTGCATTCCCGCGGAGGGGTTTTCGAATCCTATCAAAAAGAAAGGGTAAAAGGAAGAAATAGACGGGATGGAGGCAGGTTGGCCTATTGCCTGGAGCGCGCAAGGGGAAAGAAGAGAAGAGACTGGAAGTTCAACCTGAAGGAAACATAAAATCACTTCTACCTCTCATCTACGACAACGTCAGGTGTGTCAGCTGAAAATCGGGGTATCAAGCTGCTGGAAGCATGACTAAAAGCATACGACAGCAATGGGACCAAGGACAAGGAAAAAAAAATCAAAAGAAAGGTGCACCGAACGACTACCTACAAAAACATGACCTTGGAGACGCTAGGAGGGGTCAATACGGGAAGCCGTTCACCAAATCCCCGAGACAAAACGGCACCGTCGGCGAACGCACAAATCAAAGATGCCATTGAATTCGAAAGAAGCAACTGTCCACAAAAAAAAAGGATCGGATCGGGGAGGGTAGGACAAATGATCGATAGGCAGAGACTGAAAAATCTGGGGTGAACAGTTTATTAAAAGCAAAGAACATGGGGGAAAGAAAAAGAGCGCAGTCAAAGGGGCTGAACTCCCAACTCTGCCTTTTTTTGGCGGGACTGAGAGCGAGGCCAGTTAGGGAGGGAGAGAAAAAGGTCGCTAGCAAGGCTGCTGCACGACTAGGCATGGAAGAAGAGGACGGGGGACCAACAAAAGTCACCAAAGTTACCCGAACCAGGTCATGGGAGGAACTCCCTTGTGGACCAGACAGGGAAAAGCAGAGGAACCAGAGGAGATCGGACCCTACGCAAAACGGCAGCAAAAAAGACTAAGGCGGCCCTCGAAACTATTAACCGCGGACCGGTGGGCCCAGGCGGAAGGAGGTCTCAAGAAAAGCGGACGAAGGGGAAACCAGTGACTCCCTCGGAAAACGTTCAATAAAAAGGGGAATTCCTGCTGAAACACGGTCAAACTGGACTCCAGATTACCCGAGCAGGCGATTCCTCTTACGCCACAGGGAAGTCAGCGGACCGCACAACCCGAGGGGAGGCCATGAAAGAGAAGAAACTAAGGAGATTCACGAACGAACCTTGACTTGCCGAACTTGGGCTGTGTACGACAACACCGCCGAAGGTAAGGGGCGGGGGGGGACCGTGGGGTGCCGTATTGTACCTCCCCCTCCTCCTAAAAGATGGGATTCAAAAAAAGGAGTGGGGATAAAATTGGCGAAGGGGGACTTGAAATCTTCCGATCGCTGCAAAGGCAAGCCTCTATCGCAAAAAGGGGGAGCCGGAATCTCCAGAGGGAAGATGTCAGAAACTGTAGATCGACAATTTTCTTGTTTAAACGAAAAAAAAAAAAAGAGGTGCAGGTGTAAACGGGGGGGTAGCCGTGGAGAGGAAACAAATGTGGGGTGGAGTAATCTTAAGAAACATCCTTAAAACAAAACGAGCCAGAGAAACCCGGTAGCCGAAAAAGGAAAAAAGGAGGGTTGGCGGAAAAACGAGACCCGTAACGAGGAAGAAAAGGAATTCGAAAAAAGGGGGGAAATGGGAAGGGGGTAGACAGGCAAAACCCTCCGGCGCGGATCACCGAGAAGGAGATGTGAATCCAGGCGAGGGGTTAGAATGAGAATTCCGAGGTTACACATCGGATCATCTACTAGGGGGGACAGGCATCAGTTTCAGGGGGGGTCCTAAAAACTTAGTTAAGAAGGGGTCTAAGAGGGAATCACAGCAATAAAGAGAGGAGGGTGTGTCGTGGTCAAGGAGGGACGGGGGGGGGGGGGTGGGGGGGGGGGGGGTTGGGGGGGGGGTGTTGTTTTGGGGGAGGATCCATTGATACTCCTTCCAAATAAAAACCCGGTTCCCGCAATGGGGAAGAGATCTCAAGGCAATCCTCCGGAAACCTCCGTCAGGGGTGAAGTAGCCTACATTTCAAAGTAAGGACGGAGGGGTGAAACAGTTGACGCTCCCTAAAGAGTCGCATCGTTGCAAAAGGGAAATAAAACTCAATGGAAAGAGTAACGAATATCAACATGAACGTACAGGGAATGGACACACCGGCATTCAGGGAAGAAGGTGACGTTTACGCCAACCCAACAATCGTTCAAGAACTCCTTTCCATTCGTCAGACAGAAAAACTTTCCAGAAAAAAAGGGGCTGGGAGGGAGGAAAACAAAGGAAAGTGCAAGCCCAAAAAAAACAACAACAACACGAGGTGAAAACGATATATTGTGACAGTCTGTGCGATGGTTAAGCCCCGAAGCCCAATGAGAGGAGAAAAAAGTGGAGCGGGAAAGAAAAAAACTGGCCGGCGCGAAAATATGTTTTTCTGGGTTAAAAAGAGAAGTCGTCCAAAGAGGAGGTGAAACTGAAAAAAAACGGAAGAAGAAAATCGTTCCCTAGAATAAAACCTGCTGCCGAGACCCATGAACTGGGTCGGAAACGATGAAAAAAAGGTTCAGAAAGTGGCTGGCAAGTAAAGACCACGACCTACTGGAAATGTTCAGGGCGAGTCAACCGCCCTGACCAGGGAGACGAAAGGTAGGGGAGAGGGGGCGAGACCAAGGTATAACCGCGGTCCGACGTCGTACTCATCAGAGGAAAGAGGGTAGCGGGAGAAGCCTGAACTACACCAGTCTTACGATTTCCGGTGGGCAGGAAAGCACTTAACGAAACCACCGAAACTAAATAACTCAAAAACAAAACGGGAGCAAAGGCAACGATATATCCGCTTGGGACACGCCGGGAAGGATTAAGGAGAAAACCGAGTACGAGAAAAAAAGGAGAACAGAGGGGGAGGAGGGGATCCGCTTGAGACCCCGCAAGAGCGATGAAGAGATGCGAAAAAAAAAGAAGGAAGGGGCGGACGTGGGCCGCTACAACCCAACCACTGGGCGTTCGCTACTGCGTGCATGGAGGGCCAGAAGAAAGGGGGGCATGGTAACAAAGTTCTCCTAGCTTAGAAAAACCGAGGAACTCGATCGAACTACAGGTAACGAACGATTAAAAACAAAGCAAAAACGGTTTTCGGAAAAAACAAGCCACTGAAAAGGTAGTACTCCAGGTGACCTCTCTAAAAAAAAAAAAACCGGGGGGAGGGGACGGAAGCAAAAGGGGAGATCTACGAGGATGGGGAGGGCCAGATCCTAAGATGAATCCATACACCGAAGAAGTGAACCAAAGGGTAAGAAAACAAGGGAAGAGGGAACTATGGGAGATTCTGGGGCGCCACGCAGGAAGGAAAAAAACTGGGGGGTCAAGGAAAACGGAGGGAAGGGAGGGGTTTTGCGCCCATCCCCTTGCTGCATCCCCACCAAGGGGGCCCAGGGGGAAGCGCAGCTCAAATAGAACCGGGACAAAAAACACTCTTTGTTTTTAAGTAAACTGTCTTTTCTAGAAGGTCGCCGGGTGATTACGGGGGGAATGGGTCGCCAGGGGACAAAGCAGGTCCGCGGCATTCACCGGGGAGGTACCGCAAAAAGATATTAAAAATTAACCGTAAAGCCAGGAAAGTCCCAGGAGGAACCTCGGTTCCCTCGGGGACCCACCTTTTCCGCGAAAGAGCCTGACTGCTGCACGACCGGAACCAGGGGGGTTCGCCGGGGTTCGCGTCGACTAGGGTGAATTTGAACGCGGGTACCAAAGGGAGAAATCTCGACCCCCTGGGGGGCCGTCCACAGTTATCAAGTCAGGGTTAGGGGGGGAAAGAGGGTTTGCCTCTTTTGGAGAAGCTGAACCCAGAAACTAGCTTTCATTACCGCTTCACCTATCCTGGCCGGGAAAAAGGGTTTTAAAGGTCCCTACTGCTCGAAT
>Ga0179593_1616708_pt1 | contig 12429 bp, 17 predicted proteins | sample CZODoug2_1_08_16_FD_185931 | JGI IMG/M metagenome (GOLD analysis project Ga0179593, IMG submission 185931) | Vadose zone soil fungal communities from Angelo Coast Range Reserve, California, USA - CZODoug2_1_08_16fungal (PacBio error correction) | ecosystem: Environmental > Terrestrial > Soil >...
AATCATCAAAAAAAAAAAGATTGGTCCGTGAATGCTGCAAGTCGGCGGGTAAAATCGGGGGGGAAAGGAGGGGGGTAACGACGTTTTCCAAAGGAAAAAAAACATGAAATCACTCCCCCAAGGGAGAGCCTTAGTGTAGAAGGGGACTTGCGGATGCATAGCCAGGGGACAAAAAAAAAAGCAGGGTGGGAAGCTTCGATTAAACTATCGATCCTTGCCAGGGTGCCACTGGGGAAAGTGTCCCCAAGCCGTGGGTGAAAAGGAGGGGAGAACCCGTTGGAGGAGAGGCTCGCCTGGGTCAAATCCCGCAGGCTAGGAGGAGGCAGCTGGGCGGAGGGAATGATGTCCTTTAGAGAAGGGGGCGCGGTCCAAGGCGAAAAAAAAGAGAGTTTGCCGATCGTAAAACCTCCCCGCCGTTGTAGGCCCTCGACGAGAAGAGGCACAGGAGGAAAAGAAAAAGCCGGCGAGGTTTTGCAGGAAAGTTTGCACGGAAAGTTGTCCGCAGCAGCAAACCGGGGACATAAGAGAAGGAACGCGCCCTTGCGCAGAAAGGAGGAATTCCGCAAGGAAAAGCAGGAAAATCAGCGGGAACGATCACGGCTGCGAGCGAAAAGGGGCCCCGGACTTCTTTTCGAGCAGTGACTTCGGTTCGATCAGGAGGAAGGGGGAAAAAAGGGGGTTTGCCGACGGGAACAAAAAGCGCCTTTGGACGTTTTGCGAAACTGAAAATAAAGGAATGCGGAGGGGGAGGAAAAAAGGAACATTGCCCAGTGGGGGCCGTGGATAGGCGGGAATAATGCGACGATACGAGTGGGGGGAGGAAGAAAGGATTTTGTCCAGTTACCTGTAAACACAAAAAAAACCGCCCTTAATATCACCTTGAAAACAAAGTAGGGAGGGGGGAGGGGGGGAAAAGAAGAAGATGGCCGAGAGACAAATCTTGGAAGGGCCAACTCTTCGAACGGACGGAGGGGGGAGACCCAAGGCGAATCAGAAACGTGAAAAAAGGTTGCAGCCCCTGAGCAGAAAAACATGGCCGGGTTTCCCGTAAACGTGGAGGTTTGGACCAAAAAAGGGGAAAAGAAAAGGCGATCCAGACGGAGGGGAGGAAAAAAAGGTTTAATACCAAAGGCCGGGCCTTTTGGTTGACGACGCCGGAATAGGACCCCCGAAGGGGAAAAGGGGACGACGGGGGCGTGAACGGATGCACAAAAAAAAAGCGGGGGATTCATCCGCGAAAGGGGCCTGCGTGAACACAAGAGGGATAAACCGAGGAGGGGGGAAAAGCCGGAAATTGTGGAACAATTTCCGGAAATCTCTCTTTAAAGGGTTCAAATGGCTCTGGTTTCATTCAAGGGAAGAAGGGGGGGGGGGGACAAGGAATTCGGCTTGCCAAGGACGAATACGCGGCGACGAGCGGCCAACGGAAAAGGAAAAAAAAGGGGGGGGGGAAGGGGGGGGGAGAGAGTGGTACGCGTGACAGTAACAAAGATGGACGCAAATCAGCGACATCAACTTGCGGTGGGGGAAGGGGAAAGGAACGAGTGTGACCGGAAAAAGAAACCTCCTTCGATCAAGGAACCGAGTGAAAAACAGGTAATCGTGATCCCGGGGGGGGAAGATCGAGGGAGGCCTCAAGTCACGACGCGCGGGGGAAAAAAGGAAAGGAAAAAGGGGGAATCTGAAAGCGGTAGGGGCCGTCGCGGGGAAAAAAACGTGAGAAATGGGGCTCACCAAGAGGAAGAAGGAAAAAATGAGGGGGTCGCTTCCATTCGGGGGGTCTCCGGGGGAAAAAAAACCAGTATACCTCACGTAAAAGCGCAATAGCAGCACAAGAGAAAAAACACGTGTCGTTGCCAAAACAGGAAAAGGAAAGTCTGCTATAAACATGCAACAATTGCCATCAGGGGTAGAAGTCCCGGCAGGGAGGGAAAAAAAAGGCGGCGACTATTGCAAATGTCCCGTCCTGCAAAGTTATTCTTTGGAGGGAGGGAGAAAAGAAAGTCCCGCGTGCAGTGCGGAAGGGAGACTTATGGCCTTTGAGAGAATCCGCTGCATGCTTGCGGAAAGTGGGGGCCTACCGGGAAAAGGGTCGCAAAAAAAAAAAAAAAAAGAAGGACACCGGGGAAAAAAAAAAAAGGGGAACGATATTCGTTAAGTCCCAGAATGAGGGGTTCGCGCAATCCACAAAAGCAAGGGGAAAAGGGGAGACTTCAACTCGGTTTTCCTCACCTCCTTGCAAAGGGGGGGGAAAAAAAAGCGTGAATTCAGCTAGATGGGGGGGGACGGCAAAGAACTTGCCTAAAGAGGAAAAAAGAGTTTCCTGCGCGGCCCGGGGGGGGTTAAAATAGTCCCTTCCAAGGAAAAAAAAAAAGGGGGGGGCCGTCCTTTGTATTGCCGCGGAGGGGCTATTGGCCGTGACAAGGTGTGCACGAAGGGGAGAAGAGAAGGGGGCGAACGCCAAGGTTCCTGTCCCTGCAAAGACCACGGTCCGCGGGTGGCTGGGACGACAACTAGAGTCCCGTGCCAACCGGGGTCGGAGATGGGCGCGTAAAAGCCCCCCAGGAAAAAAAAAAGCACAGATGAAGAAGCGTGCGCCCTCAAAAAGGGATCGTGCAGCCCGCTCGTGCGAGAAATTACCACAAGGGGGGCGGGGAAAGAAATGAGAATGAAAAAAGATAATTCTACAAAAAAAAAAAAAAAAAAAAAAAACTCTCCTAAGAGAGGAGGGGAACGTAGTATCAAACCTCGCATCTTCCCCGACGATTTATTTAAGCAAGAGGAAAGCAAAACCAAAAGGGGAAAGAGGAAAAAAAAAAAAAAGCCGAAAACAGTGGAGGGGCCTGCAAAGCATTCCCGGATGTCGGAAGAAGGAAAAGGGTATTTTCGTGAATGGAGAGGGGGAAAAGAAGCCGCGAAGGGGGATCCAAAACCAGCTTTCAGGGCGCGTAAAGGGCTTTCCCAAAGCAAACAAAAAAGCTTGCTTAGAAGCTCCATGAGGAGGCTCTCAACACCAACCGGAGGAGAAACTGCGGGTGCAAAAAAAGCAGTCGCGGGGGAGAGGAAAAGGGGGGGGGGGCTTCCACGGGAAAAGTTCTGGAACCAATGGGAATTTCAGAGTCGGAATTCTCAGGCGGAAAGAAAACAGCACTGTTTTGTGGGGGGCGGTACGGTCTGGCTAAGTGGTTTGCTCAAGAGGGGAGAAAAAAGCCCTGCGACAGGGAGGGGGTCCGACTCCAACAATGCGAGTTTTTAAGAGATCGGCCATCCCGCCAAAGGGGATCGCCGGCAAAAAAAAAATTCAAAAAAAGGGGAAAAAATTTCTAAAACGCAACGAAAAAGCGCTGCCCGCCGATATCGAGCCGCCGTCAAAAGACACGGAAAAAAAAAAGAAAAAAGGGGGAGTCTTCCAGCAATGGGGAGGGCGAGAAGGACCTGGAGGTGAAACGCGAGTTGGGGAATTACGAAGCGGAAAAAGCAAAAGGGACGGTTGTGGGCCCGACAAAAAATCTGCCGCCGAGGGCGTTAAAAAAACCAGCGGAAATGCATGCGGAAAGAGGGCCACAATTCAGCGCCCACGAAAAGGGTTGTGTCGGTGGCCCTAGCAGGAATGTACTAATCTCGAAAAAGAAAGCGCGAAACGGGCTCTTTTCACAGGATGCCGCAAGAAAAGAGAGGGGGAAAAATTCACCCTGAAAGGGCACGCCGTTCGCGTAAAGAGGCGTCGCTCATCGGAGGGGAGGTTTGAGGGGGGCGTTGGCTCGGGCTGCGGCAGTCCAATGAAGCGTCACGCATATATTCCCCGGTAGCCGGAAAAAAAGGGAAAAATCGCTCTGGGCACGAAACACTCGGACTGAAAAGTCGCGTGAAAAACATCCGTTCAAAGCCAAAGGGGGAACCGCCCGGCAAGAAAAGGGGCGAGTCTCATCAGGAAAGCACGCTCGGAAAAGAACATTCGCAGAAAGGAGGGGAAAGGGAAAGCAATCCCTGCCCCCGGAAATCGTGGGCCATGTCTAGCAAGAACGGAACGTGAACACGGTTGGCAAACCCGGGGGGAACGGCCACTCGATGCGGGTCTAAAAAAAAAAACGGCGCCCGCAGAGAACCGTAACGCAAGCGGTGGATGCCGGAAAAGAAAAGGGTCGCCGACGAAAAATCTCCTGAGTCCAGAAAGGCCCACCTGTGGGCGACCATCGCGCCCGGCACCGCGGAAAGGGGAGGGTCCTCCCAATCGACCAGAAAAGATACCCAAAAGTAGTGTCGAAGAATGGGGAATTTTTCAGCAAAAAGGGGGGGAGGTCTTCCACACTCCGTTCCAGGAGTTGATGACCAAGAGGAGGTGGGTTGCCCGTTCTGCTCAGGAAAAACGCCCGTACACAAAAGCAGAGGAGAAAAAAAGGGGATCCGTTTTGGCCGCGCGGAAAAAAAAAGATATTCTGTTTCTTCAAAAAAAAAAGCGGGAAAACCGCAGAGCCAAGGAAAAAATTTTACGGAAAGATCTGAGGGGCAGAGGGGGGGAAAAAGGAAAAAAAAGGGGGGAAAGCGAGTTCCACCCAAAGAAGGGGGTTCCGCATGAATTTCGAAGAGGGAATGTTCCTCGGATGAATCCCACGAAAAAGTTGGGGAGGAAGGGAGAAGGGTCACTTCAAAGGCTCGGCCACATGCCCTAATGTGTAGAAAAAGGGGCCCGCCGTCCAAATCAGGATTTCCTCCTGTTGGGGAAAAAAAAAAGACCAAAAGGAAAAAAAGGGGAAAAGGTGTCCTTCGCCAATCGGGGGACAAGGTTTTCGAGCACGTGGGAAAAAAAGGGAAAAAGCCACGACTCAGCAGGGTTTTTTGCGCGAAAAAAGGGGGAAGGGGGGGGAGGGGAAGAAGAGTCCCCTCTCGGACAGAAAAAAAAAAAGAAGACGGCCTCACTGCCTGTAGGGGGGAAGGGGGGTACAGTACTGGCAAAATACGGGAAAAAAAAACGCAAAAAGAGTTCTCGGGTAGGGCACTCGAAAAAAAGGAAAAAGAGAAACGGCGAACAAAGGGTCAATGTTTCCCGTGGGAAAGTCAGCGATCCGGTGGGGAGGCATTTTCGGGGTGGAAGGGGGGGGGAAAAAAAGAGGGGGAGGACTGTTACCGTTTGTCAAAAAAAAAACACGGGCACGTTCTCGGGAAGGCGTCGGCTGCGAGAAGAGAGAACGGCGAGATCCAAGGGAAGGGGGATCGTCGAGCCCCGCTCAAAATGATCGTCCATCCAGTCGAATGGAAAGAGGGGAGGCTTTTTGCACAAAGAGGGGTGTTCTGCTTGATGGGGGGAGGGGGGGGAAAGAAAAAAGAAAAAGGGAATGGCTGACGGTGCGGCAAATGGGCAGGAAAAAAAAACCACCGGGCGGTTAGAGCCCTATCTGAAAGGGGGGAAACACCGGCGTCGGTGGCAAATCCCCCCGGAAATGGTGCGCAAAGGAGAAGGGGGAAAGGAACGACGCGTTTACAAAGGGAACCGGGGGGTTCTATACACGGCAAAAAAATAACACGGGACCCCAGACGGAAGGGAAAAAGAGGGGGACGGTCGCCGAGCCTGCAAAAAAAAGCCTTTTTTCGACGCATCAAAGGGAGCAACCCACACGGCCTTGCAAACACGCGGACACAGGGCACCCGGCACCCGGAGAGAAAGGAGAAAAAAAGAGGCCACCATAGCCACCAGAACAAAAGCCGGGCCCCCCCTACCCAGAAAAAATTTTTCGACCTAAGAACGCTTACAAGACTTCTCCTAATGCGGGACGGTGAGAAAAAAGGAACGTCGTTACATTCTGCCGAAAAAGGAACAAAGACGACTTGGAAAAAAAAAAAAAATTTTTTCATGACACAGGGGAGCTTTGGTGATTGATTCAAAAAACTCAGAACTCAAAACAACAAAAAAAGGAAAAAAAGGGGGGGGGAAAAGATAATTCAATATCAAAGCGCCAGCAAAAAGGAAAGATTTTGTCGTACTGAACTTCAAGAAAAAAGTAAAATCAGGTAGGGCCTGGCAGAAGTGGAAACAACGTTTTTTTTCCCAAGGGGCAAAAAAAAGGAAAAGCATCGATGAGAACGTGTAGAAGACGGGATGCCATAGAGCCACAGGGGACTCGATTTTTCGAATGGTGCCTATCGAGCGGGACAGCGGCCAAAAAGGGGGGACCTTTGATCGCGGGAAAAGGAAAAAATCTTCGGCTGGACCCGTTGATGCACGGAAAGAGGGCTAAAATCCGGCAGCAAAGACGCACGCTGGAAAGGGATGGGGTTAAAAACCAAAGGGTATTAATTGCCGTGAGGAAAAAAAAAAGGGAGGAAAGGGAAACTGCTGACGAAACGCGGTCGGGGGAAAAAAGCCGTGGCGCCATCGGGTAGACCACCGCCGTGAGGCCCTTCGAAAAAAAAAAAAGAGGGGAGAGGTTTTGCAGGCCGAAAGTGGCCGCCACCGTCACACATGAAGAACGAGGGAAAGAATCCAGCAGCACAAAAATGCTCTGTGCAAAAAATGGCAATAATTCGACTTGGAGGCCGCCTGCCGCCCGGCAGGAAAAAACGACGATCACGGCGGGACACGAAAAAGAATCCTCCGTGCTCTCTTCGAAGGAAATTGTGTCCGAACGAAGTTGAAGGGCAGCAACGTGGTGGGAACAGGGGGGGGGGGACGACTGGACAAATTTAAAGCCTATTTCCACGAGAGGAAACAATAAATTGCGGAAAACAAAAATTCGCTGAATGCGGGGAAAATGGGGCAGGAAAAGAACAAAATTGCCGACGTTGGTCCCCCGGATTAAAGAAAGGAAAAAAGGAGGGAAGGGAGAACGCAATACCAGGGCGCCGATATTTTGCCAGTGACGGGGGGAAGACAACTTCGAACAGAGGGATCCGCGAGGGAAAAGAAGAAAGGGGGACGAAGAGAAAGACCCGTCTGCAAAAAAAAAAAAAAAAAAAAAAAAAAAAAAAGACTGCGCAGGACATTCGCCGGAAAATAAAAAAAAAGAAAGGGGGGGGGGGGGCGTCCGTGCGGTCACCCCGCGAGAAACCAGTGGCACCGAGCAAAAAAGATGGCCCGAGAAAAAAAAAAAGGGGGAAAGGGGGGGGGGGGGGGGGGTTTTTTGGGGGGTGTTTTTTTTTTTTTTGGGGGGGTGGTTTGTTTTTTTTGGTGGGGGGGGTTTTTTTTTTTTTTTTGGGGTCAAGGGGGGGGGGGGTGACCCCCAAAAACATTGAGGGAAAAACGGGGGGAAGTTCAGACGGCGGACCCCTCGTCGGTGTGTGAGAAGAAAAAAAAGGAAAAGGGCCTTTGTGAAGGAGGAAGGGCCGGTGAACGGATGCAAAATACTGAGAAAAAAGGGAGGGGGGGAAACATCCGCGGAAACATGGAGGGAAATTCCTTCTGAAAAAAAAAAAAAGGAAGACCGCGGGACGGGGTGGACCGCTGTTAAGGGGAAGGAGGGGCCGATGAACCCTCGAGGGCCTTCTTCAAGGGGGTTCCCGATTGGCTTGGGGGGGAAAAAAAAAAAGGAGAAGACGCCACGAAGAGGGACGGCTCTCCAAAAAAAAAAAAACGGGACAACGTGTGATTGGATGGGTACTCTTGAAGAGCAGAACGGGAAAACAAAAAAGCAGTCTGGTCATCAACGGGGGGGGGTCGTTGATCGGAAAAAAAAAAACAACGGCCGGCAAAAAAAAAAAGGAGGGCTGATCAAATTCTAGCACCGATGGGAAAAAGACGTGATCCGGGGGCCGGCAGGTCGAAAAATGAGGAAAAACTCCTTCAAACGACTCGGGGGAAAAGGGGGGAGACCAGGTGGATGAAAAAATCTGTAGGAACGAAGGGGGGGGAAAACGTCGGCGACGCAAGCCACATCAACCACATTTTTGGCGGGCCCGTGGAGAAGGGCTAAAAAAAAGGGAATCGGCTTCCAGTAGAAGCCAAATCGAGTGCCGGAAAAGAGCGCCGAAACCAGAAAAACCGGTGGTCCAGGTGAAGAAATCGGCTAAACACTGGCCCAATTGCCCAAAGAGAAAAGTCGATTCCGGGCAGGGATTTGAAAAGGGGAAAAAGGCGACGGGGCACTGCGAATGTCCCGTGACCCGGGGGGGAGAAGGCTTTGCTGGGGGGGCCGCGCATTGTGCCGGGCGGAACGTTCGTCGAACGGAATGGAAAAAAAAAAAGGCGAAGAGCTGGTCGAAGGGCCAGTCCCGCGTGTCGACGGATGGAGAAGGGGAGGGTCGTCCGCAGGAACGATCACGGAAAAAGATTATATGCGTGAACGCCTCTAATATTGGTGGGGGAGGAAAAAGTTCTTCGCGAACTGCCAAACGCAAAATGGTTGAAGGGGAGCTCGGGACCGCGTGAATTGGTCCCGAAAAAGCTTTTCCTACACGCGACGCGTGGCAAAACCAGGGCCAAGGCAGCGGGAAAAGGGGGGAAAGGGAAAAAAAAAAGGAAAGGGGGGGGGGGGGCGGCAGAGAAAAGATAAGGTTTAAGGGGGGGGGGGTAATCAGATTCAGTCCGCGCGCCCGACACAGCCACCACAAAAAAAAGCCTGCGTGATAATGGGGGGCATTCCACAATTGGGAAAATTTTGGGTGTTCGCGTTCGACAGACCAAAGATTCGGCGGCGAAGGTACCTTCCTCAAGGGAAGGGGGGCACAAAACGTCTATAAAAAAGGGAATCTTTCTGGAAAAAAACCAACGGAGGACGTCCCGGTTAATCCTCGGGGGAAAAAGTGAAATGTTAGGTCGGAGATGGGAGCAGAAAAAAACAAAAAAACAACAAAAACACAACAAAAAAAAAAAACTCAGAAAAAAAAAGAACACAAAAAAAAAAAAAGAAAATCAAAAAACATTCTTAAGACGCAGAAGGTTTTTTTAAAAAAAAATAAAAACTGATGTAAAGAAAAAATCGAGCTAAGAGGGCATGCCGCGATCGGGGGGAAAAAAAAAAAAAAAAAATTCCAGAAGGTCGCAGTGCCGGGGGGGGAGAGAGGTCTGTCAAAAAAAAAAAAAAAAACGCCGTCGAAGAGGGGGGGAGAATCAAACGGCCATCAAGAGGGGAAATGGTTGAGGCCACCAAAAAGAATGTCGCAGGGCGGGGAAAATGGAGCAAACCAACGTAACAGCGTAAACCCGAAAAGCCGAAAGGGGGGGGGGGAGGGGGTTTTCGTGCAAGGCGAATTTGGAGGAGGCGATATCTTACCAGGAAAGGGGGGGGGGGGGGGAACGTGAATTGCCAGGGGAAAAACGCTGAACTGAAAAACACCGTGGAGAAAAGTCTGGCGCTCAGGGGGAGTTCAGCAAAAGAGTGTCTCTTAGCACAAAAGAAAAAAAAAAAACTCAACAACAAACACCCGGAAGGAAATAAGCAATCTTTGTAGAGCGAGCCGCAAGAAGCTGTTGGCTAGAAAAGGGGGGGGAAGAAAGGGCTGGACCACCTTTTTCAAGACCAAATGGTTAATCTGGAGGAATTCTCATGCTGGGGAAGGAAAAAAAAAAAAAACTGTTTTTCAATTACGTCCCTGGGGAGGTTTTTGCTCAACCTTGCTAAAGCCCGGGGAAAAAAAAAAAAGGGGGGGGGAAAAGGGTCTACGCGAGTTTTATCGACGGGGGGAAATGACTTCGGGCGGAGAGAATATTCTGAAGCAAAGGAAGGAAAGTGGAATTTCTCAAAGGCGCTGTCAAGAGGAGAAGCAGTCGAGCGGCCAAAAACAAAAGTCATCCGTTACGAGAAGGAGGGGGAAGCAGAAGGGCGACCATCTCCCGAGGGCACGTACTTCCGGATTGGGGGGGACGACGAAGCGCCAAAAAACTCCTACTCGTTTGCAAAAAAAAAGCAGTTGCGAGGAAAAGTCTTGTTGCGTCTGAAAAGATGCTCCCATAAAGTTGCACACTTGTGGGAAGGGAAAAAGGCAAGCTCAGGCCGCAGGGGGGGGGCGGTGTCTTCGCGGAGGGGAGTAACCGCGCCGGGCGGGAACCCTTCATCTTTAGCAAAAAGAGGGAAAGGGAGAGAGAAGAAGGGGGACACCAATTCACGCTGCAGGGGGACGTCTCTGAAAGCAGAGAGTTCGGCACTAAGTTGGCCGTTGCGACAAGGGGGGGATGCGGCAAAAGGGGGGCACGAGCGGTCAACTCATAATCGTTCCCAGTGATCGTCGGTGGGGCGAAAAAGGGAAAAATGCACGTCCCGCAGCAGCTCATCTGCTGGGAAAAAAAGCACATCGTCAAGAAACGACCGTCCCGAGAAAAAAGGCGCGGCTTTCGGGAGGGCAAGTAATCACAAATTCGCCGCCTCGTGACGAAAACCTCAAATCCCTTGGAAAAGAAAGTTTCGGGGAAAAAGGTCTAGCCGAGGGGGAAACGGACACCCGGTGTTGGCAACAGGGAAAAAAAAGGAGGGGCTTCTCCGAAAAAAAACCTCCGATGCGGTCTACAGGGAAAAAAACCGGCGCCGCGAAGGCGACGCAATGCGGTTCTCTGGAAGGAGGGGGAAAGGGGGGAATTTTTGGGTTTTTTTTTTTTGGGGGACGCGGACCGCGCAGTAGGAAAACTACCGCTTCGATCCACCTGTGAAAAGAAAAAAAAAAAAAAGGGAGCGCCGCGCGTAGGGGGGAAAAAAAAACCAGCATCCGACCTGACGAAAGTAAAAAAAAAGAAAAAAAAAAAAAAAAAAAAAAAAAAAACTCCCGACAGGGGGAGTCAAGGGTGCCGGCGGCAAACGAAAAGTTTTCCGATCAAGAAAACGCCAGTTGAACCTGGAATGGGAACATATTGGGTTGGGGGGCCCCCTTTCACAGGCTGAAAAAAGAAGAGACCACTCTCGGCAAAAAAAAAACGTGCACATCACAAAAAAAAAACGGTCCTGGCGCGCAAAACAAAGCGGAATCTCGAATATTCGGTGGGGGGGGAAGAAGGGGGGGTTGCAAGAAAAACACAGAGCCATTGAAAAAAAAAAACGGAGGTCATCGTCAAAATTTGGGCCCCCACATTGAAGCGAGTCCACACCAAAAAAAAAAAAGAAGCGAGTGGTTTCCGCCAAAAATGTTCCGCGGATGGGGGGGCGAGTCTGGCATCAATTCACGCAAGAGGGGCGCGGAAAACCCGGGGAAGGACGCGTCACAAAGAGAAGAAAAACATCTAAAACAAAGACGAGTGCCGGCCGTGCAGGAAAAAAGGGGGGGGACTCCTGTTGGGGGGAAAAAGGAAAAACGACACCGAAGACCAGGCCATCGGCACTCAGGCTGCCAAGGTAGGGGAAAAAGAGGGAAAAAAAAAAAAAAGGGACTCGCGGCTCACAATTCGAAGAGTTGCGCGGGGGGGGGGGACTGCGCAGGGTCCAGGCACCCGACGAGGTCTCTCGGAACAAAGAGGACAAAAAAAAAAAAAAAGGAAAAAGGGGGGAAGACCTCACTGCTGTCGAATGGGAGGGGGCGTACAGTATGGCAAAAGAAAAAAAAAAAAGAGGTTATCGGAGCACTCCGATCAAAAAAAAAGGGAAAAAAGCGAACACCAGGGGTCCCGTTGGGAAATCACGACAAATTCAGCCGGTCGGTTTCCGAATTTTTCTGGGGAGAAAACACCGCGTGCCCTACAGATTACTTTTTACCGGGGGGGGGGGGAAGGCAAGGCAAACCAACAGTGGCAAACGGGGAGGGAAAAAAAAAAAAAAAAAGGAAACTGCGTCCACAAACTAAGAGAGCACTGCAGAGCCGCCGTGAAGACGGAAAACCGAGCCGTCTCCTGCAAAGGGGAGAAAAAAGAAAGGGGAAAAGACGTCCATCCAGTCGAATGGAGCGGAAAGGGGGGCCCAAGAGAACAGGGGGGGCTGCTGATTTGCGGAAAACGAAGTCGAAAAAACGGCTTCGGACGGGTCGCGCTGCAAAAAGCAGGCCGTATAAGCAAAGAAGAGGGATTTTCCTCTCGAAGGGGGGGGGGGCCGTAAAAAAAGGGGGGGACACGTGCTCCCCGATGGGGGAACTGCACTCCGGAGAGGAAAAAAGGTCGTCAGCAGGGAACGCGAAACGCACTTTTTCTATCAGGCAAAAAGAAAAAGGGGGAACCCCTCGCCGCAAAATGCTGTCGCGAGCAAGAAAAGAGGCCCTGTGTAAACGACCGCATCAACGGATCCCCCAAAAAAAGAAGGAAAGCACACACGGCTTGCCGCCAGAAAACCCGTCCGTCGGAGGGAGAGGGGGTAGGCAACCATATACCATCCTAGCTTCCACCGCGGACACGACCCAAAAGAAAAAAAGGAGACTTCGACCTAAGCTCAAGAAAGAAGGCTGTCCGTGGGGGGGGGGAAAAAAAAAAAAGGGCACCACTGGGAGAAACAGACGTTTACATTCTGCCGCACCCCGAAAGGGGGGAAACCGCCGACTTTGAATGGGAGACGTCACCGAAAAAAAAATCGCTGGGGGAAAAGGGGGATT
>Ga0179593_1416724_pt1 | contig 12428 bp, 11 predicted proteins | sample CZODoug2_1_08_16_FD_185931 | JGI IMG/M metagenome (GOLD analysis project Ga0179593, IMG submission 185931) | Vadose zone soil fungal communities from Angelo Coast Range Reserve, California, USA - CZODoug2_1_08_16fungal (PacBio error correction) | ecosystem: Environmental > Terrestrial > Soil >...
CGAAAGAGTTTCGCCGGAGCAATCTATTGGTGTACGGAGAATCGGGCCGCAAAAGCAAGGGAAAAAAGGGCGCCGGAAACAGCGGGAGGGGGAAATTGCTCGATGCCGGGGTCTTCTTGCTCTGGCCCTGGTCCTAGTTGTCGAGGAAAAAGAGGACATCTGTCGAGAAGAAGCAACCGGGGTGTGGGGTCGGCAAAGAACCTACCCAAAACGACGGGGTCCCAAGGGGGAGTGAAGATTTCCAACGTGGGTTTTGCTTAGTTGGGGGGGCGAGGAACGACAGGAGAAGAAGGGGGGGCGAACCTCCGGGTGCAAGAACCCGGCTTATCCGTCCGGGACGGGGGGGAGAGGGAACTTCGGCGGCTTCCAGACCCTGCTGTCCAAGGGAAAAAACTCGGAAGGGGAAAAAGTGTCTTCCCCTAAAAGGTGACACACGGCGGGGAATCCCGACCAAGAAAACTAATCGCCGCCCCAGCAGGGTACAATCGAAAAAAAAAAAAAGGAAAGACGAAAAATCCCTTTTCAGGGGAACCGAACAAAAACCTTACCGAGGGACAAGGGGTGGGACGAAAAAGAAAAAAACGGCCAATATCAAGCGCGGGGGGGGGAACTTGGGCAAAACGCTTGAGGACCGGCAGCTGCAGGGATCCGCAAAACGGGCTATAGAAGTTCGTGACGTGGACGGAAAAAATTAAAAACCCAGCCACCTGCCTGCTGTCTCAGAACGGGTCAAGGTCATGCTCGCCTACCCGGAGAGAGAGGAAAAGTCTGCTGGGGAAGGCCGAATGCAAAACATTCAACCGCCAAAGGGAAGAGGGAAAAAAAACCCACGAGGAAACTGCTTGATAGCAAGGGTCACCCGAAATGAGGGGACCAGCCAGGGAGGAAACTTCTATCTGCGCGAAAGTCCGTCCCGGTTCGCTAAGGTCAAAGGAAAGAAAAAGAAAAAAATCCGAAGCAGAGGTACGGGAGATGAAGACCGAGAACCGTCCCATGAGTCAGTGAGCAGCCAGAAGTTCGAATAAGGGGAAAGACCAAAGGATACGGAGGGTTGCCGGGCCGGCCCGTAGGTGGGGCCGATCAAAATGGAGAAGGGAGAGAAAAAGGGGTATCACAGGAAAAATGCTGGCGAACTTTCACAAAGCCAAGCGGGAGAAAAAACCTGATGAACTGATCCGGAACGAGACAGGGAGAGGGAAAACCAAGTTCCAGAAAAAAAAGGGAAGGGGCGAAGCACCGTCTGATAACGAGGGGCGGCTGGGTTATGGATGCCGGGCCTTTGGAGGAAAAACTTTTTTTATTCCTATTTCAGCAGCTGTCAAGAAGGGGAAAAACCCATAACAAGAAAAAAAGGCGGAAAAGTCGAGTCAACTGGGAAAAAAACGTGTAACCGTTCTACCCTTATCTGATGGAGAATACTTGGACAAAAAAACAGTGCAAAAGGGAAAGGGGTTGGGGAACAAGTTGCGCACGTTCGCCGAAAATGACCAAATAGGGCCCTTCCAGAGACAAACTAATCCAGGAGAACCTGGAAAGGGATGGGGAAAGGGCTCCTACCAAAAAATGGAACCGCCGGGAAACCGGTTTTTCCGAACTCGAAGGAGCGTGGGGGTGGCAAGCCCCGGCCCAAGCCGGGCGAAAGCCGAGAAGGGAAGGAAAAACGTACTACACATCAGAGGCGGCATGAAAAACGGGGAGGCCTCCCAGTTGCTACCTGGAGGGGACCCGAACCATGTTCCTCCTCCGTAAACATGATCGCGGGGACTGGCACTAAAGGAACGAAACCGCCCCGACCTAATCCGGGACTACAGTTGGTTGAACCAAAAGGAGAATCTTGTCTACCCCGTTCCATATCGAGGCTCGGATGGAGACAAGGGGGAACAAACTCCACAACCTAAAGGGAACCAATTGGTCAGGGGTATCTCTGTACTTTGGGCCTGATCCGAAAATTCGATGGGAAAACGATTCCTCCAGTTGGGTCCTCTATATGGTGGACAAAGTGCAGGGACACTGCACCCGGAGCTCAAGCGCTGATCAAAAAAAAAAGTTAAGAAAAAGGGGGGGGAGGGGAGAGTCAGCCCAAGGAGTAGGGCGATCTTGGGCTCGGCCCAGGGCAAGCCCGTCTCCTTGCCACGTGGGGAAAACCCGGCTATGATCTAAAAAACAACTGATGAGAAAAGGAGAGAAGAGGCGGCGCAAAAGGACTAGGGGGGACTCCCGGCCCACAGGGTTGAATACGCCCGAAGGAGAGGGGGGCGACTCGTTCATCACAATTAGCCCATAGGAGGGTCTGAAGACGCGCTTTGCTCAAAAAGGGGGGCAAAATCCTCCAGGGCGTAAAAAGAGATACGAGGGAATCTGATAAAAGTTCTCAAAAAAAAGCAAAAGGGGGGGGGGGGGGTTCAAAATCAGTTATTTGTGTGGGGAAGGCATTTGGGGCAGTGTGTCCTCAGGGAAAAGGAGGGGAAGCTGACGCCCCTTCACCAAGGAGGAAGCAACATTGGAAACTCAGACGTCACCCTATCGCTTGGCAGGCAAGCAATGCCAAACAGCCACGAAATTTGTCGCGGGAGGACTGAGCAAAAAAAATCAACATAAGGAAAGAAAGTCGAGGCGGGACATCCCCCGGGCCGCGTCCAGATGAAAGGTGTAGAAGGGGCCGCCAATAGGCGGTGCCGGGGAAGTCAAAAAGGGAGGGAGCTGGTAATTCCAAGATCCTCGAGTTTGAAAGAAAAACCTCGGCCCGCAGTGGAATGGTAGAGCCAAAATCCCTGAAAGAAAGGAAGTTACGGTAGTCGAAAACGGCGAAGAAGCAACGGCTGGGAAGGTGGAAAATCGGCATGTTAAAGGAGAGCAGTTCAGGGGATCCCCAGATTCCGACGTCCGTTGGATAGCAGAAAAAAATGGAACACCGGAAAGGGAAGTTGAAAGATTGAGGTCTTGGGGGCAAAAGGACTGCGAAGGAAAGAATTGCTGAAAACGGACGATAGCGGAAAAAAAACAGCATTCAAAAACAGAACATCCCGACCCAGATCACCGATTTAGGGCCCGAAGGGTCAACGCAGGGGAAACCGGGGGGGAGAAAAAGGGGGGGGGGAGCACCCAGACCAAAAAGGGAACGGTCGCGGCGGGACATAACTATCGTGGGGCGATGATGGAAACAGGCAGGTCACTTCGTATAAGTACAAGGACGAAAAAACCGCGCGCAAGATCAAGCCCGCCACGCCCGGGTAAAGGAATATACGCCGAGTCCGGGACCCATTCGGATAGCGAAGGCCGTGCTCCTTGAAGAAGGGGAAGAGTCTCCCTTCCGGTATAGATGGCTCGCGGATTTAAGGGAAAAACAAAAATCAGAGAGATAGCACCAAACGTCGGAGCTCGTGGGGTGACCGGGGCACACCCAAGACCATTGCCTGGGGGAAAGAAATTGGCAGGGGGGGAACAGGTCAGAAAGTCAGGGCGGAAAGCTGAGGAAGGCTCCGGGGCCCAAGAGGAATGGAAAGGTTGGTACGCGTCCGATTAAAGGGGAAGGAAAGGGGTAAGACTCCATGTACTGAGGGGTAAAAGTTCGCGCCCGCGGACCAGTAGGGAGAAAGAACGTGCCAGTCCCCAACAATATTGGGTCGATGGGGGGAAAATGTGGGGCCTCATTATTTAAGGTAATGTTAGTTCAAGGGAAACGGCTTTCGTCGGGGAAATGTAGATTGTACGAAGGGGCTTGAAAAACTCTATGTGGCTTCGTGGGAGGGAGGCTCCAACGCAGGTTGGGGGGAGGAACGCAAGCTGTAATAATAACGAACCGGACAGCAAATGAAGCCAAAAAAAGAAGGGAAAGAAGAAAAACCCACCTCGGCAACGGTAAGCCGGTTTTGTGCCCACCGCCCAACGGAGGGGTCCGAGACTGACGAAAACACAGAACAAAACCAGATCTCAGTCACTTCAAATGGGACTTCGGGGAAGACCGGGGCAAAGGACAGGGGGGTGTCGCCTGTAGAGCAGTAGCGAGACCGTAGGACCAGGCAATGCACCGCGAAGAAACAGAAGAAAAAGGAAAATCAGCTAAACGAGATCAGCGCTGGGCGTGGGTAAGAGGTCGCTGTAACACCATCGATCAGCACGGCGACGCCAGAGAATAAAACACAACAAAAAAACGAGAGGAGGGAAAAAGAGAAAAAGAGCATCAAAGATCATTCGAAGGAGAAATCACGGCCGAAATCCGGGAAAACACAAGAGCCGCGATGCGCAAATCAATCGACCAAGGCCCGGGGAAACCAGATTACTTCTTGCGGCCTGGGCCTACGGTGACTGACGAAGAACAAGACGAAAAAGAAGCAGTACCTCTGAACAACTTGGTGGGGCCTGCGAGAAGACACCTGGAAGGTCCATGTGGAGACTGCGGGGGTGGTTGCGGAAAGATTCTTGAAATGATGTCCCGAATAAACAAAGCACCACGTTTGCCGAAATAAAAAAAACGGGGTGGCACAACCTCCCGAGGAACGGGTGAAGCCGGTGGTGGAGAGGGATCACTGCAATGGTACAAGCAGGGGCTAAAAAGCGCGTGTTGCGTCAACGAACGAGTTGCGCGTTGAAAGGGCCAGACATCGACGCCAGACACCTGGGACCACCAGTAAAAATAATCCGGAAAAAAAGAGTCAGAGCCGTTTCCTGAAACCGTCAACCCCGCAGACCTTCAATATACTCTGGACGACAGGGGCGAAAATCAGGCCCAAGAAAAAACCTGAAAAAGCGGGGAGTACTAGCTCCACGGGGAGAGCCGCAAACCGAGGAGGTTTCCCATGACGTGAGTGGGACCGCTAACTCAGAATCAAAGAGAGGCTACCAAAAGTCAAGGGCAACTCATGGGAAAAAACAACTTGAAAACCTCAGGAAAACGATGCATCCTACAATGCGAGAAAAAATGGGTCACTCCTAAAAATGTACACCCACAAACTGCCAGTGGGATGAGCCCAACTCACCCGCCCCAGAAGCGCCGAAGGGATTGGACAATACTATCTGTCAAAAGATAGGGAAGAAACCCCCCTGGGGAGTAAAAAACCTGTGGCCACCGAATCTCAGCCAGGAACACAAACTGTACGGAGAGGAGAAGAACCAATCATAAAGGGGGACGACACCACAAGGGGAAACATAAAAGGTTATTTATATCCGAAGGGGGGGACAGAAAGGGAGGTGCGAGGAGGATTATGACGTTAAAACAAGCGGCTGTCCCACGTGGTCGGGGGATCGCGCAGAAAGGGGGGGCTCGCAGCGGGGGGAAAAAGAAGGACTTCCTAAAACAGTGAACCTGCGTGCTCTCAAAATAAACAAAAAAAAAAAAGGGAAGACGTCTCCGGCACGCGAACGAAAAGGACGTGGCAGAAAGTCATCCCCCGGTCAGCCGCCTCGACAACATGGAACTGGGGGCGAAGAGAGAAATTTTAGAGCACTAGGGAGTACCTACCAATTATTTTCCCTATGCAGCAATGGGGAAAGGGGACCTCAAACAACTACAATCAAAACAAGTGGTATGAATCCGTAGGCACATAGACGGGAACCAAATGAGGAGGAATGGATCCCACCCCGATTCAAGAGCCGACACGTTTAAAGGGACAAGCCCCCGTTCGAGGCCATGCCAGGCCGGCGTAAGCACATTCGCTCAGGGAGGACGGACCTGAAAAATTAGGTGTACTCTGGGAACAAGGGGACAAGACCACATGGACGCGGCGAGTTTCTATACAGCGAGGGGACTTGGGGAAAATTTCCACCATAAGCGACTGCACTACCGCCGGGTGGAAGGGCGAAGGGACTCATCATCATTCTTGCTCCCCGGGGACCGCAAGCCCTATCAAAGATTGTGCATCAACAAGGTGGGCCCGCAGAAAGCGGCAAAAATTGAAAGCAAACTGGCTGCGAATGGCGCCTAAAACACTACTACGGAAAGCTGTTTCGAAGGGCATGAAGGACGGGGCCAGTTTTCCAAGAATCCAATGCTTCAGGGTTCAAAATCAGAAAATGAAAATACAAAACCTAAAAAAAGCAGGGTTGTGGGAACACAGGGCCTTCGGAGGGGTGATCCGACGTGCTTGGGGGTGACCGAATTAAGAACATTAATGTTGTGCCGAGTGGGAGGGGAATGTCACTTTAAATTGCAGATCAAGCGCAAAAGTTATCAAGGCCTAAGGTTCTAAAGTGGTGAGAAAGGAATAATACAAGCAGGCCATTGGTCGGACGAATCTTCAATGGAAACCCAATCGGGCCAGGACTTCCAAAGCCACCTGCAAAACGAAGCAAGAAAATCAACCCGACAAAACCGGAAGGATGGATCGCTAGCGGCGGGTCAGTTGCACGCAGGGGACGACAAACCGATGCCGGGGTGGGCCATGAAAGCAGACGAAAGAACTATGCTCCCATTCAAAAAAAAAAAGTTCCATAGAGAAGAACGCCGCTTAGCAAAGCTGTCACACACTGTCAAAAACAAGGGCGACACATATGATAAGTCCTCGTGGAGTCAAATCAGGTTGGAAACGCAACCACCAAGGGGGGGGACACAAAGCGTTAGTTGGGGGGGGTCAGTTGCGATGCCAAACAGCTATCTGGAACGGAAAAGGGAGACCAAAGACAGGCGAAGGTTGGGCTTAGACGCGAAACAGCTTTGCCAAGTGAGGGAGGGCACGAAAGCTGCGAAACAAAGGAAGGAAGAAAATGTGGTCCGCGGCGGCTTCAGCCATGGGATCAATAAAAAAACGGCCAACCGAGCCGACCCTGAAAGGACCCCAAACATGATGATGGGGAGGTAAGAAAGGCGGTGCAGAACCGGGGGAGAAAAATTGCCAAAGGAAGTCCTCGGAGGGTTTTATAGATCGGCCGAGCAACCATGTGGGTAGGCGTTTGATATCCGCTCCTGCTAAACAGGTTCCTCCGGAAGTGAGAGGGGTTCTAAAAGCACGTGGAATGGGCCCAAGCAGAACTGAACGCCCAAGGGGAATTTTCCTCTGTGGTGATGAGCGATCTGGGGGTCCTCATAAAGTTCGCGTACCAACCCCTTTATAAGCTGAAGAACGACTTTCACCGAGGGAGGTATGGGGCTTAGGTAAGGCAAAAAGCATGCTAGGGAATCTAGGGTTTGGGGGGTGGTTTAAGCGTCATTCATCCAGAAACACCCTCCCATCGACAGACAGAATAGGGCAAGCAAGTGGTCAAAAAGGGGAGAGTGTGGAAACTCAAAGGATCCGGGGGGGGGAACGTTCGGGCATATGATCGGCTAGTCTGATTAGTGGAGAGAAGCAGGTTCACGTTCGTATGAATTACAAAAGAGAAATCCTTTAAGAAAACACCCACGGCGCCGGGGTAAGGGAGAAGGTCAGAAAGACGGTAATACAACGTTTTCTTTCTAGGCGAAACGGAAGGCGGGGTCCTCCCCTTGAAAAACGAAAGCCCTGTCGGGGACCGGAGAATAACCGCCCGGGGAGACGGGTCGGGGGGCCTTTCGAGACCAGGATATATCTCGCAAATAGAAGACGGGCAACAGCCACGGGGAGTCGCTCGTGGCAGGGTGGAACCGGCTCATAAAACACGAGTTTAAGACAAATAGGGGGGTGGGGACAAGGTCTTCGCTTCGCGCGGGAAGGAGCGGAGGAGGTCAGCAACTCCGCGCGAGAGCATGACGCTGGGGTACGCGCCAAAAGGTAACGGTTCCGGGAAAATCAAGGAACTTGGGGGAGGGGAACTCACTGCAGCTGCAGGGTAGGTAATCCCATCATAGCCTTCCAGTAAAAAAACAGCACACTGATATGTCGATGGTTGTCAACCACTGTGAGCCCGAATATAAAAAGGTAAGGGGAAAGGTGGCGGCGAGCTTAGACCGTGAATCTGATGGAGAGGGGGGACCCTGGCCTGGTTCACGGCGGGGAGGGGTCGGGTAGGGAGTGCTCCCCGCCGCAAGCCTGTGAAAATGGGGAACAGAAAAAAGGGCAAATAACGGGAAAAAAGCAAGTAACGGAGTCCCACATACGAACCAAAAACCCGCGGCAACACAACAGGAAGCCTGTAGGGGGGTGCACAAAACTGGGGGAGAACAAGTACAAACGAAACGATAGAAACCAAAATCAAACACAAGGAAAATCGGCATCTCACATGGTTTAGCTCCGGGCCGAACACACACAAGGTCCGTCCGTTAGAGCAGGAAAGCATACAGGGGTCGGAGACCGGTAGTGGACCAGGAGACCGCGTAAACCGAAACAAAACGGGGGGCGATCTAATGGGGTCCTACGATCTCCCTTGTACTCATCCGTAACACCGATTATCTACCGCGAAGAGCGGAGCGCGAGCAACAACAAAAAAGAAATGATCCGTTCGGCAAAGAAGGGAATCTCGCGCATCCAATTGCCCGGAGCCGCTGAGATGGGTGTGTAAAGAAAAAGAAGTGTCCCACTCCAGCATGCCATCTCCGCCGAGCGAATCGCCCAAGTCCAAGGTTGCTGCTCCCGGGTGTTGCAGTTCCGCCGTGGGGGAACCTGGGTCAACGTTCGACGCCGCGATGAAGAGGACTCAGGTTAAAAGGTTGGGGGGGTCTTCGCGAATCACACCGGACGTCCCAGGTGACTGGGTCCAATTCCTGGTGGCTGATCGTGTGACGATCGGTCGGGCGAACAATTTCGCCCAGCTGGAACGGGCAAACACCTACCCTTCAAACACCCGTTTGCCGCGGGGTGTCCTCGTCTAGAAGCAGAGTCCTGATGGACGTGGTCCAAGTATTCTTCCAGAAACAAAAGGGGGGTTGAACGTCAAAAAAACTAAGTTGCGGCGGGAGAAGACCGATCTCATCAGCACCCTGACCAAAGCCAGGCGGACAATCTCCCATCAGATCAACGGCCGGGCCCTTTGTAACAGGGGTAACAGAAAGGTAAACCTTCAAGCAAGGGCGAACAGGGGCGATCACAAGAATAAGCTGTGGGAGTCCATCCGCATGATGGAATTACGCAAAGGCAGGAGATCCGACCTGAGTTAAGTGGACGTGAAAAAAAAGAACACCCCAACCGCTCTGACGAACTGGAAAAAGACAAACATCGGCATGCTTGCGGCAAAATAAAAAAACAGCGCCCCCCCCAAGGAGGCACGGGCGTGGAACTGCATAAATTGGGGGGTCCTGCTCATTACCAACCAACTGCCAGTGGTGATAGCCCCGGCACAAAAAAAACCGAGACGCGGAGGCGTGCAATCAAACCCTTTACTGAGGGGACCTCATATTCCTCGCGAAAAAAGGTGAAAAAAAAAGTCACCCGAGGGACGAACCAATCAGGTAACTAAAGAATACAGGGGTCACCGAAGAAAGGGGTAGCACGCCAGAGTCGGCGAAGTTGAAATACAACGTCTAGCTGGGAAACGGTACCGGCGTAAGTGCCAGGGAAGGGGAATAAAAAGGATGAGGTATGAAACTTTACCTTCGGGAACCCTGCTGCTAAACAAACTACATCGCAGCGGAGACCGGTACAAGGAAGCGAACGGGAAAAAGGGAGCTGTATCACAAATCTCAAACAAGTCCGTAAGACCTCGACCCTAACTGAGGCAGCGGGAACCCGGGCAATGGATTCAGGATCTCTTTATAAACGAGCAATGGGTCATCCAAACCTGTGCAAAGATCAAGAACATCCAGAATCCACTCAGGTGACCGAAGTCGTCGAAACCTAATACCGGAAACCGTAGACTTCGGCGGAAATGGATTCCGAAGGAAAACTCGAAAAAATACCAGCTGAAGGTTCACAGGGGACCTTGGGAAAAAAACCGCAGGTCAAAGTGCCATTCACTAAAAAAATCAATGGAAAAAAAGTCAGGACCTTTTCCTGAATTGAGGGGGGCTGGAAAAAGACACAAAACACAGAGGGAAGGGAGGTTTTCTTAAAAACACTGAGTGATGCTGGGTCAAAAAAAAAGAAGGTCCCAGACAAACTCCCTTGTCCTACGGACCGGCAGGTGGTGGGAGCCATTACAACTACAATCACGAAATGCCGACGGCCTTGGGCCGACAAAAAAAGTGGGGGGACTGAGGTCCTCATGGGTGCCGAGAGCGACAAATTATACTCGTGGAGGGCGGAGCGCCGGATAACCCGACCACAGCGACGAAAGCTGACTTTATAAGGGAAGGGGGACCACGGAAAGCTTGGGTCTACTTACTTTCCAACAGTCCCGAGGCAAGAGACCAAGCACGACCCTGGGGGGAAACGCTCCCCCACACTCACGAATGCACCAAAGGGTGAGAGCCTTTGTTAAAGGAACTTAGTGGGAAAGGCTCCGCGAAAAGAGAGTAAAAACAAGTCTGGTCCGCCGAGACTTGAAACCTAGTTTCGGGCGGTGCGGGAAACTGCCCGGAGGTCCAGTGAAGAAAACGACGAACTAACATGGGGGTTGAGGAACCAGAGGCCAGGGAGGATTCATGGACCCGAAAGAGGGCCCGGGAAAACTGAAAAAAAGGACCTCGACAAGTCCCTCCAAAAAAGGAAGAAAGAAAAAAAAAAAGCGTCCCGTTGCAGCCTCCGGGGGCCGCCCGGCAACCCCGAGACGTGAATGAGAGCGCAAGTCGGGGGGCGAGTCTCTCGTGCAAAGTCACACATGTGGCCCAAACAAAGTGTGCTCCACGGGGGGGGGCCCTGGCCAAACCAGCACAAAAGAGAGCGAGACAAATAAGAAAAGGAACATCGATCGACACACAAAAAAAGAGGGACAACAGAAAGATCAACACCCAAAGAGTGTCCACAGCGGGGGGGAGTTGTGTAAGAATGTCAGTGGCGGAGATCCTCGCATCGCGAACGCCCGACAACTGAGGGGGACCCGGAGACTGAAAAATTCCGTAGGGACCAGCCGGGAAGCACCTCAAGCAAAGAGGTGGGGGTGCGAGCCGGCTCGGCAAAGGGGAAATAAGAAGGCTCTCCCCTGCGCTCCCCGGCAGCCACGCATGATTGATGGTATAAGGAAAGGCCGTTGCGGCGTGCGGCCCTAGGTAGAAAAAAAAGGGAAAAAGCCTCGCTGTTATGACGCATGGGACAGTTGGTAGGCCAAGGGGGGAAGCCTGACTCAGGAAACATCCCATCCGATGAAGTCAATTAACGAAGGGCCGCGAACGAAAAAGGGGGGGACAGCCTGGGAAAATGCTCTTGAAGAGGTGACCCCGCCCGGCGTCGGGGTCCGGGCGGAAACAGTAGAAGACCCCTGAAAGAGGCTCGACGACTAGGTTCAAAAAGAAGGGCGATGGTAGTTGAGATTAGGTTGCACCGGAGGGGAAGAGGGAAATGATGGCACGGGAGAGAAGCTTCCTGCATCAAACAGACAGAAAAACAATCGAGGAAACCAAGGAGGAAAGGGCGAGTGAACGCAGAAACGGGAAAGGAAAAAAAACAGGAAGTTGGACGCTTCGGATCATGAACGGAGGAGGCTGAGAAAGTTTTTCTAGAGTAACAGGCAGATAAGAAGGGCGAAAAAAATCCCGAAAACGAAACTTGAAGAAAGCCGCCTAGACGACCGAACCTCTAATCTAAGATTGGGGGGGGGGCTTGGGAGTCCCCGTAACGTTGAACCGGCGCCCTCTCAGGCAAAGATACACCGGCGCTGACGGATGAGGGGGACACCCGGTAAAGTCGAGGAGGCGCAAAACAATAGATAAAAACCAACTAAAGATGGAAGGTTACCGGGCTCATCAGTAACGTTTGCCGTGGGTGAAGGAGTGGCACCGGTAACAAATGAGGGAGGGATTACAGGGGCGGGACCAAGCAGGATTTTGGTCAGCTAACACACGAAAGGACGCTGTTAACCTGGAAACCAGACGAGCTTAAAGGCCGGTCCTGCATTAACAGCCTGGCAAGGAGAGGGAGGTACACATCAGCGGAACTGCCATTCCCACAGGGCCCGTGGGTGTAATTTCAGCTCGGAGGGGAGAAGGGGGTTGTCTAGCGGGGGGGGGAACGCGTTCCGTCCGTGAATCGGGAGGAGATTGTTCCCAGCCGGGGGTGCGATGTTTCGTCGAATGTAGGAACAGCTCCCGCCCGCAAGGAAGTCGGACTGAACACGCGCTGTAATACGAACCACCCGGTGTACAAAAATTACTGTAGCAGAAGAAGGGAAAAAAACCCCCTCTTCACGGACCGGTAGGGGGTTACCCGGGGGGTCCCACGCGGCGATGTCACGCGATCGAAAAAAAAAAAATCCACATAATCGAAAGAATCCACATGAAGAGGGGGGGGGTTAGACTCAAAAAAAAAGGACCACACCCAAATTGTAGAGTAGAGCATCTATAGCAGGGTGACGAGGACAAGGAAGTCCACACGCGAAGAAAAACAAGAAGCACCGAAATGGGGGGGGGGGGGCCGGCGAATCGAAAAGGGAGGGGGCTGTGTACCGATTGGCCGTACACCCAATAAAAAAAGCTCCCGAAGAGACGCGCT
>Ga0179593_1535350_pt1 | contig 12428 bp, 19 predicted proteins | sample CZODoug2_1_08_16_FD_185931 | JGI IMG/M metagenome (GOLD analysis project Ga0179593, IMG submission 185931) | Vadose zone soil fungal communities from Angelo Coast Range Reserve, California, USA - CZODoug2_1_08_16fungal (PacBio error correction) | ecosystem: Environmental > Terrestrial > Soil >...
AAATGTTCCATTTTCGAAAAACCGAAGAAGAAAAAACTCCGGGAAAGAAAAAGATGGAAAGTAAACTAAGGAAATGTCTAAAAAAAAGAATAAGGAACCGAAGGGAGGCCCATTGATCGTAATGCGCTCCATTGCGGGGAGGGTGTGGGAAGTGAGGGGGGAGTTGGGATCTCGAGGTACGCGGGAACTTCATTGGGGAGGACAATAGAAAAAAGGGTGAGCGAAGAACGAGTCCATGCAAACGACCTCAAACGGGAGAAGTAAAAATCAAGGGGGGCAAAAAAGAATTAGCATCATCTCTTCAAAAAGGGAAAAGATGATCGCGGGGTGAGGAAGGGGAAAAACCAGGTCTTCCGGGAGCCCAAGAAAGACGAAAAGGGGAGGGGGGGGGAGTAAATAGAACACCTTCCGTATCGAAAGAGATAGAACCTCAGGCAAAAACTTGGGAAGAAATTGAGGAAACCCGATCAGGATCCTTGGTTAGTCGAGGGGAGAAGGGGTAGTGCATCAACACTTATAGTTAGATCCTCGGGGGGGGCACCGGACGGACTCCCGGCGGAAGTGATTACCACGAGGGAAAAGCAAAGAAAATTCACGTAAGGGCTGTGAAGTTCACAAAAGAGAAGCAACCTCCTTCAGCAGAAAAAGGGTGTTAAAGGAAAGGGGGTTAAAAGGGGGGATATTCCGAGACACGTGCGACAAGCCGACACCAATGTTAGTGTTAAAACCAGAATCCAATTCCGACCTAAAGAAAAACAATGTCAAGACGAAAGAGAACAAAAAGAAAAAGGAAACCCAGAAGAAGGGACAAAAGAGTAACACTTGCATAAGGGGGAAGAATTTTGGGAGGTGGGGGGGTGAAGGCGCAGGATTCAGAAAAATCGAGGGACTAAAAAAAAACTTCTTTATTAAAAAAAAACCGAATCAGGGGTCCAAGGCATTAATGAGGGGGTTGATTCCAGGGTATCAAAGGGGGTAGGTTGGAGGTTGGCTCATTGGAAAGGGATTAGGGGGGGGACGCACTAAGAGCTAGAAAAGAGGACAAAAATTGATCAAGGAAGGGTGCGGGGGAGGAGGGAGCAGCGAAAAAGACAGGGGGGGGCACTTCTATATCGAAAAAATATGAAAAGGAATTAAGAAATCGGCGGAGAAAGAGAGATTTAAAAAAAAAAACTCGTAGATGAACGGCTATCGACTAAAAAAAGGGAGAAGGGAAGGAGGAAGAGGGGGGGAATTTCAGAATTATGAAAGAAGGATGGGGAAGGATCGGAACTCAATCCTTCGGATTTTACACAAGGAGAATTGAGGAGGTTGCAATGACGTGGGAGAAAATTGGGAGGGGGAAAAAAGGCTACTAAGAAGCCAGGTACTGTACTGCCGGAATTTGACACTGAGAAAAAAAAAAAGGGAAAATTCGTAAGTCGGCTGGGGAAGCATAAAGGACGGGGGACATCCGAGGAGGCACAGGAAGGGCCGGAGGAGAAAAAAGGATACGGCTTGCAGTCCGAAAGAAAGGGGTCGAAGTAGAAAGGCGTTGACGCACGATAGACGCCCTACTGAATGAGAAGAGAAGTCCTCCATGGGCCTCGAAGAAAGGGGGAAAAAAAAGAGGAGAGGGGTCCAGAAAATTCTCACGAGGTCGTAGGGAACAACGAAAAAAAAAACTCAAAAGTGGGGAGGAAGAAGTCTAAACACTCAGGGGGAGGCCGGACAGGGGAAGAGTACGTGAGAACGGCCATAAAAATTGCAAAAGGGATAAAAAGAAGGGTGGGATTCATTGCAAAAGGTTTTGGGGGGGAGGTGGAAGGTTTCTGAAATCAAAATGGGTAAAAAAAGTGATGCGGGGGGGGGAGCGATATACGATTTGGGGGAAGGGAGGATAAAAGGGGTTCAATGAGATGGCCGCCCTGAGTTGCAGGGGGAGAAAAGGGGAGGCCGAATAAAGCACGAACCGGGGACGGGGGTAATCATTGTTGCATGGGAGACTGGGGGGGGAGGAAGAAGTAAAACGTCTGAAAAGTGGTTCAAAAAAGAAAAGGTCAAAAGGGGACCTATAAGATGTGAAGAGGGAAAGTATAGCGAAAAAAAACAACTTCGAAAATCAAAATTAAGAGGAGAACTGCAGAAAAAAAGGAAGAAACTAAAGCTACTTACCAAGACGGAGTAGGAAGAAAAAAGAGACAATAATTCAACAAGGAGGAAAAACAGGGAAGACGGGTCTTGCTTTGAAAGAAAAGAGAAGAAAGGGCCAGGCGCACAGTCCCTACGGGGAAGATCAAAAGGAAAAGGAAATAGGGTGAACAAAAATTCAACCCGGAGGACGCGGAAAAATCGGAAGAACCCATGCTAATACTTTTTTCAATGAAGAAAAAAAGTCTCAGAGAAAAGGGGGGGGGGGGTAAGGGGGGGAAAATGTCCTTGGAAAAAACGCCGTAAGAAGGGAAAATGGCTTAGGACGGTCAAAATGCGGAGCTTGAAAAAATGGGGGGGGGAGGGAGGGGGAGTTTACACGAAGGATGGGTGCTGCCCAAAAGAGCTTTGGGATTTTGCCAGGAGGGTAAACCATGTCTTACTTGTACGGGGGAGAAGGAGCGGCAGGGGAAGGGAACGGATTGTCGCCCGAGGAGAAAAAACGGGAGTTTGCTTACCCTTCAGAACTTAAGGATAGCCACGAAGGCATTTGGAGGGCAGATGACCGGCAGCGATGTTGCTGAGAGAGAAAAACAGGAAAGGGAGGGGAAACTCAAGAAGGTATGCTTCACATCAGGTCATTAATGGAAAGAAGGAAGGAACTCCGTATGGAGCACAAAAGATATTGGAAACCGCATGGAGACTTCAAAACAAGAGGGCAAAAAGGGAAGGAGTCCGGATTGTATCCAAGAGGGAGAACAAGAAGAGAAGGTATACTGAGAAACTCAAAGGGGGGACTCAATCTGAAGAGGAGACTGAGTCTGGATCGTAATGCCACAGAAAAGGAGAGAGAGAAAAGAAGAACAGCAGACGATAAATGTTTTTTGTTGAAATGGAAAAGAAAGAGGAATTCAAAAAAGGTGGCAGATCGGGGAGGATAGGAGACGGACGGGGTGGGGGTGGAGTTATCCTCGTCTGATGACAGGTAGGAAAATCGCACAGAAGGGGAGAAAGTCAGGAAAAGGGGCTTATAGCGCGCGGAGTTGCAAAAATCGAACTTTGCCAACCTCAGGAACAAAACAAAAAGAAGGGACAAATAAAAAAACGGGCAAGGGCCTTTCGTTGATTGAGGGGGGGTCCACAAGAAAGAAAAAAGGTGCGCCAGACCTGCGCGACGCCACAAAGGAAAGGAAATCAAAGAAAACAAAGTTCTGAACGGGCCGGCATCTGGACACCGGGGGTGCAACTTGAAAAGGGAGGCGGGTGTCGTTGGTGTTACGTGAGAGGGGAGGGGGAGGGATTTGAAGGGGGGGGATTGGGTAGATCGGTGACGGGAACGAATTCTGGGGGTTGTCAAAAAAGAACCTGAGGTACACGATAAAAACGATCAGGTGTACAACGGAGGGGGGGGAGAGGTTGAGGAGAGGGTCGGGGGGAAACTACGGCGGACAGAAAAAGAAATGGGAGGGGGGGGAGGGAAAGGTGTTTTTACAGCTTAAAACACAAGGTTGGGGACGGTCGAGAGAACTTGTAAAAAAAAGCATAGGATAGGCGGAATTCTCCGGAAGGGGGGGTTGGAAAGGAAAAGCAAAAGAGGGGGAAAAACCAGGACTTTTCTACAAAAGGAGAAAGGATCGAAGAAGGGTTCAAAAAGGGGGTAATCCCGGAACGGGACAGGGGAAAGGCAAGGAGGCTAGAAGAAGGGTTTGGTTGACCGCGAAAAGAAAAAGAATAATTTGGGGTTTAGAGTTCGACCTTTAGGGAAACACATGGTTCGAAAAGGAAAAATCCAAAGATCTTGACCAAGGAAAGATCTTCTTCTTCCAGTGGCTAAAAAAGGGGAGGAGGGTTAAAGAACTTTTTAGTCTGGGGGAGGGCGAAAGAGGGAATATAAATGGGGGTCTTGGCGAGCGCAAAAAAAGGGGCGTCAACCCGATCGGCAAGAGCTCTACCGAAATAACAAAAACAGCAAACTCAAAAAACTGCTCTCATACGCTCCAGGAGGTACAGGAAGAGTTGAATACTTCCTTGAAAATCAAGTGGGGGGAAAAAAAGAATAAATGAATTCATAGATTCGAAAAAACGGACTTGAAAGAAAACTGATAAGAATAGAAGAACCCAAAAACGGAGAGGGGGGGAGGGGAGGAGAGTAGGGGAACCAGTGAAAAAAGGGGACCGCCGAACTAAGAAGGTCAGGGGAAGATTACTACTTGAAGTACTAATTTGAAAAAGAAGGAGGCCTAAAGACAAATGAAAGTTAAGGGCCTCCTGAGAATTCGCGGAAAGAAGAAAAGTCTTTGGGAAGGGTGAAAAAGGTTGATAGTTTATCAGCCGTGTTCTCGGGGGCAAAACTGGGACTTTAACTCATAAATACAGGGGCACAATATCAAGAAAGACACCAGAAACACCCGTTCTTTAACCGGAAAAGCAAGGGAAAAATAGGAGAAGCAAAGAAAAGGGAAGTCTCCAGAGGAAACTTTAAATGATGGAATTGAAATTGGAGACAAAGGCCCAGGAAAAAAAAACGTTACTTTATAAAAGGGAAAGTCGGATATCAGAAGGACATGGTAAGAGACAAAAAGAGGGTCCGGCGTCCAAAAGGAAACAGGGAAATTGGGCCAGAAAAACTATAAACAAGAAAAGGGGGGGAAAGGCGTTCATCTCTAAAGGGGGTTGATGAAATCAAGGAGAAAAGACAGATCTAAGAAGTTTGTCACCACCGGGACGAACGAGTAAAAATTAAGTTTTAGGCTTTACCACAAATTACATCCGGGAGGGGAGGTTCAAGGGCTCCTTATTGGGGATCCTATGAAAGAAGAAGTAAAACCGCGAGGAAGAACAATGGGAGACTCTCCTTTTGGAGTGGAGAAAGGAAGGAAATGTGAATCGACCCAAGATTTCGTTAAAAGTCCTGGAAAAGGGAACCGACCGGAGAAAGTGTCACGAACAAGAAGACATGGCTAAAGGACACAAAGAAAAGAGTCAAAAAAGAAAAAGGTCACCCAGGGGAAGATTATAGGATTAACTGGGGAAAATGGGAAAATTGGGAGGTTGGTGGAGAGAGAAGAAAAGAAGCTACTATAATAGTCACAGGGGGGGAGAGGTAACAGACCTGAATTCTGGAGACTTGTCTCCTTGGGTTGGGGAAGGGGGTGGCTTTTGGACAAGGGGGACCGAGCGAGGTGGTCCACTTCCACGAAAGCTCTATCACAAACACGATTACAGAAAAAAAAGAAAACGTGCGCGGGCGGAGGAAAGAATCGAGGAGAGGAAATTCAAAAAAAAATGAGAGTAGAGGAAAAAATATATCGACTGCTGAGGCTTCGGAAAAAAAAAAGCTGTAGCGGCGGGGGGAGGCAGAAAAACTGCCGAAAGGCGAAAGCTAAGGGATAAGGTAACTCTTGGGGGTTAGACGGGAAAAAGGAGCGGGGAAGAAAATCGAAAGAGTTGGACCCCTGCGAAGGGCGCGGGGAAGGAATAGGAAGGGGGGAAGGGGGGTAAAGAATATTGCCATAATCCACTCGCTACGGTAGGGACTGATGATCAGCAGAAAAGTGAAGCTAAAATAGGAGTAAGGTTGGGCGCATCTCAAGAACAGGGACCCGGGGGGGAAGAGAATTCACCATGAATGTACTTCCGGGGCGGAAAGTAGCGTTCATTGGGATCACCGGGAGATTATCTTGAGTTTCAGAAAGATATAAAAATGACGAAAAATCGAAACCTTATCAGGGCAGAACCATAATACTACTAGGGTCAAAATAAAGGAGGCAGTAAAAAATTGAGAATTTAGGCCAACTTCCTAGGGGAACTAAACGTGGAGTGCAAAGGCCTTCTTAAAGAGAAGTGGAAATAATTCCATGGGAAGAATTCAAAGAGTCAGGCATGGTAAAAAGAGTGGCACCCTTTATGGGAGGAAATTTGCAAAAAGAAGGGGGGGTAAATGGATTTTAAAAAAAGGCAAAAAAGGAAATGGGAAAATCTTGGTAATGGGCGTGCCAAGAAAGTTAGAGGGGGGAGAGGAGGGGTTGAATGGTCGGCTCGGGGCGCCAGGAGGGGAAAGGGTCGTGCGCTCATCCGAAAGCAAAATAAACAGGGGAATCATTTGTTGGCAAACAGCGGGGATCAGTGAAAGGCGGAAAATAAGTGTTTCAGAGGCTACTCGGAAAGAGGAAAGGGAGTCTATAAATCACAAACAACGAGGAGGAAAGAGGAGAAGGCAACCACAGATCCCATCTTCAGAAGAGAAGTCGAAGGAAAAGAAAGGGGGTGAAAACGGGAAGAAGGAAACATGTCATTGAACAAGGGCCTACGGAGAAACCTGTTTCGGGAAAGTCGACCAGAAAAAGGCGAAATTGCCAAAATTCACCATAGCCCACCCATGGGAACATGCGAGAAGCTGGAGGCACGTCCATTCCTCATATATGAATGTGGAAGAAGAAAAAACATCAATGTTTGCAATGACAAAAAACTGCTCCAAGGGTGATCAAAAGCTTTTGGGGAAAAAGTGAAAAAAGAAGCAGTAAACCTGACTAGGGCTCGGTAGAGGGGAGGGAAAGCGAACTGAGAGGAATTTTCGTTGAACAGAGGAGAAGGGGAACCCTCTAAGAGGGAGGGGGGGCCGCCTTAGTAGATGGGAATTCTGACGGAGGGCTAGGGGTAGGTCTTCATGATTCGTTTGGTCCAAAGAATGCGCCCATCAGAGGAAGTTAAGAAAATTCAAGAACGGGGATAGCCCGGCCGTCCATTTCATGGAAAAAAAAAAAATGACGGGCAGCATGTTAGGGCGAGAAACCGGACCAAAGTGTTCCGGGGCAAAGGAACGGGACGCTTCTATCAAAGTAAAGGGCAGGGGGGGGCGCTGGGGAGGGAGAGGGGGAGAACGACGGGAAAGGGGGGAAAAGGAGAGAAAGAGTCTTCCGGGGGAGACTTATCAGGGTAATCTTCAACGACAATTGGGGGGGGAAACTTCATTCAACCCGAATAGCAGGGGGGTCCTCTGAAGGGAAAGGGGACGCATCTCTCTCCCAATCAAGGAAAGAATTCTCAAAACGAAACCCAGATTACGCAGAATAAGGTCCTTTTCATGGGGAAAGGGAAGGCAAAAAGCGACCGAAACGAACGAAAAATCGAGGTGTTTGGAAAGATTCCTTAGAAGGGGAGGGGTCTTGAGGAGGGGGAAAGTGGGTGGTTTTTCAAGCCAGCATCGCTGTGAAAAAAGGAAACCCAAAAAATGGGGGCAAGAGGGAGGTGGATGAGGCACGCAGGAGAAATAGCGTCGCTGGGGGTGGACAAAAATCGAAGACACAAAAAAGTAACCAAAACACTCGAAGGAAGCAAAAAAAGAAAAGAAAAGTGCTGGAAAAATTGGAGTGTGGAGAAAAAGCATCGTAGAGCGGGACTTTCGCCAGACTTGGGGAACGCGTAGAAAAAAAAGAACAATCAGAGGGCTTACGGAAAGACATCTCAACGGGTGAACTTTACGGGGGAATGAAAGGTGGTGTTGCGTATCTAGACGGCGGTTAGTTTTTTTTTGAGGTCGGAATGGAGAGAAAAGAGGGGGAGGAGAAATGACTTGGTGTCTGGAAGGCGGACAAAAAAGGGAAAGGAAACGAATCTCTGGGACCAAGGGCGAAGGAGGCGGTGGCGGAAACCTACGGCAGAGAATGCAGCGTAAAGTAAGGTGATTTCCGGGGTACAGGGAAAAGTGCCAAGCTGAAACGCCGGTGCAAGGCGCTAGAAAATGAGAAGTTGTGGGGAAAAAACACGAGGAGCAACTCTTTAGCGACAGATCCTGAGAGGAGAATAGAAAGTGAGAAACCAAGTGCCGTTGTCGGCCGGAAAAAAAAGTAGATCCAGAGGTGTGAAAGGGCTAAGAAAGAGGAGCAACAATGCAATTGGTGGGTGCGTCTCCTGTGAATTAAAAAGGGGAAATCACAAAAAAATAAAAAGCGAGAATCCAGAAAGCGTGACGCAGAATCAGGGGGCTGAGAAAATTGGATTTCCAGTAACGAAGTGTTATTGGGGGGGGGTTAGGGAAGACGCTGTTGTCTGTATATGTGAAGGGGGAGGAGATGAACCTGCCGGGACACCCGATCGGGAACGCGCTAACCAGCAGACAGCGCCCAAAAAAAGAAACAACAAACGGCGCGCATCGCGAAAGAAGATTCCCTAGGTACGGGAAGGGAGGGGTCGCTTGGCAGACAGCCGGGAGAAGAGTAAAAGTAGGCAGGGCGGCGTCGCGGACCTGGGGCAACTGGAACGGAAAAGAAAGCGAGGAAAAAAACTTCGGAGAGAAGAATAATAATGAAAGGGGAAGTTTGGGGGAGGTCTAGGAGCCAGCGACTAGAATGGACTCCGAATGAATGCAAAAATCTTCTAAAGGAATAAAGCAATGTCTAAAAAATAAAGGTAGGGCCTCTGGAGAGTGTCAGCACAATTAAATCTTTGGGCTGGTTTTGTAAGGTGCTGGACTGGGAATAGCACTGGGAGATGGGTGCAACAACGGCATGTACTGCATCCTGACCAAAGGAAAAAACGAGCATCCAGCAAACACTACCTCACAAGGGACCCGGAATCAAAGGGGGTTAGCCCAAAATAAGGGGGGGAAGAAGCTCAGTGGGGGGGTCCAGTCTCTCGGAAGAATGGGGAGGGAAAAGGGGGGTAAACAAATTCTAGAGAAACCAAGTCAACGCGTGTAGGAAAAAGGGTTTAAGAGATCAATAAACCCCTGGGTTCTCACCGCGGGGGAAGATAAAGCAAAGGCCGGGCTTTCTAAGGGGAATTACCGCCCAAAGGGGTGCTAAAGCTTTGGCGCGCCTGTTGTATGGGAAAACGAAAAGATTCAAGAGCCGACTGGGGCATTGGGGGAAACCGGAAATCGCAAACGACATGCGGGCTGTACCACTCAAGGAACAGGAAAAAGTAAGGAGCACAGCCGTAGTTTGACAAGGAGAAAAATCGAACCCAAAGCCAGGCATGACGCCGGGGGGTTCAGACCGGGTTTATCGTGGTAGAATGACAGGGGGGGGACCATAAAAAAACCAAGATTTCTGTTAAAAAACGAACCGATCTACTCCTAAGTCACAGAAGGGGAATACAGACACGACCTTCAAGGGAAGAATCCTCACCCAACAACGACCAAACTCTAAAAACAATAACCTCAATTGAAGGGGGGGTAAACAGTTGAGATCGGCACAATGACTTTGAAAACTGGATGGGGCGGTGGTGGGGCAAAAAAAGTCAAAAAGAGGGATCGGGGCCAGAGACAGAAAGACAGCTGACGTCAGCGTGGGGGATGAATGTCGCCGGGGGTTTGGGGTTTTTTTGGCTGGAATAAAGTGGGACCAATTCAAGTAGGGCCAGAACAAAACGCGCGGAGCACAGAGATTACATAAAAAAAAAGATAGGGGTTCGCTTGGCGAAAAAGGGAAAAGAGAGCTGGCTGAAAAAAAAGTTCTCTCGAAGAAGATATAAACTGCGGAAGGGGAATAAAAGCGAGAGCTTTTCGGGAACTCTATGAACTGAGTGGAGGGCCGCAGGGATATAAGGGGGGATCCTTAGACTCGAGGTAACTCAAGGGGAGATGCAAAACTGATTGGCGGGCGGGCCTTTGCCGATCCGGAAAGGAAGGGGACTGAGAAGGGGGGGCGGGAGGGGGAATTAGTCATAAAAATGGGAGTTGGGGAGAAGGGGGGGGGAGAGACTAGGCGCGCTGACAGCTTCAAGACGAATGGAAAAAGGGTAAGTAAAGGGCGAAGAACCATCAAATTCTGGACTGGGGGAAAAAAAAAACGAAAGGGAAGGTACAGCACCATTCAAAAAAAGGGAACTAGTAGACCTGAGGAGGGTCCGGCAAGGTAAAATGCAAAAAAAGTTAGCTTTGCCGAAACTAAACGAAAAAACTAAAGCGCCTCGTAGACCGGGGGACTAGAGAAGAGCTGGGGGGGGAAATCAAAAGCGCTAGAGCAGAAAGGGGGTAGTCACGCTCGGACGCCGCACCGGGAAAAAGCCGTCTCAGTACGGGGGAGGGACGTTGTCTTACTTCGACAAGAAGTCAATGGAAAAAGATGTGGGAACCCTTGGAGCTTTGGGAACGGGGGAAAATGTTGTGTTTGTGAGGGGTGAGTGGGGAGGTTGACATCAAACCAGGGGGTCATCTAGTGGAATGGAAGTGCGAACAGACGAGTCGGTGATATTTGCTCATGGCGGGGAGGAGGGAAGACTTCAGGGCGGGATACGGATGCGTAAGGAGAAGCCCTAAAGGAGGCGGGGGGGAAACATTTTTAAAACACTTCTGTATTTGGGGAAGGGGATAAGGGTCATTGTTTTCGTCACGCGGAGATTGTAGATGGTGAGGTAGAACTCAAGAGGTAAAATGGGGAAAGCATCCACGTCAGAGGAGACCCTCTAGGAACGGTAACAATAATAAGTATTTGCTTAGCTGTGATTGGCACACAAGATGGCAAAAAAAGTTTGAAAGAGGAGACGAAAAAACTCATGAACTAGACAAGTGGGCCAATCTGGGGCCCACCACGAACATGTAATTCCCATATAAAGGGGAGCGTAGAAAGAAATGAAAACATAGATGAAGGGAGTGTTTGTGGGGCGAATCATGCGAACAAAAGGGTTGCAAGGAAAAAAACTAAACAATGAGCCGGGTGATCAAAAAGGTTTTGGAAATTGCATGGAGTTGGAAATACGATAAACCTTTCGACTGGAAAGCAGCTTGACCATCGGGAAAGGGGGGTACAGGATGTTTGACGACATCGTCGAATGGGGGATGGCCCGAGGCGCGTTCTTTGAGATGGCGCGTATAGAGTTCAAGCTGGAGAAGCTATTCGTCTTAATGGGGCTTCTAGCGTAGAAACACCGAAGACAAAGCATCTTAATGGCGGACCAAGGGAGAGAAAATAAGGTGACGGCAGGAACCAGGAACTGGTGTCAATCGAGAAATTGAGGCCGAAAAAAGCATTATGTGCGGGAAAGGAAGTGGCGAGAAGAGGGCAAAGGGAAGGGGCAAGTCATCGCGCCGACTTCTGGGGTCGACTCACCAATTTCCGCAGAGCGAGGACAGGGTGAAAACACGAGGTTGGGGAACCAGACTCGAACAGAGAGTGAATACTTCCCAAGAGAAAAAGGGACGGTAGACATTTTCGTCGACAAAAAAGGGAAACAGAAGAAGCCCACGAAAAGAGAGATTTGACTTCCGGCGGAAAATTACGGTGAGGTCCTCTAATCGCATGGAATTGGTGGAAGTGTCAGAAAAAAACAAATGTAAAAAACCGCGCACCGGCAGCGCTGAGGGAATTGGACGTGGAAGTGGCACAGACAAGAATCGGGTCCCCTATAAAACAGGGAAAAAAAACACAACACTTCTCACAATAGGGAACCACGCTGAAGAAGGCACAGGGAGCTATTAAGACAAAGCAGGCGTAGCGCTCTTGCGCCTACTGCGGGACGGCTCAGGGGAGAACTTGCCGTACAAGAAAAGGGGGGGAAAATGAAAACATGGGGGGCGCTTTGTTTTTTGCGTATCGAAGGCGAGGGGTAGTGGGAGGGGTTGATTAGGTGAAGGAGGCCGGGAACGATCTGGTGTCTGGACACCACAAAAAAAAACCACGGGAAAGGCGACTGTGAAAAAAAAGGGGGAGCCTGCAAGGGGCTTTTTAGGCTTGAGTTTGCTGCATAGCCACTGAAAAGTCAAGTGAAAGGGCACTACACGAATTCGGGAGCTCGGGGGGGAAAAGGGACATCGTATCGAGGAGGCTTCCCTCCGGTGTGTTTCAGCACGACAGAGTCTCAAAAGATGTTAGAGAAGGATAAGATAACCGCGGTAAGGGAAAAAGAGAGAGAAAAAACTGTCTGTATTGCGACCGCGGTGAATACGGGGAGGGATAAAAAGAAAATCTCCAGTACACGCTGGGGGGGCTCGGGAGAAAAGGGTCGGAAAAAGGGTCAAACATTACACACGAAAATATGAACATATTTGAGGGCGAGACGGCTGAAGAAGCTTCTAAAAAGGGCTTTTTACTAACGGGTGAGGTCTTGGGCTTGGGGGAAGAAGAGGAAGGGGACTTGCTGGGGACAGGACTTAGAATGGAAAACACACAGAAAAAAGCGTCTCTAACCAAGAAAAGCGCAAAAAGAACCAAAGATCAGAAAAATCGCAAAGCTCCAGGAGGCCCTAAAGTGACGTAGGAGGGAAGGGAAATAACAGGAATTGAGTTCATTTGAGATCAAGAGAGGGAATTGGAGAAATGCAATAGAGGGACGGGCGGACGTGCAACTGAAAGGGAGGT
>Ga0179593_1550859_pt1 | contig 12428 bp, 17 predicted proteins | sample CZODoug2_1_08_16_FD_185931 | JGI IMG/M metagenome (GOLD analysis project Ga0179593, IMG submission 185931) | Vadose zone soil fungal communities from Angelo Coast Range Reserve, California, USA - CZODoug2_1_08_16fungal (PacBio error correction) | ecosystem: Environmental > Terrestrial > Soil >...
AACTTCTGGGGGTGGGGGGAAAAAAATCCAAAAGAGGGAAAAGGGGGCTTTTTCCTCGGCAACAAAAAAAAAAGATAAAGGCCAATGGCACTCATGCAAGAGACGGAAGTAGAGCAAAGGGGGAACAGCGAAAAAACACTCCAAGGGGGAAAACGCAAATCGGAGACGGGAACCATCATAAGAGAACGTAACCACGTGGCTCAATAATCGGCCCCAACAACGCAAGGGAACAATTGAAAGGGCAGGGAAAGGGGGAAGCCTGGGCAGCGTCCGGAAAAGGGGGAAACATGATGCTGAATTAAACTAGTATCGCTTCGCTCAGGGGAGCGGGTGGGGGTCTGAAAAAAATGACGGGGGGCAGAATCAAAAAAGAACGAGGCAGCACACTGAACCAGCCAGCAATGGTGAAGAGGTAAGCAAAAGTGTAACCCCAACCAAACCCATTTAATCAAGACCAAACAAAGACCGAACTTGAAAAAACAAAAGGGGAGAACCTCTCCCTCTGGGGGAAGAGGTAAAAGCTACTTCCTAAAACCCATACTCAGAACATTTGACAACTCGCAAAAAAAATCAAATAGAGAAAGAAAGAAGACCACAGTTGGGCAAATCAAGAGGAGAGTCGGTATCGTGCTTTCTTTCCTCAACACTAGTCACACTATTTGAAAAGAAATACATAAAAAAGGAAAGGAATTCTCAATCCACTCCGAAAAAAAAACTTCATCAGGCTTCCCGGCGTTTCATCTTCCTTTATCAAAATTAGAGGATAATAAGCAACCCCTTAGAGAAAGGGATGTCGAGGAGTAGGAACAACGCTTCAGGGAGATTTAACCCTGGACGCCATAGACGAAGCAAGTGATCGTTGGCAAGGGGGGGACACCAGAAGGGGGAAAAATTTTGGCAGGGCCCACATGGGTAATAACTCGGGGCGACAACGAAAAAAAAAAAGGAAGGCCGATGCAGGAGAGGAGCCCTCAACAAAATGGAAAAAACGCGTGGGAAAAGGAAGAAGGGGGAAAGACAAGCCTCTGGCGACAGCTGCTAAGAAAAAGAGAACGTGTCGGGAAATAAAAAGAGCTTTAGAAAAACAGCAGCGAAAAAAATGGAGTCTTGGTCAAGCCCACCCAAACAACCCCGTTAAAATCGCAGAAACGCGGGCAGCGGGGAAACAAAAAAAAAAAAAAAAAAAAAAAAAAAAAAAAACAGAAAAGACATGAACACGTTAACTGGGAAAATAGAAAAAAAAACCACGGGGGTTGGGGAACTTCAAACATATCTTCACATCATGCCAAGCGATACGCAGCAAAAAAAGAAGGGGCAGGGAGATATTGATGCTCTCCGAAGGGTGGGGGGGGACAAAAAGGGGAGACTATTTCTTAAGACTTTTCCTGGCAGGAGGGGTGGGACCAAAAAGACAAAAAAAAAGGCTGGGGGACCGAGGTCAAAAGATACAAGAAAAAGGGGGAAACTCGGAGCGTGACCCCATAATCTAGGGGAAGCAACAGGAAAAGAAAGAAAAAAATAAAAACGCCAGCGCAGAAAAAAAGGAAAAAAACCTCTTCTCCGCAACTCCTTATCTCAAGCTAGAAAAATCTGGAAAAAGCAGCTTGGGAAAAAAAAACAAAAGAAGATGGGGGGGCCCAGAATCAGGAAGAAAGGGCCAAAAAAAGGGGAGCGACGCGGGGCTCTGTCAAGGCACGAAACAACACCTAACATAGCACCGAAAGAGATCACGAGGGGTCTCTAAGGGGTTGGGTGTAGGGAAAACACCCAGAGCAGCATTGGGAAAGGGAGGACGCGAGACGGAACCCGGACTATTTGAAAAAATAAAAAAAAGAGAACCCTTTTTCGAAACGCAAGGGGCGGGTTGGAAATCAGGTACAGGTGAAAGCGGAGAGGAAGACGGGGGAGGGGACGACGTTCACCGAGTGGCCGCGCTCGAAAATGGATAGAACAGAGCAGCTGTAGAAAAAAAAAAAACAAAGCCTTGGCCCATCGGAAAGAAAGAGAACGACGCGTCCTTTCCCCACGAAAGGAGACCAAGACGTCCCCGCGGGAAAAGGAATAAAAGGGGGCACGAGGAAATGAGGCCCAGCTGAGATCTCGGCAAGAAAGGCGGCGAAGAAGAGTAAAATGGCTTATTTAGCAAATGGTGCGTAACGGCAAAAACAGAAAGCAGGACGAAGGAAGCCCGGGCACGCCGAGGAACAGCGTAATCGCCACTAAGTTGTCGTAGGATGGGGAGGTCATCCTAGAAAAGCGAAGGGGAAAGGGGGTGGTTCCAAGGGCTGTCCCCGCTGGGCTTGGCATGTACTAGAAAAAGAGGGGCCTCAGGAAAAGTACTAGTATCCACTCCGAATCGGGGGGAGAGGGGGATGCATCGTAATGTAAAATTCACCTAACTTTCTTTCAAGTTTCAACAAGAAAAAGCCCTAAAAAGGGGGATATCGAAGTGCACGGGGGGGGGGGCAGGAAGGGGGAGATTCTCCAAAAACCGCCACTTGCCGCCTTTGGGGCTGCTCGCCGAATGGCTCACTAACAAAAAAGAAGGAAAAAAACAAGAGGGATACAAGCAAAAGAGGAACTCAAAAAAACTTTATTATTAAGGAAAATAGAGATATGCTTGTGTGAAGATGGGGGGCAGCGAGGGGTGGAAGGGTGTAGTCCGAGAAAAACCCTTACGTCCTTTTCCCGGACCGCGGACAACGCCATCTGGGAAAAATTTGGGGGTGTGTAACACTTCTAGACCCCGAGAGATTGGGGTGATCGTGGGCTTGGTAAAGGAGGACACGGGGAGGAATCTGATTGCCTTCTATCAAAGAGAGGGCAAATTGTGCGATCGTGTCCTCGCTAAGCGGGGAACATGAGGGAAAAAATTTTGAAAAGAAAAGGGAAGCCGCGGTTAACAGAATTGGGAAGCTCCAGTGTTAAAGGTTCGCCTAGGTTGCCCCTCGAAAAACGGAGGGGGCGAAGGGGGACAAGGCAGGCGCAATCTGCAAGGGAAAAAGGGGAAAAGTGCCCCAAGGCAGCCTGCTTCGGCCAAGACCACGGGCAAAGAAAGAACCCACAGCGGGGACCAAAGGATCCCTGGGGGACATCTCCTGATCCGATATATACGAGGCGGGTGACAAGTGACAAAAAGAAAACCAAATTCCTCCAAGTCACTAGCTGACCGTAAACTGGAATACTGGGGGGGGGGGGGTGCTGAAAGGACGAGACAAACTCCTGCGGGTTGGGGCGCAGGGAGCGGGGGGAACAGTGAAGGCCAAGTCTGGGGGACCCGAGTCCGCTAAATCGGAGAAGATCACGGAAACAGGGCCACCAAAAACAAAAAAGCGTTCGACCCCCAAGGGTTAGTCCTGATGGACGCAGAGGAAGGGAAACCGGAGAAAAAAAAAAAAAAGCCTCGGGGGGGTAAAAAAACGCTGCGACCTGGGACAAAGGAGGAAAAGGAGGACTAGTAGCCGGTGTATTAGGCCCGATTGGAAAAGGGGAAAAAAAAAACTCTCGGGAAAGGAAAAGCAAGTTCTCTCACTAAGACTGATAACCGCGCCGGAAAAAACAGCGGGAAATATCAAAAAAAAAAGGAGGGGGGCTTTCGCAAAGAAGCGGGCTCGGGGAAAAAAGAAAAAAGTTCAAAAAAAGAAGAGGTCCTTGGAGAGCCGAGGGAAAGAAGAGAAGAGCTCCGGGTCCATGCTTCGCTTCCCAAGCAGAACCCCGGGGAGAAAGGAAATACGGGGGCAAACGGGACAATTTTCAAAGCAAAAAAAAAAAAGACAAAAAAACACGTTCCGAAACTTACCCCCCGGTGTGGAGAAAAAATAACCGAAGAGGATGGGGGAAGGAAAATGTTTGCGCACGGACGGGGGAGGAGGATAAGGGTTTTGCTCAGAAAAAAAACCGTTGGCGCCGAGGAAACAAGTTTGAAGTAAGCACAGATGCCAACCCACTCGAAAAGGGAGGGAGGGGAAACTCCCTTCGCAGGGCAACTTGGCGCGGTAAGCATGTAAGCGACGAAAAATCGAGATATCAAAGAGAGACGAGGCGGGATGGCGGGACTCTACACACCAGGGGTCCAGAGGGAAAAACCAAGAAAAGCGTTCTCGTGGAACCCGCCCAAACGTGCAAAAGCAGAGGTGAGATCAAGGCGAGGGGGGGGCACGCCGCCCCCAGGAAGAAATAAGAAAAAACATTCAACGCGGGGTCCATGAAAACAAGCAAAAAGAGTTGCCATGGAAAAAAAAAAAAAAGGAAAGCGGGATCCAGGACGAAAGACCAAAAACAGAGAAAGACGGGGGCTTCAGTCGAAGAGGGAGGGAACACGGACTCAAAGAAAAATTCTCTTTTCGTGTTGAGAAAAAACACGGAAGAGGGGGGAAGGGGGGGGAACGAGGTCAGGGACTGGGGTGGGGAAGAAAAAGGGGGGTGCATTTACTTCTTCTTGGGGGATACGTAGCCTTTTCAAATGCAACAAGCGACGAGAAGGACAAAGGGAGAACAGGGGGAGGCCTTGAAAAAGAAGGTGCCGAAACTAAAAAGGGGCCCTTGTATGGCTTGGACTAACTCAAAAAGTCGCCGAGGGGCAGTCTAACTGGGAAAACGACACAAAAAAAAGAAAACTCGTTCCTTGCTAAGATCCAGGGGGACGTCGAAGAGACAAGGGAAGATATCGCCAAGCAACCACGGGGGGGGGGGGGAAGAGGATAGGAAGGGCCCCCGGGTGTCAGAACGGTACGATTATAACTGAGCTTTTACCACACCTACTCTGCACAAATCAGTTAGGGGGGAAGGGGACACGTTGCACTGGCGCAGGCTGGCGTGTTAAAATAGCGGGGTACAAAGGAGCGGTGCCGCTTGACCGACGCTGTCGAGGGGAAGAAAAAAAAACAGGAAAAGAAAAACGATCGGACACCGCAGACGTTTCCTGCATCTTCACCGAAGGCAACGAATCTTGTAAATAGACGTCAGGGCTAACGCCATGGGGAGGTACGCGAGTCGCGGCGGAAAAAAGAAGAAAGTAGCCCGCTTCGGTGAAAAAAAAAAAAAAGGACTGAGAAAAAAGACAAAGGGACTTAAGAGGGAAAGACGCAGATCGGGGGAGGACCTGGCACTCCCCACTGCAGAGCGGAGTATAGGGGAACAAGAAAAAGAAGACCAGAAATGTATCGTCAAGTAAGAAAAAATGTTGGGGGAGGACAATATAGCGGGCCAACGCCAAACGCTAACCATTGAGTTTGATTGAGAAAAAGCGGCGGGAAAGGAAACATGGAAAAATAAGGAAGGTAAGCGAGCTCCCGCAGTGTCTGCGCTGTTTGGCGATCGGAAAAAAAAAAAAGGGGAAGGGACGAATCGGCGTAGCCAGCCAAAAAAAAAGGAAAGTTGAGAAAGAGGGCAAAACGCCTGCAAGGCCAAGGTCCCGAAGGACTAAAAACAAGACCGGGAAAAAGAAAAAAGGGGGAGGAAACGGCTATAACGAGTCCCAAGGGGCAACCGCAGGATACGAAAAAAAGAAAAAGAAAAAAAAAAGAAAAGGTCAAAACCAAACAAGGATGCAACTGTATCAGGCAAAAGGGGGTCTCGGGGGAAAAGCGGGGAGAACTACGAAGCGTAGGATTTTATGACGCAAAAGGGGAAAGAACTGACGGTAAAAGAATTTTCGCGGGCGCCTAACGGGCTGTGGAAGAAAGTTAAAGGCCTTCCGGGAAGGAGAAAAAGGGAAAGGGGTGAGTGGAGAAAGTTCGATGGGTGCGGAGGACATGGACCCTCAGGCCATGAGATTACCTGACGGCTGTTGGAAGGGAACGCCTCAAAGCCATTAAAAAAAAAGACAGAGCTTGGATCAAAACCAACTTTTGTTTTGGGGTTGCTGAAAACGCCAAAACAAAACGGTCAGTCAAAAAAACGAAGCTGGGGAAGCGACGTGACAAAACGATTATTCCCTCAAAAGTGAAGGGGGAAGGGCAAAGGGGGGTGCAAGACACTCAGAGGCTACAGCTGCTAAGTCGATAACGGTGGAACAGTATACAGGACCCAAAGAAAGCAAGATGGTAGGTCTTGGGGGAAGGGCGAAAAAAACGCTGGCACGATTTGCCCGCTTCGAAGAACAACGAAAAAGGACGATGGAAACAAACGGGTGGACCTGGGGGAAAAAACCAAAAAACAAAAAAAGATCTGCACCAGCATGCAAACGAGGAACGCGTGGAAAAATTGTACGGAGGGCGGGAAACACAGGGAAGGGGGGGGAGGGGAGGATGCGTCCATCTAAGAAGGAAACCATGCTTGGGAAGGAAAAGCAAACAGAAAAAAGAAAGCGACCAGGAAGGTCGGAATCAAAAACCGGGGCTGCTGTACAGCAAAAAAAAAATCATGGGCGGAAACGTTCCCACGGGGAGCACGCTGGGAAGGGGGAGGGGTGGAGGGGTAAAGCAAGATACCGAACGCGGCACGCAAAGAGAAAAGAAGACGAAAAAAATCGGTCTCCAAGTCCCAAGGAGGCCGGGGCTACAAAGGGAGATGTGGAACGCTTGACCGAAGGAGACTGGGGGGGGAGACACAAACCTCTACGAAGTAGGTAGAAAAAAGACGACGGCAGATGCATCCTAAAAAATAGAAAGCGTCGTGAACCTAAAGCCTGAAAAGGTGAAACTATCGAACTGCCTGAGATCAGGGTTTTGAAGACAAACGAAAAGGTGGGTAAGCCCAATTTGGGGGGAAAACGTGGGTACAACTCTGCGGGGCAATGAAAGAACAAAAAAAAACCGGGGAAAACGCAATGGGGAGCGTTTCGGGGGAACCAGTACCTGCGAGAAAGAACGAGAGGAAAAAAACCGCGGTCCCACGCTTCGGGGAAACTCCCGCGAAAAAAAAAAAAAAAAGCGACGCGCCAAAAAAAAAAGGAAGCTTGGGGCGAAAATCCAGCAGCAAATCGAAGAAGGGTACGCACCACGCGGGCAAAGAAAAGAGGGCTTGAACAAGCTCTTTCCCAAGGGCGCTGACACTGGAAGTATTTCACGAAACGCTGAAGGAAAAGAAAAAACCCAGGAGGGAGCATCGGCAAGCGCAGATCCTGGGAACGCTTTGCGGATGGAAGTTCCAGGGAAACGTGGTTCTGTGAAGACAGCCGGGGGAAGAATAATAAGAAGAGCCAGAAACAAGCTTCAAAGACGAAGGCCGCAGAAAGAGGCAAGGCGGATGTGACGAGTCGGAAAAAAGAAGAAAGGAAAAAGACAAAAGTTCCAAAGTAGGTCCTCGCCTAAGGTCCAGGGAATGCGTGGGAAGAAACAGCAAAGTGGAATAGCTAAGGGAGAGCCAGAGGACGGTAGCCACGAGGGCCTCTATTGAGGTCGTGGGTAAGTCCATCGGTGCACCGGGGGGGAGTTTTCCGAAGGGGGGGAAATACCAACTAAGCCTCATATCTAGCTCCGATTTCCCTGGAGAAGAAACTCAACGGGGAGATTCTGGGCCCATAAAGGGAAAAAGCCGGGGGGGAAAACGGGGAGCACCTCTACCCACCATGACGAAACCCGAAAAAACCAATCTCATACACCAACCAAAATTAGGTATATTTCGAAGAAAGACAGGGAGTCTCTCGGGTCCCTCGTTACTGTTCCTGGGTGGGGGTTGTAAAAGAAAAATGGAGCCTAAAACCTTTATAAAGACAAAAGGGGGGGAGAGTAAGACTTCACGGAGAAAAAAGAGGTCAAGGTGGAAAAGCTTAAACCAAGGACGGGGGACAAAGCTGTATCCCCTTCTATAGAAAACACTCCAGGAAGAATGGGGGCGGGGTTCTCGATAATGGTTTCACGGGTGGAAAATGCTCCCTGACATAGGCTGGAAAAAGGGGACTTTAAAACGGGTTGGAGAACGCTACTTGGGGGGGGGGCGTTCTCTAGAGACTGACGGCAGAAAAAAGGCCCGAAGGAGTCGTAAAGGGAAAAAACTCAGGGAGGGCAAGCTGCAAAGGGAAACTTCGATCTCCGGACCCGTCGGACTGCGTGAGTTTAGGGGAAAAGTGACATACTAATTGGGCGCGCCCCTGGCTTGCTGCCGAGCTCCTCATGGGCGAACAAGTTGGTCCTCACAGGAAGGGGCAAAAAACGCGACATGCAGACCAAAGGGAAACATTCAGGGCAAAGAGCTTGGGGTCCAAGCTCGGGGCGGGCCTTGCTTGAAAAATTCAACACGCGTTTTGCGAAGGGAAAGGGCGAGGCGAGCCAACCATTTCGAAAAACACAAGGGGAAAACCGAGTAAACGCAGTAACTCGGTCTCACCGGAGTAAGGAGAAACAGGATAAAAAAAAACAAGCCCGTAACCACGCAGGCGGAAAAGGGGTGTGCCCAGTATGGAAATAATTCAGGTCCTCGCCAAGAGTAACTGGGAACGTTTTACCCAACTGGCGGAAAAAAAAGTGGAAGCTACAAAGTAGGTCCGGGTCCGTGTTAGTATTAGCACGCGAGTGAGCTAAAGAAAGGTGCCGAGGCCAAAAACCAAAAACGCGGGGCGCTACACGAAGACGGAAAAAGTCCCGAGGCCTAGATGGTCAAGACAGAAAAAAAAAAAAGGACACTAGCCTCGAAGGGATTTCCACTCGGCGGCTGTAAGAAGGGGTGGGGATTGGGAAGTAGCAGGTTTTTCATAACTCGGCCGACTCCGGGGGGGAACGCCCCCAAAAAGGGTCCGAAAGCCTCCCCGCGAAAAAAAGCTGGCACTGCGCCCTCGTTACCCATATCGTGGGGACATCAAGGATGGGGATATGGTAACAAACAGCCGAACCGATATTCTGAGGGGAGCGGGGGGAAAAATATTAACTCAGGGGGGGAAAATGAAGTGGGGATTGTCACTCAGTTCGCAGGGGAGGGGAATATGGAGTTTACCGTGGTTCGCGGAAAGCTCACTTGTGCAAACTTTGTGAACCAAGAATCAAAAAGGGAACTACGACGAAAACAAATGGAAATGGAGGGGCGCGAAAGGCGGGATGTACGACACGTTTTAGAGAGGACAGCGTCCGCAACCCGAAGCAAAAGGTGCCCGGGGAAAAAAAACGAAACTCAGGCGACATTTGGAGGGCCTCCCAAGCGGGAATGTGCGAAGTGGCCCGCCCCAAAAATGGCCAAAGCCAAAGGTGGATCGACGCGAGGATTGCAAAAAAAAAAAGCCCAAAAAACCTGCCCGTGCAGATGTCCCTTGCCGCCGTCGAGCCAAAGATCGGGAAAACGGAAGGGAGAAAACTTAAAAACTAAAAGGACTGCTTGTAAACGCACCAGGCAAAGGAAAAACCTATAAAACTCGGGGGGCCTTCTACGAAAAGTCGAAGAAGGGGGGGATGGGACCAAAAATCGCTTCTTGGTTGAGCCCAAGCAACCGGGGAGACCGGAAAGGGGTAGCTCGCAGCTTGTAAAAAAGAAGGTCAGGCTTGTTTGAAAGGGAGTGGTGGGGCAGGCCTTCAGGGTGTAGAAAGTGCAAAGGTGCCCGTGAGTTTAAACGGGGCAAGCTCGCCGTAAAAAAAAAAAAATTCGGGGAAACAAGGAAGGGGCCCACCCCGAAATGGAAATGGGGGGCCGTGGGATTGCAAACTCGCAGTCGCAGGATGGAACCACAGGGGGGGGCCCAAAGGGAAGAGGAGAGAAGCGAGAAGCGTTCCTCTGTCTCATATCCATGGGCCCAACCCTTCGCCAGGCGGGAAAAAAAGGACCGAGGGGGTAGCCAAGGGAAGGGGGAGTTTGGGGGGGGAAGAGATGAGACCGCCACGGACGAGAAGCTGTAAAAAGGACCGCCCCTGACCATTAAAAGGGGCGAATAAGCAGTGATCTGAGAAAAAATCTACCACCAAAACTTTGCAGCGTGGGAAAACGCTAGAAAACGGGGACACAGTCGGGGGGGGACAGCAGACGTTCAAATCCTTCACCACACCGAAGGGGGGATTCAGATCCAACACGAGAGAGGGAGATAATCAGGTCGGTGAAGAGGGCAGGAACGGACAGGGGAAGGGGGAAATAGCAGGGGGGAATCGGTGAAGAGCGCAGAGACGAGTGCCCAAGGGAAATCTGAAATATGCAGGAGGTGAACAAAAGGTGGTAGAAATGCCCCAAGCCAGGGGGGGAGGGTCAAAGAAGACGTCCATGAACCACAAAACACAATTGTCGAAGTATAGGATTACCAACTAACTGGAAAAAAAAGGTTGACCGTGGCTGGGGCTATAAGAGAAAAGTAGGCAACCCGACATGGGAGAAAAGGAATTCTTATCAAAGGGGGGAAAGGGGAACTAGTGAACTCTAAGGGGGGAAAAAGGGCCGGCTTGTTGGCCGCCAGGAGAAATACTAACACGACCCTTCATATGCATCAACGGACCAAAAGACCCAATGCTATGGGAAAAATGCAAGGGCCATCCGATGGACCGAAAACCCCGCGGACGGCCCCAAGCCGGTTCCAAAAACAAGGGCCGTGGGCAATTGCCCACCGGGGGGAGGAAGAAAAAAAAGGAAGAAAACCTGGTGAAGCGATGAATCCGTCCAACAGCCCTTGACGCAAATCCCGAAGGGGTCCGGTCGCAAAAAAAGAAACATCTTGGGCCTCCAACATACGAATCGAGGGTTGGGGAAAAGGGGGAGGCAAGACGCAACAACTTCGAAGAGGGGAAAGGAGAAAATAAAATGGGGGGGGAGGTGAGGTTCGAGTCTCCGGTCGCGCCTGAAGAAAGGGCTCGAGCCGGAAGAACAAAAAGGGAAAGTTTGGAATTAAGGACAAGTGTCGGTCCGTTGTGGACTGGAATGTGACACTCATGTTGAACGCCGACCGCTTGGAGAAGAAACTGAAAAGTTCCGATCACCGTGGGCTTTGGCACGGGCGGAAAAAGGAGGACGAAGTCGGGAGGGGGGACAAAACAAGAGGAGGCCCCGACAACAATGGTGTCGTCAGAGCGGCGGGGGCAAAAAAAGATGCAAAAAGCAATGAAAAGGCGTTACCTACTAAGAGTAAAGGGGTAGAAGAGGAGGACAGAGGCCAGACACTCTCAAGAATGGAAGGTGGGAGTGTGAGTCCAAAGAAAAAAAGCGCCAAAAGACGCGTCATCGGAATAATAGAACCAACTGCGACTTGAGCGCGGGGGAGGAAAACCACGGGGGGGGGTTGCACAAAAAAAAGATCCTGACACAGCAATGCAACTGCGAAAAAAGGGGAAGCGATTTGTCAAGGGCAACCAGCCGAAAGTGGAGGAACGACGACGGGTCGCAGTTCTTAAGGAGGGGGACCTTGCAGGGGGAAAAAAACATCCAGCTGTCGGGGACCGGGGTGGAGTCAGGAAAGGGTGTGGGGGGGGGAGGGTGGGGGAGGGGGGGGGGTCGTAAAGCTACCGGGTTCGCCGGGGGGTGTCGGGGCCGCAATAGAAAAAAAAAATAGAGTCATCTCCCCAAGGCAAAGAAGAGGGGGGGATTCGGGGATCGCCGAGAAAACGCGTTGCTTTGTGCCAAATCAACAAAATTGGGGCAAGGGGGCACCCCACGCGAGGGGGGGGGGGGGGGCCCCCCGAGGGTGGGAGGAAGACAGACTGAATCTGCCATCTGCCACTCGCCATATTCTACTGAAGAAGCACGAACAAAATTGCTCGGGTTAAAAAGCAAGAGAAAAAAAAATTTTGGGTAAAATTCTATCTCTTTGCGAGGCGGAGGTAACCCAAGGGGATAATCCACCCGGGGGTCGAAGCAGGAAGGGTTCAAAGAAGACCATTCTAGCATGGAGAAGGATCAGACGGACTTCTCAAACAGGGGAAAAACTTGGGGACGCAGGAAAAAAGAGGTTGGGCCTGTACCCAAAAAAAAAGCGAATCGCGGGCCCGAAACTCGAGATTGCTCAGAAAAGACCCACAAGGGAACCCAGGGAAAAGAAAGGCGCAAATCTACGTGTCGAATGCGAAATGAAGTGATTGATGAAAGAGCCTCTGAAGCGTGGAGGCCAAATAGAAAAAAAAAGGGGACTTGGCAAACGGACGCCAAGCCCTTCGGAAATGGAGGAAAACTGAAACAACAAAAAAAGTTGGTTGCCCTGCAAAGGAAGAAAGGCAACAAAACACAGGAGCTCGTAAGGCCCCCGACCAAGGCATAAGAAAAAAAAACGAATTGCGTTGAAAAGCGAAAACACCACGGTGAGCGTGGAAAAACGTGGTCAGAAAAGAGAACGCTGAGTTCCCGGCACTGGCCTAGAAGCCTCAGGGGAAATTGAGAATAGCCCACGTCCCGTTAACCCAAGGGAAGGGAAGTAGGGAGCCGAGAAAAAGGAGAAGGCAACCGGTGGGCCAGTCAAAAAAACGCCGAGCCGCACTCTGAGAAAAAAAAAAGGCACAAGGAAGTCGAAGGGAGGTCCAGGAGGAAGAACAGCCCAGGAAGAAGGGGCGCCGCCGAATGGGGGGGTTGGGGAAGACCACCAAGGGAAAAAGAAA
>Ga0179593_1456510_pt1 | contig 12427 bp, 11 predicted proteins | sample CZODoug2_1_08_16_FD_185931 | JGI IMG/M metagenome (GOLD analysis project Ga0179593, IMG submission 185931) | Vadose zone soil fungal communities from Angelo Coast Range Reserve, California, USA - CZODoug2_1_08_16fungal (PacBio error correction) | ecosystem: Environmental > Terrestrial > Soil >...
GAAACAGGTCAAAGGGGTGTCTAACGGTAGAAAACCCGGTATCGGCCGAGAGAGGGAACTGGATTCGAGCAGCGGGGAAATCACAATCTCTTCGGAATCCCGCGGTCGTTTTCCAGAAACACACAAGCCGGCGATCCCGACGAAAAAAGGGCTGCTTTTCGTAAGTGGTACGGCTCATAGCCCTGGTCCTCAGAGAGGGAATCGGAACTAAAAGAACTCAGTAGGAGGGGGACCTTGAATAGATGCAGGAGGAGGAACTAGGAGCAATCGATCCAAAGTTTTCATCAAGGGGGTTAAGGAGTTGTCAGGGCAAAGTCCGGTGCACAAAAAATAAGATCGGTACGACAAAAGAGGTTATGGGAGAGGCATTTCATGTCGGGCGGGAACACTGACGGAGCGACTGTGAAGATAGTCGACGACTCATTGGGGGTGAAAAAGTAGCGAGGCCGGAGGGACAAAAGGAGCGGAAAGGGTGTGGGACCTTTTTGCATGGAAGCGGGCGGTCTCTCCCCTAGGTTTGGAGAGTAAAAAAGGGCCCCAATCGAATGGAGGGAAAAAGCAGGAGGGAAGACTGTAAAAAAAGCCCTCCACGAACAAGGGGGTATAATACTTTCAGTCGTCTTAGAGGAGAGGAATGGGTCAAATTTAATGGGCTCTAGCTGTACGCGGAGCTTGGGAAATGGGAAAAAAGGACTGCTTTTCGGAGTTGAAGAGGGGGTTGGGGGGGGTGGAAGGGAGGGGGGATGAAAAAAGGGGACGACCACCTGGAATGTTTATGTTAGCAAAGTCGACGGAAGAGGTGCCGCCTGTCTCGGTGGTAAAAAACGAAAGAAGGGGGGGGGGGTCAAGCTCTAATTCAACTTTCGGGAGATCAGTCAGGAAGAAAAGAAGAGAAACGAATCGACGGGGGACGCAGAAAGGAGGGATATCTCTACTCATAGGATGAAAGAAAAAAAAGGAATAGTTTGCTACATTTTGAAAAACCTTTCCGGCCTAAGGAGAAGAAGAGGGGAAAACATAACAATCGCAAAGTTTGTCAAAGGTGCACGAGGGATTAAGGGAGCTGCAAGCCGTGGGATTTGAGGGGAAAGGACCCATGCGTCGGAAGAAAAGAGGAGAGTGAAAAGGCAAAAGCCGTAGATGAACGGGGGGTTGCAAAGGGGCCTCTCTAGAAAACACAGGAGAAGGGGAGGAATAAAAAGGAAGAGAATAGAAGAGAAGGCGGCCTGCTCACAGTTGCCTATGCATAGAAGGGGTTAGGATCGAAAGGAGGGGGGGGACGAAAACTGGCAAAAAAAAAAAATCGGCGGCAAAATCAGGAAGCAGTGACACGTGGAAAAAAGATCGCTTGCTTTGTACGCTGCGACCGAGGCGGCGGAACAGGTTTTGCTCACCTGGGCTGGGGACACGAGGCTATAGATGACAATGGTGCCGAGAGAGCGGCAGCACGGCGGGACCGTCGGGAAAATTAGCGGCTTTTACTGGCTAAACAAGATATCGGACAAATCCTCATTCATCGGGGGCGTCTGAAAACTTGAAAAGCAAAAAATATCCCGTGAGCAACCCTCCTCGAAATGCTGGGCCGTTCCGGTTCTGGTTAAATGCGCGCTCGAATCAGAAGAAACTGGGGGTGGCAAAAATCCTGAGGGCTTGGCCATATGCCCACAAACGAGATCAATGGCATCCATATCAGCAGACCGACAAAAGCGATCAATCGACGATGAACTTCAAAGGAGAACACCTGGTCGTGTTGGTCGGGTGGGGCAATGAGGAAGGAATCCCAAAGGCTGGGGGCAAGCAAATGAGGTATAAACGCTCACTTGACTGAGGCGAAGAGATACTTGCGGAAAAGCACAACCAGAGAGATCGCTGGTGTCCGGAAAACTGTCTCTTAAGGGGTTTATTGTACACCCACTGAGATCTCAGCTCGGAGGAATATTTACCGGGTTCAGAAGGTTATACGAGGAAAGAAATTACTAAACTATCAAGCCCAAACGAAAAAAAACGGGTCTGTCTGCTTCCAAGAGCGGTAACCGCAAGGATCCGAAGGGCACAGCCCGGGATGACAGGAAATCTGAAAGCATAGACCGCAAGCGAGTGCTTCGATAGCGGAAGAACGCGCCTACTTGTTAGGGGGGAGGCAGCTCTCGGGAGGAAAAACGGGCGATCGCGAACGTAATCACAGGGGGTGCAAGGGTCGTCGGCCTGAATCGCCGTCATTTGTTTGGGAGGGGGGATGGAAAATACCTTTGAGATTCCAAAAGAAGATGCTTTCCACCGTGCAGAGAAAAGAAAGAGGAAAGTATCCCCAGGAAAGTTTTTTATCCGGGCCATGGGAAAGGAAAGGTCAAGGCAGGGTCCGGAGATTCGACACCTCATACCACGGGGGGACAGGTTCCGGGGAAAGTTGGTCTGGATCGCAATCATTCCGAGTTCTGGAAAGGGCACAGTTCGGCAATCAAACTAGGTGAGACAAACGACTTAGAGGGATAACGGCACGGAATACTGTCTTCACCGAGGGCGCATGGCATGAGGGACATGAACGGGGAGCGGCTATTGAAGGGGGCATCTGCAATTGAGAGGCGACGCCACAAAGGCACCCACTTGAAGGAAAAGGGAGGGAGAGCGGGACCAACCTCTCAAAACGAATCCTGCGAAAATGAACCAAGCGCGTTAAGACACCTAGGGACCGGAGAAGTTAGGGAATTCCGGGGGGAAGAGCCATGAGGAAGAAGACCGCGGCGACCAGGCATGCGAACGATTTGACCGTAGGAGCCTGGAAACATGAGAGGTAAGAAGGCAAGAAGTGATCGAGGGGACGGTGGCTTGTAGGTGGGGGGGCGAAAATCACCGAGAGGAAAAAGTAGCAAAAAAAAACAAGGAGACTAGGACGCGATTTAAAAAAGAACGCTTCTTGTTACAGCAAAGAGAATAAAAAAAAAAGCGATCAAAATCGTCGTCGAGATAAAGAGAGTGGGGGGGAAAAGACGCCCTCCCAGCGCCGGGAGCCATTGATTGTACTCACGGAGAGGGGGGAGGAAATCCGGATCCTCGTATGAAAAAAAAGGCCTATGAAGTAGAGGACTGCAAGGAAACTGCGTCAAGCTTCCTATCGGGGGCGAATGTTGAAATAAGAAGTTCAAGTATTTAAGAAAAAGAAGGTCCCCGGCGGAATTTGGGGGCAACAGGGAGAGGAAGCTTGCGCTGGCGTATGAGAAAAAAAGTCATCAGGAGAAAAAAGGAGGGAAAAAAAGAGTAGAGGGGAGGGATTGCAACAATCTAGCGTCCCATTAAATCATGGAAAGGAACGACGTAATAAGGAGACATCGTGACGCAACTCTAATCATGGTTCTAGATAGAAGTGAGGACGGAGGAGAAACGGCTCAGGAGCATCAGTGAGTCTCACTGAGTCGCTAGATCTAAAAAAAAAAACCTGAGGGGAGGGGAAGGAAAAAAGAGAAAGGAAGAGCTCCGTTATGATGCGCTCTAAAAAGTTCCGATACTCTCCAGGTTAGAGAATCAAAAAACTGAGAGGATAATCACTGAGGTTACTGCACACGTCACTGGCATGTCCTCTATACAATGTCCCTTTCCAAACAGAAAAGCAAAGGGAAGTAAGGAGGAGGCGCTGGGAATGAGGGGGAAAAAGGAAAATCGACTAAATGTTCTAAAACCGGGACGCTGACCAAAACCGAGGGGGGAAAGACGGAAAGTAAGGGGCTTCAATCGGGATTGGTCAGACCTGTCGCACCGATACGAAGCGTGCGTGAGGGGACGCGTAGGAACGGGGGGGTCAAATACGATTCAAAAGAACTGGCTGACCGTATACGGATAGGGAGGAGGAAAACCGGAACGGGCAGGGTGATAAAAGGGAAGGGCTCGCGGCGAGGGGAGAAGATTCCCACGCTAAATTTACTCCGGAGGGAAAAAACGTCCCAGGTGGGGAAGGGGAGATCTGCGGGGATTCCTAAAGACGGTCACTACTAAAATAGGGATAGAAAGGAGAAGGGGGGAAATCAGGGGGAACGGCTCTGTCTCGGCGAAGAAAAAGGGACAGCACCGAGAGGACCCGGGAGGAGAGCATGAAGAAGGGGACATTTTATTCTCAAATATCCAGGTCTAGGTGCGCCGTAGAGGAGAACGGGTTGCAAGGGAAAAAAAGCGGAATCAACCTTGGGGGGAAAGAAAACCGGGCCAACGGCGAGATGGGGGGGTTAACAAAGGCACGCGGGCGGACTGGAGACTTCCTCCGATGTGGTATCCAGCGCGGAAGGACAATTGTAAGGGATATGGGGCGTTTCATCATGCGGTTGATTAGTCGAAAAGGGCAATCACAGTTGAGAAAGGTTCATGACATGAGTTGCAAATGAAGTCTTAAGGGGGAAAAGGGAAAGGGAAAAAGGCGAGACGCTTGCTGGAAGGGATCACACGCATCAAAAGGATACGAAAGGGGACCACAAGGATTAAAAAGAAGCAAAAAAAAAAAAGCACTTGACCACTAAGAAATGATGAGGTGGAACGGGGAGACGCCAAGAAAGCTGGCCGGTAGGCAATGGTGAAAATAAGGTATACAACCAAAGGTACAAGGGACTATACCTGGATAATAATGGGAATCCATACGGGAAAGAGGAAAAGAAAGAGGGAGTGATTTTCCAGCAGAACACCATGGCACGGCAAAACAGGGGGACAGGAGGAAAAAAGCATAAAAAGGTGGGTATTAGACGCTATCACGTTGGACTAAAAGCATGCACCAAAACAAGGAGGCGTTCATTGGCCTTAGAGAAGCCACGAGGTGAAGTAGAGTGCCGGAAGAGAGAGGAGATGCCTAGTGGGGAAGAAAGTAGAGTTTCGAGCTACCGCCCTCTCGTTGGATTTGTGTATGACGTAAGGGAAGGGGGAGGGGAGAGAGAAAAATCACCATACGAATTCAAGCTAGGTTAGTAAAAAAAAAAATCCAGAACAATTGTTGGGGTTCCGGAAAACCTGGTGGACGCGCTTCTGGACACAAAGCTCGAGGGGGGGGGGGAAGGTGACAAGGAAGAATAGATCGCGGCTAAAACGCAGATCGTTTTGCTCGGGGGCCAGTTCCACCCGTCTCGCACAAGGAAGAGGAAGGGCTTCATTCCCTCCAAATAAAAAACAATCACGACCCGTGGGGGGGGGAAAGAAGAAAAATGCATGAGGACTTCTGCTCGAGATGTTTCGGTCGGGCGATAGGGGGGAAATTGTGGGCAAACCCCAGACATAACGGCTTTTGCTCGTGATAGTTGGGGGGTCGAGGAGAGGGTCTATCTCTCCTGATTAAACCAGTACTCATGAAGCAACCGAAGGAAAAAGGAGGGGGTGGAAAGAACCTCTTGTTGGTCTTTGGCATAAAAAGAAGGGGGGTGTTCAAGGAAAAGAGTATAGCTGTTTTGTTCGGGCGAAAGGGGTGAAAAGAGGGAGAAAAAGATCAGCAGTGCGAAGAGCGCGCGCCTACTCGAATAGTGGGGAGTTACCAGGGGACGAAAGGGGGTGAAACCTACAAAAAACCGCCTCAGCGGGAAGACGGCAACACAACAGTCCGGGAATAATTGGTCGTGGCACCTTCTTTAGGAAGCGGCACGAAACAGTGTTGAAGAAGAACGTCAAATTGATGTCGCTCATCACAGGCTATGTTACAGATTCAAAAGGGAAGTTCAAGAAGGTCATTGTCAAAAATTTGCAGAGGACTAAACAACAAGTAAGTAGAATCGAGAGGCAGGTTCGCCGGATCTTAACAATTGGAAAAGGGGGGACCTATAAAAGAGGGAGATGGTTTAGATAAAGAGGACGCGAGAAAAACCAGCGGAGAGTATCAGCACCGTTACCGGGAAATAGGTCTCTCGGGATGGGGGCCGAGGATGCCTCTGACAATGTTGGAAGGACAGTCGGTGTACACCTCTGTCGGGAGGGAGGAAAGTGAAAGAAGTGAGGAGCGTATGAACGGACGGACGCGGAAGGTATCGACGGGAAAAAAAAAAACCAAAACTAATACAATAGGTGAACCCTTCTTGCGGGCAGTCACAGATCACCTTTATTCAAAAGAGTCCTAGAAGGAGGACAAGGCCCAGGTGGGCGACCCTGCTCCAGAGCGACCGAACAAAAAGGGGGGTCAACGATCAACTAAACTGGAGGGCGTTTTGCCAGTCTGACAAAGAGAGGGGTCGGAGGGGGGAAGAACGCAGAACGAGAAAAAACCAATCGAAGAAAGGGAATAAAAACAATTTCGTAAAAAAGGGGACTGGTTTTTCAGGGGGAAAAAAGGGGATGCAGAATGCCTAAATGCTTGTTCAAAAACAAATAAGGAAGAGGGCCTGCGCACAAAGCAAAACCTGCAACAAACAGAAAAACCAAAAAACCTCAACCACAACACACAAAACACAAACACAAAAAACCACACACTACAACAAAAAAAAAAAAACACCCACCCAAACACCCCCATAAACCATATAGCGGCGCAGGAGAGAATCTGACGCCACCCATCAGTGCGCCTGGTGGACGTCCTTTCGTCGCAAGGGTATTTTTGAAGGCAACACGTCGAATCTCTTACTTAAACCGTCAAAGAAAGAAGGCATGGTTGAGAAAGGCTTCATTTATCCCCCCCCCCCCGTACGCGGTGCTCTGGGGGGAAGGAGAGGAGGGAAACCCTCTTAGAGAGAGCATGACGGAAAAGGGGAACGATAAGGAGTAAAGACAGGGGAATCCAGGAAAGAACTGTTCTTGTCACCTATCGATGGAACTCTGGGAAGAGCGAGACCGGAAAAAAAAGCCACAGCTATGATGTTTCTCGGAAATGTGTGGGAGGGAGGGGGGGGAAAATACAGGGTCTGGGGAGCAAAATAGATGGATTAAACATTCCTCGAATCAATCGGCCCGTCATCGAAGAAGTGTTGGTGAGAACCGACTGGAAAACAAAAAGGGAAAGAAATCAGAGGGAATCGAACCAGCTAAATGCGACTGTGGAGGTGGAGTTCGCTCTTCATAAAGTGAGGCCCACACAGTTCACCGGCCTCCGGCGGGTTATCCATTAACGGAAAACGAACGGAGGAAGGAGCATGACCGTGACAATCGCCATAGAGATGAAGGGAGGGAGAAGGGGGAAAGAAGGCTGTCACGGGGAAAAATGAGAAAAGCGAACGCTCCCATCCCAGGAATTTACGCCGGGAAGGGGAGGAAGCTGGAAGAACTAGCCTGACCTGCCAAGAAAAAAACAAGGCGCATGGGAGGAAAAACCTAGCCTCGGAGGTCCTGATTCACGGGGAAACAAGGGTGCAGTTCCTCAAATATGAAGCGCACAATTTTAGCAGAGAAAAAAAACATAGAAAAAGAAGAGGGGAAATAATATGTCCTCTTCATTCTCATAAGAAGGTCTCAGCTCGGGACGGGATGGTCCACGATGGAGGCGCAAAGAACCGAAAAGTAATGCAGCGTGACCCATCCTTCAAAAGAACTTGTACTCTAATGGGGGGAAAGGCGGCGAAAAGGATTGGATCAATTCTCCAGTGGCAACCAGCGATCGGCCGTCGGGGGGGTTAGAGACGAGGACACCTCCTCTCCGTCTCCGCTCCGTAAAAAGCTGGATCACCAAAAAACTTCGTTGGAATCGAAAAGCAACGGAGAAAAAGGGTCATACTATCTTTAAACAGCTAAGAAATTGAGGAGCTGCTACGGCAAAGGAGGAAAAGCCTCGATATCTTTGCGATAACTGGGGGGAACGAAGAACCGGTAAGGTCAGGGCGGTGTTGTTCAGCTTGCATCGGCAAGTTAGAAGAGGGGAGGGTTTGAGGAGAACCTCATGTGCTCATCATCGCCAGCTTAAGACCTAGTCGTCTTCTGAGGCAACAAAAAGGGCGGGGAAAGAGGGGGGGGAACACCGTCAGAGTGACGTCACGCCGTCCTCAGTTGAGGATCGCCGCTATGCGGCTCGGTAAAACAACACAAAGGGTTCGAGGCCGGGGAAGGGAAAAGGAGCTAAAAAATCCTCACGGCCGCTCATCTCTCACAAAAAATTAGGGGAAAAAAGAAGGTCACAGAGAAGGGGGGGGAACGGAGACTAATGGGGATCTCCGGGGGTAGAGAACCGCAGGGCCATCCCACCATGAGGCCGTCACTCACATGACGTCGACAGAAGGGAGGGGAAACTACACATCCTCTTTTGCCTCAAGCCGAAGGGGAGGAAGCGTGGAAGAGGATGGGAGGAAAATGAAGCGGGTAATGGCTGCCTATTCGATGTCATTCACCCATCGTTCCCCGCCTGGAGGTTATTAAGAATTTCGGAAATAAAAGTCTGCCCAAGGCAATTGCAGGAGAAGTCGAAAGGTAGAGAGAAAGGGGGAATTTTTATAGGGGAAAGGCTGAGGCGATTAACACAAGGCATTTTATACCGTCAGGGCTCGTACGGGCGGAAGGAGCATAGAAAAGGAGAATATACGGCTCCTTCTCAAGGGGCAAAGAGATGGAGGGACCAAAGAATACGGGAAAAGGAAAACGGGAGGTTTGCTGTTGTGGGCTGCAAGGTCTCTCGTGGCTCTCAATCCCAACCATGGAAAAAATAAACGCCCCGTCGAGAGGAAAGATGCTGCATTCTGCTCGAAGAATGTTAGAGGAAAGCTGAAGCATTGTCGAAGGGGGTCTGACGAATGTGTGCGCTTCCAATCAAGGCCATCACATGACAGAAGTGTGACACGGACAGCGGCCGAGAGAGTTTGGGATTCAAAAGGATGCGAGAGGGGGATCTCCGGTGACGAAGTTGCTCAGCGCTCACTTCAAAGGACTGACCTACGCTGGGAAGGGGTAGAGGTCGCGTTCAGTTATTTGAATGACTCCCAAGATCGACCAGAAAAGAGGTCATGAACAAGAAAGGCGGGGAAAGCAGTCTGGTCCAGGAAAAAATCAAAAATTCAAGGCGGTGAAGGGGGAGTCACCAGCCGATGTTTTACGTCGAGGGGGGGACAACTCGATGGAATCGATCAACACCATCATTTCAACGGACGCCAGGGATCTGATGGATATCCTCCAAAAAAACTTTCTCCCGGGACATTTTGGACACATAGGTGAAAAGGGAACCGGGTCCGTTGAAGAGAGGAAGAAAGATCTGAGGATACCGGTCGGTTCCATACCACACCCAATGGAAATAGAAACCTTTCCAGTACACCGGGCATGCAGTTTCGTTTCACTGGGTGAAAGGGAGAGATAGTCTTTTCAATGCAATAAGAGAGAGAGGGGGAGAACCGAAAAAGGAGGAAGGGCCTTTGGGCCTTCAGCAGAAACGAGTTTCGGCGTTCAGGTCCTCTCGCTCGTTGGTCATCCAGGATGTGCCACGAGAGGAAGGAGGAGGGGAAACAATGGAGGAAGACGTTCAGAGAAAGACCGGAGGTCTTGGGGTTATAATTTCAGGAAAACATAGATCACTTCCTGCCTCCGTCCGAGAAAGGTGATAGTCCGCGGTAGGGGAAGATAAATCGAGGGGGGGGACAAGAACAAAGGATTGGCGCAACGCTAGCAAAATATGTGTGGGCGAGGGTTGCAGAAGAATCATATCTCGGCGCCAGGACCTAAAGTGTGGTCAGCGGAAAGGTCACAGCATCCGTCTCATCGTGTCGCAAAGGAAGGGGGCAGGATCATAAGGAGACAAGCCCTCCACAAAAGGTGTAGCCAGGTAGCGTAGAAAGGAGTTCTCTAGCTGGGTGTCGTCGGGAGGGGGAAGGGAGGGGGAAGGGCTAAGGAGAGGTGGGAGCGGCAAGTAACCCTTTTCGGCTCAAGGAATCGGTGTTGGTGGGCGCAACGAAAGAGAGCATCTTTCGCCTTCTACTTCTTTAAGCAAATTACGGTGCACGGGATTTATACTGGGCGAGAGACGTTGCCGGGTTTGTGCAGCCGATTCTGGATTTGGGGGGGGAAAAAAGGGTCTAGCCGGTACCGGTTTTCAGGGGGGAAGTAGAGGGTCGATAAGTAAAAAAGACGATACCGCGTGGGAAAAGAAGCGCCCGATCTGCCGCAGAGGTCATGATACTAGAACGGGGGTCCCACCAGGTTGCAGCAAACCGGCGCCAGAACGGGACAACAACGCGAGAGATTGGGGAACACTATAGGTTTGATGAAGCGCACGCATGCTGTTTTGGCCAGTGATAGTCCCCATGCGGGTCGTAATAAAAAGCGAGGGTCATGAAAAAGGAAGGGTCGATCAGCACGGGTGACCGTGCTAGAAAGGGGCGAAAAAACACCTGAGGAGGAGGAAAAGATAGGGGGAAAGAAAGTAAAAGGGCCCCTCAGGATAAGAAGGAAGGGAAGAATAACAAAAGGTTTTATCAGCAGGATGAAATGCGGAACTGGCAAAAAAACCGAAGCGTGCGCTTCTCAAGCAAGTGCATCTGTAGCGCGAGGGGGCAAGGGGGAAACCATCTAGGGCAGGGGGGGGGGGGCGGAAAAATGTAGGCTCGGTTTCACCCTAGCCGAGATCGGTCGAGCCGGAAAGACGCTGACACCCTTAGACAGTTGTCGGAGGTGTAATGAGAAATAAAGAGTAAAAACTCGATTACGATTGTGAAGAAAAACAAAGGACTGGCGTCAATGGCTTAACAAGGAGAAAATGAGGCGCAAAACGGCCCTGTGTGGACGGGGTGCTTCATATGCCAAATCGCAGCGAACAAAAAAAAAACCAAAGAGTGGTGAGGAATGGCCAGCTTGAAAAAAAAATCGGGAGGGAAAATCAATCCAGGAACGAGAAAAACCCATCACTCACCGCAAACTGGGGGAAAGACCGACGCCGAGGATCTTCTGGGGAAACGTGGGAGTTTGTGGGGAAGAACTCCACCGAAAGAGGATGGGGCAAGCAACGGTCTTGTCCGGGCAGCCCACACCGAGTAGGGGCTGCCCTCTATGACTGGCTAACCAAGGACGAACACAAAAAAGGTGCTGGTTTTCCATAAAAGGGGTAGGAGGAAATACGTTTTTCTTGTCACAAAACTTACTTAGATCAAAGATCAGGGACTTTTCACAAAATTTTCGCGACGGGCGGGGGACATGCTAGACGACAAGAGAAAAAAAAAAGACAACGTGAGCGGTCACTAGATAGTCTGGGAAACAAACGCCTAGAAAAGGAGAAAAAAGATGGAGAAACCGTCTGAATCAACAACGCGCGTGCTGGGAGACTAGGCCATGCCAGAAACCGCCTGACTTAGGTTACCAGCAGAAAAAGATGATAAAAAAAGGAATTCGGTCATAACTCCATCCTGTATGCATGTCGTCGGGGGGAGGGGAGAGACGGGCTGGGTGGCGCTGGAACACACGCTGTGGGGAGGCCGTACGAAGAAGGGAGACCACCGCTTGACTCGAAAGCCCTCTTCCCGAATGGCGCGTAAAGTTTGGTAAAAAAAGGGGGAATGACCCATTGGCCGACCGGTTGCCCGATATAGAGGGAAAACCGAGATCCCAGGCAGTTTTCCTTCGTTTAGTTAACGGAACGTCCAGTCATAGTGGCGTCCGCACACAGTTCGCAAAAGCGAAGACTGGTGAGCCCTACTTCTGAGGCTCATGCCGTCACGGACTGTAAGTCGGGGAGTCATGGAAAGGGAGCGGGGAGGGCTAACTGCGTCACTTCACTGCAAATCATCTTCAAGCACTCACCAAAAAAAGGCCTCAGTGGAAGTGCATAGGGAGCAAACACGGGGGCAACGCGCCAAAAGGACTAAAGCGGGGATGACTTAAACAGCACCTGGGAGAAAAAACGGAAAGGAGGTCTTAAAGAGAGGGGCGCACCAGGAGAAGGGTAAGAGGGAAACCCCAGCATTTGTTCGAAAAAGGACGGGACAGGACAGGAAGAAAAGGGATAATGATCGACGGGGGAGACTTGTGATTGGGCGGGGGGAGGGACAAAAAAAGGGGAGCACATGCAGCTGAAAGCCGAAGGGAGATCGACCTCGGATACGATCTCAAAGTTGGGAGCCATAGACTAGCGGGGGCCAACCGCGTCGCGCATATTCAGAATACTCTCGTGGTAGACTCTAAAAAGCAAAAAAAGACGCGAGGACCTTTATCACGCCAGGTTGGGGAAAAGAGCAGAACGTTCGAGACCGGGCCTTCTCTGGGGTCTCGATAACTTCAGGTCTGACGAAGGGCACCAAGAGCGGAAAAAAAGCTTCCGGATCGGTGCATGGGAAAGGACTAAAGAAACAAAAGGGCAAAACCAAAGGGGGTCATGACGAATATTTTTAGATACGAGGGGAGGGGGAATGATCAACCTAGAAGTCTCCAGAGAAATGATGACGGCTGCAGTAGGTAAAAAGAGAGGAGGGAAAATTGGCAGCGAGCCAGCGTCTGAGGGCCTTCCTCCTGAAGGGGGGTGGAGGGGGGGCCCAGGGAGTAATTGGAGAAAGGAAGAGCCAGAAATTCAACGAAGAAAAACGGG
>Ga0179593_1591420_pt1 | contig 12427 bp, 15 predicted proteins | sample CZODoug2_1_08_16_FD_185931 | JGI IMG/M metagenome (GOLD analysis project Ga0179593, IMG submission 185931) | Vadose zone soil fungal communities from Angelo Coast Range Reserve, California, USA - CZODoug2_1_08_16fungal (PacBio error correction) | ecosystem: Environmental > Terrestrial > Soil >...
GAAAAAAGAAGAAAAAAAAAAAAAAACCAGTCAGGGCTACGAAAGATAAGGCACCAAATTGACGGTAAAAAAGACGAAAAGAGAGGGCGGGGATACGAGGAATGGTAACCCGGAGACACTTCGAATACAAAGTTTGCGTAAAAGGCAAAAAATGAGGGGGGGGGGGAAACCGGAGGAGGAGAAAGGGAAGGATAAACTAGAAGGGGAACAGAAAAGGGGGGGGGGGTGGGTAAAAAAACTGATTTCCAGACGGACAAATACCAAGTCTTAATCCAGGGAAAGGGGGGGAAAGACAAAAAGGATGAAAATGCACCTAAAAATGAAGGGTGCAGACCAGGATGGAAAAAAATAAACGGGAAAGTGGGGTCGAACTCCTCGAAGAAGTCGGGCAAACCAAAGTATCAAAGGAAAAAATAGGGAAAGAAACGAAAGTCCAGACTCCCACCAAAAGTCGAAAGTACAAAAAGGAAGACTAAAAATTGCCCATAAATCGGAAGCCATAAATCAAGGGGGAAGGTGCAGAGAAGGAGGTGCGAAAGACAATCCGAGAAAGAAACGATCAACAATCTCTACCGGAAAGAGAGGGAACTGGAAAGAGGGAAAAAAAAAAAAAAAAAAAAAAAGAACAGCACAACAAAAAAAAACCAAAAAGAAAGGAAAAAAAAAAAATCAAAAAAAAAAAAAAAAAAAAAAAAAAAAAAGAGAATAAAACAAAAAAACAAAATAAGAAAAAACACTGAAAAGGGAAACAAAAAAAAAAAAAACGGGGACAAACTCGTATAGACATACACCCACGAAAGCTACAAACCAAAAAACACACTGCACAAACACTTGCACGACAAAACACACCCCAACTAAAATCACCAGAAAGGAGAAGACTCGCAAGAACAACTGTAAACGGGGCAAACCACAATAAACCAGTGTCCTCTGGAGACCGAAGGGAGTAATACACGCAAAAAAGCAGTGATAGGTTCAAGAGGATTCCGCAAGAGGTAAAGAGGGGGTAAGAGTGAAGACAGGCGTCAAGTAACCTCAGGTGGAAAATTGGAGTCAAGGGGAGCCGATGGGAAGGGAAGAAAAGTGTGAGGAGCAAATAAAAGCGGCGACTTCATATGCAAGGTAGTTGTCGGGCAAGAGAAAAGGAAAAGGGCGTGGGAAAAGAAGAATATGCTCCGCGACGGATCAGGAAAAAAATAGAAAACAGAACGGAAAAGAAAGAAAAAACTAGAAAAAGCCTCCGGAAGGGGTCGCCAAGCGGAAAGGGACGTGATCTCAGCTCCTCACGAAATATGAAAAGAGGAATGGGGGCGTCACATAAAAAAATGGTACAACAATCTAAGTGAGGAGAAACGGTAAGTGCGAGGAGGAAAAGAAAGAAAAACTTTGCGATCAGCAGAACAATTGTACAGCGTGACAGAGAATAAAATGGAAAAAGAAGGAAAGGGAAAGAAAGTAGAGCCAAAAAAAAAACAAGAAAAAATGAAGCGTATGAGAGGAAAGATCAGGGAATGAAAAAATCAAGTGGAGAGACGGCGGGGGGAGAAAAAAAAAAGGAGCAAGAAAAGGGAAAAAGTCATTTATCCCTAGGAAGGGGGAAAAAGGGGAAGGGAAGGGAATAAGAGGAGGGGGGGGCGATGGGGGGTTCGGGACCTGGTCGGCTTGACGGGGGGGGAAGACGAAAAAAAAGAAGAAAACGAGAACAAAAAAACCTCAAGAAAAAAAAAAGCAAAAAAGGACGGGAGGAAAGTGAAGTAGGGGAGGGGATAAGAAAAGAAACCAATTAACTGGACGAAAATAAGCACAAAAGTAGACTCGAAGGTCAAGAACAAAGAAGAAAGACAACGAACAACAAACCAAAGACAAAAAAAACAAAAACCACTGGAATCGGTTACTGGAGGACTTGAAATAGGACTAGGAAACGGCCAGAAGAAAAGGAGAAAATGCATGTAAAAAAGGGGCAGGTTGAAAAAGTCAGATAGAAGAGGGGGTAGGCAAAAAATCGAATAATTAACAGGACGCTGTAGTGAAGAACAAACTCAATTGAAGAGGAAAGGCTCCAGTGAGTTCAAAGAGTTGAAAGGGCAAAAATCACGGAAAAAAGGTGAAAAGTACAGGGGTAGCGGCAGTTTTGAGCACGGAGGAAATGAAAAAGATTGAGGAGTTGCTGAAAGGAAAACGTGACAATGTACTATGCACAATCACATTATATTGTAGATAAAAAGAAGATAAATGTTAAATTTATAGTTCCCCTGTAAACACGATTTAAGAAGCACAAAATATGGAAAAGGGGGAGACCCCAACGCAAAATGATCTGGAGGAACGCGAAAAAGGCGGGCGTCGAGTGAAAAAAAGGATAGGAAACCGAAACGAAGAAGAAAAAGAACGACTTTGACCTGTCACGACGTAAAATGATTCAAATGTTCTCAAAAGACCAATGCAAGCCGACTCCACACCGCGGCTTTTGCCATCACTTGGTTGAGAATGGTGACGCGGGGTGACATTGCCTTGAATTCCGTGTTCGCACACCTGTTTCTGGCTTGACTCCCATCCCACCCTACCATTTTACTTTTTAAGCTAAACAAGGCCGGCCGCAAGCAAAAAGAAAAAGCCCCCCCTCCAAACCCTTCACTCTTCGCGCCTCCTTATGCTTCCACCAACCTCCCAATGCACGAATTCATCATAATCTAGCGGCAACAGCGGTTCCGGTACTGCTGTCTAACGCTATATTACAGATGTCGCGAAACCCGACAGAAGGGAACGAAGACTGGGGACAAGCTGAGGAGCGAAAACGAACCCGAGCGGAATGCGCTAGAAACAGAGAAGTGGGAGGCGCACGGGAATAAGACCGGACAGGGAGGAATAAAGGGAGGTTCAGAAACCGAGCGCGACTTGCCTGAGAGGGGGACTCGAGGGCGTAAAGGGAAAAGATAAGAGGCAGCCGAGAACATGGCAAAAGAGGTTCCTTCGGGTGCCCTGACTCTCCGACGGAAGCAGTTTCGGAAGGGTGGTTTTCGGAGAAAAAAACATTGAGAAGTCTGCCGAGAACCCGAGCCGGGGATTGGGGGCAACCACGAGAAATGCCATGAACTGAAGCACTTACTCGTTGGAGGCGAAGGTCACCCGAACGCCCCAGGAGGTGGCAACGCAGGGTAAATCAAATGCCAAAATAAAGCGAAGAACCCAACCCACGACCTTGATACTACGGCTCAGAAGCTACTGATGGGCCTGGACCGACCGACGTCTCGAGATATCTCCTTGAAACACAGGGAAATTTTCCAAGCCCGGAAGGTGCTCATGTCACTGTGGATGAAGCCTCGGTATTTGAGGAGAGAGGGGGTACCAGACGTAGTAGTGCATGGGGGGAAAATGAAAGGACCCGCACGACGCCTCAACCACGAGCTTCTCTTTAATAAAGTTGGGGCAGGGGCTTAATGTGCGGAAGGGGGGGGAAAGGGGGGGGGGGGGGGAGGTTGGTTGGGGTCAGTGGGGCTGACCACAAACAGGGGTGAAGTGACTCACCCCATAGTGTCTAGGGAACAAGGTAAAGCATAAGGGGAAACCCTAGGAAAGAGGATAAGAGGGAGGGAAACAATTTGGCATTTCGCCTGCCAGCTCTATAAGACCCGGCATGGATCAAGGTAGGAACCGAGGTATCAAAGCTCCAGTCGTCAGTTGTCGACCTGAGTGGACAAACCTGTCGGTGTCTAGGAATGCACGGAACCGTATGTGCGATAACGCAGCCTGCTTGTTGGCAAGTGAAAAAAAGCAACTATCTCTATGTGTCCACGTCACATGAGAAGATGGGGTCCTGGTGGTAAAGCGTCCAAAACGTTTTCTGCCTTTGCTCCAATAAACCGCCAAAATGTCCCTCGGAAAGCTGGGGAACGGATCTGCAACTGGTGACTGGCAAGTCATCCTACACGGATTGAAAAAAAAAGGGCGTGGCTGACACCGGCAAAGAGTCAAAAAGGGGTTGCCCAGAAGGGGGAAAAGGGAAAAAAGTTGTATAGTATGAGCAAATGACGGCCGAAAGTGGAAGAAAGGTGTGGCCGGCAAAGCCACAAAGAGCGCGCCCGACGCAGACCGAAGGTGCAGACGCGGACGGTGAAAAGGCTTTGGTCGCAACCGAGGAAAAGAGGAAGAGAAGGCGAGGGGGGAGTGCGCGGAAAAGCTTGAAGAAGGCCCCTGGGTTTGTGCCAAACTCCAAAAAGGGCAACTTCCGCGACTCCCCGGGGGGGGGGGGGGGGGGAGGACCCCGCCCGAAAAAGCCTGGACCCAACTTGTGCGATTTGCGAAAGAAACTTAAGCTCGTGGCGCGAAAGACGTAAACGCACGGCGTAAGGTGTTTGGGCCAGCGTGCGAGTCACAGGAAAAGTCAAGAGTCAAAAGCGCGCCAGTATCTCCTCAAAAGGAGGAATTGTAAGGGGGAGCCCGGCAGGGGTTGATCAAATGGGGGTCCTTCAAAATAATATAGGGAGTCCATCACCCTAGCGGTAACTAATGTTCCAGGACTTATATGTAGTAAAATGGGAAAGAAATAAGAGAGCCTGCCGCCTAAAGAAACCGCTACTCTACGCTCAATATATAGCCCGTCATGTACCGGAAAATCTGCTATCGGGCGATCCATACCCGGAAAAAAGGGTAATTTGAGGAAAACAATAAAAGACGTCGCTTGTTTTTGAAGCAGTAAGAAGCAACCACTCTATTTGGAGGGTCAGTAGGGGAAGGAATTAACTAAAGAAACGTAATGGCTCAAAATCGGGAAACAACACCGTTTGTTTTTAGTTTGGTGGCCATAAGGACGACGGGAAGGAATCAAAAAATGCCGAAAGGAAGACCTCGCTTGGGGGGTCACCTCTCGTAACAAACGGGGCAGATGAAAAAGCACGGGGGGAGATGGGTTATAAATCTCAAAAAGGGAACTTCCAAAGAACCAAGCCCAGTGCGAGTAATGAAACATCAGAAAAAAAAAAGGGGGTGAGCGTGAGGGTAGGAGATGCACTGAATGGCGAGGGGACGATTGCACTCCCCTGGCCTCAAACTAAGGGAATAAATCCGCTGACAGTGGCAAGGAAGAGGGGGAGAAGACGGTGATATAGAGATTTTGAATTGGAAAACGGTCCATATGCCAGAGCGAAAAAAAAAAAACTGTAATCCATTGAATGAGGGAAAGACGGGGGTAGCGATGCACAATCGGCCTCTTGCCGGAAAACCATCGAACCCCCACCGGAAACACCGAAACTCCCCAAAGCCAATCTAGACAGGTTGCTGAACTATTTGGGAACTGAACCGGAAGCACAGTATACGATCTCTTCTCTTCAAATAGATGACAGGTGCTAAGTGACCCCAAGAGGATAGGGCGAACGGAATTATCTCCGCAGGGGGCGAGGAAAAAAAGAAATCAAAACGACGCCTCGTGTCCGTTAGAATCTAACAAGGCGGTCCCCAAGGACGCCCAAAGTTGCCTAATGTGAGTGACGATCAGTCAAGAGCAACCACCACCCAAGCGGGGGGGGTACGCTGTCTCTTAAAAGGGGCCCCATTTCCCGGGGTGTGCCCAACGCATCCAGCTGCCCCTAATTCAAACGAAGCGCTGTGCGACCAAAGGGATATTCAAACATCTCGCGCAAAAAACCTGAAGGTGAGGGAAAAAATCGGATGGAGCTTCCCGGGCAAAAAACTTCCGATAGGACAGTATCGTGACAAATCCGTCGTTGAAAAGTACGGTGGAGAAAGTAGTATCGCAACGAAAAGGAGGAGTTGGGTGCATCGCCTCAATCAAAAATAAATTTGGAAGCGAACAAAATGTCTTGAGGTTGCGGCTGTAAAGTTCATGGGAAAAGGACGTTTCACAAGGGGGGGACCCGCCCCGCGATACAAAAGCACTACGCAACAGAAAGGAAAAGCTAAAAAAAAACATCTCAATTGGGGTTGCGACAGAGTTAAGGAATCAAGGAGCACGGAGGTCTCCACGAAACGAGAAAAAAGGGCTGGGGGGGGGGGGGGGGGGAGGGGGTTCATCTATCTCCTACCTAAAGGGGGGTGCCCGGCAAAAAAAATGCAATCGTCAACCGATTTTGGCGTGGCAGGCCAAGCGGGGTAATAAGTAAACTCTAGAAACCCATCCAGCATTCGTACTGGGGGGGGTGGGAAGAGAAGTGGGCGATGGGGGGGGGTCGTACAAACACCAACCCTCAAGGATAGCACTTCAGTCTGTGTTCCCTAGAATGGAATTTCCTCGGTGGTGCACTAGGGGGGGGTAGGTGGCACCCCTCCAGTGGCTTGCTGCTCGGGTTAGGAGGGGGGGAAAGAGCTTCTCGAAGATCTTGGCAACGGATTCAGCTACAAGACTATGATTCGTATCGGGAGGATGGTCTAAGAAAGAGTTCAGTTCGTTTCCTCCTTCAGACATACGGTAGGGATGAATCGGAACTTCAAACAGAACAGGGACCGTTATAAACCATTGACAAGTAATTGGTAGGAGCCCGTGTGAAAAGAGACACGATGAGCGCCGCGTAAGCAAACTCGTCTCGTCGTCCGAAGTTTACGGGGTCACGCGCAAACGCCATAAAATCGCACCACCGCCATTCCTCCCCGCAATTAAACCCGTCGGACGGAGAACCTACAAGAACCATTATCCGGAAAAATCAGGCATGTGAGCGAAAGACTGGATCCAGGGAGGACTTTTTGGCATTGGGAGGACATCTCGAGACGAAGAAGGGGAGTGGAGGTCAAAAACTCAGGAAGTCTATGGGAATGAAAATATGGGGAATAAGGGCAAGGAGGGAAAAAATCGACTATACCAGATAGAAAGAAGGAAGTTACGGAGGGTCAAACAGATGATAAGAAGATTATCTCCACTAAGTAGGCAGAGCAGCAGGCCTCGCCGCGGGTAGCGCCGAGGCCGTCCTACAAGGCACAAATCAAGGGTGAAGTTTGACGAGGAAGAGATACGGGGAAGCAAGGAGAAGGAAATAATACTGGAGAGAAAAAAAAGAGTCAGGCAAAAGGGAAGTTGTTAGACTGCCCTTCTGCGTCTGTGTTCAGGTTCGTTGGGGGTAATCTTTGAGGGAGGGTTAGAATGTGTCGTCAAAAAGGCGGGCCGGGGAAAAGGGGGGATTGGGACAACCACGTATAAACTTTAGCGCACACCGAGCTTGGAACGGGGAGTGAGAAAAAGAATATCGTGAAACAAAAAGCGCGGCGGTACCTCAGACAGAGCAGTGCCGAGTGAGAAAAGCACAGCAGGGGTGGGGAGGGGGGGTCCCAAAAACTCCCGGAGAAAAGGGAAAGGAGGGGAGGGGGGGTCCAAGGGGGATGGGTGGCTGGGTGACAGGAAATCCGAAAATTCTGGAAAGTTTTCCCAAAAATACACGGTGAAAAAGAAAGGGAATGGAAGGGGGGGTAGGCCGGGCAAAAAAAGAAGGAGTAAGTTTTTACAGCACCACTAAAGAGGGTGTCTGCCAAAAATCAAGAACGAAGTTTTTCCGGCTTCCCCGTAACACCTTTCTTTAAATCCGCCCCTTGATCACTGTGAGTAGGATGTAAACCCCTTTGAGCTAAAATGAGCAAAGAAAAAGACTCCGAAGAACATGGGCCCCGAATTCGTCTGGGGGATACTATAGGGGCGCAAACAGAACGGAAAAACAAGTATCCATCGTGTTCTAGATCCGTAATGGGGGAGGGGAAAGATCTTAATCTGTGAAAGAACCTGTTTACTAAACGGCAGCGACTTGAGACTAATGGGGAACAAAGAAATTAAGAAATAAGGGAGGAGCCAAAGAATTAAAAAAACGCTGCCAAAAAACCTGAACAAAAAGAAAGAACGGGACATCAGGTGTTTGTAGCGAAGGTCCCTGAATGCAGCAAGGTCGAGAAATGCTAAAAGCGGAAAATGCAGGGCGATTCAACTGCCCAGAAGGGGGAGAAGGAAGAAGAAAATGGCGTGAAATGAAAATAACATCTTCAACGTCGAACTGAAAGGAAGAGAGGGGGGGGGGGGCACTACAAGGGGACCGATCGGGCCGTGTTGGATGTATTAGGGGAAGGTTTGGACGTTGAGCTCAGACGATAATTGGGGGGGCCCGGGAAGAAAAAGAGGGTATGGGGGGAGATGACTGGGATGGGTGACCCGATTCGAAAAAAGTATGAAAGGTGCTACTCATCTAGTCGGGTGTACGAAAAAAAGGGGAGAAAACGAGAAATAGCAGGGGGAGAGGCGGCCTCAAGCCCATGGGGGGGCGTCGTAAAAAACTCTGCTGTTAATGAAAGGGCACGAAAAAAAAAAAAGGGAGGGGAAGCATCAGAACAAATAAAACAAGGCTTCGCTACTTGGACAGGAAAGACTGCAGAACTCACACCTTCATGAATAAGATCGCTAAAAACCAAAAAAAAGGAGAGTAGAAAAGAGCTTGGGAGGGGGAGAGTGGACTCGAGAGAAGAAAAAAAATTAAAGGGGGAACAGTGCACAAGAAAAGGAGGGAGCTCAGAAAAAAACGTGACAAATCCAACCGAGGGGGAAAAGGCCAACGACCTCATAGTGGAAAAAAACTCAAGCCGGGCGACAGGAAACTAAAGGAAGACATGATCTGGTGCCACAGCTTTGTCAAAAATCGGTGAGCAGAGAAGGGAGCCGAAACTGGAAGATTCATTATCCAAGAAAAGGGACGGGCAGGGGCCAAACAAGTACCCGAAGGAAATACCAGCAAGCCAAGGTTCGGCCGATCTTTATTGGAAAACGCCATCGTCAGGAAAAGAAGTCAAAGGGAAACCGGGCCGGATGTAGTCAAACGCGCAGTTGGCAACTGGGGGGGCCAGGGGGGAAATACAGGAAAAAATACCAAGAAGCTGGCACTTAAGGCTCGAACGTGTCATGGAAAACCCCCCCCAAATCCACAGGAAAAGAGGAACAAAGGCGCGTAGTCACGAGAGAGAACAAGAACTATAGGAAAAACGGGGGACAACAGGGAGGAAAAGAAAGACAGATCGTGACGCAGCTCCTCTTAGGAATAGAAAGACTGCGGTTCGAGGCGCGGCCAAGGCGAGGAAAAAAGTCCAAACAGAGGTAAGGGAAGGCGAGGAGCCGCGCCGGAAAAGAACCATTGCATCTTTTAAAGGGGAGGGTCGTGGGAAACGATCAAAGAAAAGTGGTTGACAGAAAAGTCTATCAGGGGAAAAGAGAGGAAGGAAACATAGGGGGGAATCAGAGCAGAAAATCGGCCAACAAAGGGGTGAGGAAGCACGGAAAATTGAAGGAGGAGTCAACAACGAAGTAATCTGAAGGGTCCCAAAATCGGGATAGGGGTAAAAAGGAAACAGATCATAAACACGCCTTTCGCAAAACAAATCGAAGAGGGGCGAAAAAAAGCCGCGAGCTCCGGGTTCATTTTCAGCAAAACTATAGAAAAAACGACAAGGGACTGGAGGAAAACACGGCCGACCGTATGAAAAGGGGCAGGGAGGAAGGAAAAAGGGGGGAATGCGCCTGCTAGAACTCTACGGAAAGAGGAAGATGGACAAAAAGGAAAAAAAATGCAAGTGCTAACTGGGTTTTTTTGGTCCTCAGGGCTAGATGGAAAGAGGAGGGGGGGATAACATCGGACTCAGAGGACAGAATCACGAGATGACAGAAGGAGAGCATACCTCGACACAAGAGGTTGGCAACTTGAAAGACCAAGATGCCAAAAAAAAACACGTATGGCCTCGAGACAAAAGCTGCCTTGGAGCAATCACAAGACTCGAAAAAGGCAACAAGAAGGGGTCAGGGGGCCCGAATGGGAAAGGCAATATTCACAAGAACAAAAAAAGGAAAACCCTAAACCGGGACGCGATGTGAGCGAGAGAAAGATTCGAAAAAGAGGAAGGGAAGAGATAGTCCGTGCGAAAAATGTAGGAACTGGAAAAATTGCGGGTGCGAGTGTGCAGTGGTGCGGTCGCACTGGCTGTCAAGGGAAAAAGAGCCGGCAGAAAACACCCAGTGGGGCAAAGGCCCAGTCACGAGCAGTCAGGGGGGGGGGGGCAAAAAGAAAGAAGACGACACGAAAGGTCACCGAGGTAGCGGTCAAGGAAGGAGAGGATCGGAAGGGCCAATTGAGTAGACGGCTGTTCGGTCAGCCACCGAAAAAGGTTTGCGCTTAGCGAGAAACTCGTTAAGGGGTTTGGGAAAGGCAGGGGCGCAAAAAACCGTTGAACCGGGGGGGGGGGGGGGGGGGGAAACAAGGAACAAAGGAAAGGGAAGCAAACAGGAAATTTAAGTGTGAAAGGGGGGAAAAAAAAACGCGTGGCAGGAACTGGAAAAGGGTCCAAAGCTAGGTGTATAAACTATTCAAACGCGGGGGGAAACGGGAGGAAAAAGAAGGGAAAGATGCAAACAGCAAAAAGAGTTCGAAAAATGGCCCTAAATTAAGTCTCAGGGGGGCTATGAAAAAAAAAAAAAACTGGCAAAAGGAGAAGGAAACAGGAGTCAGAGAGGAAAAAAAAAAAACTGACGTCCACTGGAAGGGGGGACATCTCGCAACGCGAAAGGGAAAGCCCATTTGGGAAGGGGAAAAGGAAAGGTCGTGGGAAAACAAACCCCAAACTCACACGGAAAACGAAGAGCGCATAAATAACGCTATCCAATCGGAGGAAGGGCACTGCAAAACGTTAAAAAACAAAAAACCAAAAAAAAAAAAACAAAAAAAAAAAAATCGGCAGGGGTGCCAAAAGCGAGGGGGCTCGTGGGGGGGGAACAAAAAAAGACAGTCCCCAATGCAGATGAACAAAAGGGAAGACTAGGTTGAAGTTCCGGTGTTCAATTAGGGGGATCCGCAGAATAGCAAAACGAATCCAAAGAGGTTGGAGGGGGGAAAGGGGGAAAAAGAAACAGAAGGGAACAGGCAAAGATTCCGAGCCATTCAACAAGCAATGGGAGCGAGTTATGGGGAGGCCACTAAATCACCCCCGTGGCGGACGGCTTCTGGATAACATTCCTCAAACGGGAATGGTCCAGAGGTAAAGAGATCGATCTGTGCTTAAAAACCCGGGAGAGCAAAAAAAAAAAAAAAAAAAAAAAAAAAAAAAAAAAAAAAAAAAACACAGAGAAGACCGCGGGGCGCGACTGAACGGGGTTTGGGGGGAAAAGTGACAAGAAAAAAGAACACGCGGGAAAAAACGGAACAGCATCAGAAGGAACAAATGAGAGGATAATTGGTGAGAAAAGGGGCGGCTAAACACATAGCAGTTGCTAAAAGACGAGGAAAAAAAGGCAGGGGGGAGAAGGAGGACCACAAACTTCAGAACTCTGCAAATCGCACAAAAGGAAGGGGGTTCGATAGTGGGTCCTCCTCATCAATGGGAATAACAGTGCGGAGCGAAAAAAAAACAACGGATGGCTCAACACAGTGGGCCCTGAGCCCGAAGAACGGTCAACAATCAAGGGCACCTCGTCAACCCCAAAAGGCTAAATTCCGGAACTGAACTGCGCTCAAAAACCTCGGGTGCCTCAAAGTAGAAAAAAACGCTTACCGAGTGACAGGCGCATAGGGGGGTTTACGAAAAAAACGTCCGTACATTACATTTTGGCTAAAAACATGACATTAAAACACGGCGGGACGGCAGTCCCACCTCGGTAAAACAACTGAGGAAGGAAGGGGGGGAGAATAAAGGAAAAAAGAAAGGGAAGTACGGTCTACTAGGTCATCAACAGGAGCATTCCGGCTCAGCTGTTCACAAGCAGGGAAGAATGGGCAAAAAATTGGGGGGCATAAAAGGTTGGCCTGCATGGAACACACATGACCAGGCTCAAATAAGATAAGGGGAAAAACGGGGGGAAAAAACTAGAGGCCCATTACGGGAAAAAGACATAAAGAACATCGGGTGGAAAGGGGAGGGGGGGGAAAAAAGGGAAAAACGTGGGGGCTACACACACGCGTTTTAGGGGGTCACACCCAAACAGATTCAAAAAGAAGGACCATGCGGGGGAAAATGTTGCCAGCAGAAAAGTGACACCTATAACACCTACGTAAGGTTGGGAAAGGTTAGGGGGGGCGTGCATAAGAGACCTACGCTTCAAAAGAGAGTAGGTAAGCTATATCTATTACGAATCGCAAACGCGCCAAGGAAAATCAGGGAAAAGTGGAAACTGGGAGCCGGATCTTGGAAAAAAAATAACTCAAAGGGCGCAAAACTAAGTCTTCAGACGATTTCCCGGAAAGGGGCACTAAAAAGGGGCAATAAAGGGGGGGGGGGGAAGACGTGGTTGTTACAAAGGGAAAAACAAGACTATCAAAGGTTTGGAGGACGACCATCCGAAAAGCCCGCTTCACGGTTAAGGGGGCCGAGAAGAAAGAAGTGACGAGGACCGAAACGGGTGTCGCCCTAAATCTTTAACCCGAAGAAAGCAGCGAATAGGGGGAGTGGAAGGGACTTGGCGCAAAGGAAAAAAAGG
>Ga0179593_1676831_pt1 | contig 12427 bp, 11 predicted proteins | sample CZODoug2_1_08_16_FD_185931 | JGI IMG/M metagenome (GOLD analysis project Ga0179593, IMG submission 185931) | Vadose zone soil fungal communities from Angelo Coast Range Reserve, California, USA - CZODoug2_1_08_16fungal (PacBio error correction) | ecosystem: Environmental > Terrestrial > Soil >...
AAGAAGGAAGTCGCCCACCCAAGGAGAGGGTGTGCAAGCCGTTATAGGAATTCCAGTTAGAAGAGGAAAGAGAAAAAGGAGGTCCCTCTAATTCAGAGAAAAGGAAAAAGACCCTCAAACTCGATGAACCTGCTGGGAAGTGAAACGGCAACGGCTTAGGAGGGATAAAAGTTCTCGACCACCATAAAAAGAAAAAGCAATCAAGGAAGGCAAACCGCACCACATGCGGACGCAGGGGAAGGAGAGGAAGCTTGCTGTATTTTTTCAGCGAAAAAAGAAAAAAGGGAGGGACTTGTTCCTCTTTTCTCACGGAGAGGGGGGGAAGGGAGACTGACGGCGAAATTAAAAAGGTCCGGCCGCTCCCGCTTGAACAGGGAGGAAGAAAAAAGGGGGTGCTGTCCATTCCGACGGAAGTCCTACCCTATCATGATGGAGAAAAGAGTGTACTTGAGAAAAGGGTAATCACAGACCAAGGATGCCCTGAAGGAGGAGAGAAGCAGTGATGTCCTCAGTAGAAGAAGGACTCCCTCAAATGTAGCGCTAGGACCTACAGAAGAGGGCAACAAAGGGCCGCTCAGATGTCACGGGAAGCTTCTAGAAGGAAGTCGTCTAACGGAGAGGACCGGCATCACAAAAACCCACCCCCCCCCCAAAAACAAAAGCCACACAAAAAGAAAAAAGAACCCAAACCCCCCCCTACCGCCCCCCCCCCAAGGAGGAAAGCCCCTTCTTCCCACGCCCGGCTAGGAAAAAGGGGGGAAGAGGGTAAAAAGGATCGGTTTCCTTTCGCCAGGAAAAAGGGAAAAAAAACCTTCGTCCTCGCCACATCGGGAAAAAGAAAAAACGAGAGGACCCCTCGTGAACAGGAAGGGAGAAACCTCCAATATTCAGGGAGATAGGAAGTCGTTCCCTACAGGAGAAACGGCCGGCACTTCGACGGGAGGGGGTACGGAGTGGCCCTCTCCTCCAAAAGCGGTCAGGGGGAGGAAGAGGAAACAGGAGGTAGATGGTCAAAAAAAGTGGATCATGGACGCCCGTTAACGATCGGGTAGGGTGGGGGGGCCAGGTACCGGGAGACTGATTACCGTCGGGAAAAGGAGGGGAAAACAAGGACAGAAGACTCTCTAAAAACAAGAAAGAGGGGGGAGGAGGAACCTAGGTATATAGGAGGGGGGGACGAAGAAACTGAGACGTTTACCGACGGAGATGAAAGGGGGGGGAAAAGAAAAAGGGTCCTTTCCTCTTGCACAAAAAAAAAAGGCAGTTGAATTCCGTCCAATTCTAGCACCGCGGGGGAGGGGAGGGAAAGGACGAATCACCGGCAGTAAAGAAGGAAGGGGATGAGCTTCCTAAGCTACAGGAGAAAAAAAAAAAAGGAGACGTTCAGGGAAGGAGGGGGAAAAAAGAAACGACTTCCTATCTCCAGCAACTCAGGAGGGAAAAAACGCAGGCGGCTTACTTCAGCGGAAAAAGGTCCCAAAGGTCGGTTCTTCTGAGGACGAGCATATAGTGTCTCGCCAAGGGGTGGTTGGAAGGGCAAGGCCGACCCAGAGTCCGATGCAAGAAAACGGACCCTCTTCAAAAAGGCCCTTGAACCTGATCTGGCGTGGGGCAGTACGGGGAGGGAAAAAGGATGCCGGCATATACACCAAGCAACGAAGGTAAAAAGAGGGCGTCTCCGCGGCCGCTACCGCCGCAGAGGGGAAAGGGGGGGGGACAAAGGATAGTCTGCGGAGCACTGGCTGGCGCAGCCGGAAAAGGACTACCTGCTGACCTCACCTTGGAGGGGAAACACAAGGTCCCTTTCACATGGGTGAAAAAAAGAGGACGACCTGGGCCACAAGGCACGAATCTCCATCATGATAGGGTAGGGAAGCCTGGACAGCCTACGGAAGGTCCTCTTCCATAGGGAAGGGAAAAAGACTATCTAGGCAGATCAGGGAAGGCAGAAGGGCTACCAGCTGCACGGAGAGAGAGGGGTACCATAGTCTCGAACTACAGAAAAGGAACTCCCTGCTACGGAGGAAGAGGCGAGCGGTAAGGTGAGTCCGGGAAAAGAAATGTCGTTTTATCAGAAGACAGCCGTGGTGGACAACGAAACTTCCCCTGCCATAGGAGGGGGGCAGGCAGAGAAGTTCTTTGAGAGTGGGAAAGGGGGAAGTAGGTAATTAAAGAAAAAGGGGGAAAGGCTGTTTTATCTAAACTGGAAAAAAAACGGACCGCTGGAGGGAATGTCAGAGCTACTTTTTTTGGGAAGAGAGAATATCTGAAAACACGATGAGGAGAACATATAGAGATCCGTAATGGGTCGACCAAACTCCCGGAGATAGGGGGAGTGGGTCCTCCGGGACAGGGAAAGGTCCAGGTCATCTCAAAGGGAGTCCCGCTCTAAGTCCAAAATTAGAAACCTCTCACCCCCCAGGATGAAAAGGACCTGCTTCATGGAAGGTGGGAACGCAAAACTGCTCTGAAAGGTAGCGACTCACCACCAGCCGCCGTTCAGAAAAACAAAGGGAGGACCCCCTATCAGGGCAGTTAGGCAGAGGATTTTCGGCGACTATTAACACAAGGAAGGGAAGGGGACGGAATGAAAAATCGAAGTTTCTAAACAAAAAAGGAGATTAGCTAGGAAAGTAATCCGCTCCCGCTTGGAAAAGAAAGAAAGACTTAGGAGTAAGAAGTCGAGGGACCTATAAGGCTGGCGATCAAAAATAGTGGACCAACATCTGACGGGAAACAAGGAGACCCTTGAACCGGCGGGCGAAAATAAAGTGGAGGTCCTCAGGTAGACGGAGAGGAAAAGGGGGATCTCCAGAAGTAAGAAGAGGGCAACCTGGGGGAAGACAAGACGGCTTTTCGGGCCGAAAGAGACGATTACCTTCGTGCGAGGAGACCGGCAGCGCTTATTCCCAGCCCCGTAGGAAAAAAAAAAGATAAGTTCCCTGAAGAGGGGAGGATCTGACCGATCGGTTACGTCCTAACAACACCTTCGCTAAAAGGGGGAGTCAAGAAATGCCCACCGATGGACCACGAAGGAAAGACTGGAAAAAGGTCTTCCTCCGCTAGGGCTGGAAAGGGAGGGGAAAAAGGGGGAAAAGCCTTCCGTCACGTCGACGTCCTTGGGACTGGGAAAAACCTCCTCCAAAAAAGAAGTGAGGACGGCCCGGCTGTTGGAAAGGGGGGGGGGGGCTGTCATCCCTAACGGTATCGCAGGAAGGATCGTAGGTTTTGTTTCTGTAAATAGGAAGTAAAAAAGGGAGTACGGGGAAGATTGAGGTTCTGAAAAAAGGAGAGAAGAAAAAACCACAACTTATGATGAGGAAAAAGAGAGAAAAAGAGAGGGGCGAAGAAAAGGCAGCGTTGACCGACGGCTAGGACTTTCCCTATTCCCGAAACAAACAAGGGATCCAACAAAGGGGGAGGGGACGCTCCCGAAAAGCCAGGGAGAAAAAGGAGAGAAGAACAAAGCTTTTGGAGGAGCGAAAAAAAGCTGGAGAAAACTCTTCTGACGGTGCCGAACGGGGAGGGAGGGAATAGGCCCCGAACGAAAAGGAGGGGAGGGTACTTCCAGCGGCCAGAGGAAAACAAAGGGAAAGCTTTTTCTGCCGCGGAAAAAAACCCGGAAGGTGTTTTTCTGGGCCCGGCGACCGGGAGGAAAAGAAAACTCTTCCACCCGACGGCCTAAGGATGGGCATACGTGGCTTGGGCATAAAAGGCAGGCAAACGGGACAAAAAAGGAGATTCCTCGGCCCTCACGGAGGAGAAAAAAAAGGAGTTGGAGGAGGAAGAGAAAAGGGCTTTCTGTCAGGAAAGGGCACAGCTGTACCTCACCTGAAAGCCCCGCAGAAAGGGCCAAGGAAAAGAGGGGGGGAAAAGGAAGTGTCAAAACGAGAAAGAATTCTCGGGTCGGCCCTAAGGAAGGCACCCGCCTAGGAGGGAAAGTCCGCCGTCACTCTGGATCGTAGGGAAATAGAAAGGAAAAGCAGGAACTCATTCAATAAGGAGACCCCGCTGCACGTCGGCAAGGGGGGAAAGAGGCCTCTACTACAGCACGCTGAAAGAAAGACTCGGCGTCGCCCTTTGGTTGCAAAAAAAAGTCTGCTGGGGGGGGTCGGGGTGAATCCGAAGACCGAGAAAGGGAAACTTCCCGTCCATGAGCCAGAACCAATCGCAGGGTCTGTCCACCGCGTTTCAAAGTGCAGACTTCGGGGAAGGGGGGAAAGAATGTACCTGCACCTTAAAAAGGCGTCGGTCGAGCGGGGGGGAAACAAGAGGAATCTCTAAAAAAAAGAAAAAGGGGATTAAACTAGAAAAAAGGCCACCCATGTTGGGTTGGACAAAAGACAAGGCAGGAGGAAGGTTGCCCGTCCAGGTAGCTCAAAGGGTGAAGAAACTCTAAGTCCTCGACCTCAAAAAGAGGAAATGCTTCCCCTAACCTTCGGGGACGAAAACCAAGTGCAAGAAAAGGGGATCGACCACCCGCCCAGCCGCAAAAGGAAAAAAACAACCGTCGTACGCCGAGCAGAAGGCAGCGGGCGGGCTTTCTCTACGATGAAAAGGGAGGACCCGGAGGAAAGGGGGAGAGGGAACTTCTCCTGATCGGCGAGAGAGGAGAAGTAAGGCCCGTCTCCAAGATTGAAGGGGAGAGGGAACGCTTCCTCAGGGCCGACCCGAGGGAGAAAGAGGGGAACCTTCTAAAAAAAGAAAACCGTCTTGGCGCGTCAACGTCAAGGAAAGGGACGGTCTAATGACGCCAGAAGAGAAAAGTCCTCGCCGAAAAACAAAAAATCGGAAAAGGGGGACTACTATGACCTTCTGTGCGAAGAGAGGAAGGGAAAGCTCTGATGCCACTCCCGTAAGAAAATGTTGCATTCCTGTCTATGGGAAAGGGAGAGAAAGGGGGGTTAATGAGGAAAAAAGGAAGCTCCACTATCTGCCCTCGAGGGAGGGAAAAAAGGTGCCCTCTGCGATGGCATAAAGAGGGCGGACAGAACGCTCCTTTCTGGCTATAGGAGAAGACCTTGAAGCCGAGACGGAAAGTAGTTCTTTCTCCGCTCTCCACAAGAGGAAGGCCCTGGCGTAGTCGTGGGCGAAAAAAAAAAAAAAGGCATTTACCCGTCACGTATCGTGGAAAAGAGGAAGGTAAAGTGGCGATGGAAAGGGTCGCCCACAGCTTCCGCAAAAAAAAAAAAAAAAAAGGAGTAGTAAAGAGAGAGATGCAAAAAAAAAAGGAAAGAAGGGGGACCTACGTCATCGTAGGCCCCGGGAAAAGACAATAAACAAGAAAAAGGGGACGTCTTCCCTGCGATCGAAAAGAAAAGGGAAAAAAAGTTCGCCCACGCTACGAAAAGAACAAGAGCTCCTAAAGGCTGTGGAGGAGCGGAAGAAAAAAAGGGAGATCACGACGTGAAAGGAAAGGAAAAGAAATCTGCCAGCACTCGAAAAAAAAGAAGGCGTCTTGTACTGCCCGCGGCCGAGTAGGGGGAAGAGGTTCTTCCGCGTGCAGATCGTGGCGGGGGGATGGGGGGGGTGCTGGGGGGAAAGAAAGAGTCCCGATCCGCAGCTCGTAAGAAAACCTGAACCTGATCCTGGCGTGCAATTAACGAGGGGGGAGCGTCTGCCGGCAGAACGAGCCAAGAAAAGGGGGAAACTGTCCTGCACGTGGCCAGCGGCGGGAAAAAAAAGGGGATGGCGTCATTCGCCGTCTACGGAGACCTTGACGTTGACAGGAAAAGACTGGGATTAAAGAAAAAGGGCCGATCTCCGCAATTATCGGGAAAAAAACTCCTGGCGCCTACGCAAACGCGTCCAATCTTGCGCAAGAGAACTCCTCTAAAAAAAATTCCTCTCCCACTCGACGGGAAAGGGACGGCCCTCAAGCTCGGGGAAGGGAGGGAGGCACTCTTCCTAAAACGCCCTGAAAAAACCGTGGTGAAAAGAAAAGGATGTGCTTGTGGTCGAGAACAGGAAAAAAAGTTTGCCGTTCACAAGAAAAAAACGCTTCCATGCAACGGTGAAGAAAGGGGGGGCGGTCGGGAAAAAAGAGTACTTCTGAGGTGACGCCGACCGGAAAACTTCCCGCCCGCGGCATCGGAGGGAGAAAGGGGTTTGGGAAAAAAGGGAGATCTCAACAACAACAACGGAGAAATAGCGATGGTATTCGCCCAAAGAAAAGTCCCCCCCCCCCCAAAAAAAGGAGGGAAGTGCCAAGGAGGAAAGTCCCCTCGTAAGTCCTGAGAAAAAAAGGGGGTCCTGAAACTCGGACCCGAAGGGGAAACCTTTCTGCATGTCCGGGAAAGAAGGAAGGGGATTCATGGGGAGGAAAAGAAAAGCACATCCGCAGGAAAACAACCACAGGCGGACGCCGAGAGAGGAGCAGCTTCTGGGACGTTCTCAGGAAAAAGGGAGGGAAAAACTTTGCCTCTGGTGGACCGGAAAAAGGAAAAAAAAAGAAAACTCCTGATCGGCGGGAGGGAAAAAGAAGGACCGCTCCCAGGGGAAACCAGAGGAAAAAAAAAGACCTATCATTCTGGCGATCGCAAGCAGGAGGACGTCCCTCCGTGGATACCACCGGATGAAAAAAAGCTCGTCAACGTCAGTTGGGAGGTCAGCAAAAGGGAGAAGGAAAACCAGAAAAGGGGAGTCCACGTGCGGCAGGTCAAGGAGGGAGTCGTTCCTCGGACTCGACGAGGAAAAAGCGTCTTCCGGCAGAAGAGAAAAAGTGTCCCAAAAAAAGAGGGTGGACTACCTTCGATCGGAAGAGGGGCTCCCGTCCCAAAAAAAAAAATAAAAGATTTCCCTAGCCAGAAAAAAAAAAAGGGGGAAACTAATCTGGGCGGAAGACGCCTATTTCTGGCGGAAAAGACCCGGCTCCCAGCCGGCCGAAGAGGGCTAATTCAGCTGAAAAGAAATAGGAGAGAAAAGAAAAAAAAAAGGGAAAGGGTGGCTAACGTCCCCGACGCGGGAAAAAAGAAAGGATCGGTGGGTTGTTTTCCGGAGAAGGAACGAATTACTTCTGGCACGGCAAGAGAAAAAACGGCAGGCTCTCAGAAGAAGAAAGAGAAGAACCTGCAGCCGTTGACCGACGTCCAAAAAAAAAAGGAAAAAGGCCTATTCCAAAAAAAAACGTCGCCTGCGAGCACCGAGGAGCACCAGATAAAAGAAAAAAAAGGTGTCTTCTCTTGGCCGAAAAAAGGAAAACGGTCGACGTAAAGAAAAAGGTAGCCTGGAGGGAACGACTTCCTAGAAACACTAGTAGTAACGGGGAGCCAGCTGCCTATTTCACCGCGTTGGAAGGGAAGGAAGGGCATATTTGCGAGCCCTAAGGTGTGGCCCTTCACCTAACCGGGGAGGAGAAAGCAAAAGAGGCTGTTGGGCATTACGGGGAAGCGCTGCCGGCAACGACCAGAAAAGGGCGCGTCCGCTGGGCCCGACAAAAAAGGCGCCCTGAAAGAAAGGAAAAAAAAAATGTCTGGCGTCATTCGCCGGAAAAAAGTGACGTTGACCGCGCTCTCCCTCCGGTAAAAGAATGGGTCTGATTCCACGGAGAAGGAAAACTCTCTTCACTGCCGTAAAAAAATGGATCTGGGAAACGAAAAGGGACCTCCTACTCTGGCTCGTCCGGGGGGGAAGGAAAACTCTGCTAAAAGAGGAAGGGAAGTATCATTTCATCGCAAGGGGGGGCTACCAACGGGGAAAAAAAAGGGGGGTCATCTTCTCGAACTACAAAAAAACTGCGACGCCCTGCGAAAGGGGGGGGGGCTTCATCGTGACGGCGAGGGGAAAGAGGAACGAAGGGGTGAAGAAAAAGTGGTCCGTTAAAAAAAAAAAAGACTGTCCTGGTCCGCATCGCCCGGGAAAGGGAATACTGTCTGTGGACTTCGGAAAAAGGTCGGACTATCAAAGGGGGAAAAAAAGGGAACCTTCTGCATCGGCGTCGGGTTACTACATCGCGACTGATCGTAAAAAAAGAAAGGCTAAACTATATAGATAAAGAGACCCACCAAGATGAGAGGGCCTGTCCATTAGCTCTCCGAAGAAAAAGTCCTCTATCCGTCGGACCGCGACCAAGAAGGAAAAAGAAAGTTCTGAAAAAAAAAAAAAGGGGGTGAAAGGCGGCACGGCGTCGGGAAAAAAAAATCTCGACCCCAGCAAAGGACCGCAACCACAGGCGGAAGGGATAGAGAGAAAAGGGAAGATTACCCGAACCGGACGACGTTGCCTCTGTCTCAGAAAAGGGGCTCCTATCTGCGAGATATGAGGCCGCTCCAGAGAAAACAACCATAGTAGGAGAAATCGGCCGTAAAAAAAATCTGCGGCGCTCGAAAGAAAGGGGTGCGAGAAAAGAAAGGAAGGCCCCGGGACCGGCGGAAAAATCAAGGTGAGGTCAGCAGGGGGCTCGCCTACTTACCGCCGCGGGCAAGGTCAAAAAAGGGGAAAAAACGATGACCTTCGTGCTCGGGGAAAGCTGATGCCCAGCCCCGTAAGAAAAGGGAAAGAGGGAGTGGCGAGCTGCGATCGGACCGATAGGGGGGGGGAAATTGAACGAAAAAAAAAAAAAAAACTTCCCGCGGCAGAAACCGGAAAAAGAAACTCTCGCTTTATTAAAGGAAGGGGTTACTGCCTCCGCGAGGGAGTGACAAAAAAAAAAAAAAAAAAAAAAAAAAAACCCGGCCGAACGGGAAGAAAGCTTCGGTCCGCTCCTCCAAAAGGGGAACATAGGGATTGGACGGCAAAGAGGAAGGACTTCCAGTCCCGAACGCGGTGCTCGCATGGACGAAAAAAAGGGGGGGAGGGGGGGGTTTCGGGAAATAGGCCAGAAAAAAAATGACAAGGTAAGGAAAGATCAACCACACAACGGAGGAGAGGAAGGAAAATGTGGGCGAAGAACCTGCAGCCGTTGACCGAAATGGCCTATTTCCCGAAAAAAAAAAAAAAGGAAAAAGTGAAAAGCTTCCTGACGTCGCCACGAAGCCAATCACTATTCCGCCTCCGAAGGAGAGGAACGAATCTACCCTTCGCCAACCGGGAGGGAAAATTATTGAAGAAAAAAAAAAAAAGGCCTCATGCGGCGGGTACTGCCAGAGGGAAAAGGGGGTCCATCGGTTTCCGGAAGATGGTGAGGGAAAAACGGCCCGGCTACCGTAACCGGAAACGATCCGCATAGCGCCGGAACTTCTCCTTGAGGGTGGGAAGGGTCCCGAAATCGAACACAGAGAAAAAAGCTCTTCCTCTTCGCCGAAAAAAAAACCTTCCTCCCTTTGCCAGCAGGGGGGAGTTGACGGTTCTCGATAAAGAAGGAACCTCCCCCGTTTTAATGGAAGCGCAAAAAAAAAGGGAAAAAAGGCAAGCCAAAAAGGCGATCTCCCAGCATGATCGTGTCGAGGAATGGACCGCCTACTTCTTTCTCGAAGAAGAAAAGAAGGCCTTAAAAAAAAGGAAAAGGCAGTTCCTCGCCCACTCTACGGGAACCAAGAAAGAGAGGGGTCATCGTCGCGAAGGAAAGCGACAGCCCTCTCTAAAAGAGAGGGGGGACGGCTGGCTGGTGGTCGGGGAGTTTGATCCGAAGACGGGGAAAAAAGACGGCCATGCAGACGTCAAAAAAAAAAAGAGGCGGGGACTCAAAAAAAAACCGACTTCCGTGGGGAAAAAGAGGAAAGGCGGCAAATCGGCGTCCAGCTACGGGGCGACTCCCTCGCGACGGGGAAAATAAGAAAGAGGGAGAGGAGAAACCATAACCCCTTCGGGCCGGTCAGTGCCTGTCCAGGTAGCGAAAAAAAAAAGAATCCTCACCGTTCGAACCGCGACAAGAGCAGGAAAACGGGCCGGGGAAAGGGACTCGGATCAAACGACACAGACCACCAGCCAGCCGCCGTCCGGAAAAAGACGCCGAGCATGGCTTTCGGAGGAAGAGGACGAACCCAAGGGAGAAAGACGCCCGTCGAGTGGGCGAAGAAGGGCGAGATAGGCGCGCAAGGGGGAAATCCCTCTTGACGCGGACGAAAAAGGAGTCGTCGGAGGAAAAAAGAAAAAAATCATCGTGGACACGGCTCGTCCCTCAGGGAAAGGCTGGTCGCGGGTAAGGAGAGTAACAGGCGAATGACTCCAGGAGAACGGGTAAAGCCTAGAAATGAAAAGGGAAGTGTCGGGCCGCGGACTCGACGAGAGGAAAAAACGCATCCCCCCCAACCCCAAAAAAACCAAGAGCCCCCCCCCCACAAAAGAACCCCCCCAAACAAAAAAAAAAAACCCCCCCGGAACAACGCCCCGTATGCCCACGCCCGGGAGAGGGGGAGGGGGGGGACGATCTGCTGATCCGGACAGAGGAAAACCTTCGTCTCGCCAAGAGGAGGGACCCACGCGGTGAACAAAAAAACCCCCCCAAAAAAAAAAAAAAAAAAAAAACCCCCCAAAAAAAAAAAACCCCCTCGTCCGCTGGCAGTACCCGCAAGGAGGAGAGGGGGATTCGATAGTGAAGTCGTAAACAGCGAAAAAAAGGGGGGTCTTCGGTCCCGCTCCTCCACAAGGAAAACAGCTGAAAGAGGAATTGTATGCCCGGGCGTAGTCACGGAAAGGGAAGCGCAGAAAACGGGGAAAGGGGGGAAATATGCCGGTACCGGGAAAGGGAGCAACTGCTGCAGTTCTTCGCCCACAGCTTCGCAAGAAAAAAGAGAGAGAGATGCGAAGCGGGGAAGAAGGAAAAGGAAAAAACCTACCCGATCCGTTCCGGCGAAAATTCGGGCTGACGTTTCGAAAAAAAAAAAAAAACAAAGACGAAAGAAGGGAAGGCCCTAAGCTACTTCGCCAAAAAGACCTGGGACCGGAGGGAACGACTGGAGAAAGAAACGCGGAGGCCGACCAAAGGGCCTAGGTCATCGGTTTCTTCTGAAGGTGGTGTCTATCCTAATTTGGGGCCCGTCTAAAGAAAACTTAAGGGCAAGAAATCTACTTCCCTTAGGACTTTTCTTTCATCACGAGGCTTACCCTATCCTAAGAGTAGCCGAAAAGAAAAGAAGGCGTCCTTCCGCACGTGCAAAAGTCTGCGTAGCACTGTGAGAAGAAAAAAAAAATACTGAAAAGGGAACGCCTCCGTTCCGGGCATAGAAAACGGAGGGACGATCCGTGTCCAAGGGGAAAAAAGACTGTATCGCCATCATGAAAAGAAAGATACGGAAGGGCTAAGGTCCTACCTGCGCTCCTATCGTCCTGCTCCCACGGGGAGAAAGCTTCCACTTCGGCATAAAAAAAGAAAAGAAAAAAAGAAAAAAAAAAAAAAAAAGGACTTTGGTTGCGGCAGCCAAAGGGGGGCTGGCTGTTGGTCGAGAAAAGATCCGAAGACATGCAGTCCCAAGAAGGAAAAAAAGCGCCGGGCGGGTCGCGTTTACCAGGGAGAGGGACGCCGACCGTCGTAAGGCAACCTGACCAAAAAAAAAACAAAGCGGCCCGGAAGCGACGGATCTCGCTCAACCAACAAAGAATCCGCGCGCATGTAGTCCAAAAAAAAAACGGAGCTCGACCCGAGGGGAAAAAAGAAAAAAAAGTACCGTCAAAGAGAAAAAAAAAAAAAAGAGAGTCCTCGACCGTCGGAACCGCGACCCAAAGGGGCATGCCGTGACGTTGAACGAATCACAACCTACACTGTTCGAAAAAAAAGACTCCCTAAAAAAAGGGTCGGGCAGCGTGCTGTAAAATTGATGCCGACGGAAAAAATCGAGTGTGCGAGGAACTGAGAAAAAGATGAAAAGCCGCAAAAAAGAGCCATAATTAGGCGGTCCAGAAAAAAAAAAGAATCCTGCCTTCGATCTTCAATCATCATAAAAGAAGGGGGAAAACGCCAAAAAAGGCAGGGAGGTCATCAGGTAGACGGCGAGACGCCGACGGAAGGGGCGGCAGGTGCCGCCGTCTGAGGGGAAACGACGAAGAAAAAAACTGCTGGATTCCTCACGCCGGCTCAGGGAGAAACGATGCTGCTGCGAAGGGGGGAAAGGTGTAGAAAGGGAAGGGCTCGCCACTATCTGCCATGTACCCACGAAAAGAAAAGGGGGAAGACCTCCGCATGAGGTCGGAAGAGGAAGTTAAGCCTGCCCGTCGACGTCGGAGACTCCACTCAGCTTTCCGTGAGCGACTCGTGGGGGGGGGCGAACTTCAGCCCGACGCAGGGGGGGAAAGGGAAAGGAGTGGGGGTGAAAAGGAAAAGGGATGACTTCTTTTCAACTTCTTCAGGGGGAGGAAGAAAGGATCAACCAACACACAACGGAGGAGGAGGGGGAAGGAGGGGATAGAACCTTTCAGCCCGTTGACCGACAGTAAAAAAAAAGGGGGGAAAGAAACAACCTACCCGATCCTTTCCGGGAAGAATCGTATCACAGGAGAGGAAGTCGCCCACTACTACTCCCTGGAAAAAACAAGCTCCGAAGGAGAGAGTATA
>Ga0179593_1356720_pt1 | contig 12426 bp, 9 predicted proteins | sample CZODoug2_1_08_16_FD_185931 | JGI IMG/M metagenome (GOLD analysis project Ga0179593, IMG submission 185931) | Vadose zone soil fungal communities from Angelo Coast Range Reserve, California, USA - CZODoug2_1_08_16fungal (PacBio error correction) | ecosystem: Environmental > Terrestrial > Soil >...
AAATGAGGGGTTCTATAGGGAGCGGGCGCTTAAAACGTGTGAGGGATAGAGGAAGAGTAAGTCTCAACGATTTTTAAAAGGAACTGCTGGTTTTGACAGAAGGGGGGCTGAAAGTTGCAAACGGGGGACCGAGGGGCGCGCAGTGAGACGAGTTCGTGACTTGTTAAAAGTAGGGGGCAAGAGAGGAAAGACAGCTACGAGGGGGGGCTGCTATACCTGTTGAAGGGAAGAATGGGGGAAATTTTCCTAGCCTCTGGCCTCTCTCGCAAAGGAGTTTGATCCGGGGGGAAGCGCTTATGGAAATTGAAAAAAACACAAGGCGGCAATCTACCGCCGACAAGGGTCAAAGGGGAGGAAAAAACCGTTGGGGGAAGAGAAAAGGCCGGAGCGTATCTCCGGCGGGGGAAACTTTTATTTAAAAAAAAAGACAGAACTTTGGAAGAAATCTATTCACGCAGAAGGAAAAGCAGAGAGGAAGGGACGGAAGGGACCAAAGGGCGTCGATGCAAGCGGAACAAAGCTCAAAAAAAGGCAGGCGTTAGACGACACTGGGTCCTGGCGTTACAACAACAATTAAAAAAGGGGGGGACAGGCACCAAGAGTTCTCGCGGATTGCACGCTGGCTTAAACAGGAAATAGGAAGGCCTCGATGGAAAAGACGTCGGAAGGGGCCCAGAGAATATCTTGAAAAAGAAAAAAGACCGCTACGAAAGGGAAAAGAGAGCACTAACTTCGTAAACCAAAGCACAGAGCCGGAACCAAAGTCGAGAGGAGGAAAGATGCATCCACCCAAGTCTTTTGACCTCGGGCTAATCAAAGGGGGGTAATAGAGGGGAAAAAAGCTCGGCTGCGATATCGCGGGAAAGCGGAAACCATACAAAACAGAAGAAGCGCGACCGGCGCGGTTTGTGAACCGACAAAGCAAGAAGGGCTCTAAGGTGTGCTCAGGAGGTAAGTCATCCAAGAAAGACAGAGGGTAGCCAGCAAGAAAAAACCCTAGCCACGCCTGATTCCTTCGAAAGAAAAAAAAGAAGGTAGAGGGGGGGGCTAGAGCGGGGGGGCCAAGGGTTTTCGTCACAGGAGAGATGGCGGCTGCAAATACGGAAGCGGGGATGGTTGAAGAACCATTTAACCAGTTCCGCAGGGGAGTTGGGCGCTGTTCAGCGGAGGGACCCACCAGAGCATCCAAGACAGTGCATTTCTGGATCAACCGAACACGGGGTCAAGGTGTGAGAACTCAGCAGGCTCTATCGCAGAGCATAGACCAAAAGAAAACAGGAGAGTGCGGAAAGACGAAGGTTCTACATCGGAAGGGGAAAAGAAAGGAGAGGGAACGTTGTTAGAGACCGAATCCGCCACGAATTTGGCAACTTTTGGAAGGACAAATGCAACAAAGCTGAAAAAAACTCGCGTAGAAGGGAAGGGGCGGGAATCATCAGGAGGCAGTACTATTGCACTTCCGCCATCGGGAGAAAAAACAGACCAAGAACAATTGCCGGTAAGACTAAACTCAAAAAAAAGGCGAACCAACGACTGGGGGGGGGTCTGAACGAAGGAACCTGCGTGGCTAAGGGTCTCTTGAGGCCATACCTATTATGGGTTTGTAAGTTGGATGGTAGAAAGAAACAGCCACCAAATTAAATTGTTAGCCACGGTCCATACGCAGGAAAGGAAACTTTTTGGGGGGGGGGTCCCAACTTGTAATGCACTACCGCGTAATCCGAGCGGTTCGCCAACAGAATAGGGAAAAAAAAGGAAAAATTGGGGAAACCAGTAAGGTAAGCGCACAGCGGGGTCAGCTCTAAGGATTTGCGAAATGTTCGTGGCGACAGTCACTGCAAGGGGATACGGGGCCTCCTGGTTCAAAAGATCGGGCCCAGGGTCGGCAAGACTCCCGAGAGCGTCCCTCGAACTCCAGGTAATCCCACGGCAAAAGCGAAAGGTTCTTGGAGGTACCGTGTGAAGGGTTTGCATCAAATGGGGAAAACACACCGGTTTCGAGAACCTGGCCAACAAGTAGGGTGCCCTGAGTGGAAGGCTCCGCGTGGCCGGGTTAACCCTGGGGGATTCCGTGGGAGGGGGGGATTAGTGGGATAGGGTTCTTCAATCTGGCAAAGTAAATAAAGGGCACAACCGAGATACGCCTTCCGGACTCGCGTTGCCATTTCGCTTCGTTGGATCAAAATCGAAAACACCCGGATGTTTGTGGGGGGAAAGGAGAAAGCGGCGGGGGAAAATAAATAAGGGAATATATCCTGGAAGGCGATAGAAAAGTCGACTTATGGGGCAGCTCAACATGTGAGACCGAAGCCATCTGGGGGGGGAAATTCGTTTCATCTAAGAAGGTTTTTTCGAGGGGAGAAAAGAAAAAAAGATAAAGGACTAATTCTCCTCCCTATCGATCACCACAATAGGGCAGGGTCGCGAAAGGTGGACACAAAAGGTCGAAGAAAAGATCTCCTCCAAGGGAACCGTACAAATCAGGGGCAAAAAGGGAAGAGTCGAGAGCAGCGCAGCACAGCGACAGTTACGCACCGTCTTCAAGAAGAATGCTATCTCTCGCAAACAAGAGAAAAGAGAAGGCATGCCGCTGAATGGGGAAGAGGCGGAGGGGGGGGAGGCGTCAAGATGGGGTGCTTATGGATCGCGCAAATGTCGAACGGGCAAGGGTAAGGCGATCTGGTTGTGAAAACAGCGGTGGCATTCACCATAGCCGATGGGGGCGCGCGATATGACGGAAAGGAACGGTAAGCGATCCAGAACAAAGAAAAATCTCGGAAATAAAAAGACTAGCTGGTTTGAACGATCCCTGTTTGCTACCAAAAACTAGAGTTGGGAAATGGGGCTGAAAAGGCTGCACTCTCACTAAAAAAATGATAGAACAACGGAGGTACCTTTCACACAACAACTGCAACGGGTGGGGCGAAGACAAATTTGGGAAAGGGGAAAATAAGGAAGGGAATAATAAGAAAGCGTATCCGGGCGTGTGGAGTTTGCCACCGTCCTAGCCTGAAGAAATCTATTCACGATCAAATGAAGTCTGAAAGGAACACAACGGAAAAGAGGCAAAGGAAAGAGGAACCGCGAAGTCAGGCGGTTCACGGTGACATCGCAGGGCGTGGGAATTGTAAAAGACATTAAAGCTAAAATGAGCCTCCTAGGAGACTATGAGCCTCTCTGGGGGAATGAAAAAATGGGGAAATCTGACTAAAGAGAAGGGAGGAATTGGCCCGAAAGGGGGGGCCATGAAATAGTTGAACAAGACCGCTCGCCTGACGAATGACCGAAAATCGAATAGGAGGCTAAAAAACCAAGACCTACCTTTGGCCCAAGTGGGTTCGGGACCCACGAGTTCTTTGACGGAAGCCAGTACGTAAGAGGGGAATACGGCGGAGATTATAAGGGCCAGAGAGAACCCACATACAAGTGACCGCACCAAATTCAGAGCGGGGAGTGGGGGGGGGACCATAAAAAAAAAACTTGGGGGTTGGGACTACTCGGGGGGGCGGCCTTCGTATACATGAATCACTGCCCCCAAAACCACAATCATTCGAAGGGGAAGAAACAGCCGCCTAGCCACTCTTGTCTCGGAGCCAGAGGAATCACGGGTGGAAGAGGGAAAGGAACAATTTGTTAAGTGCGTCCAGCAGAATGCGGAAGCGGGACAATTTCACGAATGAGCTGACTACAACGGGAAAGTGGGGGAAATAGTGCTAGCTTTGTTCAGGTGTAATTCAAAAAGAAGAGATGGAGGAATTTCGTTTGGCTCGAAACCGTAACATGATACGACACGGGGGGGGGTATGAACTGGCTCAATCGACAAGCGAAAACCAAGGGGAGGGGGAGGAAAAACGGGGAAGGGAAGGATGCGATGATCAAAGGGGAAACGGAGGGCTACAAAGTTCCTCAGTCACGATGCAACGGTTCGAGCACAACGAATCGCCACCTATTATCTGCTGGGGGGTCTCAGGGCAAAAAAACGCGGAAAAAGAGGAGTGACGACGAGGTGATAAGAGCTCATCGGGGATTCGAATTGCAGCTTCAGAAGGTCGGAAAGAATAACAATTAAGGATCTAAAATAACCCGATAAAGGAGGAAGTATGCTTGGTGCTGAATTCGAGGGGGATATTGGTGGGAAAGTGTTGGAAGTGAGGCGGGACTTCTAAGTCAGAAGTATGGAGGGGGCTAATTTTACGAAAGGGTAATCAACAACTTATGGTCATGTGCTACACGGTTTCGATTCACCAAATCTCCGCTGAGGCGCTTTCTTGTGGATGGGGAGGGGACTTTGGAGGGTGTAGTAAAAGCTAAACGGGGGAGAAGGACGAGCGCCGAGCGCTTCGCCTGAACACCCGGGGATAGATCAAAAAAAGAAAGAGGGGGGGGGGGGTCACAACCAACTTTATCTAAGACACTGAAGAGAGGGGAAGGGGTTGGCAAAAAAATGGAGTGCGAACCTCCAGGCCCATGAGGAGAGCGGGCATGCGTGTGGGACGATTACTCATTCAAAAGCCACCTTGAATGAGGAAAAACTCCCACTAGGAAGCTCGATCGATCTCATTTGGGGTCACCCAAGCCTCGGCAATCATGGGAATTTTAGGGGGGGAGGTCAGGCGTTTTTTCTTGGGACATGGCAAACGCAGCTATGTACCTGTTTAGTCAAGAAAACGCCTGCGGTAGCTCTTTCAGAGCTGCAACTGGCAGCGTTGGCAAATGGAAACCAGTCCTTGGCGAAAGATCAACATGAATTGCGTTCTCCGAAAAGGGGAGAAAGAATAACTGTAACCGGTCCGGTTCAAACGTCAAGGAAGCGAGGGAAATAAAACAGGCGCGCGCGTGGGGGAGCTCGGTGTGGGAAAAAAGGGTCTAAAGTTCGGAACTCTTGATAGGGCATTTGTTGGGTTTAAATGGTAAATCGGGCCTGACCTGGGGATCAACTCCTTGGGAATAGTAGCCGTGGCGGAAGGCAATGCCAAGCTGGAGAGTATAGAATAGCAACAGGATCCGCAGACAAGCCACAGGGATTGTAGGCACAGTGCTCTGGAAAATAGTAAAGTGTCAGGCATCAGAAAGAAGGAATAACCGCAGATAAAGGAGAAACCTCGAGAGGCCGGTCAAATGTGGTCTGGTTTGTCCCACACTCGAAAACGAAAAAGGAAGCCATGAAAGTAAATCTTTTACAGCATGAGCGGACATCATCGAAAGAGCTAAAAGCGCCGAACCAGCGTCGACCTATTATTCTGAAAATTCGGGACAGGAGTATGAGGAAGAAAGGAAGAGACAGGGGCCCTGAAACTTAATATTTCAGAGCACCGATTAGTGCGGGGGATGGGGGTCTACGCTTCGGGAGGAAAAGGATTACTTTCACTGGGAGGTTGTACCGCGGTTTTCAACAACCAAACGAAAAAATAAGATGGGGGCCGCGCTCCGGGGGGACGCGCGGGGGACGTTAGTTATCTTGATGGGCCATAAGAAGTGGGGAGAACACGAGCTCAACTGAGGAAGCATAGCTGAAGGAGACAATGTTGCCGAAAATAAAGAGTAAAAGATTTGGCAGGGCATGCTATCCTCTGCACACGGCGAAGGTGTCGGGGGGGAAGGGAGCGGAGAGGTCCCTTCCAAAGCCAAGAAGGGGTCTAAAAAAGGGGGGCCCAACGAATCGGAAAAAATAGCGCTACGTCAGGAAGCGTCCTGACGTTGAAATGTAGGGGGGGAAACGGGAAAAGGAATCCGTTGGAGAAAAAGAGTCAAGGCTCAGATTCACTAATATCCAACAAGGAGGACCCGAAAACCAGAGAGTTCATCTGCCACTCCCCGCAAGCGCTACATCAGGCGGCCTGTGGCAAGAGTGCCATTGGGGGGCAAAAGAAAAGTACAGCATTTGTAAATCCAGCCTAGGCGCCTTAAAAAGGGCATGACCTGGGGAGTAAGTCTCGCGTGAGGCTGGACTGTGGCCATTCTGGAACAACAATCGACCACGACTTGGAAACGGCATAAAAGAAAAAAAAAAGAATATATCCGTTTGAGCAGCTGGCGCTATTCTAGAAGGGGGCTGGCCAAAAGAGGGATGTGACGATCTGGCTAAAGGTCAGAGCGGGAAAGTTTACGGAGAAGACCTTACGAACACAAAATTGACCCAGCACATACACGAAAACAGCGGAAGACTTTGGGTTGAAAACTAAAACATGGAGTCAAATGTACAAAGGGTGGGAAAACTGCGTACAGAAATGAAAGCCAAAATCCCAGCATCTCTAGCCCTCACTAAATCAGAAGAATCAAACCTGATTCCTTGACATCACCATCACAAGGTCAGGAACTCGGGGGAGGGGGGACCAATTGGGGGAGCTACGTAAATATATGCTTAAGATGCAGAAAGGATAGCGCGGGGGGACGGGAACCAGTTTCATTTCAACCGCAACTGAGGGGAGGTTTCGATTAGGGGTAAAAGCATCAAAAGAAGCGGGGAATGGGCTGTTTTCCTAGTGAACATCGGGAAGACGAAAAGGGGGAGGGTAAAGCCAGGCAGGTTGGAGAGAAGAGCCATACAACACAAACGGAGAAGAGAGAGATGATAGATCAAGAAATAGTGTTCGTCCTTCGTTAAAAGGTTGCGAGAAAAACTAAAGGGAGCCAAGTGGCGGAGAGGGTCCAATCGAAGATGAAAAAGCGACAAACGCGTGAACTTGTCAAAAAGGGTAACGCAGCTCAGAATTGCAGGGCTCCTCCGGACGCCACGATTTAGAACACTCACAAATTGGACTAAAACTATGGACCCCAGGGAAGGAAATCAAATTAGGGGACGGTTCGAGAGAAGAGGAGTGGACTGGGATTTTAGGGGACTCCTGCGATGATGGAATGGGTTGGGAAGTAAAAACAAAAGTAGGGCCAAAGGGGGGGGTCGGGGAGGCAGCGTTATAAACAAAAAATCTTCCTAATGGGGAGTGGAACGTCTTTCTTGTGTGGTCATTGTAATGGTTTAACGTAATCTTCGGCAACCGGCAGAGAGCCGGCTTTAAGAGAGGCGGCGAAAAACACCCATTGAGGAAAGCTCTTGGAAGAAAGCCATTTCTCGAATTCCGTCCACTGGTGAAAGGAGAATTTTGGGGGCGACGATGGATGCGAGTTTACATTACGATGGGGGGGAGGGCCTGGAGGGTAAAGAAATTTCGAATTTCCACCTTTCCGAGGGAGGGAATACCTCGGGACTGAACTCGATCTAACATTTGAGATCATAAAGAGACTAGGCAAACACGGTCGGATACTTTCAGGGACCGAGGGTGAATTGGATGGGATCAGGGAAAAGAAAGCGATTCACCCAGAGAACCTCGGATTGAGACGCTTCTTTCCAAGAGAAGACTGCCAGAAGGGGGGAACGAAGTTTGGCAACAATTCGAGCCAGATAGGCCTTGAAGTTGAGTGAGACGGGAAAAAGAATGTTGAAATCAGGTCGTCGTGAGGGTAAAAAGTTTCAAAATAAGACATCCGCTGCCAGACGGAAAGATGTAAAGGGGTGTTGGAACCAAAAAAAACCAACCAAAAACAAGACAAAAAAAAAAAAAAAAAACCAAAAAAAAAAACACCAACACAAACAAAACCCCAAAAAACAACAACACACCAAACACCACCAACAACGACACCCCACCCAAACACACCAAAAAAAAAAAAAAAAACCCAAAACCAAAAACAAGGAAACCAACCCACAAAAAACACCACAACACCAAACACCAAAAAAAACCACCCCGTGGGGGGAGCAACATTTTCTTAGGGGGGGGGGGGCACCGTGGAAAGCGGGGGGGGGGGGTGGAACTGGTACAGAGGGCGAGCCAGGTCAAACCCTGGGGATAGAGTTTGCATCGTATATCATGCAATTCAAAGGGGTGTTCCTCTCTCAACAGGGACGCACGAAACCAGCTAAAGAAGGGGATCGAGCACAGGGGGGGAGAGCTTGTTCCAGATGAAAGTTCTCTTTGTCTGGAAGAAAAAAAAAGATACAACTCGTCTCACAATAACGCCTGCAGCCCGAGCTTATCGAGGGCAATCTAGAATGTGGCCCACACTAAAGATCCGCTGGGAAAGTGAAGATTTGCGATGTGAATCTCGAAAGGAAGACGCAAAAAAAAAACAACGCGTCTGGGACCTCTAAAGGAAGAGGACCATGCTAATCGACTCTCAAAGAGGAGGAGAGAAGTTCAGTAGGAATGGAAGAGGGGCGCGTGGGGACGACGAGGTGAAAGGGATGAAAGAAGGAGAGAAAATTCGTCAAAGATTTTTAAAAACTGGGGGCGAGTCGGTTTGGGAAGGTGTGGCCACATTCTAGCCCAGCGCCGAGTGTGGTCGCAGATGGTGGAGTGAGACGAGGGCGGGAAGCGGGGAGGCAAAAAAGAATATTTCAAGAGAGGGAACTTTCCTCCAAGCTAGAGCTGGGGTTGGGGCGATCAATGGTGGCGCAAAATAGACATCGCAGAGGTGGGGGGGGACATGAGGCTACCTAGCAAACGATTCCAAAGGTTGGAAGGGGGGGGAACTCTTCGACGTACAAGTAAAAAAAAAACCCCCAGGCGGAAAGGGGCGTACAGGGTTTGAACCCCACGAAGCAAAAAATGGAAGACTTCCTGGAAAAAGAGAGAGGCGTCAATTACAAGGGCTTCCCACGAAGCCTTGAAAGAGAAGGAACGGCTCAACATGAAAAAATCTCTTCGCCAACGGGGACACCGGTAAGATTCAACGCATGGCTCAAGATAAAGCATTCGAGAAACGTGGAATCTCTGGAGTGGGAAATGGATGCAAAACATTTACACGCAGGGACCCTCCAAAGGGAGATGCTTACAAGGGAGGAGGGCCTCTGGGCTTAATCTGGGAGAGCGTCTCGTAGGGGGGGAAAGGAAGAGGCAAGGTGGGCCATCCAAGAGTGAAACATCAACAGCAAACCGGAAACTTTGACAAGAGGGGAAAACACTACATGAGGGGCCCAAAAAAAATCCAGATCCGTACCAGTCTGAGGGGGCAGTTGAACGAGAATTTGAGGGTCACCCACTTTTCTTTGAACTGAGGAAAACGGTTTTTTGAAGGTAGGAAGCGGCGCGAGGTATTTTAAAGGGGGACGGGGCTTACGGGACAATCTTCCAGTGACGCACTAAAAGAACGCGCGACGTCATGGGTGAACCTCATGATATTTGACGAACCAATGGTACGGAGTTGTGGCTGCCTTAAAGAAGGAGATGCCCACCCCATCAAATAGAAGTATCCTCACGACCAAATAAGCCACATTCATTCGCAGCAATACCGTGCAGGTCAGACCGGAGGGGGGGGGAATGGGTGGTCGGGACAGGCAATTGGTGATGAGGGGAAGGTAGGTGAAGCTGCAAGTTTTCCGCATCGATAGCGGGCGGAGAAACTCTTTAAACATGTTGAAAGGGAAGGAGGGGTGCGAGCTTTTTTCTGCGAGGGGAAAACCAAAAAACATGGGGGGGGGGGGCCAGGGGGGGCAAGAGCGTGGAGAAAAAAGTGGTCTGTGGGGGGGGAAGAAAAAAACCTCGGGACATGTAGCCCTCGGGGGATGCAAAAAAAAAATATCTAGAAGAAGACTAACACCGGATGGGAAAAGGAAACGAGAGCAACTGGGGAAGGGGGGAGGACGACAGCGATGTTCGTATGCGTTCACGGTAAAAGAACGAGAGCAAAAGAAAAATTGTCTGAGCGGGGGAATTCCAAGCAGCAGGGCACAAAAGGAAAATGCGTGGGAAATGTTGAAAGAGGGGACAATCACTCCAGATGCCATTGGAGGACGAAAATCTTTACTGGAGACCGGCGCCCTAACAAATGGCAAAAGAAAAGCGACAGTTCCCCCGAGTACCGGGAACTTCTGTGGATGCATGGAGGAAAAGAATAAGGCGTGTCTAGGAGGGGGATGGGTGGGGAGGAGTCTAGTTGGGGAAGCAGTGAGTTATTTTGGAAAAAGGGCAGAAAAAACAGCGGTGTTTAGACAGGGGGTTCACAAACAGCGCTGCGGTCTCCTGGCGGATGTGGCGGAAAGTTAATGTTGTCGTAAGCAGGAAACCCGAGATATGGGGGAAAAGAGCGGAAGCGCTTCGCGCAAAACCCGTGTATGCCAATAATCTTTGAGAAAAGGGGAGACGGACGCTCAGCAAAGGGGGAAAAGGCTATAGGAGGTGGGGGGAGGAGTTATCGTGCGAAAGACCATCAGGGCCTTCGTCAGATTTGAAGGAAGGGAGTGTTACCCCGGAAAAAGGGAAGGGGCCCCTTGCGATTAGGTGCAAGACCAGCTCCACGCGGAGGATTTCCTCGGAAAGGATGGGGGAACAGCCCCATAAGACGGCAATCAGCGGCATAGGCGGGGTCTGGGAGGGCAATTTAAGGGGAAAAGGGGCATCAATGTCAACGAAATCGAGCCAGGATACCGCCTGCGGAGCGCGAGGGAAAGGAGTGCAATCTGCAAAAAAAAAGGACATTGGTCAAAGAAGTGGCGGACCAGAGAGGAAGGTAAAATTTACTGGGGGGTAAAAAGGACTTCGGGGGGACGGGTGGCAAATAACAGGGTAAAAAGTCAGAAGTATACGCTTCCAGGACGTGAAGCTAAAAATTTTGCTTCGGGGTCAAATGGGTAACGAAAAGCTTGGTTGTTTGGTGGGGGAGTCGCTGCTTGGAAAACCGGGGAGCAATAGGTGTATATGAAGAAGAGGAGGATAGGGGACAAAGAGCGGAGGGATATTTACTCATCTCTAAATGTGAAAGCCGAAAAGAAAGAGAATAAAAGAAGGATCATGGGAATTCCATGTGCCGGGCTTGGAGAGAGGAAGTTCTGGCATGGGCGAATATAAAAAAACTTGAGCAAAACGCCATAGACGCGAAACCCAGTGAGGGTAGTCGGAAGGGTCTCTAGAATGTGGGGGGACCCACAACCTAAAGATAGACCTTCCAGGGAAGATCTTGACCGAAGTTGAACGGAGGATACATCAGCCCAGCGAGCGCGAAAGCGCGAGGGGTAGCTAGTCCCATGCAAACTCGAAAAGAAAAAACACAACAGGAAGAAATGAAAAGAGATAAGATTGTCCGAGTCGAAGGGCAAAAAGGGGGTCTTGACGAGAAGGATGAAAGGTGTGGAAAGGAAGATCGTAGCGAAATCTTCACGAGGTCGGCACGTGGAAAAGATCGTGGTGGGGGAAAGGTAGGGTTTGAAAAAGAATATACCATGCCGCGCTAAGAAGGTTGGGGGGGGGGTGGGTCGGCGATTGGCGGGAAGGCGGAGGCCAGAAAAACGGAGAGGGCACGCGAAAAACGACTGGCACCAGAAAAGATTGGTTTCGAAGGAAGGGCGCGTAAAAAAACTATCAGCGCCAGCAAGGGGGAATGCAAATATCAAGCACGGCTCGCTAAGGAAACAGTGAAGACGCTTCTGTACCTACAAACCAAAGCGGTGTTCTACATGAAAAAAAGTTGTCCCACGAATCGAAAAAATGAAGAAAAAGGGGAAGGGGAGGACTTGCGATGAGAAAACAATAGGTGAAAAAAGAAAGTGGAAGAACTCTATGTCACAGATAAACAACAACCACGGAGCACTGGCCGCCAAAAAAAGGGGAAAAAGGTGGCAACACCTGAAAAAGCTGAAAGCGGTCCGCAATCGGCTACCAAAGGCGGGGGATAGAAAAAGGTGCATAGGACGTTTGCACCATTGAAAAAAGACACGCAGGGAAAGGGATCAGACAGTATCCGCCTAGGCCTTCGAAAGGGGAAGGGGTGGGGGCAAAAGGGGGCTGAAGACCTGGAATCGAGGACGTCTGCGGGGCACAGGGAAGGGGGAGATCCAGAAAGATCTAAGAACTGCCATCATCAGAGAGGGAACTAGGGGGAAACGTTGACGCTCATCACGAAGTGGGGGAAAAACCGAGGTCGGCGAAATCGAGAAAGGGGGAAGCAGTCGTTGAAGGAGAGGGAAGTATAAATGGGGTTTAAACGCTCGAAAAGGAAAGGGGGAGCGGGTAAGCGAAAGGGGAAGAAAAAAAGTACAGTGAACAGTCAAAGCGCGAAAAAAAGTGGTTGACTCGAAAAGGGGTCTACTCAAAGGGGACCTAAGTTTGTGCTACCCGGGGGGAGGGGGACCATGAAAATAAAAAGCATAGCCGCAAAACCAGCCTCTAAAGGGGGCCTTCGACCAAAAAACAGTTTGGCGGTCGCCGCGGGGACTAGGGGGAGGGGGAGGCAATTTTGGGGGAAGAGGTATAACAGATGTCGGAGCGAATTGTCAGGGATACCGTGAGCGGCGGTGCACCTCGTTGAGAGGAAGGAGTTGGCGCGAGGGGGGGGGGGGGGCAAAGTTTGAATTCCCCGAGCAAAAGAGGGAGAGGGTCGGGAATAACCGTCGTTTAGGGAGGGGGAACATCGAGGGGGAGCCCTCCTGCATTTGGCCAT
>Ga0179593_1364555_pt1 | contig 12426 bp, 11 predicted proteins | sample CZODoug2_1_08_16_FD_185931 | JGI IMG/M metagenome (GOLD analysis project Ga0179593, IMG submission 185931) | Vadose zone soil fungal communities from Angelo Coast Range Reserve, California, USA - CZODoug2_1_08_16fungal (PacBio error correction) | ecosystem: Environmental > Terrestrial > Soil >...
AAGTAGAAGTCAGAAAACGTCTGCAACTCCTTCCGCACAGACCGTGGCTCACTGAAGGGGAAGGGCGCGCCAACACTGGGGTCTTCCTGCCGGAATCCGCCGCCTAACCGAAGAGGGGAGAAGGGAAGGAAAGATTGATCCTCCCGCCCAGTCTACAGTTCTGGTAGGGACAAATCCTACCGGCGTCCTTTGTGTAAACTGGCCGTCAAGACGGGGAGGGGGCAAACCTTCCGAGTGAGGGGAGGAGCACCCTTCCGGAGGGGGGGTTCTGAGGGAACGGATGGTTAAGAACATATTTGCCCAGGAGAGAGCCAATTGGGCGACCTGTTTTGGATTCAAGGAGTAAAGGCGTGGGTCAGGGGAGCAGCTAGATTCCTAACACTCCAAAAAAAAAAGATCGGGAAGCGTAACGGCTTTCGCAGGGTCGCCGGGGGAAGATACATGGGGGTCAGAAGGGGAGGCAGTGGATTGAAAACAAGAGAGTTTCAGAACTGAACGTACGGGAGACTACTCTGGCAAGAATCAGCGGGGGGCTATGATCAGAAGTCCGGTTCGCGATCCATAGGGATTGGTGCCGGAAGGACAGCGAGTTTTCTGGACTCCCCGGTGGGAAGAGAAAAAAGACTCCTATACATTCGGGGCGTCATTTTTTCAAGCCGAAAACGTCTCAGAAAGAAGGGGGAATCAGAGCAAGGGGGCAGGGCACTGGCCATCTCTGTGCCACTCGTCGTTAACCCAAATCGTGCCGGATCGGAAGGCTCAGGAAGAGGGCTAAAAGGACGAGTCCTCGATTTTATAGTTATGGAGATAGGGATAGACGCTTTTGCTGTCTAATAAAAGTCAAATACACCCGAAGGGAACGGAGGGCAAATTTAAGTCGGAAACCACCTGGAAGACGAAAAGGCTAGGGAAAAGGGTTAGCTTAATAGGACAATGAATTTTGGATGGGAAAGAGGTATATAGACGGGAAATTACAAGCTTGAGAAAAATCTTCTAATTGCGAAGAGAGCACAGAGGATACAGGGGGAACCAGCCCGCTATCTTAACCGCCGCGAGAAGGTGTTGAAAGATAAGCTTAAGAAGTCTCTAACATTCCTAATGAACCGATAATCCGAAAAGAGAAGGAAACCGCCGCTTCGGGCCTGGGCTGTCAACGGAAAGCGGCGGAAAGGGGGGGAGGGCGGACTGGGAATGAAAAAAAAGGGAAAAACTGGGACTACTTCTGATCAGGAAGGTTTTGTTCAATGAGGGAAGTTAAAAAAAAAAAGAAGAAGGAGCTAAAAACAAATGGAGAAATCCGGTAGAAAAAGAAGTTCGCAGTGGGAAGGGAAAGATCCCCCGTTGCACCAAGGATATAAAAGAGACCTGGAGGAAAGGACCCCGCAGGCCATCAAAAAAAAGAGTACGTCGGGAGACGCCCTAGCTTTTCGGGGTCCTTACGGGAGGGAAGGTCGGGGGCCCTCTTCCCGGAGGAGGGGGAAGGAACTGATCAGACCTGCAGTTGGCAACATCACGTCAAAGAACGCTGAGACATTGTAGGGCATGAAACCTTACCAATAAAAGATCGGCTCTGGGAACTCTCCTCCCAGAATAGGAAGAGGGCCTTCCCCTGCTCAGAAGGCGCCGATGCAAAAGATAGCACCAACGAGGAGGCACCTCATTCTTCCTTCACTGATCGTGTCGCCGGAAAGGACGAAACCCAGATCTCTCTTCCTTCGTCAACGGAGCGAAAAAGGGCAGCGGGGCCAAGAAATAAGGGGAATGCCTGCTCTCCCTCGGATCATGGAAAAGGCAGGGGGAGAAAGTAATTATTCACATCGGGGACCCGGCAGAAGGAAGAAGGAGGAGGAGGGGGGAGCAGGGGGCATTTCTATCCGAGGGGGCATAAGCATAGAAGTGGCCGTGCATGGACAGACCACTCCGTGCTTATTCGCCTCCAGTCCTGGAACGCTCGATTTCGTTCACCAGAAAGATTGACCTGGGCGACGTAGAAAGGGAGGGGCCTCGGGGAAATAGCAGCAAACAACAAGAAGCAAAAAGAGGGGAACAAACTTTGAGGGAGTCCGGGAGATAAAAAGAACAAAAGGGGAGCTAAACTGGCCGGTCCTCCCATGCGAAAGACGCGGAGAGCATCTCATCCAAATATGAGGGAAAAAGAGATTAAAGATCACGGCACCGGGGTTGGAGCCACATGGTGTAAGAAGCTAAAGGTGTCACGGTCGCATTCCACGGGACTAATGCGCAAGGTTTTGTCTCCGAGGCGATGGGGGAGGGGAATGTCTATCCGACGGCGAGACAGATCGAAAGGAGGGGCGTTTTTCATCCTAGAACTCGAAGGGGATTGGATGAGCAGCATCCCGAAGGTCGCAGCCGTAGAGGGAAGGGAAGGGGTGGGAAAATGTCCAAAAGATTATACATGCAGGCCTATCAACTGAATGACAAGTGAAGGGCCGCTGACCTGAAGGGGGAACATGAAAGGGAACGCGGAACATACTAATATTCCTAGAATTACGATGCGTGTCACGAAGGGGTCAGAGGAAATGGAGAAGTTTGAACGTCGTGATCGCCGCTAGGAGGAAAAAAGCTGAAAACGGCAGGGGACAGAAGCTAGGGAGAGACTTAGGAATATCTGGACTGCGAGCACGACGACCAAAAAATGAATGGACGCGCGAGTGCAAACGTCTCAAGATGGAGATGGTTGAACCATGAAAGAATTCAGCGCAGCTGGGCGAAAGGAAGGAAGGATTCCAGTTGACGGGCGGAGAAGAGAAGAGGACGGGGGGGACCGAGAATCGGCGGAAAATGTCCCGCCACGGGACGAGATCGGCTATTACAGGGGGATGAGAAGGGTCCGAAGGGAGTTCCGGGAGAAGGTTCGAGGGTGGGAGTGCATTCCAAAACAGGCTAGGTTGAGCAACAGGGGCAGAAAGCAGGGCTAAGAACCGTTTCAAGGAAAAAGCGCATCCAGGATGAGGAAAAAATTCAAAGGGGGAAACCAACGACGTCCTTATCGAAGTAAGGGGAAGGGGTCCTTCAGCAGGTGCCAAGACTCATCCAACAGGGGGGGAGCGCCGAGTACGCTGACTAGCCGGGCAACGGCAGGGGTGAAGAAAGGGGAGGGGAGTAGGCTTTTCAGCACGTGGGGCCCGATTGCCTCGAGGGCGGGGGGGGCACAGGAGGACGTCTTGAATGGAGTCGCTCTATGAGGGGAGCGGGAGACCTTATCTATTCGACGGTCTAGCAGGGGGAATTTCCCGGAGATAGAAGAAGAGGGGCCTAAGAGCGCTTCTCTCTGCCGCGACCATTCAGGCCAGCCGGCGGAAGCAATTTCCAAAAATGCCCAACCGGCGCTTCGCGGAAGGGGAAGGATGAGAAGGACATGAAAGATGAACTACTCTATACCTACAAGAGAGGAGGAACGACAAAAAAACCAAAACAAAAATCTCGCGCTATCCCTATCTGACAAGAATGGAGTGGCACACAAGACGATAGGTGCAGGGGACGGAAAACCCTCCATTCAACCATTCGATTTCAGGAAAATCGTGGACAGGAGAAAGGAAGAGGGCGTCACAAAAAGAATACGTATTCGCGGTGATAGTCGGGGAAAAGGCGAAGATATGCTATTCGTGCTGTGGGCACGCTCGATTAAACACTCAGTCAACAGAAGGAAGGCAGAGAACAGTCATGACTCTCAATCCTCATGAAGTAAAGCGGTCGAATCCATAGGGGAGGGAAAAAGCCCGAAAAGCATCTCAATCTTAGGACCATGCACGAAGATCGGATTGCAAGATGGGGGGGGGGGGGGGGCGAGTATTAGGATTAGTCAAAGAAAGCGACGGGGGTGGGGAAGAAGCACTCGGCGAAAAAAGAAAAAAAAAAAAAAAAAAAAACAAAAAAACAAACAAAAAAAAAAAAAAAAAAAAAAAAAAAAACCAAAAAACCGCGCTGGCGCAAGGTCGATCTCCGGTGTGGAACAGAGCTGCGGGACAGGACAGCTACTCCTACACAAGGGGGGTCACTTCAGTTTCCTCCCTGAAAAGTGCCGAAGGCCGCTTAACGCCAAAACTTGCAGGAGAATCCTGGTGCCTGGCTCGGAGAGGGATCGCGGGCGGAAGAGAATCTGTGTGCTCGCAGAACGATGAAGTGTCGGCTAGCTGGCCTTCTATTCGATGCGAGAAAGGGAAGGGGGAGAGAGGAGCTTCTGACCAGAAATACCTCCACTTCTTCGCGTTATATCGGCTCCTGCTCTTGCGAAAGGATAGGATATCAAAAAACACAATTATGGGAGAAGGAGAAATGCGCCGCGGGGACGAAGGAATGCCACCGAAACGCATCGCCGTGGAAACTCTAGCCGCGTCCTAACGCAAAGAAAAAGCCAGATGAGCACGTGACTAAAGGCAGTCTGCTAAACCGTCCGCTTCAGGAAGAGCATGAAGAGCCTAATGGACTAGAAAGACTATCACAAGGGGGAGAGGTCAGTTCAATAATCTCCTTGCCTTGCGTTTTAACTCACGGCTAAAGGGAACAATTCTCGGAGGCGGAACCCTAAGATGGGCGGTCGGGAGCTTCAAAGACGGTTTGGGGATTTCGAGCGATTGCCCACACCATATAGGTCGAAAGGGACAAAATCATTGGGTTGCTCTTCTAAAAAGATAAGTTGAGGAGTCTCCTCAGAAGTCTCTCCCCTCAGAGGCCTGAAAGAGAGGGAGGCGGAAGGGTCTCACGGGAATTTTCAATGGGCCAGGGGGGGTTTCTCAAAAGATTGGTCAGGAAAAATTGACTGGACGCATGAGGGCTGCAAGGTCGCTCAAAATTCTTCTATTCGCCGTGGACGGGGTGCGCGGAGAAAGGCTATTTTTACCGCTTCCTGCGAGACGGGGTTACGTATCAACGAAGGAGAAAAGGAAGAGCAAGAACAAGAGGAAGGGGCTTTTAAGCCGCTCGAGACGACAAACGGGCGAGGAAGATCATTTGATTTCGTGACGCGCTCCACAGGCGGGGTGCCAACAGACGAAGGATGGATGACGAAGCGCGGCGAAAGTAGGGGAGAAGAATATGGGGGGTTAGATGCTAGTTTAGAGGCGCTGGCTGGTACTGGGCTCGAAGGGAAAAAGAACTCGAAAGTCGTCCGGGATGCTTCGAAACTGCGCAACGAAGTGTCGGGAAGGTTCCTTGTCTCAAGATAATTACGGGGAGGCGCGTCGTAGATATCCGGAATTAAACACGCCTGGACACATCTTCTACGGCGAAGGAGGAAAAAGAAGGATCCTATAAAATCCCTCTACTACGCATCACGATGTAGGGGGAGGGGTGGCAACGCCAAGGGGAGGCAAGCTCCCAGTAGACCCCCACGATTCACTCCAGAAAAGTCTGCTTCAATGAAAACTCCGCTCTTAGTCGAAAGCGGCAAAAGCGGCGCGTTCAAAGGGTGGGGGGGAGGGAGGCACGGTCTCTTCAAATGTCCAGTAATCCGTCTCCAAGTACATGGGTGGGGGGTCAAAAGATGGAAAGTAACAACTAGACTGAGAAAAAGTCCAAATATACTTACCCGCGATCTTTGGACGAAGGTGGGGGGGAAAATCTTGAATCATGACGACTATACAAATCTAAAGGGGTTCTCCAAACCCTATGGACCGACTCAGATGCCGCTTCAGGAACACGCCCCTTTGAAAAAAGTGGATACAGGAAGCCGCGCGATCGGGTAGACGAGGGGTGAAAGCGCAGAATTCTCTCCCGGGTTTGACAAGTCATCACGTCAGAAGAGGAGGGGAGGCGAGAGTTCGGGTTATCATTACCGCATCAACTCTATACGCAAAGCGCTCGGGAAAAATACATAGAAAGGGCATGTCGTGTGCACCCTGGGAGGCGAAATATTCCTACAACTCACTAGAAACGACTCCCTACTCTCCTTCTGCGAGTCCGACTTCGCGGAGATCGCATGACGGGCAGTAACTGAGAAAAAGGGCAAAGGGGGGGAAAAAAAAAGACCCTGCCATGACCGCATCGTCCTTCTCGCAGGGAACTCTTCGGCAGGGGTATATCCGCCATTGCATGCAGGCACAAATCCGGGCGAGCTTGCTGCTCTAATAGGCTCGCCTGACAGGGAGAAGAGGAAGTCCCTCAAATTAGAAACGTTCGGGAAAGCCTGGGCTGCGCGAGGGCTATACTCATCAAGACTTGTGGGCAAAACGCGAGTCGCGCGTCGGCCCGCGGGAACAGAGACCGGCAAAAACAATCAGCATCGGCGACCCCGTTGCCGAATAGGAACGGTCGGGCTACTACAACCTTGATCTAACTGGGCAGATCTACAAGGCGAAAAGGTCCAGGGGGTCGGCCATTCTAAAAAAAAAACAACGGGAGGGGTCCGGAAAAAACTCAAGGATGCTCGCAACCAGGGCGTGGTGCTCAGGGGGGTGGGTTGTCGAAAGCCAGGAAGCGCACCGGTAGGTCGTGAAATCGACGGAAAGAGTCAAGTGTCTCCGTTCTGAGAGTTTGAGCGAGAAAGGGAGAGGAAGGAATATCCTCCAGAAGGGGCTTGGTTTACCGCAACGATCCTAGCGGACTATGAGTTATCTCAAAAGATAGTCTCCAAGAAAAGTCTTAGTGCAAAGATAAAAAGGGGAAAATCTGGCTCAGGACGATGCAACGCCGTCAAGCATAGAACAAAAGCCGCGGAAGGAAAAATGTTCATCATTACACTCTTGAACTCCGCCATGCTAAGAGGAGGGAGGAAGAGAAACGAGACGTATTCAAGCGTTTCCTCCAGGAGGGAACTAAGCAGTTGAGCAGGAAGCCGAGGAGATCGTCGAGCTTCGAAAAGAGTCATGCAGAGAAAAGAAGATCAGGTATCTATCTTTTAGGCTCTCAAGATAGCACTACTCAAAGGCTGCAGAGGAGGGGGAGGAGACAACTTGAAGTCTCGATGGTGTGTTTCATTTTACATTATCGAACTCGAGCGCCAGACGCGTCGTTACCTTAGGATGGAAGGACAGTGAAATCAAAGAACATACTCATTAAATTCTCTCACTTCGGTCGGCCTGATCCAAGGACAGGACAAGAGCAGGAGGACTATGTAGATCTGGATAGACGGGTACTTAAAAGGGTTCTAAGGGGATAAGTTCATTCAACGGGCTATGAAATTCGGGAAACCGAACTAACAGCTCGTGAAATAGGGCCCGGTATCGCAGCCACATTGAGAAATCCGCCCACGAGGAATGAGGGGTAACTTATGCCCCACAACGTAAACGAGGCGGGGAAAGTCGACGGCATGGACGAAAGAACAGTTGGAAAGAAAACCCATTTGACGCGCCGCGTTGACGCGGGAAAGAAGACCTCAGGCAGAAGTCGTAGGGTGAGGATATCGTCGGGGGGGGGGTAAAGTCGAACAGGTGGAGATTACGGGGGGGGCGTGCGGTGAGAACTCGCGGCTCGTAAGCTCGATGGTAGGGTCATCTTCTCCTGGGGCTCTTGATAGACCTTCGCCGATGAACAAGGGGGAATGGCACATCGTAAAAAACTCAATGCAGCTGCTGCTTTCAAACAAAGGACTTGGTCCGTCGATGCGCCACAAAAGAGCAGGGAGGCGGAAAAGGGCGGTAACCAGTACCAAGCGCCCTATCAAAAAGAGCTGGAAAAGCTCCTCTGAAACTCGTCCGCGCTTCTAGCAAACGATCGCGGCACGAGTTCGTTGCAACAACGGGAACGCCAGAGTGAAAAAAACACCCCATTCAAATGCTCCTAGGTTATCCCGGCGACTATCGGAACAGCGGCGGCTCATCAGGTACAGCAGTGGGGCTCGACAAGGAGGGCCAGCCAAAAAGAGAGGTCCTTGCGTCGGGGGGAAAAAAGGATTTCTAGCGCAAAATCAACTAGAGCAGAAGAATCTACATCATAATTCCCGGTCGAAACAAAAAATCAAGCTTGATACCCCTCAGACAGCAAATCCTCTTCGGGGAATTCCGAAAGAATATTCGGCAAAGTACGATAGGGGCGGAAGGCACTATTGACTCTCAAAACTACTGCATCAGAGAGGGACGAAAATACCCCGAATGGCGCAAGTGGGACAGTGTGGTACAGAGCGGCAGGCTGAAAAAGAGGAGGGCGAAGGAAGAGGAGGAATGAAGAAGTCAAAAGTTCGGCGAGGTGACATCATAAAGAAAAAGGTACAACACGGGACAATTACCTTCTAGAGATACAGAGAGAGATCGCGGGGGATCCATTCGGAGGGAAGGGAAGGACAGAATGTACTCTATTCTTCTGGCTATGAACTCGGAGAAAAGAAAATATGGGGTGAGTAGGGGCAGCATGTAGCTACCTCTTCTAGAGTGCGAAGATAGAGACCGGACGGAGGGCTAGGTCTCGCACAAAAAAAAAAAGGAAGGAGATTGAAAAGGAAAGAGGGGGAAAGGAAGCATGACCGTCTAGGAAAAAAAGAATTCCATCAGGAGGCTCGGAGCGTCAGAAAGCCCGGGATCATAAGGGGTCCACTTGGGGACCGCCGCCGCATCGGAAGGCCAGTCAGCCGGAGGGAGACCTTTCGCTCCCTCTATCAGCGAGTTATGAGAAAGGGAAGGACCAAAGGACGACTCACTTGAGCATCTACTCTTCAAATCGCCGAGACACGTTGGAACAGGGGAAAAAAGTTCCTCAGGGTTTTTTGAACGGCCGGGTGAAGAAGAAGCTATGGGTTCCCCAAGATCTCCCTTGAGGCAAGCGAAATGGATTGGATGCGATCGGAAAAGGAAATTGCGTTCTAGGCCTCGCTGAAGTCGGCGCCCCGAAAGAGAACAAGGCAAGACGAAGGAGGAGAGGGATAGGAAAATATTCAGGGGTCTCTTGAAGGCAGGGGAAGGGGGGGATGGGTTCAAAACGCAATATTGATATTTTCTACAGATCTCTGCGGACATGAGCACTCGCTCATCGGCTTTGGACAGGCAGGAGGTTCGCGAGAAGAAAACACCCGCTCATTGACGCGAGCTTTTATGATGAGCAGCCTCCTGGTCGAGTAATCCTCTATACATGTCTGGAGAGCAGGGGCCGCCGAGAGGCGCCGGCACATCTCTGGAGAGGTGGAAGGAAGGGGGAAAAGATAGGAAATATCCGTGTTAAAAGCCAATACGGGGCCGCTTCTTGCAGAAAGAGCTGCTGAACACTCGTACGTCCCTATAGTTGGAGAGGGTTAATGATAGGGAGAGTCTGGGCAGGGCTCCTTGTGGCTCATCAAAGGAAAGAAAAAACGCTGGCTGGAGTAAAGGGGTTCAAGGCTACCTTCTACACGACGGGAGGCAAGGAATAGCCACTTCACTTGGGAGACGCGTCGTAAGCAGCTGTAAAGTCCAAGGAGAAGAAAATACGCGTCTCCGAGCAGAAAAATAGAAGAAACTCCAGGCAGGTAACCCTGAGGCATGCATACGGTCGAGGCCGGCCGACGCGACAATGGAAGGCTCAGCATAACCCGATAAAAATCCCTAAAAAAGGACTTCCCCTCTTCGAAAGGAGGGCTAGTAAGCAGAGGTGGTCTAAATGTTTTTGAGCTTTAACTGTACCGTAAGGAAGGGGAAGTGACTCTCTCAGCGAGGTGGGTACCAAAGAAATGGGGAATGGACCACGAGTCGATCGAGGACCGAAAGACGGGATGTCAAAAGATATTTTGGGACGCCAAGTTTGAAGGCCAATGCTCTACCTCGAAAACGCGCAAGGAAACCGAAGAAAGGAGAATCTACCGAGTCTCCCCCAAATGGAGGTAACGGGGAAGGGTCAGGGGCCCAGCCCTCTTGGGCTGGAGAGACTGCTAAAAACCCTGGTTCAATGCATCACGTCCATGACCGCTGGGGATCTAAGTAGGAGAAAAAGAGGAAAAAACTGACGAGAATCTCTTAGGAGCTCCAGACCTCGGATCGGCGGTCAAAGAAAACCAGATTTACTTACAAAAAAATATACAGCAGCTGCCAGTCTTCAAAGCAGACGGGGCGAGTCAGGGAGGGGCGGAGAGAACTCGTCTTCCGGCTAGGGCGAGCTGGACGCGCACCCAAGCGAATTAAAGGCATCGTAATGAGAGTCCCTCTTATTCATGTCGTCGACTTCCCAAGGTCAAAAATGCACAATCTCGGCCTACGTCTCACGTTGGGGCTCGGACGGCAGTGGGTACAGCTGGGGACGTACTCCGGAGGCCCTCCTTGTGGCGTTGGGCGAAAGGGGAGGGAACTTATTGGGGACTCCCCAGTCCTGTCTCTGAAAGTGCGGGGGGAAAAAAACACGCACGCTTCAGGGTCTCGGGGAGGGGGGGGGAACGAACGCGCAAGAATCACACAGAGGGAAAACGAGTCAACCACCTTTGCCGTTCTCAAAGGTAGGATGAGAACAAAAAGGGGGGACTTGACTACATGATAAGCGGTTCTGGAGAGCAGTCCTAAACAAAAACAATAGTAAAATAGATATCTCAGAAAAAAAGCGCTTAGATCCGGTACAGAAAAGAAGTAAGAAAAAAGTTTACGCATTCTACCGTTATCATGACGGAAAGGTGGTTCGAAGAGGGGGGGGAGGAAAGGGGGTCGCGGCGGGCGACTGAGAAGAAAAAGCGACGGAAACGGGCGTGGGTCCCGCACTCACTAGCGGCTGGAGGAAGCGCTTTAGGAACGCCACCCGTACAGAGGGAAAAAAGAGGAAGGAAAGGAAGACATAGGGTATAAAAGAAGAACTCTATCCTGGGCAAATGCCAGGGCACGATGGTGCCTTACATGAGGACGGCGCTCTAAAGCCGAGAAAAATATGATTCTGAAATCGGGCTAGGCCCGGAAGAGGGGGAATAAGAAGAAGGGAAGGACGTCGGAAGGAGAATTCTACACCTTTCATCAGAGTCTACATTTCAGAAGCTTGGAAGATCTAGTGTAGTGAGGGGGGAAACATACGACGGAAGCGCTTTCAAGTGATCTCTATTCTGTCAGGGTCAATGATAAAAAAAAAGAGAGAGGGAAAAGGAGGAGGGAGAGTGACGGGGCAGTTAACAGGACAAGTGCTATAATGCAGGAGAAACAAAAATAGGCCGAGGCAAGCTCACGGCGGTCTAACGATCCCAAGGCCCAACGCAAAATAATCAGAAGATTGAGAATCCTGCGGGGTAGTGAAGCCGTGGGGAGAATGGTAGAAGAAGTACAGGGACAAATTCGATGATTCGCAACGTAGAACCAGAAAGCGGCTCTTTCCGGTCCCTTCAAAGGACGAGAGAAGGAAGAATGTTAACGTCCCATCTGTGACCCACACCTAGACACTGAGGAACAATTACCGTGCGCGGAACAGGCTTTGCCAGCCTCTCCCCCTTACTCTAGGAAAGACTGGATAGCAGACAGGCGGGAAAATCTGGTGAAAGACGGGAGGTACTGTAGGAGAGAGGAGAACTTATAGCCTTAGAACCATAGCGATGACGGGAAAATGGGGGGGGCCGGGAGTCTCTCGATAGAGGCGGGCATCAGTGAGGCAGAGGTTGGCTATATGAGAATAGGCGATTTCTGGACTCTGAATTGAACGGGCGATCTGACTAGAAGGCCTCAAGAGCTGGGTCCGACCGCGACCAAGGTACACATGCAAAATCCTAGGCGAAGGCTCAGTCAAAACTGACTGGGTTCATTGCAGGTGATAAAAGAAGTGAAAGGACGCTCGCACTCCATCTTCTCGGGAGCCGACGGGTAAAAATCGGCGAGGCAGCGTTATATCGTGTAAAAATATCCTAGCAGCGATTCAAAGGAAAAGACCAAAGATCAAGGGCCTAATCAAGCCTACGCTGGGCAAGGGAGCTAAGATGTTAGTCGGGCGTATTTAATAGGAACAGCGGAGACAGAAAAAAACCGGAAGTAGGTTTGGCACAACTTCGAATTCTCGAGAAAGAAAGGAACGGAATAATTCCTAGGATAAAATATGCAGATCAGCAGGGGAAAGACTAGACCATCCGATAGTGAGCATCCAGGGAAAAAGGGAGGAAAAGGCAAGATTAACTAAAAAAAATTCCGAAATCATCTTAGTTCATTTCGGTACTTTTCTGTCGACTTCATCGAGGAGCTCAAAGAAAGAAAGAGGTGGGGGGGAGAAGATCATCAACCCTCCGAGCAATCTCATTTGTGGGACAATCTGGACAGGCGCAAGGAAAAGAGAGCAGCAGAAAAAGAAGCGAGGGCCCCTTTATCCGAAGCGCAACGTGAACGGAGGAAGGAAGAGAGAGAAGGAAAAAAAGGTACCCCTTCACGATGCACGAATACCTGTGTGCCGAGCTCGCAAAGCGCAGGCTCGCTGCGAGACAAGGGCAATTGTCAAGGAGAGAGAAGAGGCCGGTTAAGAAAAGGAGGGAGACGTCTGCTAGAACGGTCTAGCGGCGCTTCGGCAGCTCCGAGCAGGGAAAAGGGAGGGAGGAGGAAGGGGAAATAGATTCCGCGGCTA
>Ga0179593_1428557_pt1 | contig 12426 bp, 9 predicted proteins | sample CZODoug2_1_08_16_FD_185931 | JGI IMG/M metagenome (GOLD analysis project Ga0179593, IMG submission 185931) | Vadose zone soil fungal communities from Angelo Coast Range Reserve, California, USA - CZODoug2_1_08_16fungal (PacBio error correction) | ecosystem: Environmental > Terrestrial > Soil >...
CAGCTAGGCTCATTTAAAAAGAGGGGTAACTCAATACCATCTCAAAAAGAGAAAGGAAAAACGAAACGAAGGAGGAACGGTTATAAACTCAAACTGCAAATCCTGATTCGGGGTGTGAGAGATAAGAACTGTGGGAAAAAAAAATGGGGAGGCTCTCATAATCATGCCGAACTCTTCGAAGGGAGAATATCGCCGGGAAACGCGATGTAGGGGCTCGGGGGGATCAGCCAAGTCTGCGGGGGTGGATCGGATACGCTCCGTTCAAGTTTTGAGAACACCGCGAACCATCCTCCGGGCGGGGGCGGAAGGGGGGACTGACTTTGACGAATTGAAAGGAGCAAGAAAAAGAAAATCGAGCCAGAGAATTACTTCGGTTAACGGAGGAGGACTGTTTGAAAAAAGAGTGAGACAAAATGAACCGCAGCGAAACCTGGTGAGCCAGTAAAGAGAAAAACACTAAGGCAATAAATATCAAAAGTAAGTCGTAAATGAGATCGGGAAGCGTTAGAATACATCGAAGACAGGATTGGAACCACATTGTAAGCTTCAAGTACCTAAAATACTCACCCGAAAAAGCCGCGCCTTTATTGGAAGTTGCCGCAGGGGGGGTCGGTCTCAAAAAAAGAAAGAGAATGCTTACTTGAACGTGGAAGGCATGCAGAGACAGAAGGACTTCATTTTAACGGAGATGTAGACTTAGAGAGAACGAAACGATCGTGGCAAAAGTACTTAGCATCCTCCACCCCTCAGACAAGAAAAGGCTGCGGGTATTACTAACTTCGGACGAAGAAAGCGTATAGGACGAGCGCAGCATCAAGGGAAAAACCAAAGAGAGAAACTCTAACTACAGGTTCTATTGAAACAGTGACGGGAACTCCATTCGCCCGAGCGCGGGAAGGCTGCCAATGCGCGCCAAGGAGGAAAGTTATCGAAAACAAAAGGGGAAACCCAGGGGGAAGAAAATCTGTTGAAAAGCCCGGACTAAGAAAAAATTGCCCAACTTAGATGTATCCGTCGGAGACCGGCAATACGAGAAAACGGTGAAAAGCCTAGCCTACTTCAAAATAGTCTAAGAGAGAAACAAAATCAAACAAAAAAAAAAAAAAAAAAAAAAAAAAAAACATATCTTAAAGCGAAGGTCGTCTCGGAATAAAACGAAACGAACAAGCTGAAATTGTGGGGGGGGGCAAAGGTCTCCGAGGAAGCATATCTTGCTCTTCCCACTTCTTCCCTGTTGGTTGGCAGGACCCAATAATTCCACAGCAGTTGGAATGATCGCAAAAAAGGACTGGATCGTCACAGAGACTTGCGCGCATACAATCAGCCTTCGAAGACACCAAATTGCCATTCTTGAATGAAGGGTCGAAAGACTGGCAAGGGCTAAAATAACTGAGGCTTAGCTTCCAACCCCAATCCGCCGAGACAGGGAAACGGCAGGTGGGCATGATACTAGATCTTCTTCGTCCGAGGGAGTTCAAACAGCAGAGGGAAAATTTAAAATGAAAAGACAACACGGGGGAAAGGGCTTGAAGCGTGGGAACATTATATCGGACGGAGAAGAAAAAAGCCTTCGGTGAGTCCAAAGATACAGAGCTGTGAGAAGAAAAGATAATAAGACACATATACTCTGAAGGAGAGACAAAAGAAGTAAGGGTGTCTATCTAATCGACAGGGAAGGAGAAAAGGTTACTAACGCGGGGGATCTTTTCACTCCTGCGCTCTGCAAGGAGGGAAAAAAAGCAGACACGCGGGGGGAGAACAATTGAATAGGCATCGAAGCATGCGAAAAGACTCTTGCACGACGTTTATCTGGGTGGAAGTCCGTGGGACGCTGCGCGAATTAAATCCTGCTGAGGAGAAGGAAAGGGACGGGTCGAAGGAAGCAAAGTGGGCATAAAGAGCATCGTAAGTCTCGTTGTCAGCGGATGAAAGCAAACTCACTAAATCAAAGAGAAAGAAAAGGTCCTAAAAAACTCGCCTAGTCAGAGCTGAACGATTTCGGCAAGGCAATCGAAAGGGAGAAGGAAGAAAAATTTGAAATGTATAAGGGAGAAAAAACCAGAAGATCGACCCCCGGCCACAAAACCCCCCAAGCGAACCCCCACCTCTACTCTCTTTGTCCGACGACGGAGGGAGAGACAAGACAGGGCATGTGGAAATGAGGCCAAAAAAGGGAGAATGCCTAAAAATAGTGGGAGAGAGACTGCTCCTTCTCTAAGTATATGGCGATCTCTTCATCTATAAGAAAGGGGCTCAAGAGAAGAAAAACGTGGGCCAAGATCAAGGAGTAAAGACCCTTGAGGAAAAAAATGAAAAAAGAAAAGCGAAAGAAGAGGGTAGTATCCTGAGGGAGCAGCGAGGGATACGCGATTGCGCAGCGAATCGTATCATACGAAAACAAAAGGCTAGAAAAAAGCGCCATGGAAATAATTTATCTGTTGTGAGGACGGCGGAAGAGGAAAAAGAGGAGTCAGCACAGGGAAAGATGCAGCTGTAAGAAAAAAAAAGATCAGTCTCAAAGCCTTTATTGGCCCTCCTTGGGGGGAACAAAAAGCGAACGAGTTTTGAAAATCAGATACGCCACCGTTTCAGGAACACGGAGGAAGAGGACTCGAGGACACTGTGGGAATGAAACGAGAGAGGTGGGGAGGGAAAAAACAGCGAAACGGAAATCGCGCAACGTGAACTATAAAAAGGGGGGGGGGGGACCGGCAGTCATCATCGAAAAACATCTGGAGAAGAGAGATAGCTTGTGGCAAGAACAATCTGAAGGGTCTCTCAAGCGTTAGGAGGAATCGTCAGCATCTCGAGCTTCTCAGGTGAAAAAGGGGCAGGGGGGAGCTGTCGGCCAAAATCATCCTCAATCCGCCTTGCACACCTGGCAAGACACGGGGACTGAAGGGGGTCATAACAAGAAACTATGCAAGAGAAAAGGGGGTAAATCTAAAAGAGATTAACTAGAGGAAGGGAAAGATCAGGAAAAAAGAAATCGACCTGAATCGAAAGACCCAAAGGGGGAAGGGATGAATAGAGCCAAAAAAACAACCCCAACGGATAGATATTCCATCATGTGAACCTACCCTGGCGTCGAGGAGGACGCAATGGCGCTGGTTTGGGCCGAAGGATAAGCGAGTTTGTCAAGAAGGGTCTTGGGATGGGTGTAAAAAGGGGGAAAACAATAAAACTGGGTCTCTCGGTAACAGGCAAGTGGCAAATACGATTGCATCGTGCTGCCGTGGCAGAAGCGAACAAATTGCTTGCGGTAGGAAGGCGAATGCCCGGGGGTCGCTAAGAAGAAAAAAAAAGATTACGAGGAAGACGTCTCCTCCCTTTCAGAGAAGAGAGCTGCCAGCACTTCAAAGGAGGTCTGAGACCATCATTTACTAAATGCGAACTAAAGGAAATGAGACAGGCCATGCAAGGAGATGGAAGGGGGGGTCGAGGGCCGATTACAATGGGAAAAAAGCACCGGGGGAAACTCTCCTCTCTTAAACCAATGGATATGCGCAGAGCAAGTGGAGCGCCGAAAAGGGGGCTCTATAACAAAAAAAGCGGCCCGTTGACGAGTCGTGTCGCGGGGCAAAGAAAAGCTCGGGGCGGCGACTCCTAGCAAGCTGCCAATTTAGGGGGGGAAGGACTTGATCGCCTCTCTTGGGTTTGAAGCGGACCTCACACACTGAAAACAAAATCAAGCTTTCCTGATACTTGTCTCTCCTCAAAAAAGAAAGAAGGGTCAGCCTTCGAGGCTCGCAATTCTCCTGAGCAGCACAAACATCCGAAAACAAGAGAAGCGCCATATGTCATTCTGCAAGGTCTCGCTTGGGAGGAGTAGCGAGCTCCTCATGGAAAAAAGGGGAAGACCTTAATTGCAAGAACCAAGGTGAAGGCATCAGGCCTTCTTTCTCTCTCATAGCTTCGCTCACATCTAGGAATCAGGCGCGACGAGAGAAGCGATCCGAAAGCGTACGAGAAGTTCTTTGTTTGCTAAAGGAAGGGGTGGGGGGGTGAATTAAGCAGAAGAGACTAAAAGAGTCGGACCAGATGTCGCAGATCGCGAGAGGAAGGGAGTTCCTTCCGGATGTAGAAAGAAAAGTGGAGGGAGTAAATGGGACTTGCCGAATCCGTTTCAGCACGCGATGTACCCTAGGGAGTTTCGTGAAGGGGAGTGTGCAGGGACTTTCACTAAAAGAGAACGAGAAATTAGGGAGCCTCTGAGAACGAAAACCTGGTAACGTCAGCAATCCTGAGCATTCCTGGGGAGAAACGCCCCCGACTAAAAACAAGTTCAATTCTAGAAAGAAGGAGAGAAAGGCGGACTCCTAGGGAGACGGTAGAGGGAGGGAGAAAGACACAACAGCTTTCTTTTCCTCCTCATCGCGAAGGAGGAAAAGAAGCCGAAAAAAAGGAGAGGTGGATTGCAGTTATCAGTAAATGACCCTCTTGTCTATATACCCGGCAGGTGCAGAAGGGGATTTTTCGTAGAGGATAAGGTGATAGGGAAAATTGGGCTCGGGAGATTCTAATCTGTCTCGATGGCCTCAAGAATACCTACGCGGTAGCAGGTGCTCGCTGTGAAAAAGCTTTCAGGAAGAAATAGACGGGTGTTCCCGCCAGACTATTTGGAAACGAGGCGGGGAAGATCCGGGACTCAGACGCGCTAGCGAGCCCCAAAGAAGGCAAACCTGAGGGAAGGCTTAGTGAGATGGTAATCTATGGACTGAAAACGGGGGGCCCCCAATTCTAATGCTAGTTGAAATCAGGGGGGGGTTGGGACAGATTTAAGTTGGGCTGAAAAGAGAAAGGCCTGAGGTAGAGAAAACTATAAATCCTAAAAAACTGAGAAATCATGAACAAAGGGTGACGTGGGATTGTCTGAAAGAAGCCCGAAGGAGAGGCCCTATTTTGGGCGAGAATATCGGCGGGAAGAGGAACTCTCTCAACCATTCTCAACAGAGGTTATTAGTTGGGTTCGAAGTCGGAAGGAACGAGCGACTTCGGTGAGTGTTACCTCTCAGGAGGGATTTTTTCCAAGCAGTATACAGGATTAGAGTGGCTTACACGCTAGGGGGGCAGGCGCGAGTGTCATACAAAGAAAAAAATCTATTTTTTAAGAAGGCGGGCGCCCAGTTGAATTGGATCCTTGTCTCTTCTTGTCCACGAGGTAGGAAAAAGGACCAATCTTTGGAAGTCTAGAAGATGAGTAATTTTTAATCTAGGTAGCGCAGACTAAGAGCGCGCCGGGGAGGAGTGGCGCGGTTTACCCGGAGTTAACCTCACCTGGGGTTTTACGCGGTTGATAAGTTTTGGCGCTTCAGAGACGAGATTCGGCGAGACAGTAAATAAGGAAGTGATAACCCCCCGCATAGTGGAGTATGGACGACGGGTTCTTTTTAAGACTCGAAATTATTGACCGATCGTCAGGGACTAAGAGGAGCCGCGTACGAGAGGCAAGGAGGAAAAACGAACATGTGGAGAGAAGTCCGAAAAGTGTGGCAAAGGAAAGTAAAGCTGTCGCAAGGCTTCATGGAAACCGTCGCGTCACTATCAACGAAGGAGAGGAGGTGGGGGAAATGAGGGGGGAAGAGTGGGACACAGGAAAAAATGTGTTCAATTAAGAATGACGACCGCTGTCGTAAGAGAAAATGCAGGAAAAGGCGCGGGAAGGAAATCTCTTTACAGGGGCTGACTCCTTCTAAACTACTCTCTCGGTTGTAAGATGGCGGATTGGTCGAGGAAAGGAAGAGTAATCGTGGGAGAACGGTGTAATTCAACACAGAAGAAGGTCGTCTGGATCTCGTGTCTCTTGCTAGGAGTAAAAAGCAACCGGGTAATAAACAAGTAATTCAAGAAAACAGGCACACTTAAAAAGCAGCCCCAGGTAGGATTGGCGGTAGGGGGGAGTGGAAGGAGAGAGAAAAAGAGGTAATCAACTGCGACTTGGAAGAAGGAGAACCTCTCTACCCAATGAAGAGTACTCTAGGTAGGTTAATGGGAAACAGATATTTCCTATGATGTAGGGAGAGGAATTAGCCAGGTAGGTCTTTAGGGGGGGAATGAGGGCAAAAAAAAACAAGTTACCTTGGAAGTGGAGCAAAGGGAGTTACCCAAGATTGGACACAAAAGTGGGAAAGGATCGGGTCGTCTTGCTTTAGTTCGCTGGCAAAAAGGGAGGGGAAAACTGAGGGACCATTAGGGGATGATCTTAGAAAAAAAAAAATGATTATTATTGGTATATATTAAAGTGAAGTAAGTTAACCTCATTAACTTCCCTTTTCTAGAAAAGATCTCACAACCGAGTCACTAAACGGCAATAAGGAGTACTTGGCGACAAACAAGGGGAATCTCAATAAGGGGGGGTCAAGAGGGTCATAAAGTAAGGGAGAGCATCGCCGCCAACATCCCTAAACGGATTACGAGGGGAGAATATTCCCGCGATTTCATGTTGGATCTGGGAGAATAGAAGAGTCTCTAAGGAAAGAACGCAGGGGGAATATGTGAGAAGGGAAAATATCCGGGCGGAAATTGATTGATCCCGAAATGAGCGTATACGAAGGGCAACCAGAGATAAGGAGACAAAAAGACGACCTTCCTTCGGTGGGTAAGGCTTAAAACTTTTACGGAAGAAAGTAAGAGACCATTCAAAGGAGGGAAAAGGCTCATGTAAAGCAGTGGGGGCAATAGATGGGTAAGAGATAAATCCTATTTTCTATTAAAACACGGGAGGGTCGCAGTACCCACAGCTTTTCCTTATCAAGAAGCAAAAATTCCATAAGAGAAGCGGGGGAAGACACCCGAAGAATTTCAGTGTACGCTCCGTTTAAAAGCACAGCGATTACCGGACTTATGGAAAACTGTGCAGAAACGATACATCCAGGGTGGTACATGGAAAGTTGAGGACTGAAGTCAAGCAAGAACAGAGTTCAGAGACAATCATTCTACAACGAACGAAGCTCCATCATTTAGAAGGAGGCTGGGGCGGAAAGAGGAAGAAGAAGCGTCCTACCGAGTTCCAAAACAACTCTCAACCGTACAAAGACATGGTCGGTGTGCGGCATTGCCACGATCAACCCAATACAGGGCAAAGGAAGCATGCATGACAAATAACATCCATTGGGTTGCAGGGAAAGATGCGCGCCAAGACAATCTTTCTCCTCCCCAAGTGCACCCAGAGATAACGTGCAACTCTTCAACCGGAAAAGAACAGGCGAAGACCACTGAACCCCTTTCAGTGGGAGCAAGTCTATATCTATACGATCACTGAAAAAGGGAGGGGGGGGTACGCTCTACTCTATAAAAAAAATCGCGAGACGGCTCAACAGATTACGAGGAGGGGGAAATGAGCAAATTCCCAGGATTGACGACTGGTTGAGCTCACCTTGCCTGCTTAATCTCAGGTTTCGCCAAATCGGCTTAAGTGCTTTCGGAAAAACTAAAAGGGGGCAACATCAGGAATGGAAACTATGTCCATGCGGCGTCTCAAGAATAGCGCTCGACACCCAAAAGAAGGGCTAAAGAAAAAAGGTGCTGGAAAGGAAGGAGTGACAGAAGCAGGACCATTTCAGCCTTCAGGGCGGTAGCGAACAACTCAAATAACTCAAGCTCGCAGAATCTGGGGCCAGAGGGACGCGGAGGAGAAGCTTCGGGGAGGGAAGTGAATTTAAAGTCGCGGAAAAAAACCCACTTGTGCAGTTTCTGGTAAGGGTGGTAACCGAGGTTTGAACAGCCGCTTCCTGAATCTTAGATAGCGAGCACTTGCGGGGTGGCAAAGAGGGGAAGAAGCGCCGAAAATAATAAACAGAGACTCTATCAAGCTCCCAATCCTCCCGTCATCAGGCAGGGGGGGGTTCTCTAAGCTTGAATGGGGCCGAAGGGAACCCACCAAAAAAAAAAACAGGTTTAACCAAATAGTAATAGCGCTCTTTAAATTGACTAGGATGGAAAACGAGAAAGACGTTTTCCGCGATTTCTCGATTCTAGACAGCGATGAGAGAGCGGAAGAAGGACTGGGGGACGAATGAAAAAAGCGTCGGGAAGTGGGACGACTGCCGATGAGACTCGCCTTCTGGACTACGAGTTACGGGCCTGACATTCCCTCGTTCAGAAGGAAGCGACAGAGAAGTTATCGGTTGACCGCGTGAAAGGCAAGACTCAAAAAAAGAAAAGTCTAAATGAAAGTGAGGGCTGAAAAGGTTGCCTTAAAGAGTGCAGGCGAAAATGGGGAATGAAATCGTGCCGGATCCATACTGAGAGAGAGGGGAGAAGAGGGGGGAGGGCTCGTTCAGGAGGGGAGTTTGGGGGAGAGAGAAAGAGGATAAGCAAAACAATCAGTGAACGGAGCAAACAAAAACTAGTTACAGATTGAGAGTGAATAAGAGTGCGAGGACGTATCCTCTCTAAGAGATGCGAGGATTAGGAGAGAGAAGGAAATGAAACTAGCGCTAACAGGGGGGAGACAAAGGAGTGAAACTGCTGTCTGGACTAATCTCGAAAGAGAAGAGCGAGACCAGACCTGAGGTGGGCATGCAATTTGAGGCAGGAGAGGCTAGTTCCAGGGGCGATCATTAATACCTGACTACTTCGAGCGACAAGGAGAAATCTGGGGCTCGGGGGGGGGAAAGAACTTAGACTGACAACAGCGAATTGAACTCAAGTACGGGGGGGCACTTGCGGAAGTGGACCTCCTCTCAGATATAAAAAGAAAAAAGAGGGAAGAAGAGCTATAAATCCCTGGGCTCCTCGTTACAACTATAAAAGAAGGGAGCACCTGGTTCGGAGAAAGGAACGGCTTCACAGCGATCGAAACGGGGGTTCAAAAAAAAAAAAAAAAAAAGAAAAAAAAAAAATATCTAAAGGGCCGGTGCATTCAAGGTGCAAACAAAACGCCGAACAAAAAGTCAAAACGAATTTCACTTGGCGAAGGGACTTATTTCTAGCGGCAATATCGGACGAGAAGGATGGGCATCCAGAAAGAGCAGGGGAGGGGAGAATATCTCACGGACCTCTTCTGAGCACGCGTAAGACAACTCTATATTGCACTAGAACCGCAGTGGTGTGGGAAAAGGTAGGCACAAGCAGACCAGGAGCATCCGATTTTAACCACAACTGGAAGAAATCAAGGAATGAAATGGGAGAGACTCCAAAGTACCGATGCGAAAAGGGGGGGCTAACTGCTAAATGTATAACTCGCTCGAACATTCCCACCGAGAAAGGAGCAACGCCTCGAAAAAATGGGTAAGTTCAAAAATGTGAATCTCTCTCAAACAACAACTTATGTTCAGATATAGTAAGAAGGTTGAAAAAGGAACCCATTTTTGGATGGAAAAAGCAAGGTAGAGGTGGGAATGTAGGAGAATAAAGGGGATAGACCGCAGCGGTATAGCGGTGAACGAACATTTCTCTTGCCAGTAATACTTTCGTTCTATTCCCATTCAATTCAAATGGAAAGTGGTAGGAAAATCTTTTTCAATTCGGAGTGAAGATTGGATGACGTGGGATAAGCTAATGCCCCTGAGGGAGAGAAGGAGAGACGAGATGAATGAAAGATTAAGCTTCTTCAAAGGGAGCTTAAAAGAAAGCACCTTACAGAGCCAATCAAGAACTTATCCAAAGATTAGCTTGCTCTCAAGCTTCGACTGAAAGGAAGGACGAGGACATGGTCAACTTGAGAGGGGGGGGGGGGAAAGTGTTACGAGGGATCGAGGGGGTGGACTGATTCACATTTGGGCCAGGACAGCAACGGCCCTCGAGCTCATCTCGAACACAGGGGGGTGCTCGATGAAACTTTCATGGAGTCCGCCTAAACGATAGGAGGAGGGACACACATAGGAAAGTGGGAGCGGGAGGGGTAAATCTAATATATAAAAGGGCGAGGCGTCATGTCAATCAAAGTCTTCATTTCGGGCGGGTGAGCGAAAACCTGGGTCAGCTCAACCCATAAACTCAAGAATACCTCAGCTTTCTGCTCTTTTCTCACGAAGCTAAAAGAAGTGTTGTCATAGGTCAATGAGCTGAAGAGGGGGGGAATGCTCTGATCAGGACAAGAGAAGCTCAAATGGGGGGGCTGGGGGAAAAGTCCATCATCTCCTGATGATTCGGGGTAGGAAATTTTAGTACGGGATAAGTCTATCATTAAGGGTAAGAAGGGAATTAGAGGACCATTTCTCTTACATGGAAGGAGAGAAAAGGGAGAGATACAAGAGAGTGAGCATTCAAAGTCAGAGGAAGAAATCGAAAGCGTTAAAATCCCTTTTTTTTTTGAAGCCCTGTCCACGGGAAAAGGTTGTGAAAAGACCTGTCCTGTAAGAAAAGAAAAGAGGACGGACGAGCGAGGCCAGAGCAGAAGGCATGGAGAGTATCATTCCCCTTGGGGCAGGATCCACTTCTATTGAAAGGGGAATCAAGTAAGAAAACGCGGGATTCTTCAAGAGGGAGGCGGGGAAGGGGGAAGGGAGGGATGACAGGATAATGAAGGCAGTCCTTTACGAGGGGGAATGGTCCGCGCGCCCTTAACGCTGAGGAGAAAAAAGGGGAGGAAGAAGTCGGTCAGACCCAGAATTAAAAAAGGCATCTTAGAAATCTTGAGACGACTCCACTGTTCTCAGTCAGAGAATCGGCGAGCAACGGGGAGGTTTACGACATTAAAAGCGCGCCTTATGGGAAAAAGGAAAAAGAAGATCAAACGCGGGAGAGGGGGGGAGTAAACGGGATAGCATCTGTCGAGAACCCTTCTTGCCGATTCTGGAACAAAAGAGAGGAGCTATCGGGTTTCCTTCTAGTTCGAGGGGCGAAGAGGAGGAGAAGGAGGGACTCACGAAGAAAATAGCGGGTCATGCTGCGGCTCCTAACTGAATTCCGAATTTCCCAAGAGGAAAGGGGGGCACAGGAGGGTTCAAGGGTGTGAAAATTGCCCTCACTAAGGACTCCACGAAGTCCAATCGAGGGGAAGGGACACCGAGCCTAGTGAAGTTATTTAGGAGGGGGTTTGGGAAAGAACTTCCGCTAAAGGGGGGGAATCACTTCCCCCTGCTTCCTGTTCCAGCAGGGAGTTTTTTAAAGAAGGGAAGGGTGGAAGGGGTGGCAGATCAGAAGGCTCCTGCTGAGAGCGCGAGAGAAGAAGCTGCGGAGCAACAAGGATGGGGGGAAGGGGGAGGAAGAAAGAAGAAGAGGTTGAAGCTCCAAATGTCATCTACGACGGGGAAAGGCAACCAGTTTTCGCTTCGTAGGGGGTCTCGGGGGAATGAACACCGACGCGCAGGAAAGGGGGGATCAGATACGTCTGTGTGGTCTCCTCGGTCCAGGGCGTAAGCGGTGCGTGCGCAGCCTGTCTCTTTCCACTTCAAAAAGAAGTGGCAATGTCCAGAATTTCTCGCTAAGTGAAAGGGAAGGTAAGAGGGACACTTGGTGAGATCAATAGGAGGAGGGGGGGGCTACAAGATGGGGGGCTCCTCGAGCACAGGCAGCGCTCAGGCGTGCGTTTCTCTTGAGACTATTTCATAAGTCCTTAAAAAAGAAGAGAAAGGGAGTTAGATTTAGGAATGAAGGGGGGGGTCATTCCAGAAAAATGGCGGCAGAAGATATTCAAAAGGTCCAAGCCACTCTGATATTATGAATGGAGGCGGGTAGAAGGCTTAGAGTAGTGGGAAAAAGGATGATCCTTCCGATGGACGGCGGGTAGAGACTGGGTCAACATCAGTTCCTGGTGTCACTTCAAAAGGGGTCAGTTCAACAGGTGTAATCGGACGACCGAGCGAAACAAAAGAGGAGGCAACGGGGAAAATCTACAGATGCGGTTGCTGCTGGTGATTTTCGAGGGGTTTGGGAAAGGAAAAAAGAGGGTTTTCAAGGACTGCGACCAGGAGGTGGGTCAGGGGAAGAGAAAGGGGCTGGCCGAACGCTGAAGTTAAGGGTGTGGATTCCCTCAACTGGCTCTCTTGGACCGGACAGCTTGGCCCTGTGGGGCGAGGGGGACTTAGTTCTTAAGAAACAGGTTCAATACTGCTAATTCCAACAGGAAGGTCGTCTTGATGAGTCGTCTATTTTTTCTTCTGATCCGGGAAAGAAAAAAAGGTTGCGGGATCAATCAAAGCAGAACAAAAGTTGTTTTTCATGCCAGAAGTAGGTGCGACGGGTCAGAAGTATAAAAATTCCATGCGCGACCGACTGAGATTTGGGAAGAAGAGCCCGGACAAGGAAAAGAGGGCGGAGGCTTATTCCGCAGCCTTGGACTGAACGAGGGATGTGCGCTTTCCGGACGAAATGGGGGAAGTGCATGTCGTTCGAAATCGCCAAAACGACTTGAATCCATCATTTTGTCCTTCTTGCCTGGGAAGCAAAGGGACTCGGACACCCACCGGGGTCCCGCGGACTAGGTTTTCTCTTGGGCGCGCAAGGGATTCTTTTGGTAAGGCTAGCTGGTCTTACCACGGA
>Ga0179593_1475380_pt1 | contig 12426 bp, 14 predicted proteins | sample CZODoug2_1_08_16_FD_185931 | JGI IMG/M metagenome (GOLD analysis project Ga0179593, IMG submission 185931) | Vadose zone soil fungal communities from Angelo Coast Range Reserve, California, USA - CZODoug2_1_08_16fungal (PacBio error correction) | ecosystem: Environmental > Terrestrial > Soil >...
GGGGCTGTAAAAATCTTTCAACGAATACCTGAGGGGGGAAATTTGGGTTCATAAGGCGATGCCGACTTGAAAAGCTGCAAAATTGGCGGAGCGAGCGGATCTCCCTGTCGGCTGCGAAAAAGGAGGCAGTCGTGGGGATAGGATTAATAAGTCCCCTAAAGGGAGAATAGGGGGGCAATTGAGGTCCGGGCTCCCTAGATTGCGGTAGCTGCGGGGGGGAAAAAACGGGTCGTGGCAGCGGGGGGGCAGACGCTAAGACGAGAGCGGAAAAAGTACTCAAGAAAAGAAAGGGGGACGGGAACTGCCTAATTACAAAAAATAAAAGGAATCATCAAGCAAAAAGGATCCTGTGCCAAGGCAAAAGTGGCCGACCGCGGCAACAGGCAACGACTAGTGAAGTCATAAAGAGGAAGAAAGGGGGGCGGAGTCGGAGCAGGGCAGGCTGATCAAAAAAAAAACGGCCAAACGGTTGAGCGGGGCGCACGGGGGTTTGGCCAAACCCTGCATGCGTATAGCACAGTAAAGCTTGGTGGCTCCCGAGGCGTTCGAAGAAACGGGAACCGCAAAGAGTGGGGCAAAGTGAAAGGGACGTGTTGTACCAAAGAAATCCATGCCCGGAGACCATAAACCGAACAGTATTCGAAAGGAAAGGGCCGCTGGGGGGCCAAGGCTGGGGCCCTTTCCTGCCGTGCAACGTTGGGGGAAGAGAAAGCTATTTAACAAAGACAAGTGGAACGGGGGTGGTCAGAAGAAAACAAAGGGCGAATGGGAACATAACAATTCAGACGGTGCACCAGGACATAAAGGGCATTTGAACCGTCTGTAAGAAGGGGGAGCCCCCTGGCAAGTCAACAGCACCACAACGAAACGGGGCTGAGAAAGGGGTTCAAACTGCGGGTTTTGCAAACTACGGAACTCGTGTGAACCATCGAAGAACCCAGCCAAGCCTGGAGGGAACCGCAGGTTGGTCCCTGTCCAAACGGCATAAGATCTGGCGTGAGACACGGCAAGAAAACGGGAGTCGTTAAAAGATTAGCGACGTCTTGTGTCGCCCTTCTGATACATCAGCAATCGACCACCCTCCTTGCACAGGGAAGTCCGACGAGAGCGGTGCGAAAAGGAAGGCACGAATGCACGTTGGTCAGAAAGGTGGAGAAAAAGAAAAAAAAAACCCGGCAAGACGCTAAGAGGGAGGGGGAACATAATACGCGGTTCCTTCAGATCTGATCGGAACAAGGATTCGAGAGGATCGCCAAACAACTGAGGATGGGGAATTACAGAAGTTAGAGAGATGTCACGAAATACAGATGCAAAAGGACAGCCAGGATGAGGAAACCCTTCAAGTGTAAATAAAAAAAACGGGAAGGGCTGGCAATAAGGAAGGAGAGCAAAAAGGTGTTCGGCCAAAAGAAGAACGACGAAATTTATCAAGAATCATCGGGGGGAAGAAAACGAAGGAGGTCCTCATGAGGGGGAGGGTAGTAATCACAAAAGGGAGAAACAAGAAGAGCATCAAATACGAAAAGGCTTTCGAAGAAAGTTCGCACATAAATCGTTTATAGGTGAAGGAAAAAAAATGAGGTCAAAGAAAACGGGGCAGAGTTCTAACGGGGCCCACCGAGGTGAAAGAGGGGGCGAAAAAGAAAAAAAAGGACCAGAAGGGGGAGGTTGTTGCTGCTGGGTTCAAAAGGGCTCCCATCCTCAAACGCGTTTAATATTAAAAAAAAAAAACCTCAACTCCCCTTCCCGATGAAACGGGGTGTGGGCGACGGGAAAAAGGTCCTCAAGGGCAGGGAGAAATCTCTGCGGAGATACTACCAAACGGGAACGGAGAAGGGAAGCGGGCCCACAGAGAAGTTGACTTGGAAAAATACGCTTTATGGGAGTCCGGACGTACTGTCGAGGTACCCAGCGGCCAAAGACTTTGACACACTAGTCAGCAGCCAGGTGCAAAAAAGCCAAATAAAAAGAGCAAACAAGCCATTGTGGGCACGTATACAAAATTCAGTGAAAACGGAAAAGCGAAACTGCCAGGGAAAAAAGAATCAGACGTCCCTATCTAACAGAACGCGCGTGACGGAAAAGGTTGACTGTCGTGGGGATACGAGTCGGCAAGAAGCAACTTCAACGAATCTTTGTAGTCAAAGTCTGAAGAGGCCGCCGTCTCCAGCAACGTGCGGGAGGAGACAAAGGTTAGGGGAGAATAACTAGGGAGGAGTCGCAACAGAGAATACCCGCGCCAAACGAGCCAGAATCCTTAGTGGAAAAAACGCGGAAACCAAGAACCGTGAGAGAAGGGTTGTCCCTCCGCAATGCCAAAGAACCGTGCCGAGGGGCGCGCAAAAAGGAAAGAACTAAAGGGAGAAAAAATGAACCTCGACTTCAGTCCGGCAGCAGGGGCCGGTGTACGGAAAACCAGGAAAAAAAAGTATGCTGAAGAAGTAGGGACAAAAACATTCTAAGAAAGAGGTTACAAACTTCATCTGAAGTGTTCGATCGATCGCGCGAAGACTTCTGCAGTGTTCATGACACCTGCATCTTGCTCAGCTGTAAATTGAAGGAAAAACAAAAGTTCTGGAAAGCAGGACAGGGGAAAGGGGGGGGGGGGGGGGGGGGGGGGGGGGGGGGGGGGGGGGGGGGGGGGGGGGGGGGGGGGGGGGAGGGGGGGGGGTGGTGGGGGACGGTGAGAGGGGGGGGGGGGGGGGGGGGGGGGGGGGGGGGGGGGGGGGGGGGGGGGGGGGAGGGGGGGGGGGGGGGGGGGGGGGGGGGGGGGGGGGGGGGGGGGGGGGGGGAGGGGGGGGGGGGGGAGGGGGGGAGGAGGGGGGGGGGAGGGGGGGGGGGGGGGGGGGGGGGGGGGGGGGGGGGGGGGGGGGGGGGGGGGGGGGGGGGGGCAACGGGAGGCGAAAGGGGGGGGTGAGGAGGGGTGGGAGGGGGGGGAGATCCTTCATCTAAGAAAAGCGTCGCGAGACCGACTGCCATCAAAGGATCTAGGCTACAAAAAGCGAGCCGCCAAAAAACCCTTCCGCCGCAAAAATGCAGGCAAAAATTCCGGAAGTTGAGGGATCGATCATCTCTAGACCCAGAAAAACAACGGGCCACATCGCAGAACATGTGAAAAAAAGGGAAGTCCTCAAAATGCAAAGGAGACCGTCGATCTTGCAAACATTTCCCGTCCAGAACACTTAAACACATTCGATCATTAGGGAAGGCCAAGAAATCGATTTAAAAACTCAATCAGTGCCCCATAAAACGTCCAGAGCAACACGTTTGTGTAAAAATTAGAGAACATGGAGGAAGTGCAGGTATGGATGCGTTATAGGTGTGGGCATGAGCATCAAAAAATCCGAACTGAGACGGAAAAAAAGAGAGCAAAAAAGAAAAAGCCAGGACAAAACATCATCCGTTCTGCAACCAAATATAAGACGGGGGGATTCGGGAGAAAAGTCGAGGGAAAAAAAGGAGGAATTGGCGAGACTAACTGCCATGCCAATGATTATTTCGTAAAGCGATCCAAAAAAAGTCAAAAAGAAATGTTGCGAAGCAGAAAAGGACCTGAAATAAACGGAGCCGAGAGAAGAAATGGGAAGGGGGGACAAAACGGTGGTCCGTTCTTGACGCCAGCACCAGTCGGCAGAGCGGGGAACAAAGTCGATCAAAAGCCAAGAAAAAGATACTCTACGCTTAATTATTGACCTTCGCCCGACTATTAGAAAAGGCCCGCCCGTCGCCTAAGAAGGGCAAAGAAGATTCCTTTAAGAAATTGGAATGTCCTCGATGGTCCCCAAGGGAGATAAACCAACGGGAGGGGAAGAAGAGAGGTGAGAAAAAAAAATGCCAGCAAAGGAGACTTAATCAAAAAGCTTCCGCGAGTGTGCCGAAAAGCCAAATCATCAAGAAAACTAGGCGAAAAGACCTTCAGCATCTGGGGGGTAGTAGAGGGGAGGCGGGAGGCAATGCGAAAGGCTTCGGCAAGTCACACAGAGGAATGAGATAAGCACGGTGGTCCTCGAGCATACGTACGGGGGCGCTGTGTAAAAAACGTATGCGGTAAACGAGCGAGGTCGTCCCATTCTGGCGAAAATTCGGGAACATCCGACTCGAGGAGAAACCTGAGATAATCAACGAGGATAGGACAGAAGAAGAAGTGCGACCACCCGAAAGAAAAGGAGTGGGAAGGAATCTGAAAGGTCCAGGAGATCTAGAGTGACCAGTCGAGTCAACAAGACTGGATTCCGAGGAGGAGTCCGAATTAAAAAGTGAGCAGGTGGAATCTGTCCGTTAACATGGTCCTCATCCACAACCCAAAGGAGATAAAGAAAGAATAAAGGACGAAAAGGAGGAAATGCCCGTGCACGGGACAACGTCGGAACAAGCACTAGCGGGACAGCAGGAAGAGGCGTTCCAATCTCGACGGGGAGCTTATGATCTGACGGAAATAGATTTGCAGAGCTAACCCAAGAAAAAAGTCGGGGTGTTTTAGAGGCTATTTCGCGAGGAAAAAAACAGGGTAGGGCTTGTCCAGGTTCCGGGAACTCGGTCGGCTGATTTTAAACAGAATTTCCTCGAAAGGCCCGGGTGAAAAATCGCCTCGTGAAGCATAAACCGTGGTGCAATCGTCAAGATAAAGGAAGGCTCGAGACAACACCCGGACTTATATGCAGCGCAATTAGGGAACTCTATAAAGGGACTCATGGAGACGAGCCCAGAGAAAGGGACATCGGAAGACTGGCAGAGGGCGCGGCAGACGGAGGAGAAGGCAAGGAGCCTCGCAGGAAAAAACTTGTACTTGGGTTGCCTGTTATCCGCTGAGCTGTTGGAAATACCTCGCGGCGAAAGATTTTGGAGTATCCAGGAAAGAGAAGGGCCATTTCCTTGTTTCATACTTTGAAATCGTCGATGGCATGACAAGGGGAGACGTTGTACAAGCGAGAGCATTCGGGGCTCGCGAGCAAACTAATTCAAAAAAAATACTTGCTTGTGGGTGGCTGCTTTAAGACTTCCGAACACGAGCAGAATGGTGGTCGGGAACGGGGACCGAAACCAGACAAAAGGTTGTGGGGAAAAGGCGAAATGTATTGGCCACGAAACTGGCAAAGAAGCAGGAGAACGCTCGGAACCTTATTTGTACTCTGGAATCAAGGGAGCATGTTACACACAACAATGCATGGAAGGGAGGAGGACAGTGTCAGAAAAACCCTTCAGAATGTCGGCAGCTCCGGAATAACAAAATATTCCACTGGGGAAGAAGAATGGGGGGATTTTCGTTCCCTGATTGGAACGATCTCAGGGAGCACGTACCAAGGAGCGTTATAGAAACAGAAAAAAGTAACGAACAGAACGGAAAGCACTGGCCGCGGTGTCAATTTGGAACACGTCCTGAGACGTTTTTCTCTGAAAGTTAGTGGCGAGGGATTCAGCCCGACACGCGACATGATCTATAAGGGATCAGACGAATGTCGGGGACGGGAGTCTTCTCAGAATCTCGGTACTTACTGAGCCGTTTGAGAACGAAATGGACAGAAAGGAGAGGAGGGGTTCGCAAACGTGTTTTGGGCCTGAGAAGCGGCTTCTTGGAAGAAGGAAAAAAGAAAGCAAAACTTTCAGCATGGAGCGGCGATGAGGGAAGGGGGGGGGGAAAAATTCGCTTTTAAGATCAGAGAAGGTAGGGAATGGCGGGCATACGTACTCTGAGATGCAGTGCGGGGGAAAAGGACGGTAGTGATTTCAGCACAATTGGGGATAGAAATGGGGGCCAAGCGCTCAGGTAAGAGAGGCCCATTACTAAAAAGAGATCGATGACAGAATCTACGCAGGGAAACGGAACAAGAGGGACAAGAATGTGGTGTACCAGAGCTCTGGGAAGCAGCCGGGGGAAGGGTTGGGGTTAGGACCAATGCGATGCCGACTGCAAAATTCCAGATCTAGCTCGAGAAATCACCTGTAAATCCCAATAAAAAACGGTAGTGGAAGTGCGGGGAGGACACCAGAACAGAGGAGTTCACTATGGTGCGGGCGGGCCCAGCAGAGAGGGGGCTGGGTCGGACGCAGTTGGGAGCACGGACTTACAGCACGGGTTAGAACGCTACCTTCAGACGGAAGACCTGAGTAACAAAGAAAGGTGGATTTGAGACGGCGCATTAGAAAGAGCAACTTCAAGCAGAAGCCTTATAAAAGATGGCCGGGGCAACACGTTTCCAACTAGGCCCTGCAACAAGCTGCAAAAGAAGCACTAACGAGTGGTTAGGCTTTCGGGATCGGTCGACTGATGATGAGTTGAAAAAAAGGGGAGCCGGGGGCTTGGGACCACTGCATTCGGGATAGCACCAGAAGATGGTGTCTCACCGAGGTGCGGGGTACGGAAGATGCAAACCGCAATATGTGGGGTAAAAAAAATGAAGACGCTTGGATCCCTCCGACAATCGCTCGAGAAAAAAAAGAAAAATTCAAGGAACGTGTCAGAGGGGGGACACTTGGGCCAAGGAAGAAACAGTTGGTATTCCCTCGAGAAGATGACCGACGCAAGTGAGAAAGGTTTCCGGAAAAAAAAAAAAGCCGCGGCAAGGTTAACTGGCCCCTGCACGGTTTCCAAGACATCAGTAAAAGCTTTCACAGGCGTGCGGAGGGAACCACAACAAAAAAGGCACAGCACCACAAGCCCAAACTGGATGGAGAAGTGGTTCTGTTCAGGGGCGCCCCCCGAAGGAAAATAGGGGGGCCCCGACAGGTTCCTGCCCCTCCTTTGACGTGACAGATTGGAAGAACTGCAAATATGAGGAACTTATCACTAGACAGAAAAATGGGAGGAGTGCCTATAGGATACTCTTGTGCACGACCGGCGGGAGAAGACCCTCAATCATGCGAAAAGACTGGCAAGGAGAAAGATCGAGGGCGGTGGGTTGTTCTGTCAACTAATCGGTGTGGGCCGAACGGGGGAGAGCATCGAAAAAAAAAGGAAAGAGGAGGAAGGGAAAATGTAAGTTTTTCCATGGAAGTCTCCGCGGGTCCTTCGCAGCGGGAAAAGCTAGCGGTCAAGAAGACAAACAACAAAAAAAACGTTATTAGAGGAAAAGAGAGATATAGAGTGGGAAGGAAAAGGATTAAGGAAACCTAAGGTACTTTACGCGCTGGGCCTGGACTAAGGAAAAATGATGCAGAAAAAAAGGGAAGAAAAGCCTCATGTACCCTTTGTTAGACATCGTCGATCGATTACTGCCCGGCCCACTGTATTTACGAATGATGGGAGGTTGGACGTATTCCTCCGCGGCAAAAAAGGAGGAACATCCAAGAGAAAGGGAAGTCGCGCTGCTCGACAAAAGTTTGAGTTTGAAAAAGGGAACCTGCGGGAACTTCAAGCGTGCAGAAGAAGAAAGGGGGGGAACACCGTTTTAAAGTAAGTTGGTCTCATAAGAAAAACGGATCCAGAAGGTCGTTTGGGTGGTGAAGATGAAGAAGGTGGGTGGTGGGAGCCCATCCCAAAGCCGATCAACAAAAATGGCTCAACCGTGCCCTTTTCCAAGAAGGGGGGATCGAACAAGGGACGAAGGGGGGAAAAAATCTCTTAAAATACCAAAACGGGAAAAGGAATAAAAGGGAAAATCTTGCCACGAGAAAAGGAAGGTTAGAATAGCAAAGGGTGGAAAAACAGGAGGGGTCTATTACAAAAAAAGACAACGGGGAACCAAGTGCTTAGGGAAAAGAAGCGAAACTCGAAACAGGCCAAGTGCTGGGGACGAATACTAAATGCCAGTGGTAAAGAAAAAGAGAAAAAGGGCAAAACCTGGGAATAACAGCACTCATCCTTCCCTCAAGAAAAGAAAAACGGGAGGTCAAGAAGTATGGAGGGTGAGGACGAGGTCAGGAAACTTTGGTGGAGAAGGCTAATAGAAGGAAGGAGGGAATGCTTGTGGAAGAAAAGAGCTGCCGAGTCATACAACTACACAAAACGGATTAGGTGACGGAGGGGGTCTTAAGTAGCAGGTAGCTCGAAAAGACGATGGAAAAGAACCGTCTGACAACATCGCGAAAAAAATAGAGGCCCGAACGGAAAAAGCGCAAAAAGAGAAAGAGAAATGGAAATAAACAACGCATTGCAAAAAACCCAAGACCTGTGACTGATTGTGTTCGATCAAAAGGAGACAAAATCTAGGAATTCATCATCTGCTTTAGGCCTTCATAGAATGGGAAATGAACACGGAAAAAGGATTGATTAAGAGATCTGGGGCAAAAAGACTTACCAGTGGTCCCTCCTTCTCACCGGGACATAGCGACAAGTGAGGGGTAATGCTTGAAGGCTACATGCCGCGCTGGAAAGGACCGGAGAAAACACGGGAGAAAACGTCCCCACCGGAGGAACTACTAACCATAAGCTATGCAGTCCATCTCCCTCACCTCAAATATCCAAAAAAAAGGAACCTAAGCAAAAAAAATGAAGCAATGCAACGGAATGAAGGTGTTACTAGATCAAGAAGGGAAGAAAAAGGGGGGGAATCCAAACGGAAAGACAAAGCCAGAGGACAAGTATGAACAAACTTCAAAATATCCACGAGATAGAAAAAGAGGTCCCTTCAACAATCACTTATTCGAACCGCCATAAACGCTGCAGGCTGAAAGACGGAAGAAAAAAAATAAGGGCAAGAAGAAAAGGCCGATCCAGGCCGTGGGGGAAGGGCGCAAACAGAGGAGAGGATTCGCGTTTAGTGGTTGAGAAAACCTAAATTTCGACAGGGGAATAGCGGAAAAAGAAAACCAGGTCCAAAAACTCCCCATCAAACCGTCAAAAACAGGAGCAATCGGTGGGTAGCACTTATCGGCCAGAAAAGGTCTGAAGCTAGTGGGGAGAAAGCTAACTGCGGAGGAGGGGGCCGGGGACTTGAGAAGGTCAAACAGATCCAAGAATTCTAAAAGGGTCCTGAATAAAAGGTAGCCTCTCGAAATACATGGTCAGAGGGGAAAATTGGAGGTTGGGGAACCCGCGCCCTACACCGGGCTCATCGCTTTACAAAAAAACAGAGAAAGGGAAGCAAATCTCAAAATCATTGAAACGATACAGCGGAGTTGCATCAGCCGAGAGAGGAATTCCCTGATGTACACGCAAATGAAAGAAGGAAGGGAACTAGGGAAGAATAAAAGTGGAACGCTATATTAAATGGAAGAAAAAGTAGGGGTCCAAAGCCGCGAGTTCGAAAGAACATGCCAGAAAGCGGAGACTGCAAAATCAACCAGTACACGGCGTCTGAACGATGGCCGCGACAGCAGACCCTACCGAAGAAGAGAGGGGAAGAGGAAAAGGAATACAAAGAGTATGAAAGGTACGTCGGAGAGGTCCAATTCCTGAAAGCGTCCAGAGGGCGCTGCAAGATAAAACGGGGGAGAAGAGCCATACGTAGACGGGAGAAGGCAAACACGGTTCTGAGAACGACGGGGAATCCCACCAGAGGAGGAAAGTATGTAAAGAACTAATCGGAGACCACACCGAGGAATGGGACTTGACACATTTCCTGGAAAAAGGAAATGGGGGCTGGAGAAAGCCAAGAAGAGGTCAGGGGAACATACTCCAGTCGAGAGTGGAACGAAGAGGCTCTTCCGCGCATTGACAGGAAAAAATAAAAGGTTATCCAAGGGGAAACGGTAAAAAGGACATGGATAAAAGGAACTCACAACAACAAGATAGTATTAAAAAAATCCATTGAAAAAACGGAGTCACCTTTCACAATTTTGGAAAGGAAAAAAAAGAGCCGCAAACAATGCGTGCACTACTCGACTGGAGAATTCAACTGACAGATTCAAAAAAAAAAACTACAGATGGAGGTGGGAAAAGGGGCAGGGCTATCAGTTCAGCAAAAAGGTGCACAGGTTGCCTCCCTCGCGGGCAGGGACTAGGAAAGGAATTTGCAGCCAAACCTGGGTTAAGGCTCTAGTTACATAAGAACCTAGGGTTGACATAGACCAACTCTACCCGGATCGCAAACCGTGCGTAGGGAAAATAAAGCAAGGATAGGGACGAATGCACGACTCGCCCCAGAAGAAAAGAAAACACAAATTAATAGTCAGGAGGAAGAAGACTGTCATTCTTATGGCAGGCTTGGCTTCCATCGAGTCGAAAAACAGAAGTGGTAATGGTTGATGACGTGAAGGAGAAGGAATGGGAGGAGAAAAAACGTATCGGAAACTACCGTTTTGTGGGAGCTCAAAGACTACGACTGCCATTCCAAATGGGTGGAGCGGAATCGTCGCGAAAGGACGAAGAGAAAGGGGAAAAGGAATATCGCAATCGCTCGGAGAGGCAACTACTGCAACGTAAAGGAGGTGAGATTGAGGATAGCTCCTGGAAAAGAAAACCAGCGAGTAAGTGGGTAGTGACCCTGTGGGCCGAAAAGAACCCAAACGGTGTTCAAGGGAAAAAATGTATTGACAGAGAGGGCCTCGTTATGACTTCAAGAACTTCAGAAAGGAGGGGAAATACTTAGAGTCCCTCAATGCCTGGTCAAATATCAGGAGGTTCAGAGCGAAAAATGCCTTAAAACCCGAACTGGGCGGCAGGAAAGCAGAATGATGGTAGGGTGGCCGAACGGAAGGGGAAATGGAGTGGACTTTCTTGCCGCGATCTTCGTGAAACGCACATCCAAGGAGAAGGGATCTCAAACTTACAAGGAAAAAGAAATGAAAAGAAAAACAGGGCGTGATTTAAAAAAGTTCATGGAGAGAGTTTGTTTACTGGAAAAAGGGGTTGGATGTCAAAGAGGGACGCCCGGCACGCAACATGATAGAGAAGGGCGGCCGCCCGGGGGAGACGGGGAAACCCATGCGCTGAGATCTAAGTGCTCAGGTCGCGGAGGCCCTGCCATGTTTCCCCTGCTAGAGAAGGTCTCCAAGTTTGGGAAATCGCTAGCAGACTTTGAGAGATGACAAAAAAACGGACACAGGACTTGCGAAGGGGAGCGCGCGCGGCAGGGGGCACGGCTGTGGTTCGGATCAGAAAAAGGTGGAGGACTATGAGGGCTAGCAAAGGAAAAATGTGAGAAAAAAGTTTACGCAGGCAACTTGGACGTGCAGGGAAGGAAGTCTGGTCAACTGGGTTCTAGGAGGGGCAACGCTCAGGGAGAGGCAGGTCAGCAAACGAAAACCTGTCGCTATCGAGATAAACTAGCATTGGGGAAGGGAGCGTAAAAAGAGGAAAAGTGGTCAAAAGAAGCTCTTTACTCATAAAGGGGGAAGGTGGGGAAGGGACCAAGGGCGATTCGTGACTAACTATCAAGTTGAGCCACGGCTCGATCCTCCAGGGAGGCGGAGACAACGAGGCACGCCCTGGGAATTAGGGATGCCCCCGATGAAACGTTCTATGGTGCAGAGGAAGGAACACAGAGATGAAAGGATAGACTTTTGGGGGAACCGGTCTTCACGGTAAGAGACCGGCAGAGACGGAAGACATTCGGACACGCACCAAAGGTTCTGGGGATACTTCGTCAGATGAAAACTAAAAGCCAATAACACGAACTATATTACCTTTAACCAAAAAACTGTCCGGAACCTCGTCGGCAAACCAGACGTAATAAGAAGAAGGAAAAAGGGTAAGGCTGGAGGGGTAACAGAAATAGAAGAACATGAGTGGAAAGGCCAAGGAACGTAGGGGGACTGCAAGGCTATAGCCATTAAAGGAGGGGTGTCTCCCGAGGGGCGGGAGGGACAGCCAAAAACTGAGGGGGAAACTTCACTTACGGGGGTTTGTTACCAACCGACCAAAAAAAAAATTTCCAGAAAAGAGAAACATAAAGCGTAGTCTAAAGTAACAGGGCCGCGGGGGGGGAAAGAGGGGGAACCTGTCCGACTCCTTTGTCCCGTTTGGTATAACAAGAAGGAAGGATTGGAAGAAGCGAAAGAAAGGTCCGAAAAAAAAAACAACGCGGCGGTCATAATGTGGCAAAAAGGGTGCGCAAAGGAAAACATCATGATTTAAAAGGGGGGGGGGGTCTTTGTGTGGAGAAAAAACCTGGCCCGGAAGAATCCAACCCACACATGCAAGGAAGAGGTGGACTGGCGTTTGCCCCACCGGTTGAGCAAACACCGAATTTAACATCAGGGTACAATCGTAGAATCCTGCCAAAAAGTGATCGTTACAGCAAGTTGCAATTGGAAAGGCAGAACTATATGGACAGAGAAGAACAAGGGCCATGTTCGGAGTAGGATCGCGGGGAACGGGAAAATTTGGGGAAGAAAAAGTATATCGAAAAAACCTCAAGAATCGAAAAATAGGTGCCAGGGGGATTAAAAGAGATGAAGGAGAAATTGGACCGTCAATGCCTGCGGTATGTTTGGCCAGAAAAAGGGTGCGATCAAAGGGGAGAGAAAGCACCCCCGGGGAGGGAAGGGAGGTTCAGTCAAAGGTTTCCCACTTACAGCCATCAGGGGAGTCACGGACAAGCTATAGGA
>Ga0179593_1555295_pt1 | contig 12426 bp, 7 predicted proteins | sample CZODoug2_1_08_16_FD_185931 | JGI IMG/M metagenome (GOLD analysis project Ga0179593, IMG submission 185931) | Vadose zone soil fungal communities from Angelo Coast Range Reserve, California, USA - CZODoug2_1_08_16fungal (PacBio error correction) | ecosystem: Environmental > Terrestrial > Soil >...
GTTACATCCTGCCGCTGGGGGGAAAACTAAACATTTCACCTGTCATGGAGAGCGGAAGAGGCCTGCTTGGGGGGGAGCTCCTGGTTTGCTAAAATTTCTCCGCGGAAAAAAGAACTGTCATTGGGTCTTCAACGCGAATGGGGTAAAAAAAAACTCGCTCTCGAGGAATGAAAAGGGGGAAGGCCTCAAGTCGTCGTTGGATCGTCCAAGAACAGGTCCAAGCGAGACAAAAAGTACAATTCTAATACTGGATGGCGCGGCAGGGGATGAAATCGAATTGAATTTCCTCAGTAAATCGGAAAGTAAAAGGTTTCAAGGTGAGGCGAGAAGCCTCAGTTCCCTCATCACAGCGGGCGAACGAAAAAGTGCCAACGGATTGAAGGACTCAGATCAAGAGATCAAAGCGAGAAATTCGCATAAGCGAGCGGGAAAAAAAGGAAAAAAAAGGAGCCGTATTCGGAGGGGTAATATAAAACCTCTCGGGGCCAGGAGGAAAACGCTGCCGGATTGGGTAATAATCCCGATCGGAAGAAAACCGAGAACAAGGTTAAAAAAAAGCACCACCAAAACTTCTATTTTATATGCAGAATTGGCATCCGGGGACACGCGTCGGAAAAAACTCTTGCGAATCCAGGAAGAGGTTGTAGGGGGACGGCGCATTGGGCCGACGTGCTGAAGAGAAAGACAAGAGGGAGAGTGCAGCCATAATTCGGGTCGACCGGGAGGCATTCATAGGGGCCAAGCGATGTCCCTTGTCGTTTGGTTACCGGGAAGGATTTCGAACCTGAAGGTAACATGATTAATTTCCCGGAAGACCCGGGGCGGCGGAAATCGGTGTGAGCGCAAATGATCGCCGAATTGGGAGGGGGGGCACGGGAACTACGGAAAGCCTCCTGGAGCGCTGAACGCGATTTTTCTCATAGATAAAAAAATGGCCAGGAGTCCCTAAGGAGAGGGCACGACCAACATCGGGACAGTTAACGCGCACCAGACACGATGGAACGTTGGCGAGGCTCGGGACTGCACGGGGGGAAGAACAGTATGAGGATGAAAAAGATAGAGGAGGGGCCAACGGAGTCGTGCGAGCGCAAGGGGAAAAAAGCTGAAGCAGGAAACAGGGGTGATTGTTGGACCCGCGGGTTTCCAGAAAAAAAAACCACCCCCCACCCCAAACCCACCTGCTTCCTCAAGTCCTGCCCGAAAAGGAAAGAGCGCTGGCTTTAGATGACCAAGATATACTCCGAAAATTAAATCTCTCAACCGGGAGGGGCTAGTAATTAATCCGTCGTAAAAGAGAAATTACCTTTGGCGGGAAAGCGATGTTAGGAATTCAGGTTGAAACCCAAGAGAAAAACATGCAGAAGCTGGGGCGGAGGAACAGTCGAGGAAAAGAAGTTGGTAAGTCCGCACCAAGCTTCGTCTCTCTACTTCCGTGGGACAGATCTCCCGGGAGAAAGAAAGAAAGGAAGGTATGCGGCGCACGAGTTCACGTTTTGTGGCGTTCAACTGCGACTTCGCTGTGAACCCAGTCAAAACGGGAGAAATTTGTAACGTTTGACGACCGCAGGGGGAGGGAATCCAATTCAAGCAGCTTTTGGGCAGGATCGATGAACGGTGATTACCATTTCCTGCTGAGACGATCTACAAAGGGGTGGGAAAAGAAAAAGATCTTTTCGGCAAGTGCGGTGTATGCAGAGGGTCTGATCAGAGTGGCAGGGGGGGACTTACTGTCGAAGAAAAGGGGGGCCCGCTTAAGGGTCAAACTAGTGAAGGGAAAGAAAAAAAGGCAAACGTGCTCTCGGGAGTAACATTCAGCCGCAGGGCGCCGGAGTCCGGAGCGGTCCTTCACCAGGAAAAAAAAAAACGATCAGGAAAGTATTCAACTAGGTTTCGTCTGGGGGGGATGTAAGCTTGCCAATGGGGTTAGCGCGACTCCGCAGAGGACTTGGCCAGGACTGAAAAAATCAAAGAAAGAGAGCAAAAATTGGTTAGTGGGAAGCACAGGATCCCTGGCATAAGCGAGAAAAAATGGAAGTTGCCTCAAGCCTTCCCTACCAAAGAAAAGAAGGAAAAAAAAAAAACGGGTGCGAGTTATACGAATAACGGGAAAAGGGTTGGAAACTCCAGACACTTATATTGTGAAGGTGATGAGGAAACTTATCCAGTGCGGAGAGGGAGAAGGTCGAGGGCATGCTGGATTGTGCGTCATGAAGAGAAAAAAAAAAGGGGAGAAATCTTGTGGGTAGAAAGCCGAAAGGGAAAAGGGAACAACTCGTTGACAGCATTTTACAACCGAAAAAAGAATGGTATGGGAAAAAAAAAGGACAAAAAATCAAGGGAAAAAAATGCTTCTGGGTGGAAAAAGAAATAACGAGTTGAGAGAGATAATGAACTCCTAGGAACGAGGCAAAAAAGAAGTATCTATAAGCAAAAAAAATCTTAGCGTCACCTGGCCTTTAGAAAAGGAAGGAAGACAAAAACGATAGAACCAACGGTCGGTAACTGCCTTGCAAAGGGAGCGAAAGGGACCCAAGTTTTGTAAAAAAAAACTGAAAAGAAGAAGGCTGTTCAGTGTAAGGGAGGGCTTTCGAATCACAGCCCCGACAAGAGGCCCTTGGGCAAAATAGCACGAAAAGAATGCCGGCGTAAAGAAAAGCGGCTGTTCCACAGAGCACGAATGTCCGACACGGCCTTCATGTGTGAAAAGGTCCGAGTGGCATGGAACGGTTCAGGCAGAACTGTTGTGATCTCCACCAGGATGGGTCCCACGGGTATAGAAGGGGCGGCTGCTGCTTTCTGAGCGGGCAGGGGCAAGAGAGGGAATTAATAGGGGGGGGGGATGTTGAATAATCAAAGGGGGCACCACCTGGCGGGACCATTCCCGCGGACAGGGACTGCTAATTGAATGCGGGAACGGGACTTGGGTTCAGCATTTGGGGAAAAAGGAAAAGGGACACCCGACACTCCGAGTGAACGGACGGAGAATAGAGGGGCGAGAGAGGATCTGTCGGCCCTACACCTTACGCTAGTGGACGAAGGAAAAGAAAGCTTATAGATATCATTTGCTGGGAAGGAAGGGGCCTCGTTGGGCTGACAACTGAATGTGAGAGACCAAGGAAAACTGCCATATACAAATTGGGAAGAAACATCAAGGGAAGGCAGGGGGGCAGGTTCAAGCATATGAATCACGAAAAATGCCATTTCACGGCCCAAAAGTAAGCTAATTACGGGAAACAAAAAAAGGCAGGGAAAGATTTTTTTTTGCGCAGGAAGGGAAAAACATCGAAAAGAACAAAACCACGATGGGGGAACTAAGTTAAGAGAAATGAAAAAATCTGCGGCCATCTCAGTCGGAAATGGTCCAATAATTAATATAAATCGAAGCGGGCGTGGCTCCATGCGGGGAAAGAAAAAAATAGGCGAAAAAGATCCATGGAATTAATAAATCGGGCGGGGGCTTTCCGGGGTTATTCAACAGCAGTTGCAACGGTATGATCATTCGGGAAAAAAGAGTAGGCAAGACAGAATTCTCCCGCGAAAAGGTCCGAGGAAAGAAGCGTATGGAAGAAGAGCAAAACGAACCATCGATGAACGGGAGTCAGCCCTTCTTTCGGCGTCGTCCTTGAAAAAAAAAAGGGGGAAACACGATCAAAATTCTGAAGAACCCCAACAATGCGCGGGAGGGGAGACTCAATTCAAGTAGCAGTAAGAGCGGGAGTGGCAGAAGATTTGGAATGATGCGCTTCCTTGAAACCCCAGTGAGCTAGAGTGGACCGTCCGCTCAGAACACAGCGCACTCGTTCAAAATATAAAGGACTCCCGATAAAAAAAGGGGAAAGGAAAGGTAGTATTTGGAGAAATTTAACAAGAAGTACTCCGGCATTAAATCGAAGGTTGCTTCATAGGCCCGACGTAAACCGCCTAAACGAACGGGTATGGAAGAGTCATGCGTGCAGAAACGTTCAGGCGGTAAAACTTGGTGAAATCTGGACTGGGGAAAAGGGGGGCAACAAAAAAAAAAATTTTACAAGATAAAGCCTCGCGAAATGACGGGGACTCGAAACTTTGGAAGGAGGGGAGCGAAACGAAAGTTTTGAGCAACAGGGTTCATCGTGGTTGGGGGGGGGGGAGGGAAAGTTCGGAGTCTTCTCAACAATCATGCCGACTCAAGGGGAGGTTCTTCATTAACGCATGGGGAATAGAGGGGGTTGCTAAGGGCTAAAGGGCGGAAGCTAACAGAGGTTCTCAAAGGGGGTCACCTATCCGCGGGGGGGGGGAATGAGGGTGTGGGGGGCACTCTACCAATATAATTCGTTCTCGGCACAGATTGAATGTGCCCAACCCAGGGGGAAACAGGGGGCGAGAGGAATCGTAAAAAGGGACAGTCCTCGCAACCGGGTGGGTGGGGCAGAGATGGAAGCAATCCAGAATTCAGGAGGGATCTAGAGTAACACTAATTCTAAAGAAAGAAAATCTACTCAAAGAGGAGATGGTGAAAATCATGTGAAACCTTCAGAGGTCGAACCTCCGCAGTTCAGGGAGGAGGGGGAGTCCTTAAAGGGGAGGGCACGGTGGGGAAAAAAGAAAGCTCATCTATGCAAAACGGGATCAGTGGCCAGGCAAGTCGGCAAAGACAAAGGGAATCGGAAGAGCTCGAAGAAGATGACCATAGGAACATTGACCCCAATTCTTTCGCTCATTGCAAGGAATCGAACAATTGCCAGCTATAAACCAAAAGATTAGGACGGGATACGTCCGATGTCGTCGGAGGGGGAGGAAAGCAAAAGGTCCTCCCGGTCGTCTCCTCTAGTCAGGACGCCCTCGCGCACGTATCTTCGACTAACCTAACAAGGGTGGCTCCACTACCAAGAAAAAACGACGAAAGAAAGTGGACCTGAATCAAAGAGGAAAAGAGTCGTCGCATCGGATCGGAAAAAATCTGAAAAAAAAAAACCTATCTTGAGAAGGGGATGGAAAATGAAACCGAGAATATTGTCGAAGCCTAAGGGGGATGGCATCCAACGTCGCTGGAAATCTCAACGGTGGACAATTGATGCATGTTTTTGAACTGGGGGGAAAGATCGCCAAGGGGAAAAAAAAGTCCAAAAGAAAATGTCGAAACTCGTGCCCGCAAATACAGTGATTTGACTAAGGAAAAAAAATTGAAAAGTGAAAAAGCTCACTAAAGCCGAGACCTTGCAGATGTGCCTAGCGTGGCTCTCGAACGGTCCGAAAGGAAGACTTAGGTTCCCTTAGTGGAGAAGAGGCTCACCTGAAAGGTTAGCGCCTGAATAAATCAGAGGAATGCAAAGGCCCGCTGGGCCGATAAAAAAAAAAAGGTGGTGGTCCGAGGGGGAGCGCGGGCTTACAATGGACGGCGAGTGTGGCTGCGATTTACTTGGAGGGCGAGAAAAAAGGTGCTAAAAAGAGCGCAGGGGTGTCTGACTAGTACTAAGAGGGGGACGGGGGAGACGTCATGACGAATTTCGAGAACAATTCGCCTAGAAACACATAAAAACGACTGAACTCAAATTTAAGGGGGGGGGGAGGAGGCCTCTGCGGCGCAAAAACAAACGAGGAGGAGGGAGAGGGTTGGAAGGCAGCAAGCATCATAAACCCAAAGCAACATGCTTGAATGCGGAGGGGAAGTCGGAACGGGAAAAGGTAAAAACTTTGGCTGAAATAGAATGGGGGACCTGATGTAACATGTATTCCAAAAACTGGAAAAATAGAAACTGCGCGCGTTCGCGCGCCACGGGAAAAGGGAGGCAGTAAAATCTGCAACGCACCACGCGCAGAGCCGCTCTCAAAATATAGGGGGAGGATCATGGAAAGGGGTGAAATCAACGGAAGGGAATAGTCCCAGCACCTTTCGACTCAGGGTGAGTAACTGAATTCGGCCAGAAGCTGGAAGGGCCGGAGATGCTTGAATAGCCCCAAATGAAAGGCAAGCGCCGCAAACATCTCGGAGCAATTCTAGTTCCCGAAAAGAGATCAAAAAGAAAGTAATCAATAAAAAAGAAGGCCGGCGCACGAGTTTACGACATGGTATTCGACAGAAGTTCCGACTGGTTCACCCAGTTAAACCGGCGGGGGGAAAGAAAATGGGAGGGGCAAGGCCTCTCATCGATGCCAAGAAAGTTTTCAGATTCGGATGGCCAAGGGGGAAGCGGGTTCAGCCAGTGCAATCGGACTTTTTTTTTGAAGGTAAAAAGAAGAATCGATAACCGCTCATGGGAGAGAATGAGTAGGTCACGGACTCCGTCCAGCTCACTGTGGGAAATCTGAATGAATCACTGGGGGGAGGGAGAAAAAGAAAAAAATGCGAGGGATCCATCAGCAGGGGAGGAATCCTTCTGTCCTTCACCAGTCCGCACGACTCGACTATAAGAAGGCTTTTTGGGGATATAGTCGGGTGGGGTGAACGCGGAGCAAAACGCACCTCCTAGCGGGAGAGAAAGGAGGAAGCTAGGCGACGCCAGACCTTCAAGAATTTTGCAAAGTGGGATGAAGGAGGGATAGCCCTCCAGTTTGCATAGATCTAGGACCAGGAGGGTGCCGCATTCCTCTGAACCCAGAAGGGGACGAGGGACATATGAAGCGGTCCACATGATTTTCAATCCCAGGGGGCAGAGTATTAGTGGGAAGGGTATTCATCTTGTCGAAAGATATCGGGAGGGGAGGGAGGGGGGCGTTCGAAGCTCTGCACACCCGATGGAGACGAGGTTGGGAGACCGAGGTCGAGGGGAAAGGAGAAAACAAAGTGGAAGGGGACTTTCCAGGGAAGTGGTCGGCATTACTCTGAAAAACCAAAAGAAGGCGCCATCTTTATCATCACCGAAGGGGGGAAAGCGCTAACTCGATTGACATTCAAAAAAGGGAAGGTTAGCGGGGAATGCGAACCCAAATCGTGAGTCGGTGTTGAGGGAGTCCAGATAATGCTACCAAGAAATAAAAACGTGTATGGGGGAACTTACAAGGGCCATGTTTCGTTCGCGCCAACGTAAAAACGAGTCAAATCATTTGGGGAGGAGTAAGGAAAAGGTTAAACGACTAGTTTCGGAAGAAGGCCCTCATTCACACTGAAGGCCCCTTTGGCACGAACTGCAACGAAACGAAATTTACTAGTCGCGGAAAAAACTGGGCGTTGGACAAATGAAAAAGACCCCCGAGGAGGCCGAGTACCGTCAATTATGTCCGGGACAAAGAGCGCATGGTCGACGGAAATTCCAAGGCGCAAATACACTTCACGGGTGTATCTTCAGAACCTTGTTTACAGGGCGACGGGGGAAAGAACGAGTGCGCTGCTGGCGGGAGCGGACAGGTTCCACGTGCAATTGGTGTCAAAAGTTGAAAAGCAGGGAAAAAACTGGACTGATGGTCCCTTCCCGGCGAACGTAAAAAATGCGAGCAGGGGGAAGAAAAAAAAAGACCCCCCGTGTGAAAAATCGTTGGGGTTCTCAACATTTTTGTTGCCTCGGGAACGGAAAAAAAAAAAAATAAGAGTAAAATTATGGCCCCATATAGAGGGGGAAGTAGGAAGGATCTTCTAAATACCTTACTCTTGACGATCTGAGATCAGAGATGATCATGTTCTTTGGGAGAGAAAGTCCAGAATCTTTGAAGCGGGAGTACTAACAAGAGTACAATGGAACACAAGAAAATTATGACAGATGCTGTGACAGTCATCATCCTGGCAGGGGGGTGGGGGGGGGGTGGGGGAAAAAACCCACCCAAGTAAGAATAAGAAAGCCCGCTGATTCCGTACGCCTGAATTAGAATTAGGGTAACCAGAGCGAATTTGCGCATTAGTTGCACATCGATCTAAACTGATGATTCGGAAAAGAGAAAGATAAAAAACAAGGTGAAAAAAAAAATCTGCGTTCAGCTCATTCGGGATCGGTACAACGAATTAGAAGGTACACTAATTCAGCGGTGGCGTGCGGCACCCGGAGGGGACAGGAGAATTTCAAAAAGGGGGGAAAGGAGTTTTCTTTGCAGTGGTTCCTTGGGTGATACTCAACACCGATGAGCACGGAATGATCCATGCGGCACAAAAAAGAAAGAACAAAAGCATCTATCGGTCTAAAGGGGATCAGGGGGGGGACAGAAGTAAGAGGAATGGAATAAGATCCCCAAAACGACCAGTGCGAGTGTAGCAAGGAGAACAAAGGAAGTAAGGACGTGTTTAAAAGGTCTTCACCTTAAGTTTCAACGAGGAAATAGAACCCACAACCCTGGACCGTTAAGAATTAAGAGCAGTAAGGTCGGAATGGGAACTGGGAATTGGACCTAAACTAAAATGGCGACTTCAACAATAACAGGAAAAGCTTCGTAAGAAAGGACCTGTCGCAGAGCAAGTCGTCAACTTAGGAGGGGGGGGGAAAACGACAATTGGGAACTAAAATTGGAGGTATGGGCGAGAAAGTCGATGCCAATCGCTTAGAATAACCTTACTGACGTGTCGGCAAGAAATAAAACAAAGGCCTAGGCTGTGAAGGGACGACGAATAGAAAGGCCGGCGTGGCCTTTCAAAAGGGTCGCATTGGGGGGGAAGGAGAAACGAAAAGCGGAAAAAGAAAAAGTTAAAGGGAAAGAATCGCTACAAAGTCCCTGACTCTCACTTGGCTTAAAAGGCGCGAACGAAACATTTTGGGGGGAGGAAAAAAAGGGGTGGTCAATCGGGGGGTCGAAAGTTTTCGGAACTGATTAAACAATGGATGGACACTACAACTGGTTTTCTACCCGCAGTTGAAGGAAAGATCTTAGGGGGAGATCAAAGTGATAGGGATTGGGAAGAGATCCAGTTCAGGGACCAAAGATGCTCAAACCTACGGAGGTGGTGGGTGGGGGAGGCTCTCCGGCCGTTTCGACATGTTTGGAAAATGGAGGGCGAGTTGGTCGAAACCGATGAGAGTCTCTCTGAAGAACAAGGGAAATTGCATACCTGTGGGCTTCCGTCACAATCCAAAATGGCAAAAAAAAGGTTCTCAGGAAAAGGACAAAATGGAGAAGTTCCACCCAAAAGGAGAGACTGCCAGATTGGCTTGTGAAAAAATCCTGACAGCGGAGACAAAACATTTCCGTCGGATTCGGGGTAGAAGCGGGGGAACCACTGTGCAAGGAAAAAACGCAAGGCAACGGATCAATGGGGCTTCCGCAAGTCAAGGGTGAAAATTCTGACGCGCAGAGGGAAAAGAAGAGGAGCGCGCGACAAAAAAAAAGGCTGGAGTAAAAAAGGCCGGAGGAAGACGGAAAGGGCCAATCTATACGCTAAACAAATATTACTTAATCCAATCAGTGTCGTCGGCATAAGGAAAAGAGAAATATGAAAACCGCCTTCCGGTGCGCCGCTGCGCTAATGACCCTCGTCTGAACGACTGAAAGACGATAACCGTGCCCAGAAAAGCGAATTACACTGGAAGCATACTCTGAACTTGAAAAGGAAATCAAATCTCTTCAGACCTGCTAGGCAACGTATTAATATCTCGTTGGTAAAAAGAAGGAAAAAAGGAAAAAGGGAGCAGGAGGCATTAACTGTGCCAAGAACGCTCCAGATGGCAGACGAGCTGAAACCCGGGAATGTCCCTATGATCGAAACTAGAAAAGGACAAGGGAAAATAAAATGGGAAGCCTTCCCAAAAGGGTTGGGAAGGGAAGGGGAAGTAGCCGAGTTTGGACACGGACGGGTACAATGTCTAAACTCGACCGGAAAGTCTGGCGGAACATAGGTTCTGAAAGGGGAGGAGGGGGACTTACTCTGAACCGGCCGAAGCGATGCTTGAGAGGACTTCCTTCGGGGGGGCGGAAAAAGCAGTCCTTCATTAGGGAACTTCTTGGCAGACTTGACGTTTGTTACCAAAACTGAAGTTGGAGAGGGGCGATGGCTCCATGGAGATGGGGGGATCCATGGAAAAATATGAAGCTGCGTGCCTGCCCTACTGGGGGGGAAGGGAAGAAGAGGTTCAAGGACCGAGGAGGAGAAAGGGGCGCGCGAACTCTAGGCTAGGATCCTCGAAGGAAGGAATAAGGGAGGAAGGGCGACTTCATTCAAGAGGGAAAGCAGAAGGTACAAGGGGTACTACGCATAAAGACCGCACTGCGTCAGTTTGAACTGGCTAACTACTGCCTCTTCGGGAACTAGGAGGAAAAAATAGAAAATAGATAGATATTCCTAACCGCTGCGGAAGGGCCGATCAGCCACGCCAGCAAAATGCGTAGACGCAAGGTAAGAAGGGGGGGGACGAAAAATTGTCAAACCGCTTTGTCTGAATAGACCCTGGACAATGATGCTTACCCCTTCGATGAGAAAGCCGCCGGAAAAAGTGGACTTTAACCGAGCAAGGGGGAACTCTTCGCCACGCACGATTCGGGGAATGAAGCTCAAGTAATTATCGAGACAAAAGGAAGTTGAACTCATCACAGGGGCAGTTATAGCTGCACGGCACTCATCGGAACGGTAAAAAACGAAGGAGGAAAAAAGAGGGGTAATGGAAAAATTAGCTGTCGGCCACGGGAAGTCACAACATCTCGGCCTCGCCGGTTCGGCATAAAAGATTAGCAAACGGGCCCGACTGAGGGAGGGGGGGCAAAGATTTTCGACCTTGTGTCGTTGGCTAAAACGTGAAAAAAGGGGTCACCCGGTTCAAAACCATTGTGTAAGTGAAAGAATTTGTCACGAGGGGGGGCATCGGGGTATTCCAATTAAAACGCAGCGGTTTGGGTAAAAAGGGAGCCGGTGGCAAACAGTACTTCACCTTCAATCGAGCCTTTGGTCAGGCTTGTGGTCAAGCGCGAGATGGCGCCGACGTGTATTGGTAGGGGAAAGGGGAAGGAGCAGTGTTACTTCCGCAAAAGCACGTGAAAGATGAGTCCCCGGAATGGCCGGAAATCGGAGCGGAGCGAGTGCGTACACAAGAAGATGGACTATTGAGGAGCAGAGAAGTCCAGGCCGCCGACATCCGACGGTGGTGCGGTAAGGGTAATAGTGGGTAAAGCGTGGCCAATTGTTCTTAGAGGGGGGAACAAAGGAGAAGAAAAGAAAACGAAAGTAGGGGGTCCTAAAAAAGGAGGGAAGCGAAGCGCGTCGCGTCAGAAGGGTGTTTGAACAAGTTTGCTGTGGTAAAACCAAGGACCATTTTGCCTAGATCTCATCAGTAAAAAAAAAGGGGGATAGGGGAGAAATCTTAAAAAAAAGCAGAAAAAACACGAAGAAATATGAAAGCGTCACATGGTCAACTAATCGGGAATGCGGGTGATTGATGAACTACCCTTTAAAAAGAAAGAAGGAAGTGGCAGGATGGGGTTCGGTCCGCTAGAGAAAAAACACAGGGAAAGGGACGAAGAGGGTTTGGGAGGAACCATTTAAAATGGAAATGGATCCATTTCCAAAAGAGGGCGAAAAGAAGGTGTATCAGTGAGCGAACCAACACCCATTCCCGCCAAAGCGGCTGGTGGCAACTTTAGGGCAAAGCAGAAGATCATCCTCAAGTATCATTCGAGGCAAAAAAGGAAAAGCCTCTGGCCAACAATGAAAGGGGCGCACAAAAAAAAGAGAGAAACGAACTGGCATTGTTGGAGATGTCACAGGAAATGCAGCAGACCAAGAAAAGGGGTGACTGCCAGCCTGGGGGCAAAAAATTTCGGGGGAGCAAAAAAATGCAGACATTGCCTTGTATCTCGATAAAAAAAAAGGGAGGGGCTGGAAAGCTTTTCGCCATACAGACACGCATGCAACAGCCCTGGCACGCCGAACTTCGGCAAAGAAGAAAGGGGGAGTCGGCGGTCTCACTTGCGGGGGTTCCACTTAAAACACGCGGCCCGACGACAGTGTATTATGCCAAAAATCGGAAATTGGGGTGATCAAAAATAGCTAAAAGACTCAACTTTGTGATCGTCCCGGGTATCAGGGAGGAGTCCAAAAAAGTGCTGTTCGCTGCTTGAGTACATGGGAAAAAGGAGGAAGGGGAGAGGGAAAATTGGGAAAGCGCAAGAAAAGGGGACCAGTCCTTGCGTTGAACCCCCTCGACCCGGGGGGGAAACTTGCGAGGAAGGGGAAATCCGAACTAAGAGAAGGAGGGGGGGAGAAAACGTGGTGGTTTCTTCAAAAGCAGGAACAGCCTATAGAAGGGCCAGCGTTACCCTCGGCAAGATGGTTCTTCGCATAAGCTTACGAACTTTGGGACGGGATCCCAAGACAAATTAGAGGAATGTCTTGGGGAGGTGGCTGGACGGGGGCCGCGGGTAAGGCCGCGTTTGTCTGGGCAAACCGGTGGTGAGGACTACGCATAAAAATGGACTTCATTTCCATTAGATTTTAACGGGAGGGGGACTGTAGGGGTAAGAGAGGAAAACCGACCTCTCCAAAAAACCGCTCGAGCGGTTAGAACCAGATTCCCGCGAATGAGATGAGTTTGTGTTGGCGCA